>Ga0116227_10000432_pt1 | contig 80662 bp, 63 predicted proteins | sample S1TSphgellanicum_FD_89693 | JGI IMG/M metagenome (GOLD analysis project Ga0116227, IMG submission 89693) | Host-associated microbial communities from peat moss isolated from Minnesota, USA - S1T2_Fb - Sphagnum magellanicum MG | ecosystem: Host-associated > Plants > Peat moss > Unclassified...
AGCCAGCTGGAATCCATAACCCGGCACATCCGAGCGGCTGTTCATATCAAAAATAACATCAGACCGGCCGGCATCATCCAATACCCTCAACAAATAGCGGTAACCTATATCACCGGCAGTTATGGCATTGCCATGATTTCTGATATCTGCTATCAGGTTTGCTATTACCTTTTGCTTGTCACGCTCATCAACCAGCCCCATGTAAACGGAAATAGCATTCGCCGTTTGGCTCCCGGTACCATATTGGTTGGTTGCTGCATTATAAAAGGTTTTGTTATAGGCGTCCTTAACTTGAGCGCTTAAAGTAAGGTATCGTTTCTCATCATCATACTTATTTAAAATACGCGCTATTTTAGCAAGTAAAGTTAGATCATAGTAATAGATCGCGGTACTGGTTATACCACTTGGCGTAAGTTGCGAAGGACCCAGATCTTTCGGACCAATATCATACCAATCACCTAACCCGAAGTATAGGATATGATTTTTAGCACGTTTATCCAGGTAATCAGCATAACGCGTCATCATCTGGTAGCTCTGCGATAATATGGCTTTATCTCCATACCACTGGTAAACATAATATGGCATAATAATTCCGTTGCTTCCCCATTCAGGCGAGTCACGAAAACCTCCCGCAAATTCCACGTACTCCGGTGCAATATCAGGTATCAATCCTTCTGCGGTTTGCGAATTCATCATATCCCTGATCACTTTTCGGCATAGGTTTACGATATCATAATTGTACCGTATAGAACTGCCAACCAAATGGGCTTCTTCCAGCCAGCCTAATTTTTCGCGATGCGGGCAATCTGTAAATATACTTACCGTATTGCTCCGGATGGCCCAGTCTATCAGTTTGAAGGTTTTATTAAACAGAGCATTAGAGCAGCTAAACGATCCGATTGTAGACGCGCTATTGCGTACATGCAAGCTTTTTACCGCCAATAATACCGGTAATTTAGCTGCGTTAGCCCCTTTTTCGGGCGATGCACCTTCTATTTGTATGTACCTGAATCCGTAATACATAAACTGCGGATGCCAGTTTTCTATTCCCTTACCGTTAAGCGTGTATTTAAAATAAACAGGTGCTCCTACAGGTGCCTGCAATACCATCCCCTTGTCATCAAGCAACTCGGCAGGCGTTATTTTTACAACAGCTCCTTTAGCACCTTTAACGCTTATGAATGGAATTGCCGAGGCATTTTGCCCCATATCATATACCCAAACACCGGGTTTGGGCTGAGATAGATTTTTCACCGTAAATTCGTCCATTATTTTTAGCGGTAATTGAGCCTGGGATTCTAAATGCGGGGGGCCATCAACAAGTATAGCGCTCCTAAAAGCGGTGTCTTTAAAACCGGGCGAATCCCAACCTTGCTGCATGCGTGTGGCATCAAAGTCTTCCCCACCATAAATGCTTGAGAAAGTAACGGGCCCTGGGGCAGCTTTCCATGTTTCATCGCTGATAATATCTTGTGTAGATCCATCCGTATATTCAACAACTGTACGGCAAATCATCTTAGGGTAGCCGTATGCGCCTTTTAACTTATGGTAACGATCGCCCGGTATATAATAAAATCCATTACCCAACATCACCCCAATGGCGTTTGCGCCTTGTTTCAAATAGCTGGTAATGTTAAATGTAACGTACTGGGCATGTTTGCTGTATTGTGTCCACCCGGGGTCCAAAAAGTGATCGCCTACTTTCTTACCATTGATACTTAATTCAAACTGACCAAGGCCTGTAATGTATGTAGTTGCATTTTTCACAACTTTATGAACGTTAAATTCTTTTCGCAGCAAGGGCAACACATCATTCCCTTTGTTCCATCTTTTGTCGGCAGGGCTTTCCAGCGCCGGCACGATACGAAGCGAATCGGGTATTTTTTCATAACCAATCCATTGGGAGCCCTTCCAGTCCTGCGAAGTTAATAACCCCATCTGCCACCTGGCAGGCGCACTCCAGGCCGATACCTGCCCATGATTATCCCACACTAGTATTTTCCAGTAGTAGGTTTTTGCAGGCTGCAGCTTTTTACCCGCGTATTTAACCTGAACAGAATTATCCGACCATATTTTCTTTGAGTCCCATATATTTCCCGAGTTGCTTTTCAAATGAATAGGATCATCGGCAACAATTACCCTGTAAGCTGTTTGCCTGGTATTACGCTGTATAGACTGCAGCACCCAGCTCAATTGCGGAGCTTCGGTATCGATACCTATCGGACTAGCCTCATGTTCGCAACGCAAATCGGTAACGTTCAATTGCGCAAATACCGGTAATGTTAGCAATAGCAGCATAACGTTTACCAGAATCTTGTTTAAACTCTTGTTCATAAAATTGATTAAGCGATTAACAAACTTTAACAACTTCTATATTTAACAACTGCCCCAGTTTCTGAAGCTTTGAAGCAATATGACCTAAACCCACCGCACAATGGTGTGCAGGCCCGTAGCTGTTCCAATTTTTTACAAAATTACGTGCTCCCAAAGGGAATTTATACCGGCTATTAGTATTACCTATCTCCAATATTTCACCCGCTACAGATTCGCCCTCAGCAACCAGCAACATCAATTTGCCACCCATTTGCTCTACTACAGAAAGCAGTGTTACCGGGCCGTTCTTTACAGACATCTCTACCGATAAACCACGGCCTACCTTGCCGTGATATACACTAAGCGGCCTAACTTTGGTTTTACCTTCTGCTATGGTGATATGCCCCGGGCCATCGTGGCCCATTAGTACCACATCGTCAATAAAATCCAAAGCATAATACTCTGTGAAAGACCCACCTGCTCCGAAGCTATCCATGATCTTCATGGCCTGTGCATTTTTTATTTCATATTCGCCGGCTACGGGTATATTACGTGCAGTGAGCAGTGAGTTTCCCAATATAACAGAGCTTATTGTCTCCTGGTTGTCAGAGCAATCAACCCCTTTGTAATAATAAGCCATCGAGCCCAGCTGATGGATTTCCACCAGTTTATCCAGCGCTACCGATGTTTCAGCAGCCCTCCTCAATTCATCATTAGCACAATCTGGCTGCACATCAAACACGTCGTTAAATAATAACAACCTTTCTTGTATTTCGTCGGGAGTAACGGTTTTACGCAGGCTAGTGAGTTCATCTACTTCAATAAGTTCTATATGCCCGCCAAACGTGGCATATTGCGAAGTAAGATCTGTATAGATATCCAGCATGCCACTGTAATAATGCCCCATGCAACCCAAACGGTTATAACTCATTATACTGGCAACCCTGGCCGCTTCGATCCATTCCGCCACTTCATCCCAGCATTCTTCATCGTTATAAAGCATACCGGTTATTTCATGGAACCTGATACCTGTTCTGTTAAAAACGTTGGCAATTTCGGGAACTGAGCAGGCTGCACAATGAGCAAGCCACTCCCCTGTCATTTTAGTACGATCTGCGAGCTGGTTAAAGGTGTAGTAATCAATAGCGGCCTGCGGCGAAAGGTTAAGTATAATTACCGGCACCCCGGCACGCCTAACAACCGGCAATACCGTTGAAGATAAAGCGTAAGTAGTGGCGTATAAAAAAATAATGTCTACATCTTCTGTCCGAAAAGTTGTACCCGCTATGAAAGCCTTTTCAGGTGTATCTATCAGGCCCAAATTAATAACAACAGGATGAATGGCAGATAATTTATCTGCCACTACCGAAATATAATTTTCTAACCGTTCTTTTAATCCCTCAAATTGTTCCCAGTAAGCTTCCAGGCCTATACCGAAAAGGCCTATTTTTAATTTGGTTTGCTGCATGTATTTAGGTTATATTTTATATCTGTCTATTGCTAATCTCAAAGTGATAGTATCCCGAAGCCACCCGGAATAATAATTTGCCCTTCTGGAATCCCAGGAATTTAACCTCGTAGGAATTTTCAACCTTCCGGCCACCCTCTTTTACGAGATGAATATTATTGCCTGGCAGGTAAACAAAGGCTTGTGTATTAATTGGAACCGTAACGTATATATTTATTTTATGACCTCTTTTATTCCAGGCACTAATAACATTGCCGCTCGCAGAATTGTATGATGCACTTGCCCATGTTAAATCTTTTAAAATAACCGGATTGATATTGAATTTCCTGAAGCCTGGTCCATCATCTCTGGCGCTTATGCCTGCAACATCATTAAAAAACCATTCGTTAATTTGCCCGGACATGAAATGATTTTGCGACCCAAAACTACCTACACTGGCATCCCACTTTTCTGTGAGGCTTGTGGCTCCCATTTTTAATTGATAACCGTAACCGGGTTTGTCGGTCTGGTTATTCATCTCATAAACAATATCAGAGCGTCCTCCGTCGGCCAGCGCACGCAATAAAAAACGGTACCCCACCTCGCCAGTAGTAAAGCTGTTATTGTTTTTGCGGATATCATTAACCAAAGCATTCAATAATTGCTGTCTATTTTGCTTATCGGCTATATTGAAAAATAAAGGCATTGCAGTACAGGTTTGTGAACCTGTACCATAAATTCCTTTTTCTTTATTGTAAAAAGTGCTGTTAAACGAATCCTTTATTTTTTTAAACGCTTGATTAAAATAGGATGCATCATTTTGCCTGCCTAAAGCAAGCGCTATACGTTGCATAATAAAGTTATCATAGAGATAAATGGCAGTTGCTGTAAAAGATACCGGTGTTAATTGCGAGCCCCAGGGTTCTTTAGGCCCAATGTCGTACCAATCACCAAGGCCGGTATATATAATGTTATTTTTTGCTTCGCTTGATAAAAAGCTCACGTATAACTTCATGCGTTCATAATAACGCTTTAGTAAGGAGATATCGCCCGAAAATAAATATTGCTGCCATGGAACAATGATAAAAGAACTGCCCCACTCCGGGGAGTTGCGAAAACCGTTACTTAAATCGGGTGAACCGGCAATGAAATATTCCGGAGCGATGTTAGGTACCAGCCCATTTGACAACTGAGCATCGGCCATGTCATTCATCGTTTTTCTGAATAGTGGTGCCATATCAAAATTATAACGAAGTGATGGTCCGTTTAAATGGTTCTCTTCCAGCCAGCCCATTTTTTCACGCTGCGGGCAGTCCGTCATCAAACTCATCATATTGCTTCGCTGCGCCCAGCGTACCAGGCTATAGATGTTGTTAAATAATGGGCTCGAACATTTAAAGGCACCAATTGGCTTTGATGTGGAATGAACTATCACATCAGTAAGCTTTTCTACCTGGGGCATCACGCCGTCCGCTGATGGGTAAAGTTCAACCTGCAAGTATCTTGCACCCTGGTAAAAGAATTTAGGGAACCACCTTTCGTGCTTAGTGCCATTTAAAGTATACTGCCACCAGGCCGGCCGCACACCATCTTGCGTAGCCGAGCGACGGTCGGCTACGCCATTACTGTCCAGCAGCTCTGCAGGTATCATACGCACGTATGATCCTTTGGGGCCGGTTACCTGTAGCGCAGGCATCATAGAAGCATTTTGCCCGAAATCATAAATTAACAAGGTTTTACCTTTTTCTATAATCTTTGCCGACTTAATAGTGTCGATTGCAGCAATAGGTGGTGCTGCGCATGATATGCCCTTTAATTTACCTTCGGGGCCTTCCACTTCAATAGCTGCGGACCATAATCTGGTTATTTCAAATCCAGGTTTGTCCCATCCCTGCTGTGCCAGGTTAGCATTGTAGTCTTCGCCCCCGTACAAATTTGAATAAGTTACAGGGCCCGGGCTTGCCTGCCATGTTTTATCCGTATTAACATCCTGCGTGCTTCCGTCCACGTACTCCAGATGTAGTTGTGCTATGGCTTTGGCGGGCCCGAATGTGGTTAAAAACTTTACATATCTGAGTGTATCTGGCTGGATGTTGTATACGCCATTACCCAAGAAAATACCTAAAACATTATTTCCCTGTTTTATTTGGCTGGTAACATCGTATGAATCATACAGTACCGTTTTTTTATAGTCCGTCCAACCGGGAGCAAGCAAATGATTCCCTGTCTTTACGCCGTTAATAGTTAATTCGTATTGAGATAAACCGCTGATATGAATTACGGCACGCTTCAAAGCTGATTTTACCTTAAGTTCCTTTCGGAAAAGTATGGATGACAAATTAAGCGCGGAAGCTTGATCACTTACCCTATCAGTGAGGCTGGATTTTGAAAACCCGTTATTTTCATCACTGTCAGACGCTTCGACCGGCCTTCCTGACGCTAAATTCTGACCCGCGTTTAAAACCTCTATTTGGCGCAAAGCAAATTTGTAGCCACCACTTGTTTCGGTTAGTTTGGTTATGGTTAATCTAAGATAACGGCCCGAAGCATCTTTTTTAATGTGGGCAGGCGCATATCGTGAAAAGTTAAAATCGCTTCGGGTATAGTCGGCAAGCAAAGTTGGATCAGAAAAATTTTTGTTATCAGAGGTTTCCAGTTTAAACCTGAGTGGAAATGCATATCCACCCCGATCTGCATAAAAAAGCGGATAAAGCTGTACTTCGGAAAAAGTTTTAACCTTGCCCAGATCAATTTGCAGCCACTTTACCTCATCTTGTTTTTTTGCAGCTACCGACATATAACCCAAAGGGCTTAATGCATAATTCTCTGCTCCTGCTGCGCTTATCCAATGTGCTTTCCATTCATCTGGGTCAAGCAATCCCATGGTAAAGGTTGCAGGCACACTCCAGGCAGAAATTTTACTTTTTTTGTCCCATACCCGCACCTTCCACCAATACTTCCCGCCTGACTTTAATTTTTTTCCTGCATAAACAATGTATGCCATACGGTCGCTGATGGCCTTCCGGGAATCCCAGAATACATTCTCCTCTTTGAAATCAGAAGTTTTCGAAACTATTATTTGATAAGCTACCTGACGTATATTACGAAGTCGCTTATTCCAGCTTTTTAAATTGTAGTTAAAGGCAGGGGTTGAAATATCAACACCAACCGGATTTTCCCGCAATTCACATGTTAAATTTACCGGCTGAATTACAAAGCCAGCGGCAGCAGACAACGAAAAAGGCAACAAACAAAAAAGTACGAAAAGTATGTACTTAGCTGGTTTTATCATTTATGAAATATAATATACCCATGGAATAAAAAATCAGCACAGTCTAACAAATAACTGTGCTGAGAATAAATGATTATTGCTAATATCCAGGATTTTGCGTTAACAAATGGTTACCATCTATTTCGCTTTGCGGAATAGGGAATATATACCTGTTGGCCGTTATATTAGTATAGGCAGCCGTTGGAATATAAGTTTCCTGCGCTTTAATCTTAGCTCCAAAAGCCGTCATCACGGGTATTGCCTGGCCTGTCCGCACCAGATCAAGCCACCTGTGGTTTTCAAAAGCAAGTTCCACCCGGCGCTCTCGGGCAATGGCAGCGCGCAGATCTACCTGTGATGACGCAGTGGTTGCAGCTAAGCCAGCCCTGGCCCGTACCTGGTTAAGGTAAGTAATAGCCTGACCTGTTGTGCCTTGCTCATTCAGACATTCGGCCAGCAATAATAACATATCTGCGTATCGGTACACCATCCAATCTTCACCACTATTATTATACACAGAATATGGAGGGTGAGTATATTTAATAACATAATTATCCGTTACCGTGGTACCGTCTGGACCAATATAGCTACTTGCAATAGTGGCAGCTTTTCTTTTATCGCCTGGCTCATAGGCAGCAATTAAATCAGGGGTAGGTTTATTCCATCCGCCTGTAGTCTGGTTATTGCCGCTTACGCCTAATATATTTTTAACGTCGGTTACGTTGGGTGCAAACTGAAAAGCAAAATTACTCTGCAAGCCCTGTGTACCGGCCAGGTATTGAACTTCAAAAATCGATTCAGCGTTATTTTTATTTGCAGGATCAAAAACTGAAGCATAATTCGGCAGTAGAGTATATCCCAACGTGGTTATATCTGTTAAAGGTTTTTGTGCATCATTATATTGCTTCAATGTCATGTAAACATACCCCAATAACGCCTTTGCCGATCCCTGTGTAACCATTCCTGGTGTAGTTTGCTTCACAGGCAGCAGGCTTGCAGCACTAGTGGCATCTGCTATAATCTGTTTATAAACGTCAGCTGCAGAAGAGCGGGGTAACGAAGTTTCTGTTGGGCTCGAGACCTCAGTAAGGTGTAATGGTACACCTCCAAAATATTGCACAAGTTCGAAATAATAAAATGCCCGCAAAAACTGAGCCTGCCCCTTTACATTGCTTTTTACAGAACTTGTTATTGCTGCATTATCGATACGTACCAAAATTGAGTTTGCCCGCGCAATACCCTGATAACAAATTGTATATTTATTATAGCCAATGCTATTTACTGGCACATCTAAAAATCCAGATATATTGTACTTATCTGTGAACTGACCGCCCTGTAACCCCGGACTTGCAAAATAAGTGGCATTATCAGATCGCATCTCGCCCATCACATATGCATCAGAATATAAGCCTTCTAATGGCGCGTATGTACCAACGGCAGCCTGCTGATAATCGGCATCAGTTTTAAAAAAATTCGGCTCGGTTACACGTGTTTGCGGAGTTAACTCAACGAAACTTTTTTTGCAGGATGCTAACCATAAAAGTGCAACACCTGCTATAATTATCTTAATTTTCATGTTCGTAATTTTATGATACTAACAGTTATTTAATATTCACATTTACACCGAAGCTAACAGTGCGCGGCACAGGATATGATGTATAATCGATACCGATGTTAATGGGGTCGTTTCCGTTGGCGTTAACCTCTGGGTTGGCACCTTTGTAATGAGTAAATACATAAAGTTGCTGGCCACTTGCATAAACCCTGATGCTTTTGATGTACTTGTTGCTATCATTAACCGGTATGGTATATCCGAGTGTCGCATTTTTTAATGTCAAAAAGCTGCCTTTGGTTATCCACCTTGAATTTGTTGTACGCGCAAGCGCATCGCCAACCAATATCCTGGGATGAACGCCATCACCCGGGTCTGTAGGAGATTTCCACCGGTTTGCCACATCAGCAGTTACATTAAACACCCCGTCAAGATTCTGGATGTACTCCAGCGTACGATTTTCAATATCATTACCATACGAGCCCGCAAGCGAAATACCGAGGTCGAAGTTCTTGTAAGTAAAATTATTGGTTATGCCATAGGTAAATTTTGGGTTTGGATTGCCAATAATGGTTTTATCTTTTTCATCGATAACCCCATCGCCGTTTATATCAGCATATTTAACTGTACCAACCGCCGACGGCCCGTCTGATCCTAAATATTTTGGTGAACTGTCAAAATCGGCCTGGTTTTTATAGATGCCAATAAATTTATATCCGTAAAAAGTACCCAGCGGTTTCCCAACCTGCTCTATATTAGGTCCATTAACATCACTCCTTGGCAGGCTGTTGCCATAAATACCCAGATCCAATATTTTATTACGAACAAAACTGATATTAAAGTTGCTGGTCCATTTCAATGTCCCAATCAGGTTGCGACTGGTAACAGAAAACTCGTGCCCGTACCATTGTATCTTACCAATATTATCAGATATGCTTGAAAAACCAGACTCACGGGGTACTGCTATATTAAATAACAATGAGGTTGTAACCTTGCGGAAATAATCATAACTAACAGCAATTCGGTTATTGAACAAACCAAAATCGGTACCTATATCTAACTGCCTGTTTTTCTCCCATGATAATTTATTGTTTCCGATATTTGCGATGCTGGTACCTGGAGTAAGCGTGTTGTTAAATGGATAATTACTAACTTGTGTATTAGCAACGTAGGTATAATTACCAATATTAAAATTACCTGTTAACCCATAGCTTGCCCTTAATTTTAAATCAGACACCACAGGCGCATTTGCCATAAATGGCTCTTGAGATACGTTCCATCCGGCAGATACAGCCGGGAAATTACCGTACTTACTATCGGGTGCAAAGCGCGAAGAACCATCGCGCCGGAAAGATGCCGACAACAGGTACCTGTTTTTATAATTATAGTTTATGCGGGAAATAAATGATGCCAGAGACCATTCTTCGATATCATAATAAGGGGTATTAAATTGCGTAGCTGCCGCAAGCGAGGCAATAGCATCGTTTGGATAACCGTAAGCCGATTGAGAATTATAATTCTGATGATACTTTTGAGCAGTGTAACCAGCCAATACCTCTAAATTATGACCGCCTTTGAAAGAATGGACATAGTTAAGCGTGTTCTCGGTAAGCCATGAGTAATATATATTGCTGTAAACGCCACCATTAGCAGTTATTGGCGGCGGGTTAAACAAGCCGCCTGTGGTTGATGGGTTAAAGGATTGGTTTTGCTCATTTACATAATCAACATTGATGGTTGATCTATAAGTAAGCCCCGGTAACAGCTTCAAATTCAAATAAGCATTTGATAGCAGGCGGCCTTTTTGCGTATTATTCTTTTGCTCTGTAGCCACTCTGTACCAATTGGGATTTGGAAACAGCCCCGGTGCCGTCGACGTTAAGGGTAGTGAGCCATCAGGATTTTTATACGGAACTAGTGGTGAACTGGCAATAGCATTTTGAATAATTCCGCCGCCAAAAATATTACCATCCGTATTGGTGTTTTGAAGCAGCTCATAAGTGGGAGCTACATTCGCCCCTATTGATAGGCGGTCGTTAAACTTATAATCGGTGTTGATACGTGCAGTATAACGCTTGTAATTAGTAGCGATCAGTACGCCGTCCTGATTCAACACACCAAGTGTAACTGCCGTGGTTGATTTTTCCGTTCCGGTATACAACGCTAAATTATAGCTCTGAATAGGTGCATTTCGAAGCAATATATTATACCAGTTTGTTCCTTCCTGCCCTGCATATTGGGAAGGATTTTGATATTCAACCGGTATACTGGTCGCCTGCCCCATCGCTATTTTTTGTGTATAAACATCATTCTCATACTGGGCAAACTGCTGGGCATTCATCATATCGGGCCTGCCCTTTTGCGGAACAGTCTGAACGCCGTAAAAAGCGTTGAAAACCAAGTTGGTTTGCCCGGCTTTGGCATGTTTAGTTGTAATAATTACAACGCCGTTGGCAGCCCTTGATCCGTACAGGGCAGTAGCGGAAGCGTCTTTGAGTATAGTAAAAGTTTCAATTTCTGAAGGATTTAAATTATTAATATCGCTCACAAGCGGCACCCCGTCAACAACATATAGTGGCTGCGAACTACCTGTAAATGATGCCGCGCCTCTAATGCGAATTGAAATGCCCTGCCCCGGTATGCCAGTGGTTTGATTAACCTGAACACCAGGCGTTTTACCCTGTATACTTTGCGCAAACTGTGTAACTGGCTGATCTTTAACATCATCAGCCTTAATCGTTGTTAACGCACCTGTTAAATCGGACTTTCGCTGCGAACCATAGGCTACAACCACTACTTCAGTCAGGTTTTTTGAATCTGCCGACAATTGTATATTAACAACAGTATTATTATTAACGGGCACTTCCTTGGTTTGGAAACCTGTATAACTAAAAATTAAAACTGCACTGCCGCCGCTGACCTTAAGTTTAAAGTTTCCGTTAGCATCGGTATTTATACCATTAGTCGTACCCTTTTCCTTTACACTAACGCCAGCAAGTCCATCTCCCCTGGTATCCGTAACACGGCCTGATAAATAAAATACGTCGCCTACGTTCACATCTCCTGTGTTAGCCCATGTCAAACTGGAAAAAGCAAAAGTTAGCGATAACACGAGTAAAACAATCACCTTAATCCTTCGATGAGGATAAAAATTTGTAAAAAAGTTCATAATTTAACTAGGTTAATAAGGTTAATTAATGTTTGTATTACTTAATTGGTACGGGCAATACAATCGCGCTGCAAGCAGGCATATAAGTACCAGCTTATTTTTAGATTTCCTTCTTATACAGGTTAATTGATAAAGCGCATTGTTCCACAGATGAATCACTGCATTACTTTATTTCAATCGGGCAATCTTAATTGGTTTACAGAAGTATTGATCCTAGGTTATCTCTAACTTCTTTGATCAAATCTATGAGGGTGGCAATTATAAAAATTACCTAAAATGATATTTCAAATACATAATTTGACATAATTAACAGAAATTGTTAAAAAAGGCACATTTGGCAGCCGTATGCCGTTTTGCTGTAGTATTATAAAACCGATTACATTTCATAATCACTATATTTAGTCTTTATTTGTAAACAAATTAAAGTTTGATACAGCTCTGTAATAAACTTTTGTCGATTTATAACCTATAATACGATGACTAATTATTGGAAGTATCTACCTGTAAATCAGGAGGATGAAGCATGGGGTTTAACTATCCTTAATGCCGGTTATACACATTCGCCCAAATCCGCCATTTATCCAATAAAGGGACACCCATCAGATTACGATTTCACCTGGAAAAACGGCCGGGTACTAAATGAATACCAGATTATTTATATCACCAATGGCGAAGGTGTTTTTGAATCGGAACATGTAAAATTACAGAAGGTAGTTGCAGGCACCGTTATCCTGCTGTTCCCTAACGAAAGACACAGATACAAACCAAATGACAATACCGGTTGGCATGAATACTGGATCGGTTTAAAGGGGCCTATTATAGATAACTTTATTTTTAACAAATTTTTTACCATACATAAGCCCTTGCTGAACATTGGATTAAAGGAAAATATTTTTGACCTTTTTGTGGATATAATTAAAAAAACTAAAAGCGAAAAACCTGGCTATCAACAGCTCATATCTGGTGCTGCGGTGCATCTGTTTGGCAACATTCATGCAGAACGGGCAAAAGCTTCCTTTGAAGGGCAGGATAATATACAGGCTATTATTGATAGAGCCCGTTTTTTAATGCGCGACAATCTGGATACTCAAGACATTGATATAACACCTGAAAAAATTGCAGAAGAACTGCAAGTCGGCTATTCGTGGTTTAGAAAAACGTTTAAATTACATACCGGGATGGCACCTAACCAATATTTAATACAGCTGAAAATTCAACGGTCAAAAGCACTCCTTTTAAACCCGGAAAATTCTGTTAAATCTGTTGCTTACCTGTTAAATTTTGAGTCGACACCTTATTTTTCAAAATTATTTAAGCTTAAAACGGGTTTAAGCCCGCAAGAATACAGGAGTATTGGTTTAAAGAAGTATGATACTTAAAAAAGGCCGGTGTTTGAAAAAGATAGTATCTGTCTTAGTATTCACCTGCTTTCGGGGTTCGCAGACATTACAAAAACGGTCATACTTCTCGGGCCGTGTGCGCCTATCACCAATGACTGTTCAATGTCTGCAGTTTTAAACGGGCCTGCAATAAAAGATCCATACCCGTACTTATGTTTTCAAGTATTAAATAAGCCTCATGCATAGTAGGTACAATATGCTGCGGATCTACAAACACGGCTAAGTGTTCGCAGATAAATGGCAAATCTCTTGGCGTAAAATCTTCATCCGAGATCCAAACAACCCCATTTTCAGCTACGGCAAAACGCGCTTTGATTAATGCAAGGCCAACATCATGTAAACTTACCGGGTCAATGTCGCTGATTATCTATTCGTGACCCATAAAGTTTAAGTCAGCAAGGGTATTAATAACCCTAATAACAGACCCAAGTGGAGCTCTAAAATAGCTCTCAGTTCATGCAAATCATGAATGAAGAAACACCTATCGCCAATTCCATCAAGTACTTTTGAAAATTTCTCGATCGATCCATTTGCAGGTTTTTCCAAAAAACTAACGTCCGGCAATTTTTCGCCGTCGAATTGATTGGCTAAAAGAGCAGCTAAGATTTTATCCCTGCTAAACACCTTTATTTTTTAGTTTATCATAGCACAATTTCAATGTCTTTTACCAGGCCCAATAAAAATCCCGGCTTCGAGAAATAAGGAGATACCAATTCACTCAGCTGTGATAAATGCAAGCCGCGCTGTCCGTGGCAACTTTGGTAAACGCCCACTTTATGCTGGAATGTTACATCCAGTTTTTGAACATTCAATACATCTGTTAAAAATGATGTCAGTTCGTAAAGCTTTTTCGTAACTCTTTGGTAACTAAAGGTCGTTCGGCTTCGTCAAGGTGCTCCCGGATATGCAGCACGCAACTTCCGGAAGGAGCAACAACATAATCAAATTGCTGAAAATTGTCTATAAACAGGCTAGTACAGCCATCGGTAAGATATTCAAACCCCGAATTAGTCATTGGTTGCCCGCAGCAGGTTACCGAAGTGGATATACTACGTTTATGCCCAACTTTTCAAGCAACTGCATCGTAGCGATTGCTGCCTTAGGGTAAAACTGGTCAACATAGCAAGGTATAAATAGGCCTACGGTCATACAACAGGAAAATGATTGGATGCATAATATCTTAACTCTATCAGGTCATTGGGTATCGGCCGGCTGTTCCAAGAATGATGAATGGCCAATGCCGTGCCAACGGCTGTGGCTTGCGCCATGGACGCAGCAAAAACTTCAGATTCCGGGAATGCGCTTGCAAGTAAATTCATATAAACCGAATTCTTACTAAAACCGCCATCTACAAAAATTCGTCTGATAGGCCTTCCTTTCATAACATAACCAGTCGAGGTCTTTTGCTTTGCAACCAGATCAATGATTAATTGATGATAAGCCTCAGCAGCATCGACAAATTCATTTAAGTTTCTGTCTTCGAAGGATGAGCATGACGACAAAGCCTTTTTTCTTAATTTGTTGATAATAGAAGGTTCAAATTTCATATTCCGAAAATTGAATATGTCTTTATTAAAAAATGAAGCTATACGTTTGGTTTGTTGCTCATGCTCATAACCACTAAACAGCCTTGCGGCTTTAATTGGTTTGCCTTGAAATTGTAAATATTTCAGGCAGTCGTTTTTTAGATCTGCAGATGTTAACGGGCTATCATCAAATGGATTAAGACTGATGGCCCATGTACCTGTCGAGATCAAGATAAAAGGTTCTGTAAAGCTTAACAGATAAGGTATTATTGCCGCCGAGCTGTCATGCAGCCCTGTCCCGGCCACGAACATCTGATTGTGAAAAGAAGTTGGAATCACCGTGTTACCGGGGTAAATGCCAGCAAGTTTGATAGCCATATTCTCTTCATAAACCCACCTGTGATAATCCCTTTTTTCAAAGTCCCATAGCCCTGTGTGACAACCAATACTGGTTAGATCGCTGACCTGTTTGCCGGTTACAAGATAACTAAGGTACTGGGGCAAGTGTAACGCGGTTTTAACTTTTTGATAAATATCAGGTTTTTCGTATTTTAAACGGTAAAATTGCATACCGGAGTTAAGGCTTCCCAACAAAGGCGAAGCCGTTTCGAGACAAAAGTTATCACGATCTCCATATTTTTCGAAAAAATGCTCCGTTAAGCTTTTGGGATAGGGTTTAAGGTAGTTATAAACCGGAGTCAGCGGCTTTCCATCTGCATCCAGGTAAACCAGGCTCGCGCCATAGGATGAAAAATTAACGGCCTTAACCTCGAATTTTTCTTTCCGGCCAATCTCCTGAAGTGCATCATATACCGACAGTCTCAAAGCATCGATGCTCTCACAGGGATAACCGTTATCGTCCTCCGTTTCTATTAGCTTTGCCGATTTCTCAAAAACAATTTCATACTCTTCATTAAATAAGAAAAGCTTTTTGTTTGTTTTCCCCGCATCAAATATTGCAATTACTCTTTCCCTCATCCTACAATCCAGTCGTAATTGTCTTTAAACCACGTTCCTTAATCAAATGTTCCCTTACCTGTAGCTTACGATACGAATCAATAGGATTTAGTGCGCCACCATTCCGTAAATTTGCTTCAGCTAACAGTGGGCGCACATCTGTACGATAAGCCTGCTGTAATATTTCCTGGGCCAATGCTACATCATTGCTGTTTTGAGCCAGTTGTAAAGCGCTTTTATCAACTAATAAAGCCTGTGCGTAAGCTATTTTAATAGCTTGTACAGATTGCAAAAGGTCTTCGATAGGGTCTTTTACATTATGCGATGCATCAATCATCCATCCGATTGAGGTGGCATGATCCATACCGCGGGCGTCCATACCTTCTACCAATTCATTGAATATCAGAAAAAGTTGATAAGGGTTAATGCTGCCAACCGTAAGGTCGTCGTCGCCATATTTGGAATCGTTAAAATGGAAGCCAGCCAATTTCCCTTCCATTAGTAACAGAGAAACGATCTGCTCAATATTCGTCCCCTGCAAATGATGCCCAAGATCTACAAGCGTGGCCGCCTTCGGTCCCAATTTAGATGCCAGGAGATAAGAATGCCCCCAATCACCGATAGTGGTTGAATAGAAATTGGGTTCATAAGGTTTGTATTCAACCCAAACCTTCCAATTTTCGGGCAGTGCTAAATAGATTTCCTCCAAACTTTCTAAAGTATTTTGGAACGCTTTGCGAAAATTTAATTGTCCGGGAAAGTTTGACCCGTCTGCCAACCAGATCGACAAGGCTTTTGAGCCCAGTAGATCACCATATTTAATCACCTCTATATTATGTTCGATCGCTTGTTGACGCACTGCTTTATCAGTGTGATGCAGAGAGCCATACTTGTAACTAAGCTTTTGTCCATTTTGATCCTGAAAAGTATTAGAATTTACTGCATCAAAGTGCAATCCCAACTGCGCAGCCAGCGCTTTGATAGACGTAGCATTATCTGGTATATCCCATGGTATATGCAGGGAAATAGAATTACTTGATTGATTTAAAGCGTGGATCAGACCAACATCTTCAATTTTTTCTTCCAAACATCGTGGTTCCCCACCGCCCGAAAAACGACCAAATCTGGTGCCGCCAGTGCCCAAGGCCCAGCTTGGAATAGCGATATTAAATGCGCCCAATTTGCGAAGCACATCCTCCATGTTATCAACTTCAGTAACAAGGGAGTCAAGACGGCATTTGTGCTGATTTAATTGCCAATAGTTTAGTTCATCAATTGCATATTTTTCTATTTTCATTATCCTTTAATTGTGATAAATAAAAAACTTGATCTGGTTAAGCTATACGTTCTCATATATTTTCTTGAATTCAACTTCATTGTTTTCTTAACTGCGGTTATAGGCCACTTTTGTCATTGCAAGGCAGCCTAACTAGTTCCTGTCGTTATTAATTAACAGATTATCTTACAAATCCGGCAGCTACGCCACCATCCACATTGATTACATTACCTGTCGATTTATTCAGCAGGCCGCCGGTTAGCGCAAAACACGCATTCGCAATATCAATAGGTAGTATGATCTCATTTAATAAAGTACGCTTGGCATAATACGCGGGTAATTCTGCTACTGAAATACCATAAGCTTTGGCACGCCCTTCGGCCCAACCACCCGCCCAGATGTTGCTGTCACTGATTACCGCATCGGGGTTAATTACGTTTACACGGATGTGATCAGGGCCTAATTCGGCTGCATTTAATCTGCTTAAATGTAACTGTGCTGCTTTGGCGCTGCCATAACCTGCATTGTTAGGGCCACTCACCAATGCATTCTTACTCACTATATTAATGATGTCACCACCAATAGCCTGCTTCTTCATAACGTTTACTGCAGCCTGTGTAACCAGAAACTGGCCTTTCACCAATACATCGTATAATAAATCCCAGTCCTCTTCGGTATGATCTGCTATAGTTTTAGAAATAGAAAGGCCTGCATTGTTTACGATTAAATCCACGCCACCAAAAGCCAAAATCGCTGTCGCCATGGCTTCGGCAATTTGCTTAGCACTGGTTACATTAAGAATGGCAGTTGTATAAGCATCTTTACCGTAGGCTTTTTTGAACTCTTCCCCTGCAGCTTCCAGCCGTTCGGCATTCATATCATTTAAAATCACTGCAGCCCCTTCTTCTGCTAATTTTTTGGCAATGGCTTTACCTATTCCTCCTGCACTACCTGTGATTAGCGCAACGCGGCCAGATAACGCTTTTGGCTTAGGCATACGTGATAATTTGGCTTCTTCCAATAGCCAATATTCAATATCAAAAGCTTCTTGTCTTGGTAAAGATGTGTACTCTGAAATTGCCTCTGCCCCCTTCATAACATTGATAGCATTGAGGTAAAATTCGGCAGCTACACGTGCAGTTTGCTTATCCTTGGCAAAAGTAAACATACCTACACCGGGGTATAAGATAACTACCGGATTGGCATCTCGGATAGCTGGACTATTTACATGTTTACAGGCGTTGTAATAATCTGCATACATTTTACGGTAGGCTTCAAATACAGGACTTAGTTTTTCCTTGATAACATTTACATCTGAGAGATCCTCGGTGGCGTTTAATTCCAAAACCAGCGGGCTGATTTTCGTGCGTAGAAAATGATCTGGGCAACTGGTTCCCATTGGCGCTAAACGTTCCAGATCGTTTGAATTAATATATTCTAAAACTCTTTCGTCATCTGTAAAATGACCGATCATTTGTGTTTGAGATGAGCAAAAACCACGTAATATGGGTGCCAACGCAACTGCCTGCTTTTTACGGCTGTCATCGGGTAAGCTATCTATTTTTTTGCCTCCAAATGCCTGACCTTTTTTTTGATAGTTTTCTTCCAAATATCCTGCACACTTTTCAATAATTTCCAGTGTGTTGATATAACTTTCATAAGCGGTATCGCCCCATGAGAACAGGCCGTGTGATCCCAGCATAATACCGCGAATACCGGGATTAGCATCTAAACATGCCTTAAGTTGTAGTCCTAAGTCAAAACCAGGACGTTGCCAATCAACCCAACCTATAGATCCTCCAAAAAGCTCCTGGGTGATTTTTTTGCCATCTTTTGCCGCCGCAATAGCTATAGCAGCGTCTGGGTGTAAGTGATCAATATGCTTAAAAGGGAGAAAGGCATGTAATGGCGTATCGATTGACGGTGCTTTTGAATTAAGATCAAAGATGCTGTAGTTAAACAACTCCACCATTTCGTCTTCAAATTCGATGCCTCGGTAAACATTTTTAAGGCTCCGAAGCCTGTCAACATACAAAGCGGCCAGCCCACTTTTTTTCAATGTTCCGATATCCCCTCCTGAGCCTTTGATCCACATAACTTCAACCTCTTTCCCTGTAAGCGGATCATTAGCAAATACTTTGCAGGAGGTATTTCCACCTCCGTAATTGGTTAGGCGTAAATCCGCTCCTAACAGATTGGAACGGTATAAGAGTAAGGCAACCTCGTCGTCGGCAAGTTCTGCCGCTTTGTTATCGTCCCATAAATAACTTACATGTTTAAATTGTGTTATGCTGACAGACATATCTTTATATATTAATTACTTGAATATTTAACTATTATACGTTCTGATTAAATGCCAGATACATGGCCTGTTGCTTGCCACGCTGGCCATTATTTATTTTTTAAAGCATTACCGTGCCCCACCACTAATACAGACAGGATAATTACAACGATGCCCATCATTATGGTAACCAGCGCTTTTTTACTTACGCCCTTCCACTCTTTTAAGGCCAAACCCCAGGCATTGGCTACCAGGATAATAGATGCCATATGCAATATCCACGAACTTGCACCATTGCCCAACCTGCTTTCGCCCATCCCGTAAAAGAAGAACTGCAAAAACCAGGTAATGCCTGCCAAAGCCGAAAAAATATAATTCTTAAGAAGTGGGGATTTCTTATTGGTGTAATCACCAAAGGTTTTGTTACGGGCATTCAGTATCATGCACCAGATTAAATTGGTTGTTAAACCGCCCCAAAGGATAATGATGTACACTACATTATTTTGAAAAAGGAAGTTGGCTTGTCCATGATGCTTTGCCATCCAAATAGTATTAGCCTTGTCGGCCATTATTTTACCAGCCTCGATACCAAAGTTGAAACAGGCGCTTAACATACCCGATATTACAGCCACAATAATCCCGAGCCCAAATCGGTAATCTTTGTTATTTCCTACGTCAGCCTGACCCGATGAAAGCTCTTTTTCTTTCATCATACCAGCTTTCCCGCAGATAACGATACCTATAACTGTTAGTGCAATTCCTAACAGCACCATTTGCCCCCAATGCGTACTTACAAGAACAGCGATTGTATCTTTGCCGCTTTGCGGGAAGAAGTTGTAATACACCGATGGGATTAAAGAGCCGAACACCGCACAAAGGCCAAGAACAATAGTGCTACCCAGCGATACCCCTAAATAACGTACGCTCAAACCATAAGTTAAACCACCAATACCCCACAATACCCCAAAGAAATAAGTGAGCAGTAAGATATTGCCATTGGTATCAGCTATTATTTCTGTAAAGTTTGGTACTGTAAGCCAGGCAGCGATAGGCGGAACGAATAGCCACGAAAATAACCCGCCAATGATCCAGTAACTTTCCCAAGCCCAACCTCTTACTTTTTTATAAGGAATGTAAAAACTCCCCGAGGCAAAACCTCCGATGAAGTGATAGATAATACCTAAAATAATTTGCATTTGGTGTAAATTGGTTTATAACGGCGCAACTGGTGGTTACAGCTAAGGTAAATGTGGGATAATAAAGTATGTTGTAGTTTTTGATATTTAGCATACTTTTTTTGACCTAATATCAGAACAGTGTTTAGCAACAAACTGTCTCAAATGCTTAAACCATAATCGGATTTTGAAATAAGATAAAAATCAACTGCCAATTCAGACGATTAATTAAATGATACATATCTGATTGAATTTATAAGACTCATTTTACTTTAAACATCAACTCATCGTATGAAGTCCCAATTCGGTATTATTAGCAATTATTTTAAACGAATCCTGAAATAGTTTTCCGCTTTTTAGTTTTAAATATTTAAAAATGAATTGCCAGAGATTAGCTAGTGCAGATATTTTATCCAATATATGTTGCTTTATAACTATTTAACACTATTATGATTAGCATCAATATTATCTTCTTAAAATCATGGTAGTCATGATGAATCCGACCGATATAGCAAAAAAACGTTTTGATAATTATTTAATTTGCGGCAGCACGTTTATTAACGAGCTTAATACGATTTCTATATTTGATACACAGTTGCTAATTGAAAATATAGATAGTACAGAATGAAGCCATACAAATTTGAAATATTTACTTTTGAGATCGAGAAGAATATTCGCGATGGAATTTATAAACCAGGACATAAGTTGCCTTCTGTCAGGGATCTGAAAAAACAATATTCTACCAGTATAAGTACTATTCAAAATGGTTATGAGCATTTAATTATGCTTGGATTAGTAATCAGTGTTCCTAAATCCGGCTATTATGTAGCAACGCCCGTAAATAAAAAAGAGGAAAATACTTTGCAATATCTTCCTGTTGTGAGAGATGCGATTTTTGAAAAGAATGTTGAACTTATAACCTCTTCCCGAGGTGAAAAAAAGTTAGTGGAATTTAATGTTGCCACGCCAGGAGATCTGATTATTTCTCAAAAATTGTTATTGAGAACTATGCAGAATGTTATCAGGGAAAAAGGTGCAGGACTTTTAAGGTATTATCCAACTAACGGATCACAAGAATTAAAAGATAATATTGTAGAACATGCTGCCGGCTATCAGACCAGGATCAACGCTCAGGAATTATTGATTACAGATGGCGCATTACAAGCTCTCTATATTGCCCTGTCTACAATATGCGCTACGGGGGATGTTGTAGCTGTGGAAAGCCCTTGTGTTTTTTCAATTTTGGAGGTCATCAGGGTTCTCAACTTAAAAGTAATAGAAGTGCCGGTTGACCTGGTTAATGGTTTTGATGTTGATTTTTTAAGAAAAGCCTGCCTGAAAAACAAGGTAAAAGCCGTTATCATTACCCCTAATTTCCATAATCCTACAGGTATATTACTTTCCGATGAAGTTAAGATGGAATTGGTTAAGGTTATTCAACAACATGATGTTGCTGTCATCGAGAACGACATTTATGGTGATTTAAATTTCAGTGGAAAACGTCCCTCTACATTAAGGAGTTATGACGAGACTGGCTTGGTAGTTACCTATTCATCATATGCGAAAACACTTGCACCTGGTATCCGTTTGGGCTGGTTGGCTACAGGCAGATTTCTTAAACAAGCAGAGCAAATTAAATTTTCCATGGGTAGCACCGTCTCACCAATTTATCAGGAAACTGTTAATCGATTATTAGATACGAATAGCTACGACCGCCATATTCGCGCTTTCAAAATGCAACTTGCAAAAAATGCTTACTTTACAATAAATCTTTTAGCAGAATATTTTCCCGAAGGCACATTCGTTGTCCCACCTTCAGGTGGCTATAACCTATGGGTAAAATTGCCTGATCATATGGATATGAATAATTTCTATAATCAGTGTGAGCGGATTGGTATAAAGTTTACTCCCGGCCAGACATTTTCTTTTTCAGCCATGTTCGCCAACCATTTCAGATTAGTGTTTGCAGATAAATATTCTTCATTAAAAATCAAAGCACTTGAACACGTTGGAAAACTAATCTCACAATAACTGTATTGGTTATTTTTAAAATATCTGTACCTGTATCGCTAATTCATATCTCTTAATTTTGCCGTATTAATACGCCGAAATGGATTCAAAAATCATCACAAAATTTACGATTGGAACGGAACAAGGTATGGGTGCATTATTGTACCTGACCCAAACCAGTGCCTTGGAAAAATATTTACCGTTAGTTTCGAAAGAAAAAATCGACAGTTATCTTTCGGAAAACTTTAGCGAAAAATCGCTCATGGTTGAAGTTAACAGTATGTCGAATCAGTGGTTAGTAGTCTACGTTGATGACAAGCCCGCAGGTTTTGCCAGAATTACATCTAAAGGGGAAAGACCAAAATCGATAGCGCAAAAACGTATAATCAGAATTGCTGATTTTGGTATAATTAAAGAATATACCGACCCGGCCGTAAGGCAATCATTATTTGATAAATGCTTATCTGTTTGTAAATCATACGAGGTTATCTGGATTAATGAGTATTCTGAAAATCCCCTCATCATTTTTTTTGAATCGGAAGGTTTTACCAAACAAGAAGATGGTCTCGAGATGGATGAATTGCCTTTAAAATATGTTTGCCTAATCAAACAAAACTGATTAACGGATATCACAAAAACAACCTTCTCTATTTAAAAACGACCAGAACCTGCTCATATCACCGATATGGGTAGGTGACCGACTTCAGACGTCGTTTCACAACAATAATAAAAATGAAATCAGATCAACAGTTAGCTGGGAATTTTCAGTCATTTAATGATAAAAGCGCACCGTCAATGTTTTTAGTGGTAATTCTATCATTAGGCACATTCATTATCTTCTTCCAGGGCTTTATGGTTGCGCCAATTTTACCAGGGCTGGCTATGCTTTTCCATGTCTCTATCCGTCATGTAAGCTTTATTGAGCCTGCTTATTTGCTAGGCTATGGTTTTGTTACGCTGGTATATGCACCGCTGTCCGACAAATATGGCCGGTTTCCAATCATTCTTTTTTCAATGACTTGTTTTATTGTACTGACAGCATCCACCGGTTTCTGCCATTCTATTAATCAGATGATCATACTTAGATTAATGACCGGTTTTGGTGCGGGCGGTGTAGCTCCGACTACTATCGGCTGGATTGGTGATCGTTTCCCGTATGAAAAGCGGGGCCATGCTTTAGGTATTTTTTTCGGGTGCATGGCTGGTGGAATGGCATTTGGCTCCAGTGCGGGGGCATTGATGACCGCCCAGTTAGGATGGCAAATGATGTTTTGGGTGGTCTCAATTGTTGGTTTTTGCATCCTATTGTTATTGATTATTTACAGTAAAAATTTCCGGCAGCGAGGCGACAGGAATAACGGCGGCTTCCGCCTTATGTTCAAATCACTTAAAGAGATTTTTTGCCTGCCAAGGGGTTGGAGAACTTACTTATTTGTGCTGTTCAACGGCATGTTTCATAGTGGCGTCTTCGCCTGGACAGGTTATTTTTTTTACAAAAATTATCACCTCAGCGAGAAGGAAATTGGGCTCGCCTTATTGGGGTATGGAATACCAGGATTATTGCTGGGGCCAATAGTTGGAAAGCTTGCCGACAAGTTTGGCCGCAATAAAATTATTCCGGTGGGAATATTAGTTGGTGGGTTATCGGCGATATTGTTAAGTTTAAACTTCCCGCTTTTAGCCGCCTGTGCCTTTATAGCGACCTTATCATTGGGATTTGATTTAACCCAGCCTTTATATGCGGCGATCATTACAACGCTTTCCCCAAAAAAGGGAGCTGCCACGGGCTTATTTGCTTTTTTCCTTTTCATGGGTTATGGAATGGGCAGCTTAATCTTCAGCCTGATCATTAATATCGGATTGAATCAAACCTTAAGAATATTTGGAGGTGTTGCTATTGCCGCTGCCTGTATCGCTCAATACACTTTTAGAATGGAAAAGTAGGGGGCAAAGTTTCAAATTCCTTACAATCAAGCCGAAATTGTACACTTCGTAATCACTTCTAAGTTGCGTACTTTGTTTATTAAACTTTTTACCGTGGCTATGATCGCTTTCTTCATCGCCGAAGTTTCGGTTATTATTTAGTTTAGTAATTATTGGATAGGTCAAGACTGTCGAAATTTTTCAGGCCGGTTACATTATTAAGCTGAATGGCTTTTGTCTGATTATTTAAAGGTGCTTTCACCCTGTTCAGGTTAAGATCCTTAACGTTATCCATACGAAAAGCCGGGCGGCCATCGGACTGGAGTAATTTTACTTCTACATTATTCAGCTGAATTGACTTGGCATGCCGGATAAAAAAACCATAAGCAGGCGCTACACCGAACATACCCGGCTCGGGATATTTATCTGTCTGTTCCGGCACTTCCGCGGTACCGGGCAAGGCAGTTTGTCCACCCTGGTAATAGATGCGTATGTTGTTCAATTGCACATCTTCTACATCATGGCCCGGAATACCACTTATCGTACTGGTATAGCCAGGATCTGCATTATAAACATTGATGTTACTGATCATGATCCGGCTGATCGTACCCACAGCAGTACCAGAAGGGCCGCGCATCCTCGCACCCAAACGTATAAATAAGGGATCGTTCACCACGTCCCGCATGGTTATGTTGGCAATTGTGATATCCTGAAGCTGTGCCCCGTCAACAGATTCTAAAGCAAGACCCCGGCAGTAATCAAATACGCAATTGGAGATTGCAATATTTTTAAAGCCGCCATTGGATTCGGTACCTAATTTGATCCGGCCGGTTGGGTGAAGGCCGTAATGTCCATTTTTAGTTCGCCTAAACTTACCGTCCAGCAGGGTGCCTTCATCATAACCGCTAACCTGGCAATTGGTGATTGTTACGTTTTCAGTGCTCCTGGCGTAGCCTAAGGCGAATGTGCTTTTCAGGCAAATCCCATCGTCGTAAGGAGAATTAACGAAACAGTTGGAAACCCTTACATTTTTACAGCAATCGATGTCCATACCGTCACGGTTAGTATCCAATTTTACATTATCAATGGTCAGGTTGTCGGTACCGGTCGCCAATATCCCAAACCACCCGCCTGTTAAAATAGATACGTCACGAATAATCACATTACGGCATTTGAGTAAGGCAATAGCCTTGTTGCCAAGTTGTGAATCTTTTTTCCAGTCTTTTAATAACCCCCTCCCCCAGATTTTACCAGGACCCATGATGGAAATATCGTGGAGGCCGTCTCCCCAGATCAGGCTGTTATGAAAGTGGCTGTGGCCCGAATCCTGGTAGGTTGTATTTGCAGCCGCCTCTTCGGGGTCATATTCCCCGTTTGCCTCTTCTGAAGTTGCAATGATCGTGGCCCCCTGATCCAGGTATAAAGAAATGTTACTCTTCAAGCGGATAGATCCGGAAAGATAATTACCGGCAGGCAGGTAGACACTTCCGCCGCCTGCATCAGCTGCTGCTTCAATCGCCTTATTAATGGCTCTCGAATCCAGCTTTCTTCCATCACCGACAGCTCCGTAATCTTTGACATTATAGACTGTGTTCTCTGCATGTGCAAGAAGCGCTGTTAACAATAGTCCCGCAAATATGATTGTTCTTTTCATCAATTATTTTCTATTCTGGTTGAATTAATTTATTGAGTGTGATCCAGTCGTACTGACTTCCAAAACTCTTGCAGCGTATTTACAAAGTCTGAGCATGTAGATCCCGATAATACAAACCGTTAGGCTATAAATGGTTACCTCAATCAGTTTATATAGTCTTTACTGTTTAACGTTCTTCCTGTTTTCAAGCGTAAGGGTTTGCGGGTATAAATAGATATCCCTAACCTGCTGACGCGTGTTGTGCGTATATAAAAAATCTGACCAGACCATAAAATAAGCCCACTCAGGTTGCGCCTTTAATATAGCCAGGTTAGGTAATTCACCTACTTCTGTTAGCGCAATTGGTTTGCCGTTCGCCAGGGCTAATAGTTCGTTATAATCTTTTTGCTCATAGTCAGAATGGTAAATATCTGCGCCGAGCATATCAACATATTTAGCGCCCGGATAAAAATCCTGATAAGCATAAGCCTCATCTTCCGGTATATCCCGTGGGCCGTTAGCCCCCCATACCCACACCAGGTTATTTAAATGAAAGTAATTGTTGTACCGGTCATACATCATCTGCCAGAGTTTAGCAACGCCGTCCTTTCCTTTTTTATTGCCCCACCAGAACCATACGCCATTCATTTCATGATACGGCCGCCATAATACCGGTATATGGGCATCATTCAATTGTTTCAGCCACACCGCAACTTGATCCACTTGCCTCAGCCATCTCTTGTTCAGTTCCGTATTGGGCGTAATCAATTCTTTCCACTGCGCATCCGTTAACTTTGCCTGTACGCTTTCTTTCCAGCCATAAGGCGGGTCGTCAGTGGGGCGGCCCTGGTGCCACATCAGGCATATGATATAACCTTCCTTATACCGCTTGATAGCTTCATCAACCACGGCTTGGCCATTATCTTTTGTACCGTTCCATATAAAATCACTACCCCACAACGCCGGGTGTACACCCGTAATTGATTTAACGCTATCCAAATACTTATCGGGCTGGTTATTATACATATGCTGACCTGAAATAATTTGCTTTCCTTTAATAGTATAAAAAAAGTGAAGCAGTGCTTTCGCTTCATATGAGGCGTTTGTAGTTACCGGAGCTTGCTCCTGCGCGAAGCAACTAATGCTGCCAAACAGCATGAATAATAAAATAATCTTCTTCATATGAGTAATTTTATTTGGTCTGATTTTTCTTGGTTTAATCGCCGTTAAACCTGATACCTTTTGACGCTGCCGATTCATTGTCCTGCAAATCAATAGCACGAATGGTATAAATACCTATCTTCAGTTTCGGCCGGTCCAGCGGTGTCCAGTGTGTTAACGGCGTAAAGGCTACCCGCCTGCCGTCCAGAAAAATCTGGTAACCCATTACATGTCGGTTGTCTGTCGATGCCTTCCAACTCAGGGTATTATTATGCACCGCAAGCCCTGTAGCAACGGTAGGTGGTGTTTTATCAGGATTTAGTTGGTTGATGCAATTGGTAAGCGCCCTGAAGTTATGATAAGTGCCTTTCCAGATCTGGCCCTTCAGGGCATTTTTGTATTGCGGTTGCTTATCCAAACCACCCTGATACCAGTCGCCGTGTTCATGGTCGATCAGGTAGACTTTGGTGTATTGCCATAATTGATCAAATTTAGCTTCGTAATGCAGGGTATCGTTAGGATACTTGTTGGCCATCATCAGGAGTGAATTTAATCCCTCAGCCTGTGCCCACCAGTTTTTGGTATCGGCAATGATGATAACGCCTGGTTTGTCTTTTAAATAATAACCTTCGTCGTAGAAGCCGCCTACCTTATTATCCCAGCCGTTTCTCAGTGCATGGTCAACCATTTTTTTGGCTAAGGCTTCAAGTTTAGCATCATGCTTAACACCCAAAGTGTGCGAAGCCTCCAGCATTAGGTAGGCTGTCTCCACATCATGCCCAAAGGAAACATGGTCAAGCCCTTTATGGTACAGGATAGCATCCTGAGATGAATCACGGTAAGATACCGGTGTCCAGTCGGGCTGAAAAAACAAGATCAGGTTTCCTTTAGGAGCTATAATTTTTTCGCGTAGCAGCGAAAGCATTTCGCTAAGCCTTACCTTCAGCAGGCTGTCTGGCCAAACGGCATAAAGTTCTGTAAATGATTCCAACAGATGGATAGAGGTATTCTGATCTTTATACCCGGTCTCAGCACGCGAATTTATATTGTCAGGTCTTTTTATCGGTGTACCATCCCGCTCCATATGCTGATAATAACCCTTATATACAGGATCATGGCTGTGTTTTTCAAGCCAGTGAAATTCTTTTATTGCCAGGTTTAAAGCGCTGGTGTCGCCAGTAGCCCGGTAATATGCGGCCAATGCATATAGGGCAAATGAATTACCATAGGCTTCTTTAGGTGCGAAATTACTTGGCTTTGGGTTGCCTGCTTTGTCGGTATAAGTATAAAAACCACCATACGCCTTATCCCACATTTTATCTTTCAGAAACTTAAAGCCCTGCACCGCTCCTTTCTTATAATAAATAACTGCAGGAAAAAGTTCAGCAGCGCGGGCATTGCTCCAGATGTGGCGGGCTTGTGTTACGATCATTTTGTCCTGGTTGCTGCCGGGTTTAAAGTCATAAGTAAACGAACTTAAAAAACCGCCATCTACAGTATCTATCGATGCCGGGTACCATGGTTTCAATAGTTCACTAACCATTGAATATTCCATTTCCTTACGTATTGCAGAACGGTTTACCGTTTGGCCTACAGGCCGTTGCGCCAAACAAGCCAGTGGAAATAATAAAATTGCTATAACCCTCGATAATTGTTTCATGTCTTAAATGCGCATTAGGTATAGTAACATCTATTTAGTGCGTGCCCCGGTTTGTAAGCACTTTATCGGCTGCTAATATTAAGAACAAGTAATCGCTAGTGCCGCCGCCCAGCACATACTCACCTTGCTGCCATAGGTATGGAAATTTTAAAAGCTCCGGAAAATCAGGCCGGATAAGGGCGGTGCCCGAACTTGAACCGCCCGGGATGTACGACCAGTCTGCACGGTTAAACCCGTATGCCGGGATCATACTTTCCGCACCCACCCCAGAAACAAATGATGACGTGTTAGAACCCGGATGACAACCTAAAATAAAGTTGATGGCATTGAGCATGTAATCCCTTGAAAAAATACCAGGGAAGGCTTGATATAGAAAATATTGCTTGAACCCGAAGTTTTGGATGTCCCAACCCGCGCCCCATATATTGGGCCGGTAAGGTACCCCATAAGGTGTTTTAGCACCGTCTGCTTTAATTTGGTTGTAAAGTTGCTCTGCCGCGGCTGTAATAGTTGCTGTGTATTGTGCATTTTTCACCAATGCTACCGAGCGGGCAGCGAGCCAGCCTATATTAGCCATTTTGGTGGCAATTTCATTCTGATTGCTGATCAAATAATCTGCGTATTGCTTGTCGCCAGTGGTTTGCAATAATTCTATAGCAAGCGTTAATTGGGCTAAGTGGGCTGCGTTTTTATTACGTTGCCATATCTCGGTGGCAATACTTAGTGACTGTTTGGCAAGCGTATCATTAAATTTTTTCATTACGCGCGCTGCGGCTGCCAGGGCTGCTCCTGCTTCCATTTCACGGCGTGGGTTGTCTTCTGTAAAAACCCATCGGTCGTCATCCGTACCAGGCATGCCGGCTGCCGGTGCTTTTTTACCCGCCTGCGCCACATAAAATTTGTTATCCGTAATATTTGCTGGGTCGCCAAGCGTGGTATATTGTCGTTTGGTCGGCTCAATAATCCCGCGATAAAAACGGCCCATTTGCTTGTACCCTCCTACCATCGTCAATAAACCATGCTCAATTTGCTGTAAAATATCGGGTTTGCCGTCGGGCTGGTGTATTTCTACCATGTGCGTAAACTGATCGACCGTAGTATTATCATACTGTACGTTGAACTGCTCATAGGCCAGTGTTAAACCTTCTACCGTTTCTGCCTGTGATTCAATGCGGATATCAAAGTCACCTGCATCATGCCAGGCACCGCTATTAAGGCCCGGCACGGTTTCACCCGGTTTAAATTTGGTAAGGGTTGAATGCCCTTGTATATAACCATCAAAATGGTTGGAGTCTATCGGCGCCATTCGGGCATCATCCATATGGCACAAGCCATGCCATACCCTGTATTTCTCGTTTACCCGCATGTGGCACATCTGCACCGGTAAAAAGTATTCGAGCGTAGGCTGCCATACATTTCGTTTATATACGTCGGCGTTTATCTGAAATGGATGCGTTTTTACATCACCATATTTCACCAGGTACATTCCTGGTTCAGCAATGCGGCTAAAATCAAACTGAAGGTATTTGTATCGCAGAAAATCGCCCCAAACTTTACCCGTATTTTTCAGAACTACCATTTCGGCACCATCTTCACCTATGCGGCAAAGCTCAACCGGTACATTCGGCTTAGCACTCCTGTCCAGCTCAATAACAGCTACCTTTTGCTGTGCAGGATGGTACCCCACCTGCGATACCTGTATAACAGGATTGGACTGCCATCCTTCGATGGCATGGGGTATTACGAGCCACACAATAGCATTTTTTGTTACCCCTTTAGGGATCAACGAACGCACAACGAACCAGCCGTTATTGTGATTTCCGCGACCGTCAAGTAATTGCAGGTTGCCATCACCCTGGTTTTCAATCGTCATGCGCTGGTTTTCCGTTTCTGGCGCAACGGTCAGTTTTTTACCTTCCGCCATCGGTTCAATCTGCACTTGCCCATCCTTATCTGTTCGCATCGGCCCGTTTGGTTGCTGCGGAAAAATCCCAAATTGTTTACCTAAATAATAGGATTTACCGAATAATACGCCGGGGAACAATTCTAAATTAAAACTCACTTTTCCGATCCATTCGGCTGTCAGCGGTTTATCCAGATCTACAATGATTTTAAACCCTTTACCTGCCGGTTCAATACGACTAGTATAACTGAAATGCAAATCCGGGTAAATTACGGGGTTAAAGCCCTTACGGTCAATTGAGGAATCAGGAAATTGCATATGCACGCTGATCTGCTGAAGTTTCCTGTCAACCGTATGTTTGCCAACTTTAGGTATGGGTTGCCATTGGCCGGGCGTGGGCTCAAGTCTTAAATCGCCATTGGTGGCCACCCGTTGCCCATTTTGTATGATGCCGACACCACCCTGATGGCCCTCGGGATAAAAATCCTGCGCCAGCATTACATTTACCCCCTGGTATTGCAGATATCCCCGTTGATTAAGGTACATCCCCGTTAGCTTTACAGGTTGTTGGGCATAGGTATTAACATATTGCAGGACACAAGCTACAGCAAGCAGCGTAAATTGCTTTAACGAATTGAATGACATGGGAAGGGTTTATCTTTCAAAGCTATTTGAAAAATGAAATGGCGAAGCTTATTGGCAAAAAAATACCTTAATATGCTGATTTAATACAACTTTGGTTCTTCGCGGTTATGGTTAATTTTACCTTATAAAAACATCAGGATGTCGCAAGATTATAACAGTATACCGACCTTGAACATCGAGAGTACCCGGAGAAATGAACTATCAGCCAAAATTACAGTTATTGACTTCAGCAACAATTTTTCTGAACCATTTGTAACCGCTTCAAACCCCTGCTTTAATACGCAGTCATCAAGATCAAACCAGTACAGCTATTTAATTTCCTGGAGAGTATGAAGTTACCTATCGGTGATTAGCAAAAAGCACTCATTTTAACCCTTGATCTCAAACCAACCAAGGTGCCCGAGGCACTGGACGTTCCTTCCGGCTACCTATATAAAGCTTCAAATAAAAAATCACATCCAATTAAAACAGTGCTGACCGATGGGAAAACAGTTGGGGAACTGGAAACGCTTATGTAGATGAAATCTTTTTAAGAAGCGAAAATATCGCCTTTTTCCACGACTGACAAAATACCGGAAAAATGATCAATGGGCTTTCGAAAGCTAGTAAGTAAACTTCTTTAGCGTACTCATGATTAAAAATAAATAATTTCCCCTTGAAAAGAAAGTGTTTTGACCACTATCTAGAAAGCCCTCTGTGCAATAATTTACGAAGTAGAATTACGCCGATTGAGACATTCATCAAAACAGAAATGATTGGCAGTGTCGCATCACGGCCTTAACCTTTTCAAAATATTTTTTGGACACCCGCCTATTAAAGGAATCAAATTGCCTGCTATCCTCACTGTAGAAATGCTCATTAAAGAAGGCAGGGTATAACAGAAATAACTTTGCCGCTACTAATCCGTATGCTGGTGAATGCAAAAGGCTGTTTTAGTGGTTATAATATCATTTGCAATAGAGTAAAAGTACGAGCGGTTCTTTTAAATAAGCTTAAGGTAATGCTGTTAATTTAGTTTATTATATATTAAATCATTAAGTTTAAGCTGATAATTGCAACAATTCTAAATAAATACCGTATGATCGTACAATTACTCTGGCGAGATTTATGCGTATAATTCTTTTGTTTATTTTATTTATCACAAGCGTTGGCTGTAAAAAAAACAATTTGATTACACCGACTAATTCAACAGGTAAGGGAAGCGGCGACAGCACAAAAATCTCACCAGTGAGTCCTGAAAAAATCCCCCAGGGTTTACCTAACCGGGTAGCGTTTGGTACTAATGGAGATATGAGCAATAGCAGCCAACTTATCCAGGAATCAGAGTATCAGTATCAATATTTAGCCGGGGATATTTTCTCAAATGGATGGCAAACCTGGGCTTATCCGAGTGGTGAATTCGCAAGTTCATTTTTAACCAAGGTTGACCAAATGGGTAAGGTTCCTGTTTTAACTTACTATAACATAGTACCAGCTAAGAACCGTAACGAAGATCCAGGTTTTACTAATTTAAACGATGCTGAAGTAATGAATAAGTATTTTGACGATTGGAAAACCCTGTTGCAAATATGTAAACATTTCGGTAAACCGGTAATCATTCATTATGAACCAGATCTATTTGGTTATATGGAGATGTATAAAAATGATGCAACCAAAAACACGGTGAAAGTTAGTCAAAGCAACCAGGCGGACGTGCAGGGATTTGCCAACGATGCTAAAGGTCTGGCACAGGCCATTGTAAGTATGCGTGATAAATATGCCCCAAATGTGCTACTAGGCTGGCATGCTTCGCAATGGGCTACCGGGACCGATTTAATTAAGAGTAAGCAGAACCCAGAACTGCTAGCTAGCGAAACAGCAGCGTATTACAAGTCTTTGAATGCATCTTTTGATATTTTGTTTTCTGAATTTTCAGATCGTGACTGGGGCTATAGTCAATTCGTTACTAAGTCCACTACCCCAATTTGGTCTACAACCGCAAGCGCGGCCAATGGGAATTTAAGTGATTTCGACAGGTTTCAACGTTTTCTAAAAGAGCTTAATACAGATACAGGGCAAAAAATTATTTTATGGCAAATTCCCATCGGTAACACGCTTACCCAAACTTGTAATAATACAGATGGTCACTACAAAGACAATAAAGCAGAATATTTTCTACAGCCGGTAATAGATAATGGCGATGTGACTAAAATTAAACAGTATGAACAGGCAGGGGTCATCGCTTTCTTGTTTGGCCAGGGCTTTGCTAATTGCACAAGCTACGCAGACAGTAAAGGCGATGGTAAAACAGGTGGAGTTAATGAAACAGCAGATGACGACGGAGGTTATCTTCGTAAAGCGATCAAGACTTACTATCTGAACGGGCCGGTTACGTCCAACTAAAGATTGATGATCAGCTATAAATTGGTTTTTGAAATTCGTCTCAACCAATTAATGGTGGGTTGTACACCGCCTCAGACAGTCAATACCCCTTGAAACGCAGTATTTACCGATTTATCAATCGTAATATCTATTTCTACAATATCTACATTAGGCAACAGTGAAAGATCCTGAGCCACGGGCGCATTTTTACCTTTGGTGTCACGCATACCTGCAATAACGGTGTAGCCCGCCTCTGCAAGCGTAATGGTAGTCAGTTTTCCAAACCCCGTGCTGGTCCCTGTGATAAAAATTATTTTCGACATAGCATTTTTTATTAAAATCGTTTAACAACTTTTATCAGTGTGTAATAATAATTCCAGAATACAAACAACTGACTATTAGATACATATAAAATATTTATTTTTTACAGTGTGCGATATTTAATCGATTAATACATTCCCTATCGAAATATCAACAAACACGATTACCTTAAAAGCTTATGATTGGCTTCTTAAGCGGAATTTTTTTGTAATCCGGATTTATTGGTTTAACAGAACCATCAAGACGTTCTTGAATTTTACCATCAAAGTGGCCCGGCATTATAATTACGAACGGCCGGTGATGTACAATATGGAAAAATTGGAGGTGGTTAAAGCTGAACGCTGCCCGGCAAAGGTGGTGAGAAGGATGTTGCAGGATTATATGCCCTGGTGATGCTGCATGCCTGGCAACTAATTAAAGAAAATAAATATTTATTAGAGGCGAAAAAAGCAGCTAAATCACTTCAGGGGAAAGGCTTTGAGCTTTTTTACCAGGCTAATAACACAGCCTTTTCTGCCAATGCGATGCTATAGTTATACAAGGAAACTAAGGAACAATCTTTCGGCATAAATTTTCTAAAATCATCCATGGTCTTCTAGCGCTTGCACAGTATATCTAAACTCAACAATGTTTTGAAATGATTCTTTTGTAATCAAGTCACTTGGATTAATAACTTTAATATACACGGCTATGGATTGTTTTACATGTTCCTGGATAATCTCAAACTCCTTTAATGGCTCGCGCTGACAATACTCGTCCCCATCAGAAACCATTTTAAAACAAAATTTAAAATTTTCATCTTTAATAGGAGTGTATACCTCTAGGAGTAAATAGTCCCCCGGTTTTAAGATCGTATCGGTAATTATGTAATTCTTTTTGTTTACCTGACTGTTGTAAAAGTTTCCAAAGTTATCTTTTATAAATTCAATTTTTAAACTCACGGAGGCTGCCCTTCAGAATATAGTGTTATAAATCAATTGCGTATAAACAACAACTGTTAAGCAATATTGTTAAATGCTATCAATAAATATTAATTAATAATTTACTTAATTTTCCTATCGATTAGAGGCACAATTTGAGTACAAAAAGTTAATCAATCACTAGCTAAAAAGATTTAATATGTTTTTTTCCTCAGCAGCAATAAAATACAATTACCAGATAACGTTATAGCTTCAGTATATAATTTACTGACCCACATGTAATACATTTCAACGCAAAACAGTATTTTCAACTGTTTTATAGCGTTTTATCAACTCATTACAAAAGCTATACGTAGCAAAGACTTATGGATTTATTTGACACTTATCTTTTTGATACGGATACCCCCGATCTTTCACAAACAATAAATAGTATAAATGCCGGCATTTGGGAGCTGGATGTCAATACAAAGAAAATTAAATGGTCTGTCGGCTTTTATAATATGCTTGGTTATAGTCCGGGAGAGATTGAATGCTCCTTCATAAATCTGATTGATAACCTAATTTATTATCAAGACAGATCAACATTTTTAACAGGCATCGATACAACTGCTACAAATAAACCCCAAATAAATTATCTAAGACTGTTAACCAAGAGCGGCTTCGAATGGTTTCAGAATACGATTCAGCATAAGGATGATCACAATATAGTTGGTACAGTTATAAACATCAATCAATTTAAGTTCCTGGAGTTTGAATTAGAAACAAGCACCAATTTCGTATCAGAAACCAACAGATTAGTTAAGGTTGGCGGCTGGGAGATAGATCCCCTGTCGAACAGGTTTTTTATAAGTGACGAAGCCCTAAACATCTTTGAATTACAAGATCAGCCCTCCTCCATTGAAGGTTTTATCGAACATATTGAGCCGGAACATCGGTCACTATTGGAGGTTGCTATCGAGAGCTGCATAGAAACAGGCAAGCCGTTTAACCTGGATGTACTATTAAAAACGGGCAGGGAAAATATAATTTGGATAAAGATAAAAGCTGTTGCCGATATTGATGGGTATGGGAAATGTTTGTTTATTAAAGGTATAATTCAAGACATTGACCAGGTTAAGAAAAGAGAAGAGAGTTTGAAAACTTCGCTCAGCAAAACAAATCAGAATAATCAACGGCTGCAAAACTTTGCCTATATCGTCTCTCACAATTTGCGCTCGTATGTAGGAAATTTGAAGTTGATGTTGAACCTTCATGAAGAATCTAACGATGCGGCTGACCAAAGAGAGATTCTGTCCCATGTAAAAAGTATCAGTAACAGCTTAGATGCAACGATCAAGCATTTAACGGAAATAGTTACTATTGACTCCAGCAAAAACAATGAAAAAACATTAATTGAGTTTGAGCTATTATTTAAAAACATCATTAATGCGCTGAATACTAATATAGAAGAGACAAACGCGGTCATTAACTACGACTTCAGTAAATGCAGTCATGTCTATTATCTACCCGCCTATCTGGAAAGCATTTTCCACAATCTGCTTTCTAACGCTTTAAAATATAGAAGTCAAGATCGTCAATTAATAGTTTGGTGTGAAAGTTTTATAAAAGACGACCATGTCTATATCCATTTTAAAGACAATGGAATGGGTATTGATATGAACAAATTTGGAGACAAGATATTTGGTCTTTATCAAAAATTCCATAACAATCAGGATGCACAAGGCGTTGGCCTTTATATTACCCGTAATCAGATTGAATCACTTGGCGGTTCTATAGATATCAAAAGCGAGGTTGATGTGGGAACGCTATTTGAGATAAAACTCACTTAATAGCAAGAATGCAACATTAGCGGATCATTGATCGTACAAGATATTTCATAGCATAATATTATGATTGAAACAGCATGGATAATAGATGACGATGACATTTACAGATATGGATTTCGCAAATTTGTAGTTAGTAAAACGTTGTGTAAAAAGCTGTTTGATTTTGACAACGCGGGTGATGCACTGGCTGTTTTAAATAACATCATAGATGCATCCAAATTTCCTGACGTGATTTTTCTTAGCGTAGATCTTAAAAACCATCATTGCTGGGAATTCATAAGCGCGTTTGAGGCTTTAAAAAAGCAGCAAAACTTCAAGAAAATTAATATCTATCTTATCACATCGTCAATTAACTATATGGATATTGAGCGAGGGGAAAACTATCCCTATATCGCTGATTATATGATAAAACCTGTAGATTCCAAACAATTTACACATGCCTTTCAGGATCACTTTTTGATTAAAAGTGCATAATTTAAGGCGAAGACCTTAGTCGAATCCTGATACTTAATGCGCTATAACCACACTAGGTTAATTTTGATCCAAAAGACAAACCGACAGCGATAAGATATAGAATACATACAATATAATATCTAATAATTTTTCATACTAGCTTTGCAATATTCAAAGCCTGGTCATTGATTATAAAGGTAAACTCTTTGAAGGATGAAAATCCGTGTTGTTCAGCTTTCGTAGTAGGTGAAGGTGGCTTAATCAATAGGTTAGAAGAAAGTGGAATAGTACTTACTGAAGCTAAGCCCGAATTTGTGATTTTAGGTGAGAGTAAGAAATCCTCATTAAAAAGGTTAATAAAGCCGTTGACATGTTTTTGGGCGGCGCAAAATTCATCGTACATCTCCAAGGAAAGCGGGTTATAGCAATCTTGGAATAGCCGCTACAACAGCTATGATCGAAGAAGCAACAGGCCGCAAAGCATTTGTCATCGTAAAGCCAAGCCATGCAATGATGCGGTATGCGGCGCAATACATGAAGCTTGATCCGGTAAACATAACAGTCATTGGGGATACCGTGGAGACAGACATCATTGGTGGCATGTATATGGGTTTTGCGAAAGAAAAAATTAGGGTAGATCATTAATAATGAAAAGTTATTCGGCTTCCAGTAAAATGATGTTAAACGCAACAAGCGTTTGCTGGAGGTAGCATACGAGCGCTCTGGTTCAAAATGTAGTCCGCCTCCATCAACAGTAATTCGCAGGTAGACCATAATTGGTCCCTGTACATAATTCTTTGGCTTTTCTAGATAGAATAGCAATCCGAAGCTTTTTTCTAACATAACGATAGCTTTAAAATGATTAAATATCGACTATGCAATAGGAAAACAAGACGTGTTTAATAATCTAACATATTGTATATCAGACAACTATAGCAATATGAGTGAGTCTTTTGAAGGTGAATTGACTACACGAATCACTCACCCAAATTTTGATTATGAACGACTCTTTTTGATACCCTGTAAAACACAAAAGCCTGTAAATCAATCGATTTACAGGCTTTTGTTACTCCTTGATAGTATTATCAGCGGTGAGGGAGGGAACTGAACCTCTCCCCCATCCTATTGCATATCAGTATTTTACAAGCTCAATTCTTTGCTACTCCTTAAATTACTCGCGGTATTTCAGAGCGCTTAAATCGTTTATAACACAAAGATAATCAATTCGGTACAATTTGCAAGGTTCAAAGTAAAAAGTACTTTGAACCCTGATCCAACCACTTTAAAGTAAAACATGGTATTGAAAATATATACTTAAAGATCGAACACAGCGCTTGTATTTGGCTTTAGATAAGTTTCTTTTAATTCTTAAAAAATAATATTACATTTGCTTTGCAACTCAGCGGGGATTCTATCCCTTTGATCTCTTCCATAGTCTGCGAATATAGGTTTCGCATCCCGTTAATCCACATTATTTTACTGTACTAACTAAAGACTATGGCGGCAATAGAAATTATTACCAAGGATGATTTAATGGCTTTCAAAGCCGAATTAATAAACGAGCTCAAATCTTTGATTCAACCCAAACCGGCTGACGAAAAAGAATGGCTTAAAAGCAGAGAAGTGAGAGAATTACTAAACATCTCCCCTGGAACTTTACAAAACCTGCGCATTAGTGGCAGGTTGCAACATACGAAAGTTGGTGGTACGTTATTCTATAAAAATAGCGAAATCCGTCGGCTGCTTAACGATGGAAAGGGTGGCAGGTAATGAATAAGGCAGATCACCTTTCAAACTTTCTTCTGCAAGCGGTCAGCGATAATCTTATTACCGCTAATCATATTTGCCTGTTCCTAGGAATATACCGGTGCTGGTATGAACTCAATACAAATCCAATAGCTGTCTCAAGAAAGAAACTGATGTTCTACAGCAAAATTTCTTCTATTGCCACTTATCATAAATGTATTTCGGATCTGGATTCTCTTAATTATATACGCTATGAACCAAGTTTTCACCCTAAACTGGGAAGCAAAATTTTTTTACCTTAAAATTTTCAGTTCTTCGACTAATTATACCGAATTGAAGCAATTCAAACCTGTGTATTGAAGATACTTAATGATAAAATAAGAGCATCCTGGATAAACCACATCTGATTGGCCCCGCTTGACCAATTTCAAAGTACCCCCTTAGTTGCCAAATTCAGGCGTCTATGAAAAGAATAAAGATTGGCGAAGTGTGGTCATTGCTATTGGTTTATCTAATGTTAGTGGTAAAATCGGACAAACTTGAAAAATCAAATTTTGTCCGATTCGGTAGCCCGACCAGGATCATGGTCGTTATTTTAGACACCGCTTTTCTTTTGGTCGGCATATTCACTTCCATATAATTGATTCGGCTTCAGATAGATTACACTTTTCTGAAAATCCAACACCGTGTTGAACCTTTTTAATACATCACTTCCCAAATAATGAACATTGACACCAGCCATCGGTTTACCCTGTGTCATGATCTGTGCGGGAACATTTTTGAGCTCGAATTTTCCAATTTTCAGACTTTCCAGATTAGCTGTGATAACAGGTACTTCATTTCCTCTGGTTCCATGCATGATGATTTTTTTAATGACCTGCATTTTTCCAGTCGGGAACCGTGATGCTGTCAGTAGATCATTATCCAGCATCACCGTTCTTTGGTACCCTAAGTCAAAAAAGAACAGGCTTTTGTTAGAGGTACCGCTCTGATATATCTCGCTTTCAATAAAGGGTTTGTTTTTAATAAAGGTAATATTGAATTTGGAATAACCGGAATCATGCAAGAGCTGGCTTGGCATTTTGGAGTGAACGATCATTCTATGGTGATCGTAATCCAGCTCTACAATCATTCCATCAAACAAGTTCCATCCCAACAGGCCGTCAACTTCATTACCGGCTATTGCTATGTCATAGATTTTGCTTTTGAAGCTTTGGTTGCCGATCTGTATATCATAGACAGTATTGTAAAGTTTGGGCTGCGATTTAACCTTTTGTTTTAAGCCATCAGTTGTAATACATACCTCAGTTGCTCCGCTATCGAAATTCAGCAATATGGAGTCAGTCCCGTTCAGAATCACAGGCAAATAATTAGTGTTGTATTTATTAATAAAAAAGGGAATCGTGTCGTGAAACGCTACCGCCAGTTTGCTGAAATCTTTCGCCTCAGGACTTTGAATCCTGGTGAGACAGGAATCTTTGCCATTAAGCAAAACAATGAAATCCCTGTGCTGTCCGGGCTCTATATAAAAGCTGAGGGAATCTATATCTGTCCTGAACTTTATAGTTCCAGGCCGGGTCATTTTTCCTGTTAAAAAGATATCCTGTTTTAGTTTGGGGTTGATATGCCAATCTGTTACAGCATTATACTGCTCATAAATCCTCGCTTGGTTTGAGCTGGCATGAATAACGGGGATTTTATCTTGCGAGAAGCCGGAAATCGGGATTAGCGCTAGCAATAATGTAAGAATAATTTTCATGAGCAAGTGTTTTTAGGATCGTATATGCTGGAAATGGCCGAGCGTAACCAAGGTATCAAATAGTTGTAGTTTATTAAAGCTCCTAAGTACTTAATGCCAAATTCAACTTTTAAATTAGCCAATTTTAAGATGACCAATATGTTTCGTTACGGATTTAAAGCCCACGAAATACCACTTTCACACAAGAATTGGGTTCATCACCAGATAATCCTTGCCGTTGATATATAAAAGCTCATCGGCAATATCTTTTGAAGGCGTTTTAACTGGCCTCACCATCGGTGCCATGATATTTATACTAAAAAAGCCAGTTGCCCTTATTGTCCTTTTAGCTAATGATGTTGTGAACCCATATTTGAAAGCGTTTTTGGGTTTTCGGGGCATGACCGCCCTTCCCGTATCTGCTCCAAGCGACTGAAAGTTCCTGGCGTGAAAGAACAGGAATACCGGATATTAAAGTTGGTGCAGATATGGCTTTGCTTCGGCAGAAAAATTCAAGCTAAAGCAAATTCTACTTCCAATCAGAAGCCGCCGCAGGGTGGGTTTTTTGTCATATATCTACAATAGTTAATTAGGAAGACTTTTCGCGCTCATAATTCAAAAACATTTATTACTTTTGAATGACTACTAAATTAGTATACATTATTCAAAAATGATCAAGTACAAATTATCACCTTATTCTTGTCTTACTAATTCTTTCGCCGAAAGTCTTTATTGTTTTTGTTGAACAATTCCTTGGCCCGGGCATAATTGATGCCTGCGCTTTAAAAGCGACAGTGCGGCAACCGATAAATAAAAACTTGCTGATAAGAATTACCAGGATATAACATAAAGATGGAAAAGTTCATAAAAGTCAAAAGCTGCTCAGTTCGATAGAAACTGATGCCGATAAATTTTACCACAAAGAAAGCATGGTGGCAAGTATTAGCGTACGCTCGGGACTTAATCAGATTTAAAAGCTGGAGCAGGAAAAGAGACAGGAAGTAACAGTAATTAAGAATAAAACTTTATAAAAGATTTTTGGTCAGATGGCCGAGTGGCTTAGGCACAGGTCTGCAAAACCTGATACGGCGGTTCGAATCCGCTTCTGACCTCTAATTTATTAACTAAATGATCAACTCGATGATATGAAAAGGCGGATCTTGCTTTCAATTATTGGTGGGATGCTAATGGCCAACTTTTATCAGGTTATGGCCCAAAACTTAGCACCAGGCCCTCATGTATTGGTTGTGATGGCCCATCCGGATGACGAAAGCACATTTTCGGCCTCATTATATAAGGTTGCTAAAGAGCAACACGGAACAGTTGACCTGTTTATCATTACAAATGGCGAGGCTGGTTATAAATACTGTACCCTTGCTGAGAATTATTATCATTTGGAGCTCACCGATGAAAAGATCGGGCGAAGCAATCTTCCCCGCATCAGGAAGCAGGAGATTAAAAATGCCGGGCATATCTTAGGTGTTAACAAGTACTATTTTCTGGATCAAAAAGATTCGCACTATGGCCTTAATGAGAAAGATCCACTGGATACATCATGGAACGTTAACCTGATAAAGCGGCATTTAAAAAATGTATTGACAGAAGGGCATTATGATTTCATATTCTGTATGCTGCCCGAAGCCGCCACACATGGCCAGCACAAAGCCGCTACCCTACTGGCTTTAAATGCGGTATCTAATTTGCCTGCCGATAACAGACCTGTCATTTTAGGTGCCAGGATCAGAAATAAAACGGATACAGCTTTCAGATATACACAATACGCAAATTATAGCGATTCGAAATCACTAACAGATACCGCGGCATTTAATGTAGACCGTACTGCATCTTTCAGTTTTAAACACCGGGTAAACTACAAAGTGATTGCAAACTGGGAAATTGCCGAACACAAATCGCAAGGCGTAATGCAAATGGCCATGAATGACGGTGACCTGGAAGAGTTCTGGTATTTTGCTTTAAACGGGCAGGAAGGACTGGCTAAAACTAAAGCCTTATTTAAAGAGTTGAGTCAGAACCCCTATTTGTCAAAAACGTATTGAGCTGGTCCTGTCGTCCAGAAATAAAAAGACTTAGAAAATATATTGAGATAAAAAATATTTTCATACTTTTGAAAGACTACAACACTAGTAGATATTATTTAATGCAACAACAATTATCCATAAACACCGCATCCCGAATGCGAATGCCTTTGTCAACAAAGGCACTGTGTTGCTGTTGTTGCTAATCTCAAACAGATTTTTCCCGATCTGCCCTCTTGTCTGCTGAGTTAAGCAGGTCATTTCCATCTATATTTTTCGATCTTACTTTTTATACCGTCATGGTAGGTACATATTCAATTTTCAAATTAGCCGCAACTGTTAAACAGCACTATTCTTTTTACCATAACCATCGTAATGCCTGATAGCTATGAAAAAGAATGTCATTTTAGTAATTTTAATGAATGCTGCTACCCTACTATTCAGTTCGTGGAATAAGTTATCAGATCTGTATACACAATCTGCCTTAAAATTCAGGTCCGCTAGCTTTGTCAGCCCTTCAAATATGGGAGATCAATTAGCAGTTACTCAACATCAGTTAAATGTAAACGGCCTGCATATTAATTACACAGCCACGGCAGGCTACATGCCTATTACTGATAAAGAGAATAAGCCGATTGCCAAAATTTTTTATGTGGCTTACCAAGGTACGCCACAACCCAACGCAGCCAAACGCCCGGTTACTTTTGTTTTTAACGGAGGCCCGGGTTCGGCATCTATATGGTTACACATGGGTTCATTTGGGCCGGTAAGGGTAAAGTTTAAAAATGATAAGGGAGACGCTCCTGCTGCACCTTATCAATATGAAGATAACCCGTATACCTGGCTGGGCTTTACCGATCTGGTATTTATAGATCCGGTTTCTACCGGTTACAGCCACGCCCAAGATGGCATCGACCCTAAAAGCTTTCATAGCTATCAGGAAGATATTAGCTCTGTTGGCGAATTTATCAGGCTGTATATCGCCAAAAATAACCGATGGGACAGCCCTAAATATATTGCCGGCGAAAGTTATGGCACTGTACGTGCTGTTGGCCTTGCCGGATACCTGCAAAGCCACGATAACATTTACCTTAACGGTATTACCCTAATATCTTCGGCGCTCAATTATCAGCTGCTTAAATTTAACCGTGGTAATGATATGCCCTATATTTACTACCTGCCATCGTATGCGGTAACTGCTCAGTATCATCATAAGTTATCGCCCGGGTTACAAAACATACCCGCAAAAGAACTGGTTAAGCGAACCACCGCTTTTGCCACAAAAACTTACGCATACTTTTTGGCCGAAGGTGATGCGGCTTCGCCCTCACTTACCCATAGTGTTATTGATTCCCTGCATTATTTTACAGGCCTGCCAAAAGATTATTTGATCAGCGTTAACGGCAAAGTTTCGGACAGGCAATTTTTCAAAAAGCTTTTGGGCTCAACAGATCAGGTAATAGGATCTTTTGACGGGCGATTTACGGGCAACAATTTAGATGATACCGATCAAAACTCATACTATGACCCGAGTGAGGCCAACCTGACCGGCTTATTTGTATCTGCCTTTAACAGCTATATAACCAAAGAACTAAAGTACCACAACGACTTACCCTATCAGGCAACTGCCGATCTATCATCATGGAATAATAAGCCTGTTACCAATAACGGTTTTCTTGACGTATCAGAATCGCTAAAAACCTCCATGACTAAAAACCCTCATTTAAAAATAAATATGGTTTGCGGTTATTACGACTTATCTACCCCTGTGGCCAGTACAGCTTATGTTATCAACCACTTGGGCTTAAAACCCGACCTACGCAAAAACATCAGTATGAATTATTATGCTGCTGGACATCTGGTTTATATCAGCAAAGAGGCTGACAATAAGCTTAAAAATGATGGCGAAGTATTTTATCAGCGTTCGTCAAATAATTAAGAGCTCTGCAATGTTAAATAATCAAAAAAAGGAACTCAATCTTATTGATGAACTATATAAAGGAAACGAGACTGCTATCACTGAAATTTACCATAGATATGGACGCGAGCTTTTAACCGCTGCTTATAGTCATCTCAAAGACAAAACAGAGGCAGAAAAGGTAGTGCTGAGCGTATTAACAGAACTTTGGGATGAAAGAGCAATTTTAAGAATTAGTTCTCTTAAGGATTATTTGGAAACTGCTCTTAAACATGCCGTATTACAATCGTTATATCAAACCAAATTTAACTCATTGAAACAAGATACTGGTAATCAAATTTTTATAGATAAATAACGGCTTATTGTCATCTGTCGAAACTTTATTTGCCAATATACTTTGCCCTGTACTGCCTGGATTATTTCCCTTACCCAAGGGCCACTTCGCTTTGGTGTTACTAATATAAATACCGGCTATTGTGGCGGCGCTCACAGCAAAATCCGTACAATTATTAGTACTAAGCTGATAGTCGGTTTCGCTAAACTGGCTAACTAATTTTAAGATTCTTTTAAACTTGTGCCGGGATATAAACTTCCCGATTAATTCATCCCAATTATGGCCCGCATCATCTTTAAACGTAGCGCTTGTAGACGGTAAAAGCGGCGTAGCCGACAGAATATTATCCTTTTTAGGATAAAACCCGAATGACCGTGTTACACTGGTTGAATCATCATTATATTTTATCAACGTGATAAATGTATGCCCAGTGTTAATCCAGTGAAACACCTTCTGTTTACCTGGTACCGGTTGTTTTACATGGAATAGCAGTGCATAGGCTATAGCAGTTTTGCCATCATTAAAAGCCTCTGCTATTTTGGGGGATTCAAGGGCATCCGACCGCTTTTCATTAGCGTGCTTTTCCAGCCACTCTGCCTTTTGATTAAAAACGGAATCATCCTTTAAATTAAGATTTAAAATATTCCGGTCAGCCGATGAATCAAAAGTAGAAATTTCCAGATCATCCAAGTGCGTTACATTAACCGCATTTTGCGATACAACCGGCAAAGTTTTCAAATAGCATTTCATAGCCAGTGGATAAAGTTTCAGCCGTGCAAAAAGATCGGCCATACGGATATAAACCCGTTTATCTGACGCGTTCTGACTAGCCATATCAGTAACCCGGATATGCTTTAAAACACGGCTAAACTGCTTGTTCACTTTAGTCTCGGCCAGGCCGTTGGTTTCTGTTAACAGTTCATCGATATTATTGGCTATTGATGTTGTTGTTACAGCCGCAGGGGCGCCAATACTATCTGCTTTGTTAGCATCTGATATTATACTTAACGACCTGTCGTGCTTCGCATCATGATAGGCTGTAACGTAACCTGTTTTAACAGCTTGCGCTTTAACAATTCCCGGCGCAAACACACTCGCAACAATTTGCAGTACGATATATCTCTTAACTAAATGCACCATTTAATAATGAACAATTTTAGAGGTGTGGGGACGGATTTGAACCGCCATAAAGAGTTTTGCAGACCCTTGCCTACCACTCGGCCACCCCACCTTGTTAATAAACGGGCCTGCCCCAACAACAGGCCCGTTCCGGCTTATCAATCACTGCACAAATCCACCGCCGTTAAGCAGATTGGCAAAATCATCGGTAAACATTACCACATCACTTGGCACGTAGCTAGTTGTTTTATTGCTCCTCTTGCTGGCCACCCGCTCTGCCACCAGCCAGGTTAGCAAAGAATAATGAGTTGATAAATAACCTGCTTGTTCCAAGCCAATATCCACGGTAAGTAGGATCATCGGCAAACAAAACAACCTTACCCCTGCCGCTCGACGATAAAATGATAGCTGCAGAGTTTGCCACGCTATTTACACTTTCGCGCGGAGCATAGCCATTTACAAACGGCTTGGCGTTGTATTGCGCTACCGTGGTGTAACGGTTGGCGCTTGGTTGCAAAATGGTAGCCCCATTTTTATTGATAAATAATTTTCTGGTGGTAATACCAAAAGCAATTGGATTGGTTATATCCAAATCAGCCTGAAATATGGCACCATTTACACGCTTTGCGCCTTCAACTTCTTCCTGGCGGGCAAAATCCAATCGGCCGCCTTCCGCATGTCTGCGTCCTAAGCCTGGTGCTTGGTGTGTACTATCTGCCGATGCCGGTTTGGTGCTTTGCCCTCCTGCCCTTTTCGCTCCTGCCTGGGCTTGCGGCTCTGCAGGCGCAGCAGCATTTACTACAGTATTCGTAGCCTGTGGTTGTACGCTACCATCACGACCGCCAAAGGTTGCAGGCACAACTTTTTCATTTGCAATGCCATGTTCAATTGCCCAGGCACTTGCAGTTTGAAAAGTAATAAGCGTACCACCATTAGTTACCCAATCTTTAATCTTATCCACGGTTGCTTTATCCCAAGCGTTATACACCCCACCCGGCAAAATAAGCACTGTGTAGCGGCTCAGGTCGGCACGCTGAAAACTAGCCGGATCAATCTTTGCCACGGGGAGATCAAGCTGTTGATTTAACAGAAACCAAACCTGACCAGCCTCTGAAGAGGTAACACCCTGCCCAAAAGCAAGGGCTACTTCTGGTTTCTTAATAGCCCTGATGTTGCTGCTCCCCAAATCAATACCTTCAAGGCTGTAGCCGGTATTAACAGCTGCAAAACTAAGATGCGTTTCTGCCGCAACTTCCTGAAGAGCCTTGTACAGCGAATCTGGCGAAACAGTTTGCCCAACAACAGGTACTACCAGCGAACCACTGCCATAGCTCCGTTTACCAGCAGCGGTATTTGCAGTAAACGGTTTAAATGCTGCCCTAACCAGTATCTGTTTTGTTAATAAATGATACAATGCGCGGCTGGCGTTATAATCTGTATAGTTGAGCAGGTAAGCTAAATTAGATTGGCCACCCTCTACAGTGCCCTGTGGTAATTCTACCGAGCTTACCAATGCGCCCTTAACTGTTGGCGCTGCTAACCTGGCATATTTTAGGCCGTAGGCATGTATAATACTCCAACCGGTATTATCATAATAAATACTATCGGTTAGCGCATTTTCTTCAAAAATGGAGTGCACGATCAGGTAATTGGGCTGATCTGATGGCACAACATAGGCCTTGCCTTTTTGAAAGGCTTTTCCATCCTGGCTAACGTTATCAGAAAGCTGATAAACCTTGATACGGTGCTGTAACAACAAGCCCAAAAACTTCTGTGTTAAGTTTACATCTTTGGCATCACCAAAAACATAGGCCTTGGTGGCACTTTTTTGTCCCTGCTCAAGCGCATATTTGAAAAAGTCTTTCTGGGTTTTAAATAAGCCAGCCTTCTCTGCTACCGACGCACGGATAGTTGAGAAACTTGTAGTAAGGTGATTGCGGATAGAAAAAGCAAAGGTAAGCGGGATACCATTAGCCGACTCCTGAACAATACCGCGTGAACTTGCTTGCTCATAAGTAGCAGCTACAGCACCATAAAATTTAGGATAAGTTGAGCCGTAAATAGGCGACAAGTTATCATATCCCTCTTTAGTAAAATACAACGAGCCTATATCGTCAAGCGCCTGGGCATTGTATTTCGCCAGCACAATACCTTCATCATACAAAAACTGAGGGATGATTGGGCTGTAGTGACTTTTAGGCGTTGGCTCAAAATAATAGGTAGCGCTAGTGCCCTGCTCGTGAAAATCAATCTGCACGTTAGGATACCATTGATGGAAAAACTCAACGCGGTTACGGCTTTCAACCTGCACCAGGTTCAACCAATCGCGGTTAAGGTCGGTGTAATAGTGATTGGTGCGCCCCTGTGGCCAACCTTCCTGGTGTTCTTTATCCGTAGGATCAGCAACAGGTGGGTTAGAATGAAATGCATTATGCCAGTTAGCTGCACGATCACGCCCGTCGGGGTTTAGTGAAGGGTCGATAAATATTACTGACTCCTGCAACCACTTTAAGGTTTCGGGATCATTACTTGCGGCCAGGTAATAACCAACCAGCAGGCTCACTTCGGTACTCGATGTTTCGTTACCATGCACGCCATAACCAAGATCTATAATAACCGGGGCATTGCTGCTGATCACCGGCTTGGCAGGATCTATTTGGTTCAAGTGCTCCTGACGGATCTGATCCAACCGGCCAAAGTTTTCGGGCGAAGTTATGGTTGCGATAATTTGCTCCCGGTTTTCGTAAGTGTGGCCGATACTCTGCACATGAATACGGTTGCTAACACGGGCCAGTTCGCGAAAATACGCCACTACCTGATCATGCCTGGTATAGAATGAACCGATAGGATAACCCAAAAATTGCTCGGGCGTAGGGATCTTACTATCCAAGACCTGCGCCTTGGGGAAGTAATAATTGCTTTGTGCCGATGTAATCTGCACGCTAAATAACAGTAGCCCAAAGAACAAGCTTGTTATTTTAAAAGTTGTTTTCATTGTTGATATAGGGTTTTTAATAGTACTATGCTTAATTAATAACCTGGGTTTTGTGTAACATCCGGATCAGACAGTATATCAGAATAAGGGATTGGGAACAGCCAGTAGTTTTTGTTATTCAAGCCCAAAACTGCACCCGCGCGGCCTGTACGTACCAAATCAAACCAGCGATGTGCCTCGAAAGGAAACTCAACGCTGTTTTCATCTTCTATCGCCTGTAAAACATCTGCTTGGGTTGCCGCCGTAGTTGGTACTACGCCTGCACGGGCGCGGATGATGTTCAGATCGGCAATTGCACCTGCCAGATTATTTTGCTGTGCACGAGCCTCGGCACGGATGAGATAAAGCTCTGCTATCCTGATCACGTAAGATGGATCAATACTCGACGAGGTAGTATTATACAACACCCCATAAACTCCCGTACCCGTACCGGCAATTAAAGTTTTACGGGTACCACCAATATTGGGGTTGTTCAACTTGGCAGCCAGTGCATCCGATGGTTTTAGCGTATACTGCCCACCTGCCGAACTTGGGTACCATAAATTCCAATAGCTGTTTTTATCGTTGGTAGAATAACTCAGCTCAAATACAGACTCTGTACTTAAAAATGGCGCGGTAAAAAATGTGTTGTATGGTTTTACTAAGGCATATTTGGTGTTGCCAATTACCTGCGTTGCATAATTCTCAGCATCGCTCCATTGCTGGCGGTACAGGTGTAAACGAGCACGTAATGCACGGGCTACACTTTTCTGCGCACGGTTGCGGGTGCTGGCATCTTCGGGCAATAATGTCTCTGCTTTGGTTAAATCTGCTAATACCTGGTCGTAAGTTTGATCAAGCGTACTGCGCTTTACTCCTTTTAATGCAGATAAATTTGTTGTTGGTGCCAGTTGTAACTGCACACCACCCCAGCCCCTGCCTAAATCGAAATATGATAAGGCGCGTATAAAATAGGCTTCTCCCAAAATCTTGTTCTTTTCGTCGCTGGTCAGCAATGGGTCGTTAACTGCAGGCACAGCAGCAATAACACTATTGGCCGAATTAACTGCCTTATAGATGTTCTGATAAGCGTTAACCGTAATTACGTTATCAACCGGTACTGCGTTTTGATCCAGCTGTAGATATTCATTCAGCGTACCGTTAAAGATCACATTATCGGCAGGCATCACACCAAGGGTTGGATAGTAAGACGAATAATAATTCTGTACCCTGTCATAAGCGCCAATTATAGCTGCGCGGGCTGTACCGGCATCAACAATTGCGTCTTGCGTTGCGATTTGGTTATTTGGCTTTTCGTCCAGGTATTTTTTGCATGATGTTGCACTAAGCGAAATGGCCGCCACTAAAAAGCTATATATATATTTTCGTTTCATGTTAATTGCAGATTAAAAAGTTACGTTAGCGCCAACTTGTATGGTGCGCGGTTGCGGTACGGTAGCCCAATCGTAACCTGCGGTGTTTTGATTATTACTTTGTGAACTAATCTCTGGATCTAAGCCATCATAATGGGTAAAGGTTAACAGATTGGTTGCCTGTAAATAGATCCTTGCCTTACTTAAGCCAATTTTGTTAACCGTGCTTACCGGCAGGTTATAACCCAACGACAGTGTTTTAAGCCTGATAAATGACCCATCCTGCAAATAGCGTGAACTTAAATTGGCCACGTTACCGCCGTAGTTATTAGCTGCGCCATCATTTTGGGTTGGGTTGCCGCTGTAAGTGGTCATTCTTGGTATATCGGTAATTTGCCCCGGCGTAGTCCAACGATCCAACTGCCTTGGCAAGAAACCGATATTAGCCTGGGTACCACCATGCACCATGAAGAAATCGTTCATGTTCATGATCTTGTTTCCTTGCTGGAAATAGAAGAAGAAATTAAGGTCGAAGGCTTTGTACGACAGGTTGTTGGTAAAACCACCTGTAAACTTAGGTAGCGCGTTACCTACAATCTGGCGATCTGCCGAGGTAATTTTGCCATCACCATTCACGTCTTGATACACAGCATTACCTGTTTGCGGATCAACCGACAATTGTTTGTACAATTGAAAAGAGTTAACCGCATAACCTTGTCTCAGGATAGAAATGTTACGGCCTGATGCACCCTGAGCAATATCAGAAGCCAGTTTTTCGATCTTGTTATTATTAAAGGAGATGTTGAAATCTGTAGTCCATTTAAAGTCTTTGCTATCAATGTTGGTCGAACGCAGGTCAACCTCTACCCCTTTGTTACGTACTGCACCATAATTTTGCAGGTAACTCGCAAAGCCCGAGCGATACGGAACAGGTACGTTAAGCAGCAGGTTATAAGTGTATTTGTTGTAATAATCAACACTCACATTCAACCGATTTTTCAAAATGGCAAACTCGGTTCCAAAATCTATTTGGCGGGTAGTTTCCCATGTCAGGTCTGGATTGGCTAACTGAGATGGAGCCGTACCCGGTTGTGCCAAATAATTTACTCCGGTTGACGACCATAAACCCAATGCTGCATAAGGACCAATACCGTTTTGATTACCCGATAAACCGATGCTACCTCTAAATTTAAGATCGTCGAAGATGTTCAGCTTCTTGATAAAGTCTTCCTGACCGGCACGCCATGCTAAACCTCCAGACGGAAAATAGCCCCATTGTTTGTTTTTACCAAACTTAGAAGAGCCATCTGCACGGATACTACCATCAATAGTATACTTGTTATCATAAGTATAACTGCCCTTACCGAAAAACGAAACCAATTTAGCCGTGTTACTGTATGACGAACCTGTTGTAGTTGCAGCAGCGCTGATAGCCTGGATGCTATTTGCTGCAAAACCGGTACCCGTAGCTGTTGTACCCTGCCCAATTACTGTATTTAAAGTATTACCCACTAATGCATTAACACTGTGTTTATTACCCGCACCAAATGATTTGATGTAGGTTAAAACCTGCTCGTTGGTATAAACAATGTTCTTGGTTTCGTAAGAAGCTGCCGAACCATTGGTAGCAATACCTGCGCTGATAAGCGTATTAGCGTAATCATTTTCGTACTCATCATTATAATCAACACTCCAGCTGCTTCTTAATTTTAAGCCGGGTATAAAGGTATACTCACCAAACAAGTTGCTGATGGTACGCCATGCCGAAGCATTGTTATTTAAGTTAGCTATCAATGCCAAATGGTTGTCAAAACTGCCGTAACGCGCATAAGAACCATCTGCATTAAAAACCGGCAGGTATGAGCGTGGGAACAATGCCGAGTTAATTACCCCCTGCGGGTTATTATCGCTACCACTTAAATCGCGTAGCGAATGTGTGATATTGATGCTTGTACCAATTTTAAGTTTGGTAGTTACATAATTATCATAATTAAGCCTTGCTGTGTAACGGGTATAGTTAGATGGCTTTACGATTGATTCCTGATTCAGATATCCTAAAGCAATGTAATAATCGCTGCTTTCAGTACCGCCCTGTGCCGATGCGTCATAATTTTCGGTACGTGCCGTGCGGAATAAATCATCCGTACGATCATAAGTAGGTTGCCCGGCCGGATTGGCAATCAGCCCCGTAACGGTTGATGCATCCTGTCCATTATCTTTTGCGGTATTGATCTTTGCTTCATTGGCCAGTAAAGCAGTCTCTGGCCCATTGGTTACCTGGAACTTCTTAATAGCACTCGACCAGCCCTGATAGGTGTTTAGGCTGATGTGCCCCTGGCTGTTGCGCTTGCCGCGTTTGGTTGTAACAATAATTACACCGTTAGCGCCCAACGAACCATAAATTGCAGTTGCGTTGGCATCTTTCAGAATTTGGATATTCTCAATATCATTCGGGTTCAAATCGGCCAAAGGGTTTGATGCCGCCTGGTTGCCCAGCCCTGTTTGTACCGGGTCTGAATTACTGACAAAAACTCCGTCAATAATATAAAGCGGATCTACCGAGGCGTTAATGGAGTTATTGCCCCTCACCCTAAATGTGATACCGCCACCCGGCACACCACTGTTTGACAATACCTGTACACCCGTTGCCTTACCTTGTAATAGCTGGTTAAAACCTGCAGACGGATTATTTTCGAGCTCCTTACCGCTAACGCTTGCAATAGAGCCGGTAATGTATTTACGCTCCTGCGTACTGTAGCCGGTTACAATTACATCGTTCAGCTGGCTAATATTTTCTTTAAGCAAAATTTCGACCGGGCTGCCGTTTACGTTTACCTCTTGTTTAAGATACCCTACAAAACTTACCACCAGGGTATATGGAAATGTTTGCCCGGTTACAAATGAAAACTTACCATCCCGATCTGCAGATACAGCGTGCGTAGTGCCTTTAATAGTTACTACAGCACCAGGCAGTGGCTGGCGGGTTGCGGCATCCAATACTGTACCTGTAAGCTTGGAATGGATTGTTGGTTTATTATCTGACTGTGCATAAGCAATTTGCACCATTAACAGGCACAAAAGCATATGCACACTTCTTTTGTAGAAATGTTTCATCACTATGTTTAAGATTAAAAAAATGAGATGACCCGTTAGCCTCGCAGTGCGACTAATAATAGATCATGAAAATGAAAAGCAGAAAAAATACTGTTATCTTGGGGTGATTAAACAGTGCGGCAGCAACAACACATGCCGTTAAAAGATGCAGAAAATTTTAAACTTAGGCCAGCCTGAACCGCGCTTGTGGAAAAGACTGATAGTGCCTTTTTTTGATAATTACTTTGTTGTAAAGATTGTTTCATTAGAATAGTATATAAAGTCTATAGAATAAGTAGACAAATAAAGTGATTATATATACCCTCTCAAAATTTTATTTCAAAAAAGACGTTCGAATACTTCTTTGTATCCTGTTTTTTACATTCAGTAAACACGTCGGCCTTTTGTAAAATCCTTAGTACTTAAACCCTCTGCCTATTTATGGTTTATTTTTAATGATATATTTGTATACTAAACCTATAGATATTATAGAAACAAAACAAGTATATAAACATGAGCCAATTAGTTATATCACACGAACACCCAGACTGGTTTAAACCGCTGTTTACAGAACTCGAAAAACGCGCGATAGCTTACCAAACGGTCAACCCAACTCAACATCAATTTGCTGTTGAAGCACCAAAGCCAGATTTTAATGTGTTCTTTAACCGTATGAGCCCGTCTGCCTATTTGCGCAGCGGAGTGCAGGGAACTTTTTATACCCTTAACTACTTAAAATATTTGGAGAACAAAGAAGTGCGCGTACTTAACGGCTACCAGGCCTTTACATACGAAACCTCGAAGGCCTTACAACTACTGCTATTAGAAGAGTTGGGTATTAAGTATCCAAAATCAAGGGTAGTTAATCATACATCGCAAGTAGTAGCTGCTACCGAAGGTTTGCGTTTCCCTATCGTTATTAAAGCCAACATTGGTGGCAGCGGTGCCGGTATCGAGAAGTTTGATTCTTTAGAACAGGTAAAAGAAGCAGTAGCTAATAACCAGATTGATTTTGGAATTGACCATACTGCATTGGTGCAGGAGTTTATCCCTGCCCGTGGCGGTTATATTACCCGTGTAGAAACATTGGGTGGTAAATATCTGTACGCTATACGCGTTTACACCACCGGCGAAAGCTTTAACCTATGCCCTGCCGATATTTGCCAAACTACAGCCGGTACAGAACTGGTACGTAATGCCTGTGCGCTTGATGCACCTAAAAACGGCTTAAAGGTAGAAGCCTTTACCCCTTCTGACGAGATCATTGCTAATATAGAAGCCATTGTACAAGCCAGCAAAATTGATGTTGGTGGTATAGAATACATCATAGACGACCGCGACGGCGAGGTGCTTTACTATGATGTAAATGCGCTATCAAACTTCGTGGCAGATGCGGTAAACGTAATTGGCTTTAACCCGCATGAAAAACTCGTAGATTTTATTGAGCAGGAAATTGCGGCTGTAAATACAAAAGAAGAAACTTATTCAATCTAAAACCTATGAGATACGGATATTGGTTACCTGTTTTTGGCGGCTGGCTGCGTAATGTAGACGATGAGCAGATGCAGCCCACCTGGGAATATGTAAAACGCCTGGCTATCAGGAGCGAAGAAATTGGTTTTGATCTTGCGCTGATAGCTGAATTAAACCTGAACGATATTAAGGGTGAAGAAGCGCCTTCGCTGGACGCATGGTCGACTGCGGCAGCGTTAGCGGCCGTTACCAGCAAGCAGGAGCTGATGGTTGCGGTTAGGCCTACATTTCATAATCCGGCTTTGCTGGCTAAACAAGCAGCAAACATTGATCACATTAGCAACGGCCGCTTGTCTTTAAACCTCGTTTCGTCATGGTGGAAAGATGAGGCTGAGAAATATGGCGTTCACTTCGAACAGCACGACGACCGTTATGCGCGCTCTACCGAGTGGATGGAAGTGTTGGACAATGTTTGGAAAAAAGACCATTACACCTTTAATGGCAAGTACTACAAAGTAAACGATAATGTTTTACAGCCCAAACCAATTTCAGGCCCTCGGCCTCCCATTTATGCAGGTGGTGAATCTGAAGCTGCCAAAGACTTAATCTCGTCTCGTTGCGATGGGTATGTAATGCATGGCGATTCGCCAGAACTGATTGGCCGCCGTATTGCAGACATGAGCGAACGCCGTGATAAGAAAGGTTTGTCACCTATGCAATTTGGCGTGGCAGCTTATAGCATCATCAGAAATACAGAGCAGGATGTGAAAAAAGAACTTGATCGCATCACCAACGTAAAAGAAGGTTCATCGGGGTATAAAAACTATCAGCAATGGCTATCAGGTACTCAATTGGAGCAAACGGTATCCTTATATGATTATTCGGTATCAAACCGTGGTTTAAGAAGCGGCCTAACCGGTACCCCGGCACAAGTGCAGGACAGGATTGGCGAATTTGAGAAAGTGGGCGTTAATTTTTTCCTGCTACAATGCAGCCCACAGTTAGAAGAAATGGAAAGATTTGCCGACACCGTGATTGGTAAAGTTTATGCATAAAAAAGATAGGTTTGATTAAACTATAGAATCAACAACAAGCCGTGGCGTTGCCGGGCTTGTTGTTTGAAAGGCCTAACAAGGCTTACCAATCTAATGTTGACTTGTTTTGCCAGTTTATCCTCCACTGTTGTAATTGCTTAATTACACTCAATAAATCCTTGCTTTTGGTAGTTAAAACATAGTTTTCCGTCAATAGGTTGTCTTTATTATTAACCACCCGAATGATGAATTTCTCTTCTTCCAATTCTAAAAGCCGTTTAGTTAAAATATGATTTGTCGCGGTTGGAAATACTGCCTTCAACTGTGTAAATTGGTTTTCCCCAACAGCTATTTGAGACAACATTCTCAGTTTCCAACGAGAGTTAATTGTCGTTAATACATCGTTAATATCCGCGACATTTAGATTAGAATTAAGTGTCACGTAGTTACTGCTGCTTTTTCTAAGAATGCTTCCCATTATATTTCTAAAAAGTGTTAGATTTCTAAACAACCAATGATATTAATTGAGCACAACCGGTTCCACAGGCACATCCCAATGGGCCAGCAATAACTCAAACCGATATTGTTCTGCCTTTTGATATGTTTCCTGGTCGGGGAACAATTGTTTCTTATACGGATCAACGATGCTGTAATCAAAAGCCAGGTGTTCGTTCTTAAATACCAGGGTATTTTTAAAATCCCAACGGCTGTCTTCACTACTATGTATAATCGGCGTTTCTGCCTTAATACTTAACACATCTCCCTTCTCCAATAGTTTTTTTAGCAAAGGATAATGATTCTTTTTCCAAAGGGCAATAAACTCATCGGCATGCCCCCATTTTACTTTATAATAATTTTCAATGGTGAAACCTGTTACGGGTGCAGTTTGAGCAAAGGATGAGGAACTAGTTAATAATCCTATCACAATCAGGAAAGAAGTCGTAATTTTTTTCATATTGTTCGATGTTTTAACTATTGAGCTACCGACGCTGGATTTAAGTTTTTATAGACAAACAAAGGCTCATAATCATCAGTAGCGATCGTGTTCGATAAAATGCTCTGCCCTGTGCTTCCTGGATTATTGCCTGTCCCCAATGGCCATTTCGCTTTAGTATTGCTAATGTAAATCCCCGCTATGGTGGCGGCACTCACGGCAAAATCCGTACAATTATTGGAGCTCAGCTGATAATCTGCTTCGCTGAATTGGCTAACTAGTTTCAAAATTCTGTTAAACTTATGCCGGGAAATAAACTTCCCCACCACCTCATCCCAGTTATGCCCGCCGTCATCTTTAAAGGTAGAGCTTGTGCTTGGCAAAAGCGGTGTAGCCGATAGGATGTTATCCTTTTTCGGATAATACCCAAATGACCGCGTTACACACGTTGAATCATCATTATATTTAATCAATGTAATAAATGTATGCCCGGTATTAATCCAATGAAATACTTTACGCTTTCCCGGAACCGGTTGTTTTACATGGAACAGCAGCGCGTAAGCAATAGCAGTTTTACCATCATTAAAGGCCTTAGCAATCTTTTGACTACCAATTACTTCTGATCGGCTTTCATTAGCATGATTCTCCAGCCATTGCGCTTTCTTATTAAAAACGCTGTCGTCTCTTTGATTCAGGGCCAGGATTTCATTTTCTGGAGATCCGGTAAAGGTATCCGGCTCGTCCATATGGGCATTACTCCTTACACTTTGCGAAACAACCGGCAAGGTTTTCAGATAGCATTTCATGGCAAGCGGGTAAAGCTTCAACCTTGCAAAAAGATCAGCCATACGGGTATAAGCCTTTTTATCCGTTGCATTCTGACCCGCCATATCCGTAATCCGGATGTGCTTTAAAACCCGGCTGAACTGCCGGTTCACTTTGGTTTCTGCCAGGCCATTAGTTGATGTTAATAGCTCATCAATATTGCTGTTCAATGAAGCTGAAGTAACGGCTGCAGACTCGTTACTACTATCCGGCCCATGTGTGATTAACAGGGGCATTACCTGCTGATCTGCCTTCACAACATGGTAAGCGGCAACGCGCCCTGTATTCTGCGCCTTAATAACCATTGGTACAAACACCATACCAGCTATTTGCAGTACAATATATCTTTTAGCAAAATGCACCATTCAAACTAATTAGAGGTGTGGGGACGGATTTGAACCGCCGTAAAGAGTTTTGCAGACCCTCGCCTATCCACTCGGCCACCCCACCTGATCAAAAAATTTTACTGAAATTCGATCGAGAAGAAAACAATTTATTTTTCTGCTTTTGCTGTTGTCCCGGTGTGATAGATTTCCTGCAGCTTGGCAGCTAATTTGTCCCCTGTTAAATTCTTGGCAATAATTTTTCCTTCGGGGTTCAAAAGAAAGTTTTGAGGTATAGCCCTTACACCATACAACTCAGCCACTTCATTTTTCCAGAATTTAAGGTCTGATACCTGTGTCCAGTTTAGCTGGTCGTCATCAATCGCTTTCAGCCAGGCATCGCGGTTGTTATCAAGCGATACGCCAAGTATGGTGAAGTTTTTGTCTTTATATTGACTAAAGGTTTTAACAACGTTTGGGTTTTCTCTACGGCATGGTCCGCACCATGATGCCCAAAAATCTACCAATACGTATTTCCCTTTAAATGAACTCAGGCTAACAGCATTACCGTTCTTATCGTTCTGTGCAAAAAGCGGTGCCTGAGCATTTAAGGCCGTCGCCTTCCATCCTTGCAGCCATTTACCATACTGCTGGCCCAAAACGCTATTTTTTACCTGGGCAGATAACAAATTATATAACGGTTCCACCTCGGATGCTTCCGGAAAGTAACCGCCATAGGTCTTTAAAGCATCAAGGCTTACCAGTGAATTGGGGTGAGCCTTAATAAATGGAGCCAGAACTGACTTCTGTAATTCTCCGATATCTGCTAAGTTTTTCTCATAAGCAGCCTCAGCTTTTTCATCCTTCTGCTCTTTAGGCAAGGCGCGGTAAGCCGTAGAAAGCTTTTTAACCTGATCGTTATAAGGCTTGAGTGCCTTTGTCAATTCAAGATTAGTTTTATTGAGCTGAGAACCAGATATGGAGGCATTGTAGATCGAATCAGTTCCTTTAACTGAAATTTCTGCTGTCTCCAAATAAATGGGCAGAGCATCCGGGGTTCTAAGCTTTCGTAGATCCTCACCGTGGTGAGCGATCACCAGATTGGCCTTTAATGCATAAGGTAATGATCCTTTAAATAGAAATAGCCCCTTGTCAATCGCCGCTGAATCGGTTACATTTCCCGCATCAGTTCTGTAAGACAGATAAGCCTTCGCCGGAGAATTTAGCGGGCCTACGTTTCCCTTAATTGTATAGGTTATCTTTTGAGCCATTAAGGTTGCAGGCGCAAGCCAAATGGCGATGATGAGTTGTTTTTTCATGATATTAATTGAAGAATTTATGCTGACCTTCTCGCGGCCAATTGCTTATTTGATTGATAAAGTGTGTTAATCGCATTTTCCAGCGGCAACGTTTCTGAAATCTCATCGTTGTCAAAGTCAAAAACCACCTGGCGGGAATGATCTAAAACGTAAAGCGCGGGCAATGGCACATTTTGATCAATACCGGCATACCTTGTCCAGGATGGGCTATGATCGGCATAAACTCCGAACAAACCGGACAGCTCATTCTCGGGATCGCTGTAATAGGATAACGATAAATTTAATTTCCAGGACACTTGTTTTAGAAAGCTTTCATGCTCAGCACTAACTATAAGCAGGTTACCTGAATGATATCGGATCTCTTCCTGAATTGCATGAAGTTGCTTGAGGTGCCCGTTGCCGATCTCTCCCCATTGTTTAGCATAAAAATAAATTACGATGGGTTTCTTAGTATAAGTAAACGATATACCTGACTGGCTATAGAGGTTCTCGTCGAAGAAGGGGTGCCATTTACCTTTATTTTTTTGTTCGCTTAAACCAGCTACAAAATCACCGGCTTTTGCAGGATTTAACCTGGAAAAACTTTGATTATCATATTCGAGTTCCGATGCATATTCTAACCTGTCGAATGGTGTGTGGTGTATTTTATTATTTTGCATAATATATCTATTGAGTTTTTTAATGTATTTATAAACGGTTGATTGTTTAACAACAACAACGACTTAAACCATAAATAGCCCTGTAGATAAATGAAAGTATATGCGTTAAATTAAACATGAATTTCTCAGAATAGATAAGTAGATATTACCAGATAAAACCCGGATGGAGAGCGGGATTAGCAACAACACGCGCAACAACAGCGGGGTTCGTTGTTTAAGAGAATCTGATATGAATTGCTTCTATTCATGCTTTTTAATGGCTTGGTGAATAATTTTCATGATATCCACCAATGATATATGCTAATGAAACAAATATAATAATACTCTACTAATTTAGTAGTCTTTTTTATTTTTATTTTCAGGTTAACTTTTATACGTTTCCGGTTTAAATAAAACCGTCCCGTCCCGTTTAACTACCCAGGCAGTAACCGGGTTTAAATGGTACCCCCCCATATCGTTTCCACGTGCATCAATCAACTGTTTTATCGTGGGTTGCGTATAACCTGTTTCATCTACAACCCTACTCAATATTTCGGTTTCATCGCCTTTCCATTGCCACAAATGGCGAAAATAGGTATGCGCCTTATCCAGTACCGGGCCCTGCAAGCGGGCAGTACTCCAGGTGTTTCCGGCGTCTGTACTGATATCCACCTGATGCACTTTACCTCTCCCACTCCATGCAATGCCATGGATCTCAATCCAGCCCGGTTCTACTTTAGACGGATAAGAGGGGTAAGTGATAATAGATCGTGCATCCATATCAAAACTAAACTGCCTGATCCGGTCTTTAACCGGGTAGGTGTATTTACTGGTTTCCTCCCGGGTCATAAAAGGTTCGTCGGATATTTCGATGCGCCTGATCCATTTTACACAGGTGTTACCCTCCCATCCCGGCAATAATAAGCGCGCCGGGTAACCCTGTTCTGGTCTTACCGCTTCGCCGTTTTGTGCATAAACAATCATGGCATCATCCCAGCCTTTACTTACCGGGATACTTCGGGTAAGCACAGCTGCATCAGAGCCTTCCGCCAAAAACCAGGTAGCTTTGAGATCAAGTCCCACTTCCCGAAACAGCGTAGATAGCATAACCCCAGTCCACTCGCTCTGGCTGGTTAGTCCGCAAATTTCCTGCGCGGTCATTTCCTCTTTACCGGTGCGAAAGTTACCCGCGCACTCAATAAAGCAGGTACGGGTAACTGATGGAAAACGTTTAAGATCATGCAGTGTAAACTTCATCGGCTTCTCCACCATGCCATGAATCAGCAATTCATACTTTTCAGGATCGATAACCGGTACACCGGCATGATGCCGTTCGAAGTGCAGATCTGAAGGAGTGATTGTACTATATAGATCCTGCAATGGCGTGCGGGATGAAATATCAGAAGGCTTACGTACAGATGCCTCAAATAAAGATCGCTTGCCCAACTTGCTGGGCCCTTGCCCTAGTTTCTTGGTGGGGTCATAAGGCGTTGTTGGTATCAATGGTGGCGCTGTTTGAATTGCCTTGCCAAATGCCGAACCCACATACAGCAAAGACGAGGCAAGAGCGCCACCAATTAATGTCCGCCTGCTCAGTTTTCCATTCTGATCGTCAATATTTTCTTCTTTCATCACCAGGTTATTTTACTTCCGGGCCGCCTTTACGGTCGTCTTTGATATAATATTTCTGTGCAGGCATAACAATTTTGGGTAAGCTTTGAGCATCAATTACGGCATCTGGGTCTATAATTTTATTAGCCGATAAAAGGAAAGCGGTAACCGCATAAACCTCATTATTAGTTAATGATCCGGGCGCATTATAAGGCATGCTCCTGCGGATATAATCAAAAACCGTACTGGCATAAGGCCAGTAATTGCCGATGGTATTTACTTTCCGACCTTTAAACGTAGTATCACTTACCAGGGCAGGCGCGGGCAATTTCACGCCAGGAGTTTCCTCACCTGTCACTCCATGGCAGGCAAAACATTTAACTGCGTACAAGGCCTTTCCATTAGCTACACTTCCCGAACCTATTGGCAAGCCCTTACCATCGGGTCGCACATCAATATCCCATGCTGTAATCTCTGCTGTAGTGGCCACCCTGCCAAAGCCAAATGTTACTGGCCAGCCAACAGAATCTTTATTGTGTTTTAAAGAATCTACCTGTTTATAACCAACCTCTTTGGCATCGAATTCGTAAGATTCACAAAAGGCGATCAATAATATCCCTGTGCTTATGATGGCAATTGATCTGAACCTGGTGGTGGCGAATAACTGATGCATGATCTTTACTTAAACAGGATGAATGCGAGAGCCAGCGTAATGAAAATGTTAAAGGTCTGCGCAATTAAAAAAGCATAGAGCGGTTTACGGCTGTTCTTATTGAACAGGTCGGCAAATTTAGTTTCTAACCCAATACTGGTGAAAGCCAGGGCAAACCATAAACCCTGCAAATTTTTCAGGCTGTCTTTTATATTAGCTGCGGTAGCTGGTGAAACCACAAACGAGAAGATAAGCGAGGCGCCGATAAAACCCAATACAAATTTGGGAAAGCGCTCCCATATCACCCTTAACGTTGGTTTCTTTTCAGCATCCTGCGCTGCGGGGTTCTTGGTATAGGTCCAGTAAACCGAAATGATAAACGCAGCAAGGCCAAGCAACACATTTTGGGAAAACTTAACGATGGTACTGATCTTTAGAGCCACCTCGCCAACAAGCGTTCCGGATGCTACTACGGCACCGGTGGTATCGATACTCCCTCCCAGCCATGCACCGGTCACGGCCTGCGGAAATCTGAAGTGATGTGCTATGATCGGCATAAAGATCGTCATTGGTATAGCAGTGATCAACACCATCGATATCACGTACGAAAGTTTTTTAGGATCACCTTTTATGGCTCCCGCAGTTGCGATAGCTGCCGATACCCCGCAAATAGAAACAGCACTGGAGATCATCATCGTAATTTCATCGTCTACCTTCAGTTTTTTGCATAGCCAAAAAGCGAAGTACCATACTGAAGTAACTACTACTAAAGACTGTATCAACCCTAATGAACCTGCTTTTAAAATATCAGAAAAGATAACGCTGGTACCCAAAAGTATCAGGCCTATTTTAACAAACAATTCTGTGGAAAGCGACGATTTTAGCCATTCGGGCAGGTTAAAGAAATTGCTGATCACCAGGCCAATCGCCAGACTAAAAATCACTGCCTCGAGGTTCAATGATTTAGCCTGTGTACTACCGGCCAGTATTAACGCCACAATGGTAAGCAGATAAACAATAGGAAAACCCTTCAAATAATCTTTTAAGCTTTTGCCGTTCAGCCATACGCCTATAGCACCTATTACCAATACAAACAAAAACTGGACAATAATAATTTCCAAATTTGAAGCACTTAATACTTTCCCAATTAGTTCTTCGGATGTTTTCCATCCAAAAGCCGGTACAGGCAAAAGCAATCCGGCAACCGCCAGAATGATAACCAATGCCCCCAGGATGTTAACCACCCAGTCTTCGTGTAATTTTAATTTCGTTGTTGATGTCGACATCCCTTATTTGTTTATTTAGTTTGTAAAGTTTTAACTTGAATATTAAAGACTTCTTTTAAAGCTCTTTTTGCTGCATAATAGCCGCACATGCCATGCACACCACCTCCGGGAGGCGTGGAAGATGAGCATAGATATAAGCCTTTAGCCGATGTCTGATAAGGCGACCAGCGCAATGCCGGCCGGGTAAACAATTGCCCCAGATCGATTATGCCACCATTAATATCGCCTCCTATATAATTAGGGTTGTAAGCCTGCAATTGGGTGGTGTTCATGGTGTGGCGGGCCAAAATGCGGTCTTTGAAACCGGGTGCAAAACGTTCTACCTGATTCTCTATCGCTTTGGTCATATCAACCTTAGAACCGTTTGGTACATGGCAATAAGCCCAGGCGGTATGTTTTCCTTCAGGAGCGCGGGTGCTATCAAATACGCTCGGCTGTGCCAACAGCACGAAGGGCTTCTCGGGGTGAATGCCTATAGAAGTTTGATATTCGCTTGCTGTGATTTCCTCCAGTGTGTTACCTAAATGAAGTGTGCCTGCTCTTAGGCAATCATCCGCTGTAAAAGGAATGGGGGCATCTAATGCCCAGTCTATTTTAAAAACGCCCATACCATACCTGTAGCGTTTTAACTGCCATTGGTAAATAGCTGACAGGCTCTGGCCTGCTATACTTAATAGTTGTTTAGGCGTAGTGTCGAATAATACAGCGCGCGCAGATGGTAGTTGAGCAACACTATTAATGTAAGTGCCTGTTTCAATCTTCCCCCCAATGGAGGTAAAGTAGGCAGCCAATGCATTGGCTATCTGCTGCGACCCGCCTTTAGGCAGCGGCCAGCCTTTTAAGTGCCCGTTAGCCATCAGCACTAAGGCAATGGCCGATGTTGCCGCATTGGTTAAAGGCTGGATGCTATGTGCAGCCATGCCTGCCAATAACCCTTTCGCCTCTGCAGTTTTAAAATATTTGGCCAAGGTGGTAGCAGGAAGCAAAGCTTTGAGACCAAATTGAGCCATATCGACAGGATGCTTTGGAATATGCAATGGCCCTAAAACATCTGCTGCCAAACCCGGCCAGGCCTTAACTATAGGTTGCAATAAATTCAGGTAAGCCGATGCATCTTGGCCAAGCAGTTCTGCTGTATCTGTTAATGAATGTTTTAAAACAGCCGCAGTTCCGTTATCGAAGGGATGCGCGGCATCAATTTCAGGATAAATATATTCCAACCCAAATTGATCCAGGTGCAGGGTCTGCAAATAAGGTGACCCAACTGCCATGGGATGAATAGACGAGCAAACATCATGATGAAAACCAGGCAAAGTTAAGTCCTCTGTTCGCAATCCTCCTCCAATAGTATCTTTGCCCTCCAGCAACAGCACAGATTGGCCATGCTGTTGCAAGAGTATAGCAGCTGCCAACCCATTAGGGCCCGAGCCTATTACCACAGCATCATATTCGTACTTACCTGTTTGCTTTCCCACGTATTCCCTTTATAATTATTAATATTTACCTGCAACCAATTTACTGTCTTTCAATACGTAATCGCGTTTGTAGCGATCTAAAACAATATATACAGAGTCCTTTTGATCGTTCACTCCGGTTAAGATAACATGGTTACCATCCGTGGTGCTATACTTCAATATCATGTGGTTGCGCTTGCGCTTATCCTTTTGTTCTTCTACAATACCCCGGCTGCGGCGTGTAGATAATGCTGCGGCGCCAATCTTCAAATTTTCATCTCCTATGTTTGCCAGGGCTTCTTTAGGTATCCAATTCTTATCGCCTTTTTTATGATCGGCATTTGCCGCATCTTTCTTTTTACCTTTCCCTTTGTCGCGTTTAATGGCAGCTACATATTTGTCCTGTAAGTAAAGCACATGGTTAATGGTGTCGGCATCGTAGTAAAATACCCGCTTGCCACCAGCCGCTCCGGTTAATTCAAAGGTGCGGTTGATATCGCGCATCGGCGAGCCGCCACCGTTAGACAAGTCAAGTTTCACCGGGCGGTTTACGTTATAAGTAAGTGTCGACCATTTCTCGAAAGCCACATCGCGCCAACGCACAGAATCAATTGACGAATAGGCCACTGGCTGGTTATTGATTTTAAACTCGCTTACATGGTAATTACCACGTAGCACACTTACCCCTTTCATGGCTGGTTGCTTGTAAGGGTCGTATTTAAAGTTTAATACCTCGGCATAAAACAGGTAAATCAGGAAAATCCATATCGTTGCGACCTTTAAACCGATACGTGTGTAGCGCTGCCATTTTTCGGAAAGTTTCGGATAATAAACGCGCGGTAGTGTAAAACGCTCACGGATAATGAGATTGTAAATTGGCTGAGCATCATACCACAATAAGAAGACTGCAAACAGCACAAAATAAGAAGCATAGATATGTACACCGCCATCATAAGCAAAGTTTACATAGGTAATATCACCTAACGCGCCAAGTAGTAGCACGGCACCCAAAGTTGTTGTTTTTCTGAAAAACAACAACGTACCGGCGGCCAGCTCAACCAGTCCCGCAAACACCTGGTACCAAGGAACTATACCCACAGATAGCCAATAGATCTTCTGGGCCGTCATATCGCCAAAATTGGTATTCAACAGGCCCAGTGATGGGTAAGGCATTTGGGTAGGAAAAAGCTTGGTGTAGCCGAAACCGATAATACCGATACCGGCACGGTAGCGCACTACCACCCTGATCCAATAGTATAAACTATCATAATTCAGCTTTGGCTTACGTTCAATGGATGTCCATATTAATGCGCCCACAATGGCTACACCCAGAATAGCCAGCCATTCTGAATAGCCCAGGAGGCCATACTTTGGCGAGAACTGAAAAATATTGGGATTGAACCTCGCGATATCATAAATATCCCGGTAATGGATACTAAACCAGTTGATCCCGAACAAATTTTTGTACCAATCCCAGCTGGTAGGAATAGACATGATCAGGAAAAAGATAACCGATACGCGAAGCGCAAACTTTTGGCCGAACGTCCAGCCTTTACGCTCCACGGGTTGCTCTTTCTGATGATTTGAAGGAAGCAGGTTATCCTGAATTTGATGCACCTGATTATCCGAATCAGCTACGTTAATAATAGTTTCTTTATTCGACATGATACAATGGATTAAAGTCTACTTATTGATTTACTTCGGCCTTTAGCCGCTTCTTTTAACAGGTACTTTTTAATGATTTTGCTGAGCACTGCATATACAGAATCCTTTCGCTGATCAACTCCCGAAAGAACCAAGCTGCTGCTATCCGGTCGGGTATAATGTAATATTAATTGATCAGTTGGGTAATGCTTGTTCTTATTAGTTAAGTGCAGCACTTTATTTGCCGTATCAATCGTATAGTGATAATAGCTGCGGCCTCCAGAGCCTGCCAACTCATAGTCCCGGTCAAAATCTTTAACCGGCGCTTCTTCAGTACTCACACTATCCAGTATCTGTTTCTTGAATGTTTTAATGCTGATGGTTGTCCACTTTTCAAAAACCACGTCCTGCCAGCGTAGCGAATCGGTATCCGATTGAGGGTGCTCTTGATTATTTAATTTAAAGGTGCTTACATGATATATGCCCTCCGAACCCTTTAAACCTTTAGCTTGCGGATAATGATAGCCGCCATGTGTATAGGCAGCATAAGTTTTATCTCCATATAACACCATAAAGAAGAAGATAACCAAACCCTTAAAAACCAAGCGGCCATTTTTTTGCCAGGCATGCAGATAAACCGGCTTAAGTTGGTTGGGCTGTACAGGCTGCCTTAAGGCCACCAGAATGTATAGCCGTTGCAAATCAAACCAGATCAGGAATACGGCAATAGACACGAGGTATAAGCTATAAATTCCTTCTCCTCCATCATATGCCAGATTGGACAAGAACACGTTACCGGTAAATAACAAAATGATGAGCGCGCCAAAAGTTGTAGTTTTTCTAAACAATAGTAATAGTCCGGCGATGATCTCTACCAAACCTAAAAAGGTTTCATAACCCGGCACAATACCCAGGCTTAGCGCGAAGAGTTTCCAGCGGTTAAAATCGCCGTAACTGGTATTGAGGTTGCTAATTGACGGATAAGAAGCTTGTAGCGGAAAAAACTTAATAAAGCCATAAGCAATAATGCCGATTGCCAAACGATAACGCAGCAAAACCCTTAACCAATAGTACAGCTGGTTGTAATGCTGACTTTTTTTATCTGTAATGCTCCAGATGGACGTACCAATGAGGGCCAACAGCGCAATAGTACCCCAATCAGCCAGTGTATTTAAACCCCATTCTCCGGCAGCATAATGTCCTGTGATTTGGGGGGTGTACCTGCTGATGTAGAAGATATCGCTAAACTGCAAATCAGCCCAGTTTATTGAAAAGAGGTGAGCGTAATATTTCCAGTCGAGCGGAACGACCTGTATTAAAAAATAGATAAAAAAGAAGCGGAACAGGATCTTTTCATAATCCTTCCATGGCTTGTTCGGTTGGTTATTGCTAATACTCATGGCTTAAAAAATTACTGGTTAAGGGTGTAATATTTGATGAAGTATTTCTGATAATTAATATCCCGGGTTTTGTGTTAATGCCGGGTCTGCATTCAGCTGACTGATCGGTATCGGTAGTAAAAGCTTGTTAGCGTCGCTAATACCTAATACTGCGGCGGCGCGGCCGGTGCGAACTAAATCAAACCAGCGATGCGGCTCTAAGGCAAACTCAATGCGTCGCTCGTTTTCAATAGCCAGTAAAATGTCGGCTTGTGTTGTCGCGGGGCTATTGGCCAGACCTGCGCGATTGCGGATGGCGTTCAGATCGGTAAGCGCCAAGGTTAAATTATTTTGCTGCGCCCGCGCCTCGGCACGAATAAGGTACAGTTCGGCAATACGAATCACATAAGCCGGATCTGTAGCCGGGCTGCGATAGTACAGATTACCATACCATAAGCCCTGAGTAGTTTGCGCAATTAATGTACTTCGGGTTCCACCAATCAGCGGATTATTCACAAGTGCTACAAAGGCTGCATTTGGCGCCCACTGGCGGGTGCCCCCATTAGCAGGCGGCTGCCATTGCCCCCGGTGCCCGTTGGTATAGGTTGTGCTGTACGAAAGCTCAAAAACAGATTCTTTAGTACCCACCACGTTATTGGCAAACCAGCTACTGAATGGTTTTAGAAGCTGATAATTCTGTGTATCATTAAGTACCTGGGTAGCATAAGTCTCTGCATTAGCCCAATCTTTTTGGTAAAGGTAGTAACGCGCTTTTAGCGCCCAAACGGTTTCCTTATTAGCACGTACGGGGTTAGGCGTTGTAGGTACAGCCAGCAATGGCTCGGCTGCATTAAGGTCGCTCAATACCTGTGCATAGGTTTGCGCCAGTGTACTGCGACTAATGCCATTTTTATCTGATGCTGATTTAGTAGGGGACGTAACAATTTGTACACCACCCCAGGTGCGCGCTAAATCAAAATAAGATAATGCTCGAATAAAGTAAGCTTCGCCCTGCAGCTGATTCTTTTCTGTTTGGGTAAGGTTTACATCATTAACTGCGGGAACGCCAGCGATGGCATCATTTGCCCGATTGATGGTACTGTAGATAGCTGCCCAAACTGCAGACACAGTTGCGTTATCCGGTTTAACATTATGGTTAATAAAATCCTGAACAATAGATTGAGATCCTGTCCATTGCACGTTATCACCTGATAAATAACCTATGGACTGGAAATTTACACCATAGTAATTATCAGCAGAAAGGCCACGGTATATCCCTCTTACAGCTGTTTCTGCCGAAGATTTATCAAATATGGTTTGATCATCTGATACGGCATCTTTAGGCGTAACCTCCAGAAATTTTTTGCAGGATGACGCACTTACCAAAAGCACCACCGGGATAATATATTGAAGTATTTTTTTTGTATTCATGATCTTAGATTTACAGGGTTAAGTTGACGCCTAATTGCAGGGTACGTGGCTGAGGCGCGGTGCCTAAATCTAAACCCTGGGTTTGTGAAACACTCGTTACGTTAACTTCGGGATCGGGCCCGGTATATTTGGTAAACAGCAATAGGTTGCTGCCGGTAAAATAAACTCGCAGCGCCTGGATGCCTATTTTCTGAGTAGCTGTTTTAGGAACAGTATACCCAACAGTTAATGATTTGAGGCGTATAAATGAACCATCCTCTAAAAAGCGGCTGTTTTGGTCGAGCGTATAGTTATTCCCATAAGCGGTAACCCTCGGCACATCGGTAATTTGGCCCGGCGTGGTCCAGCGATTTAATTGACTGGCAAATATTACCCGGTTGGCATCGCGCGTACCGCCGCCTTCGCCAAAAAAGCGATTGAGGTTAAGTACCTTATTACCGTATTGGTAAGTAAATAATATGCCTGCATCAAAAGACTTCCAGGTAATATTGTTGGTGAAACCACCGAAGAATTTCGGTAATGCATTTCCAACAACTTGTCTGTCGGCCACGGTTACGCTGGTACCTGTTGTGCCATCTGCATGCTGAAACACTGAGTTACCTGTTTGCGGATCGACATAGAGTTGTTTATACATCCAAAAGGAATACATGGAATAACCTTGCTGCAGTCGAATCCAGTCGCGGCTATATTCAGAAATGGGTACTGGCAAAGTGAGTACTTTATTGACGTTACCAGAAATATTAAAATTACTTGACCAGCTGAAGCGTGAATTTTTAATGTTAACCGAGTTTACAGAAAACTCGTAACCTTTATTACTTACCTTACCGGCATTACTATATACGCTTGTAAAGCCTGTAATTGCTGGTACCGGCGTTTGCAGTAATACATTGTTGGTAATTTTTGAATACACATCAGCAGACAAGGTAATGCGGTTATTGAATAAGCCTAAATCAACTCCACCATTCACTTGCGAGGTACGCTCCCATTTTAAATCAGGGTTAGGTAACTGTTGTGGTGCTGTTCCTGCTTTATCGCCGCCTGTGGTATTATCCGGATATCCGGCACCACCATTCCATAAGCCTAAGGCCGCAAAATTGTTAATGCCGTTTTGGTTACCGGTAACGCCATAACTGGCACGGAACTTCAAGTCACTGATCGATGAAACGTTTTTCAAAAAGCTTTCTTCTTTAATACGCCATGCACCACCTACTGATGGGAAATATCCCCATTTATTATTGGCTCCAAATCGCGAAGAACCATCAGCACGAATACTTCCTTCTAAATAATATTTGCTGTTATAGTTATATGATACGCGGGAGAAAAAGGAAGATAAGTTTCCTTTAGTCCAGGTTTGAGATGCAGTGCGGGTCGCCGCAGCGGATATATCGGTATACGCATTATTAGGGAACCCTGTACCTTGTGCAGAAGTATTTTTAATGGTATTACTTTGGATGGTATTACCTACTATTACATCCAGTGCATGTTTGCTTTCGCCGAAACGGGTATGATAATTCAATGTTTGCTCATTGATCCATGCACTATTATCTGTAATGGATGAAGTAGCCAATCCGTTTGTTGGCGAAGCCCCTAACTGGGTTTTATCATTCCAATATTCAGATTCGTTATAGTTGTTATAATCTAAACTCCAGCTGGTTTTAAAGGTCAGATTTTTAAGGATCTGTACATTGGCAAACAAATTACCGATGTAGCGGATACTGGTTGTATTAACATCATAATTGTTTAGCAAAACCTGGAGATTGTCAAATCCTGCGTAGCGCGCAGGTGTGCCATCAGCATTGTTTTCGGGCAAGTAAGTTGGCGTGTGCAGGGCCGATTGCAACAAGCCACCGGCAGGGCCATCGCCTGAGCGTGCCTGATTACGGTACGAGCGCGAAATGGTATTGGTTACCCCAATCTGTACATGATCGCTCACCCGTTGGTCAAGGTTAACCCGCAAGTTTGCACGACTAAAGTCTATAGGCTTAATGTCAGCCTGTTGTTTTGTATAACCAGCTGCAATGAAGTACCTTGTGTCTTTAGATCCACCATCTAAAGACAAGTCGTAATTTGACAATAAGCCAGTACGGAACAGCTCGCTCAACCTGTCATAAGTGTTTTGATCCTGCGGTAAACCCCGCGGAGCAGGTGTGGCCGAAGGATTATCTGTTAGCGCCCTGAATGGCTGGTATTTGTAAGTGGCTATACCAGCAGTATTATTGGCGGCCATGGCATCAGCCTCAGAGTTCCGGTAAAATTCGTTGACAATTTCGGCGTGTTCAGGCCCTGTAGTTAATTTCCATAAACGGCCTTTGGGTGCATAGGCTACGCCTTGAGAAGTATTGAAATTAATTTGGGGTTTAGAATTATACTTACCGTGTTTAGTGGTTACTATGACCACACCGTTAGCGCCACGGGCACCGTAAATAGCTGTAGCACTTGCATCTTTTAATACCTCTATATTTTCAATATCGTCAGGGTTGATGTCTGCAATTGGCGATGTTGCCCTGCCACCGGTATTAACGGTTTGCAAACTCGTGTTATTAATAAAAACACCATCTACTACATAAAGCGGATCATTGCTGGCATTGATAGATGTAGTACCGCGTATGCGGATAAATATTCCGTCGCCGGGAGTGCCTGAATTAGAATTGATTTGTAAGCCGGAAGCCTTACCTTGTAACTGAGCATCGAAACTGGCTACGGGCTGCTCTTTAACTTCATCTGCTTTGATGGATGCTACCGACATGACCAGATTTTTTCGCTCCTGGGTGCCGTAACCAACCACTACAACGTCATTCAATTGGTTAACATCCTCTTTCAGATAAATAGTGATAGGGCTGCCGTTGGCAACCAGCGTTTGTTTCTGATAACCAACAAATGTGATTATTAATGTATATGGAAATTTTTGGCCGGTAATAAAGCCAAACTTACCGTCGGCATCTGCCGAAACCGCGTGGGTAGTACCTTCTATGGCTATTGTTGCGCCTGGAAGCGGTTTATTTGTACCAGCCTCCAGCACGGTACCGTGCAAAGTTGAATTAATGAGGGGTTGCGTTTGAGCATCCGCCATTTGCACTAAAAACAAATAGAGCAACAGCAAGACACTTCCTTTTATATAAAAGTGTTTCATGTATTAGAAAATGTGAAATGAAGACAGGGCGATCGCAGGAAAGCCTGTAAAAAAGAATCAGAATAAATTTTCTGGAGGTACTGCTATCAGAACGATAAAGGCAGTATTAGCAACAACAGCTACAACAAATCAGGTCAGAAACAGGAGCTTCAGCATTTTTTAAATCAACTACATGCAAAGGGCTGGGCAGCCCCTCATGTGTTAACACCGTACTTTTAGAGCGTATATTTGTTTTCATACAACAAATGTATATTAATTCTATAGATTTAGTATATATTATTAAAAATATTACATAATAATCAGTTATTTCTAAAAACCTCTACATCGAGCTCTTTATACCATTGAAAGACGCTTTTCTGCTAAGGGAGTGCATTGCGGTAATGTGGTAAAAACGTTGTTAAAAAGCACCCTCTCTTTGGCCAGATGGTCGAGATGGAGAGTTTTAGTCCCATTTGCCTATCCCGATGATAAGGTTACCTGTAGGTTATTTAAATTGTTTACTGTTCAAGCTCAAGCATTCTTATTCGCTAAAGTAACGCTTTTTCATTTGCTACAATAGTTACCAGGAGCTTTTGCTCTTTCAAAAAATAATGTTTCATCACCGGTCCCGATATCACCATGGTAACAATGGTCATCACCACCAAACCCTCAAATACCGGTTCACTGATGATCTTTGCCTGTAAGGCAATTAACCCCAGCACAATCTCCTGCGATCCACGGGCATTCATACCGAATGCTACAGCGATCGACTCATTTTTAGTCATGCCGCTCATTGCACTGCCAATACCTGCACCTATCAATTTAGCCAAACAGGCAATCACAAGGATAATTAACACCACCTCCAGGTTGAAATTAGAGATAAAATTGAGCCGCAAACCAACGGAAGCAAAAAACAGCGGTGCCAATACATTAACCGTAAATTGATGCAGCACCTGTTTATGTTTGTCAGTAAAATAGGGTGAATCACTGATAGCCACCCCCACCAAAAAAGCGCCGAAAACACCGCGTACCCCTAAAGCCTCCGTAATAGCGGCACCAATGATACATAAGCAAACCGCCACAGTGAAAACCCACCCGGTATTTGAAGTTTTACCAGCCAGTTTCATTCCCTGATGAACAATCCAGCGACCACCGGTAAGCATAAATGCAGCAAACAGCACTACCAATATTACAGACCAGAATGATGCTTCTTGTTTATGCGCGTTCATCATTTCGATGATGATTGAAAACAGGATCCAACCTAAAAAATCATCCACCATCGCAGCGGTCAATACGATATTGCCGATCCGGGTTTTCAGGATATCCAAATCCAATAATATTTTGGCAATGACAGAAAGGGCCGTAATGGATAAAGCTGTCCCAAAAAACAAGGAGGTAACCAATTGGGTATTGGCAGTATTTGCAAAATGACTTTGATAAAGAAACCATACCGAACCAAAGCCTATGGCAAACGGAAAGATAATGCCAGTTAAGCTAATGGCAATTGCCTGCTTTCCGTTTTCACGAATCTGTTTTAGGTCAACTTCAAACCCGGCAATAAACATGAGCAAGATGATGCCAATATTAGCAATGCCGTCGAACGCGCCATAAGCCAATGGGGCTTTTAAAAACAGGTTTTTAAAAAGATCAGAAAACAGAGTCCCTAAAAGTGTTGGCCCAACAATAATGCCTGCAAATATTTCACCTATAATGGCAGGAAGCTTAAACCGCCGACATATCTCACCCAAAATCCTGGCAGGGATTAAAATAACCAGCAGGATCAATAAAAAGTGGATAATCTCAGATGAGCTTAGTTTGGAAACCATGATATTATAAAATTGGAACTGATACCAAACATCGGCTCATGAATAATACGGGGTTAGTTTTGTTTAGCAAAGTGCTTAATATTAATTATTACCAATTATTAATGGACAAATTTTATCCTGTTTAGCGATTAGGTATTGCTTGCGTCTGCGCAACAAATAGCCTACAATGAGTGCGATTATCATATTGACTATTTGACTAAACCAGCGAATCGTTGATATAATGCGGTAGGACTGTCTTCATTTTTCGGCGCATATTTACCGGCAATAATTGGAATGTAAATAACACGGCGGCGGCTCTCCTCGCCCAATACAGTCGATTGTGCAACCCGGTGCCATAAACGCCCGTCGTGAATGGTTATGTCCCCCGCCTTGGGTATAATCGCAACTTCATGTCTGTCGGCCTGATGATCCAGGAAATACCGTTTTCTAAAAAGCATCCCGTATAAGCTTTGTTCATGTGTACCAGGCAATATTCTTAATCCACCATTTTCTGGTTTCAATGTGCTTAAGTGAATACCAAGATTAAGCATTGGGTTTAATTTTGTACCGTGAAAAATATCACGCAGGCCGTCTGTATGCCAACCCATTTTAGTAAAGCTGCTTTGCGCTGAGTTAACGTAATGGTTAAACACCATCCCGTCTTTTTCATGCGTTCCTAAACGGGCACTCTCTCCTACCAGGCTTAGTAATGTCTGGAAACGCGGATCTAATGTAAACTCTTCTAGCAAAGGATGTTGCTGGTTAATAAAAGCGAACCGCTGGACAATAGGGCTGCCATCTATGTCTTTTCCATATTTGATTGGCACCCCATTTACTTTTTGTATATCCTCTGCAAGCCACCGCTCCTGTACCTGCTCAGATGCTTTAATAATAGCATTGACGGTATCTTGCTTAATAAAATCTTTAAAATGTATAAAACCGTATTGGTTAAAAAAGTCTTTTTGTTCGTTGGTAATGGCTGATCCTAAGACAAACCTTGGATAGTTAGTTAACATGTTGATGTAATTACTGATGATAAAATAAGAATACTGTAACTGCGTGTAAGCAGAAATTAAACCGGGAAGTTTAACAACAACAGCAACACCTATCCTTTTGGGTAAAGGATATTCGCACGAAGCGAACAAAAGATATATTGGCGTTATTTATCAATGTATATTAAATCTATCTACAAAGTAGTTAATACAAGTATAGCGATAGTTTTTTTTCCATCAAATTTATTTCAAATTATTTTCAGCGATCGTACAAGCCAGCCGCAATCTTTTCAATCAATGCTTTAGGCAGATATCGTGCGCCTATTACGGATAGTTTATTCAGAAATCCGGGTATAATTTCGGCTTTTTTTGCAAACATCCCTTTTAAACCGGCAGTGGCTACTTCATTAGGCTGCATATTAAATTTATCAGCCAACTCAGCCAATGCAGACATACCCGCACGATCTGCGAAGCCGGTAGCTGTTGGGCCAGGGCAAAGGCAGCTAACAGATACTGTCGAATCTTTCAACTCGTAGCGCAGTGCGCGGCTATAAGACAGGATAAATGCTTTACTTGCTGCATACAGCGCTAAAGTAGGTACCGCCTGATAAGCGGCGGTGCTGGCTACATTAAGAATATAAGCCTGTTTATTCTGTTTGAGTAAGGGTAACAGATGATGTGTAAGATCAGTTACCGCACCAATGTTTAGTTGTAGCATATTTTGTTGGGCTGAAAGATCCAACTTTTCAAAATCACCCCACAAACCATAACCCGCATTGTTCACTAAGATGTTTATTGATTGGGGAAACGTTCGACACCAATTGGCGATATGCTCTGCAGCGTTCGCGATGGAAAGATCAGCTGCTAAGTATTTAGCTTCAACTTTATATTGCCCTTCAATTTGTTGGGCCAGCAACTTTAACTCGTTTGCCGATCGCGAAACTAATAGCAGGCAATATCCTTGTTGCGCTAACGCAATAGCTATCTCCCTACCTATACCCTGGCTGGCACCCGTGATTAGCGCGTATTCTTTTGACTTCTCCACAAACCAAGATTATAAAAAATACTTAACATCAACTTAGAATTTTAAATATAACGGAAAACTGCAATGCAGTTTTTACTTAGCCAACAAATAGTCTGCAAATATTTTCTGATCATTAACGATGAAATTCCTTCTATTTAGCTTAACCCGGGTGTAGCACGATAAAAAATACCAATTATATCCGTTTTATTATACAAAAAGATCAACAAAATTCTATTAGATTTAAGTCACACACCACCCGGTTTTAAAGAACTTCCTAAATGTGTGAGAAACAAAAAAAACCACTCGCCAGAGTGGGATTAAATCATTGATTTTGAGGCTTCTGAGGTTAGGCTCGAACCAGCGACCCTCTGATTAACAGAGAAATGGTCGACCTCTATATCAGACTAAGGATGAATAAGTTATGTCAATCTATTTTTGCGTTGTAACATATTTGAAACATCTCACACAGCAACAATTATCCCTTGCGACAAATAAATATACGATATTATTAAAAATTAATCAAGTCAAGTTTATCTGTATATCAGTTGGTACGTATATGAATATGACAACTTACGATACTCCTCCGTTTGCTCTGCAAGGGCATTAATTACCTGCTCTACTGTTCCAACCGAGTCTGAAAAAACAGCTCCATAGAATAAGTCTGGTATTGATTTGACTATAATGGATTTGTGGCTTACGATACTCACAAAAACATTGTGGACCTGCACAACTTCGCCTTTCCGTTGAGTAACTTTGATCTTAGCTGAAACGAAACAAATCGTCATCAATGGAAAGACTTAAAGCCGTTATTAATGAAATCTCACCCATGTCCCCCGAAGATCTTGACCTTTTAAAACCGGGAATTAAGGTACCGGTAAAAAAGAAGAGCAACCTATTGGAACAAGGTGACATTTGTAAAAGTATTTGTTTTGTCACTAAAGGGTTCTTTCGCATGTTTTATGTTGATCTGGAAGGCAATGAAATCAATAACCGGTTCACCGGAGCTGATAACTTTATCGTCGATTTTCAAAGTTTTCTTACCCAGATGCCCTCGCGTTATTACTGGCAGGCCATGCAAGATTCAGAAGTGCTGACATTTTCTTTCAAAGATGTACAAAAGCTTTATGCAAGATCCCCCGCCTGGGAAAAGTTTGGCCGTCTTGTGGCTGAGCGGGTTTATTTACAATTGAACGAACGTGTAGAAATGTTCCAATTTATGTCGCCACAGCAACGTTATGAGCATCTGTTATCAACCCGTCCGGAACTGTTTAGTCAAATATCGCAGTTTCACATGTCATCTTACCTGGGTGTAAAGCCGGAATCATTAAGCAGGCTGCGCAAGCGGCTGCATTATAAATAATTTTCTTAACTCAAGTCAACGTTATAGCGGGTAACGATGGGCCATATTTGATAAAAAAATATGACCATGATTAAATTCACTATCCTGCTACGCAGGCGTCCCGGAACAAGTCACGAAGACTTTGTTTCTTATCATAAAAATAATCACGCGGCTTTGTTTGCTTCGCTACCAGAGGTAAAGCAATATGTCCGCCGTTACGTACAATGTCATCCGCTACCGGTAACACTTCCAGGGCTGCCGCCTACGGAATATGATGGGATCACAGAAATATGGTTTGATAATGCAGAGTCCATCGAAAAAGTTTTTGGTGCTAAAGATTACATGGAATTGATCAGGCCGGATGAAGAGAAATTTCTTGACTTGCATGGCTGCAGCTTTTTAATAACTACTGAGCATGTCGTTATATAAGTCAAATTTCGGCATAGCCAAAATTTGAGCGGATTCGCTTTAGATAGCGTTCCGCTTGTAAACACCCATTCGACAGTGTCCGGGACGTGGTAACCCTTACCGTTTCCTAAGCTTTTACGCTATGACTGAGCTCTTTCAATTTATTCCTGTTTAAACTTTAGCCAGATCAAATGGCAGTTTCCTGATTCGCTTGCCGGTAAGATTAAATATGGCATTAGTTAACGCGGGGGCGAAAGCTGGCAAACCCGGTTCACCCATACCGCCTGCGTCTTCATCATTTTCCATAATATGCACTTCTGTAGGCGGGATATCATTGATCCTCGGCATTTTATAATCGTAGAAATTCCGCTGCTCTACCATGCCATCTTTAAAGGTGATCTCATGTATCGTTGCCGCACCAATCGCCATCACCACGCATCCTTCTACCTGGGCTTTGATGATGTCAGGGTTTACATACCAACCGCAATCCACCACTACCCAAACCTTGTCGATATGAATACCACCGGACGCTTTTTTTGACACCTTCACGATGTGCCCGACCGTACTGGCAAAACATTCAGTGATGGCAACGCCAAAACCTGCGTTCTTACCTCGGCTTTTCCAGCCGGATACTTCTTCCATTTTGTCTATCAGGCGGCGGCTGCGCTCATCCTGCAAATATTGTCTCCTGAAATCGAGTGGGTCTTGCCCCGCCTTATGCGCCAGCTCATCCAAAAAGCTTTCATACGCAAAGCCATTGGTTGACGCGTATACCGAACGCCAGAAACTGGTAGGTACCGGCGTTTTGAAGGGCACATCCGCGAAACTAAGATTTTTGATCGTTTCATAATAAGGCTTCAGGAAGCCTTCGGATGTACTCCGGTTAGCCTTACCATTATCCCCCATTCGCCAGTGATCATTATTTTGTCCGGCCATCCGGAACTTGACCGCACTGATTCCGCCATTTTCCACAACGCCTTCGCAGCGGTAGGTGACACCCGGGCGGTAAGGGCCTTGGGTAGCATCATCTTCCCTTGACCAGACAACCTGCACCGGAGCGCCTATTTCCCTGGAAATCACCGCCGCCTCGTGCGGGTAATCCGGCATGGCTTTGCGTCCGAAGCCACCCCCTAAAAAGGTCAGGTTAACGATCACATTTTCCTTCAACAGGCCCATCTTTTTACTCAGGTAATCCTGTATCCAGTTCGGGGCTTGTACCGGGCCCCAGATCTCTACTTTATCGCCCTGGAAATGCGCAATGCAATTGACCGGCTCCATACAGCTGTGCGACTGGTAAGGGGTTTCATAGATCACATCCAATTTATCTTTTGCCCCGGCAATGACCCCCGTAGGGTCACCCTGCGTTTTTAGAAATAATCCTTCACTCGTCTGTAGCAGTTCCCGCTGGCGGGCGAAAATCTCGGGGGTGCTAACATGCTCAAAGCCGGTATCGTCCCATTCCACACGCAATGCCTTCTTTCCCTGCATGGCTGCCCAGGTGGAATTGGCGACTACAGCCACACCTTCACGGTCGGTTTCCCAGATACCCATGACCACCTTAAATACATGCGTGACACCGGGAACCTTCATGGCTGCCGATGCATCGAAGCTTTTAACTTTTCCGCGCAGGCGCGGGTTGCGTTCAACAGCAGCAAAATGCAGATTAGGAATTCTTTTATCGATGCCAAAAACGGCTTCGCCATTTGTTTTCATCGGTGAATCACGTCGGTGTAGCGGCTTCCTGATAACCTTATAATCCGCACGTGCTTTCAACTTCACCTCCTTGGGTGGAGCTATTTGTTTTGCATCTGCAACTAATTCACCGTAATGGAATTTCTTACCGGATGGTTTATGAATAACATGCCCTGATTCCGCATAACATTCCGTTGCCGGCACTTTCCAGCGCGCAGCAGCTGCCATGATGAGCACCTCGCGTGCAGTCGCGCTGAGCTTTAACAGATTTTTATAACTCCCCCTGATGGTGGAGCTGCCCCCGGTAAGCTGGCTGCCGAATTTCTTTTCGTCGCCCTGTGCGAATTTAATATCGACCCCGTAGAGGTCAACTTCCAGCTCTTCGGCGATGATCTGCGCGATGGAGTGATAAACGCCTTGCCCCATTTCCGAGCGGTGGCTGATCAGCGTAACCTTACCGTCCGTATTAATAATAATCCAGGCGGCAAGCTCGATGTCTTTATTTTCAGCTATGGCCTGATGTTCGTTAATAACGTTTGCCTTTACCTCGCCAGACATATATAATCCAAGACAAAGCGCGGTAGTTCCTAACCCTGCTATCCTGAGGAAACTTCTCCTGGACAGGTTTTCTATTTCTTCCGATGCTGACATATTGGAGATTATGATGAATGAGACCACACCATTTCGGCGCAAGCTGACCCACTGTTTCGGGGCAAACTGACCATGGTATTTCGGGGCAAACTGACCCACCAAAACGCATAGCAAATGCTGTAGAA
>Ga0116227_10000433_pt1 | contig 80646 bp, 59 predicted proteins | sample S1TSphgellanicum_FD_89693 | JGI IMG/M metagenome (GOLD analysis project Ga0116227, IMG submission 89693) | Host-associated microbial communities from peat moss isolated from Minnesota, USA - S1T2_Fb - Sphagnum magellanicum MG | ecosystem: Host-associated > Plants > Peat moss > Unclassified...
ACCGCCAGGCGCCGCGGCAGATGCAAGTCAGAACGAGAGTATTGAGTGAACGTTTTCTTTGAGGAATCGGGCAGTTTCAAGGCGGGCAGCGTGCTGTCGCGCCAGGGCGATGCATTCCAGGTCGAGCTGCCGGGCGGCCGGCGCGCGAAGGTGCGCGCCAAAGACGTGCTGATCGAATTCGAGAAGCCGAGCGCCGGCGATCTGATCCAGCAGGCGGACGCCGCCGCGCAGGAAATCGATCTGGATTTCCTGTGGGAATGCGCCCCTGACGATGAATTCCCGTTTGCCACGCTGGGCGCGGACTATTTCGGTGCGTCGTTCGGTCCGGTGGAACGCGCCGCGTTGGTGCTGCGCATGCACAGCGCGCCGGTCTACTTCCGCCGCAAAGGGCGCGGCCAGTATCAGCGCGCGCCGCAAGAGCAACTGAAGATGGCGCTCGCCGGCCTCGAACGCAAACGCCAGCAAGGTTTGGTGCAGGCGGAGTACGAGGAAGAGCTGAAAGCGGGCCGGCTGCCGGAGGCGTTGGCCGGTAAGGCGCTGGGTCTGTTGACCAAACCGGACAAGAACACCATCGAATACAAGGCGCTCGAAGCCGCAGCGGCCGCGCGCGGCATTTCGCAGGCGCGTCTGATGCTCGAGTGCGGCGGCATTCCGTCGGCGCGCGCGCTGCATGAAGCGCGCTTTCTGTCGGAATTCTTCCCGCACGGTACCGGCTTTGCGGCCGTGACGGTCGGTGCGTTGCCGGAGGATCTGCCGGACGCTAACGTCGAAGCGTTCTCGATCGACGACGTGACCACCACCGAAATCGACGATGCGTTTTCGGTCGAGCACCTCGCCGACGGCCGCGTGCGGATCGGCGTGCATATCGCGGCGCCGGCGCTGGGGATTACGCCTGGCGACGCGATCGACGCGATTGCCCGCACGCGCCTGTCGACGGTCTACATGCCCGGCGACAAGATCACCATGCTGCCGGACAGCGTCGTCGAAGCGTTCACGCTCGCTGAAGGCGGCATGCGTCCGGCGTTGTCGCTGTACGTGATCGTCAATCGCGAGACTCAGGAAATCGTCGCCAGCGAAACACGCGCCGAGCGGGTGTTCGTGAAGAACAACCTGCGGCACAACACGCTGGACGAACTCGTCACTGAAGAGGCGCTCGCCGCCGGCAGCGGCGAATATCCACACAAGGACGATATCGCGGTGTTGTGGCCGTTCGCCCTCGCGCTGTTCGAGAAGCGCCAGCAGGCGCGGGCAGGCTACGGTCTGCGCCGCGAAGTGCAGCGCAATACGGACTTCAATTTCTACGTCGACGGCGAGCACATCACCATCACGCCGCGCCGCCGTGGTTCGCCGCTCGACACGATCGTCGCCGAACTGGCGATTCTCGCCAACTCGTCGTGGGGCGCGTTCCTGCATGACCATGGCGTGCCGGGCATCTACCGTTCGCAGCGAGCCTTCGGCGCGCCGACCGGGCCGAAGCGCACGCGCATGCAAACCAACGCCGCGCCGCACGAAGGCCTGGGTGTGGCGCAGTACGCGTGGAGCACCTCGCCGCTGCGCCGCTACGTCGACCTTGTGAATCAATGGCAACTGCTCGCTTGCGTGCAACACGGCGTGACCGCCAAGCTGGCCGCGCCGTTCAAGCCGAAGGACGCCGATCTGTTCGCCGTCGTGCAAGGCTTCGACGACACCTACTCGGCCTACGCCGACCACCAGCGCCGCATGGAGTACTTCTGGTGCCTGCGCTGGTTGAAGCAGGAGAACCGGAAGCAGGTGGTGGCGAGCGTGGTGAAGGACGACCTCGTTCGGCTGGAAGAGATTCCGTTGCTGCTGCATGTGCCGGCGCTGGGCGTCCATGCGCGCGGCACGCGTTTGCTGATGGAAGTGATGTCGATTGATGAGCTGACCGTGGAAGCGTCCGTGCGGAAGCTGCATGTACTCGACGCGCCGACGGTCACGAGCGGCGCCGAAGCCGAAGAGGCTGACGAAGCCGACGAGGGCGAAGAAGAACTGCTGGACGCCGCGGACGATTCTGCGCAGAGCGAAGCGGAAGCTGAGGCTGAGGCCGGCACTGAGGCTAATGCGTCTGGTGAATCCGGTGCGGAGGAAAACGGCAACGGTGGGGAAGGTGAAGACGCGCCGGCTGGTCAGCATGCGGCGGAGCCGGGACAATGAGTCAGACCAACCGGTCCACCGTAGAGTCCGCAGCGCAGTCCGCTGCACAGGCAGGCACGCAGGCAACGGGCGAGGCGACTTCGGTTGCCGGCTCGCGTGACCGCTATGCGGTGGTCGGCAATCCGGTCGGGCATAGCAAATCGCCGTTCATTCACGCGCGCTTTGCCGAGCAGACCGGCGAGCCGATCGTCTATACGCATCTGCTGGCGCCCGTCGACGCCTTCGTGCCGCAGGTTCGCGCGTTTATCGAGGGCGGTGGGCGTGGACTGAACGTCACCGTGCCGTTCAAACTGGAGGCGCATGCGCTGGCCACGCAGTTGTCGCCGCGTGCGGCGGCGGCGGGCGCGGTGAACACCTTGCGCTTCGAAGCTGGTGAGATCTACGGCGACAATACGGACGGCTTTGGCCTCGTGCGCGATATTGAAGTGAATCTGTCCACGCCGCTCGAGGGCGCTCGCATTCTGCTGTTGGGCGCGGGCGGTGCCGCGCGCGGCGTGGTGCTGCCGATGCTGGAGCGCGCGCCGCACACGCTGACGATCGTCAACCGGACCGCAGCGAAAGCGAGTGAGCTGGTGAGCCAGTTCGGCGAGGCGGCGCGCTCAGCCGGCTGCCGGCTGAGCGGCGGCAGCGCGGCGGCTATCGAGCCGGGTGCCTACGACGTCATCATCAATGCAACTGCCGGCAGTCTCGATGCCGCGTTGCCTGAGTGCGACGACGGCGCGTTCGGCAGCGGCACGCTCGCCTACGACATGATGTACGGCGCGCAGCCGACCGTTTTCATGCAGCACGCGCAAGCGCTGGGCGCGCGGGCGGCGGACGGTTTGGGGATGCTGGTCGAGCAGGCGGCCGAGTCGTTTTACCTCTGGCGCGGCGTGCGTCCTGAAGGCGCGCCGGTGCTGGCTGAACTGCGTCGGATGCTGGCCGCGCCGAGCGTGACCTGACAGAAGAGTGAAGACTCGACGACGAGCGGGTGAAAGCTGCTGCGTCGCTTGAGTTTGCGGACGTCCGCGTATGCGCTCGGGCCGACTGACGCGCCTGGCGTTGCCGATTCCATCGAAACGAGGAGCCTGACCACGATGACGCGAGCGAGGCGAGCAGGCCGGCCGGGACCGACCCGCTGGATTCTTTACGTTGGCGCGGTGGTTGCGATAGCCTGGTTCGCGACGCAGGTGTTCTACTTCGTGCAGATTGGCATCTGGAACTACGTGAATCCGCAGTCGACGGCGTTCATGCGCTCGGACGCGTGGACGCTTTCGCAGGACCGGCCTGATCTGTCGATCCAGCACACATGGGTGCCGTACGAGCAGATTTCGCGCAATCTGAAGCGCGCGATCATCGCCTCCGAGGACGCGAACTTCGTCAACAACAACGGATTCGAGACTGAGGCCATCCTGCAGGCGTGGGAGAAAAATAAGGCGCGCGGCAAGATCGTTCGGGGTGGTTCGACGATCACCCAGCAACTGGCGCGCAATCTGTTTCTATCGCGGGATAAAAGTTATATCCGCAAGGGGCAGGAGGTCATCATCACGTGGATGCTTGATACCTTTATGGACAAGGAGCGGATCTACGAGATTTATCTCAACTCGGTCGAGTGGGGTAATGGGGTTTATGGCGCGCAGGCGGCGGCGAACTATTACTACAAGACGACGGCTGCGAAGCTGAGCGTGGGGCAGTCGGCGCGGCTGGCGGTGATGTTGCCGAGGCCTAAGTATTTTGATGAGCATCGGGGTTCGCCGTATCTCGCGCAACGCGCGGGGGTGATCGCTCATCGGATGGGGGCGGCTGAGTTGCCGGAGTGAGGGGTTTTTGCCTGCGGCGCTTTGGTTTTGTCGTTGTTCCTGCGGGGTTGGCCTTTCCTTGCTTTGTTAGTGGTCTATTGGCGTTGCCTTTGGCTGTATTCCTGCGGTATTGGCCTTTCCTTGCTTTGTTATCGGTCTATTAGCGATGCCCCTGTGCGGGGCGGCACTTACTTTCTTTGCCGCCGCAAAGAAAGTAAGCAAAGAAAGCGGGCTGCAACCGCTAGCCCGTAGTGAGACATCGCTGTACTCGACGGGGAACGGCCCAAGACGAGAGCCGCTCTCGCGCCGCCCACATTAGTGACAAGGCTGTCATCCGTTCCAGCGTTGCGCTGCGCGCCCCGCCGTCGGGTATGGCGCCTTCTGCAATTTCAGTAGGATATCTAATATTATTTGCCTGTTCTGCTTGCGCCGGCAGGCTCTGCTTTCCCTGGCAGACCCATCCGCGACGCACGTAGTGCGGAGTGGGGTGGATGAGTCCTTTGTCACGAAGGTGGGTGGTGCGAGGGTTGGTCTTGTCTTCGGACCACTCCGGTTTTGCAAAAGATGTGGACACCTAAGAGCTAGCGGTGTGAGCCCGCTTTCTTTGCTTACTTTCTTTGCGGCGGCAAAGAAAGTAAGTGCCGCCCCGCACAGGGGCATCGCTAATAGACCGATAACAAAGCAAGGAAAGGCCAACACCGCAGGAACAACGACAAAACCAAGGCGCCGCAGGCAACCCCAAAAACCGCGCGCAAAGCGCCCCATCCCAATATATGAATCCAACACTCACATATTGGAGATTTCAAAAAAACCGCCCTACAATCCGAAACACCAAGCCCGCAAGGCACTGCAGCAAAGCCCGCAAAACCGCGAGCCAAGCCGCCGCCAGCGAGGCAAAAAAAGGCCACACCCCCCGCACACACCGTGCGGCCGGCGCGGACCAAACGATCGGAGACAACCAGCCATGCCCATCACCGTCAGGCAGGAACCTCGCAGTTGCCGTGTTCCGTCCCGTTTCTCCGGCCGCCAGTCCGGCCCCGCGCGGTAATACCCCAACCAATCGCCCAATCGCCATGAACAAAGCGATGTCCTCTCACGCCGCCGCCGGGTCCGATGCAGGTTCCGAAGCCGCGCCCCAACCGCGCGCCCGCACGCTGAACGGCGCGTCGGGCTCATCCAGGCCCGTCGACGAAATCGCGCTGCCGAGTACCCTGCTCGACATCACGCCGCAGCAAGCCGGCACGCAGACGCTCTTGCGCGGCCTCGCGATTCTCGAAGCGGCCGCCGCCGGCGTGCGCGATCTGCGCACCTTCGGCGCCGCGCTCGGCACCACCCGCAGCACCACTCACCGGCTGGTCAGCAGTCTCGTGCAGGCGCGCTACCTGCGTCAGGTGCAGGGCGGCTATCTGCTCGGTCCGAAACTGATCGAACTCGGCACTATCGCGCTCGAACAGATGCCGCTCACCGCCGTGGCGCGGCCGCATCTCGAGTCGCTCGCCGAACAGACGCTCGATACGATCCACCTCGGCGTGCGCGACGGCGACGACGTGCTCTACATCGACAAGATCCCCGGCACGCGCGGCCTGGAAATGCGTTCGCGTGTGGGTCACCGCATGCCGCTCGCGTCCACCGGCATCGGCAAGGCGATGATGCTCGACCTCACGCCCGATGCCTGGCAGTCGCTGTTCGACGCATCGCGTCGCGCGCTGGCCGGCGTCAGCTTCAAGCCCGATAACCGCCCCGACCTGCCGACCTTCATGCAGCGCATGACGACCTATTCGGCAGGCGGCTACACGTTCGACCTCGAAGAAAACGAAGCCTCGATCCGCTGCGTGGCGGCGCCCGTGCGCGACGCGTCGGGCGCGATCGTCGCGGCGCTGTCGGTGGCGAGCACGATTCCGTATATGTCCCTCGAGCGGATGGACGAACTGATCCCCGTCGTGCAGCGCGAAGCGCGCGCCATCTCGGAGGAACTCGGCTGGCGTGTGCCGCAGCCGGCGACACGCAGGATCAAACGATGACGCAAGCGAGTTCTCCCATGCAGGCTCATGTCGCGAACGTCGGAGACGGCGCGAGTGCCGTCGCGACATCGAAAACGCGCGCCGTCAGCCTCGATCAGGCCGCGCTGGTTGCGCTCGACTGGGGCACGACGTCCTTACGTGCCTATCTGTTCGACGCAGCGAGCAACGTGCTGGACACGCGCGAATCGACCGCCGGCATCATGAATCTGCCGCGCCCTGCCGAAGAGGGCGGCTTCGATGCGGCCTTCGAAGCCGCGTGCGGCGCCTGGCTCGAGCGCGCACCCGGCGTGCCGGTGATCGCAGCAGGGATGGTCGGTAGTGCTCAGGGTTGGCTCGAAGCGCCGTACGTGGATGCGCCGGCGAGTGCCGACGCGCTGGTCGCCGGCATCGTGCGCGTGCAGACCGCTAGCGGTGTCGCGCTGCATATCGTGCCAGGCGTACTGCAGCGCGGCGAATTGCCGAACGTGATGCGCGGCGAAGAAACGCAGATTTTCGGCGCGCTCGGCGATGGCCCTGCAGCGACGGACGGTGGGCAGTACGAACTCATCGGCCTGCCCGGCACGCACGCGAAATGGGTGGTGGTGCGCGGCGGCCGGATCGAGCGTTTTCATACGTTCATGACCGGCGAGATTTTCGCGGCGTTGCGCGAGCATACGATTCTCGGCCGCACGATGGTCGCGCCGGATCGTCTGGATACCGAGGCATTTTTGCGCGGCGTGAATATCGCGCGTCAGAAAGGTGAGGCGGGTCCGCTCGCCACCGTATTCAGCACGCGCACGCTTGGACTCACCGGACAGCTTGGCGGCCAGCAGCAGCCCGACTATCTGTCGGGCCTGCTGATCGGCCACGAACTGGTCGGCCTCGACGCCGTCCTCGCGCAGCAGCAGACCGGCCTCGCCGGGCACGCGCTGCGCCTGATCGGCAATGAAGCGTTGTGCGAGCGTTACCAGCTCGCGCTGAGCCAGTTCGGCTGTACCGAGGCGCCGCTGGTCAAGCAAGCCACCGAACGCGGCCTGTGGCGCATCGCGACGCAGGCAGGCCTGGTGGCGCCGGCAGCGGCGCAAGCGGCAACCTCCGCGGCGACACTCGCAGCCACGCCGGCGCCCGGCGCCGCGCGTGCCAGCTAAGGCGCCGCCGCGCACGACACAGACAAGGAACCGACATGCAACCTCACATCAATCTGCCCGCCCCGTATCTGCCGCACGCGGGTCTGATCGCGGCTTTCGAGGCGTGTCCGTTGATCGCCATTCTGCGCGGCGTCACGCCCGCCGATGCCGCCGACCACGGGCAGGCGCTGTACGAAGCCGGTTTCCGGATTGTCGAAGTGCCGCTGAATTCGCCGCAGCCGTTCGATAGCATCGCGGCGATCCGCAAGGCGCTGCCGGCGGATGCGATCGTCGGCGCGGGCACGGTGCTGCACGCGAGCTTCGTCCACGACGTCAAGTCGGCGGGCGGCGAACTGATCGTGATGCCGCATAGCGACGCCGAAGTGGTGGCGATGGCGAAGGCCCAGGGACTCGCCTGCGCACCGGGCGTGGCCACGCCGAACGAAGCGTTTCTGGCGCTGAAGAACGGCGCCGACGTGCTGAAGATGTTCCCCGCCGAACAACTCGGCTGCCAGGTCGTCAAGGCGTGGCGCGCGGTGATTGCAGCCGAAGTGCCGCTGGTGCCGGTCGGTGGCATTACCCCGGACAACATGGGTCCGTTCCTGAGCGCCGGCGCGAACGGCTTCGGGCTCGGCTCCGCGCTGTACAAGCCGGGCCAGAGCGTGGCGGCGACAGCGTCGCACGCCCGCGCCTATATCAACGGCCTGCGGATCGCACGAGCGAGCGCGAAGAAATGAACCGGCTCGCCAACAAGGTCGCGTTGATCACCGGCGCCGGTCGCGGCATCGGTGCAGCCATTGCGCTGGCGTTTGCGCGCGAGGGGGCGGCTGTCGTGCTGGCGGAGCTGGATATCGAAACCGCCCGACGTACTGCGCAGGACATCGAAGCAGCGTGCAGGGCAAGCAGCACCCAAGGCACCCAGGCTGCAAAGGGCACGAACGGCACGAACGGTGCAAGCGCACCCACCGGCTCGGCAGCCGCCGGCGCCGCAAAAGTGCTGGCGGTACAGACCGACGTGACGCAATCCGCCTCGGTCCAGCATGCCGTGCGCGAAGCCGAGCGCGCGTTCGGCGCGGTTGACGTGCTGGTGAACAACGCCGGCATCAACGTCTTCTGCGACCCGCTGACGATGAGCGACGACGACTGGCGGCGCTGCTTCGCCGTCGATCTGGACGGCGTCTGGAACGGCTGCCGCGCAGTGTTGCCGGGCATGGTGGAACGCGGCGCGGGCAGCATTGTGAATATCGCCTCGACGCATTCGTTCAAGATCATTCCGGGCTGCTTCCCGTACCCGGTCGCGAAGCACGGCGTGATTGGCCTGACCCGGGCGCTCGGCATCGAATACGCCCCGCGCAATGTGCGCGTCAACGCCATCGCACCGGGCTACATCGAAACGCAGTTGACGCACGACTGGTGGAACGGTCAGCCCGATCCCGCGGCGGCGCAGCAGGCGACGCTCGACCTGCAGCCGATGAAGCGCATCGGCCGCCCGGAAGAAGTGGCGATGACGGCGGTGTTCCTCGCCTCGGACGAGGCGCCGTTCATCAACGCGAGTTGCATCACGGTGGATGGCGGGCGCTCAGCGCTGTATCACGACTGAGCCACCGTCTGGAGAAACAAAGGCGGCGCGCCGTGGAAAGCGCGCTGCCGCGAAGCAAAAGAATGCGAAGCGCCACAGAGCGCAACGATCCGTTTTAGCCGGTTGACGCGCTGGCCGCGTGTGTCAGGACCGGATAAGAAGACGCGGCCGATACCTTCTCGTTATCTACTAATTAGTCAGGAGACTGCAACATGAAACGTAGAATTTTCCTCACGCTGGCAGCCGCAGCAGCAGGTGTGCTGTTCAACGCCCCCGTCGTGCAAGCCGCTGACTCCGTCAAGATCGGCTTTCTGGTGAAGCAGCCGGAAGAACCGTGGTTCCAGGACGAGTGGAAGTTTGCTGAGATCGCTGCCAAGGAAAAGGGCTTCACGCTGGTGAAAATCGGCGCACCCTCGGGCGAGAAGGTGATGAGCGCGATCGACAACCTGGCGGCCCAAAAGGCGCAAGGTTTCATTATCTGCACGCCGGACGTCAAGCTCGGACCGGGCATTGTCGCCAAGGCGAAGGCTGACGGACTGAAGATGATGACGGTCGACGACCGCCTCGTCGACGGTGCGGGCAAGCCGATCGCTTCGGTGCCGCATATGGGCATTTCGGCCTACAACATCGGCAAGCAGGTTGGCGATGGTCTGGCCGCGGAAATCAAGAAGCGCGGCTGGGACATGAAGGACGTCGGCGCGATCGACGTGACTTACAACCAGTTGCCGACCGCGGTTGACCGCACCGGCGGTGCGACCGACGCGCTCGTGGCCGCCGGTTTCCCGAAGGCCAACGTGGTTGAAGCGCCGCAGGCGAAGACCGATACGGAAAACGCCTTCAACGCCGCCAACATCGCGCTGACCAAGAACCCGCAGTTCAAGCACTGGATCGCTTACGGCCTGAACGACGAAGCCGTGCTCGGCGCCGTGCGTGCAGCGGAAGGCCGCGGCTTCAAGGCGGACAACATGATCGGTATCGGTATCGGCGGTTCGGATTCGGCGCTCAACGAGTTCAAGAAGCCGACGCCGACGGGCTTCTACGGCACCGTCATCATCAGCCCGAAGCGCCATGGCGAAGAAACCTCGACGCTGATGTACGACTGGATCACGCAAGGCAAGGAACCGCCGGCGCTCACGCTGACGACCGGCATGCTGGCCACGCGTGACAACGTCGCGGACGTGCGTGAAAAGATGGGTCTGGCATCGAAGTAAGCCGGCGGCTCCAGCCGTGCGGTGAGCAGGCGCGCCGGAGCGTGACTCCGGCGCGCTTGCCTGCCAGGACGGCGCGCACAGGACGTGGATGAACTGCGCGCGCCGGCAGGTGCAACAGAAGTTGAGACAGACCGTCGTGCCGGCAAAGGCGCAAGCCGCGCCGGACCGTACGGGTCACAGGATGCAACAGGAGGCGAAGTGTCAGCGACGCTGCGTTTTGACAATATCGGTAAGGTCTTTCCAGGCGTGCGTGCGCTCGACGGCGTGTCCTTCGACGTGAACGTCGGCCAGGTGCATGGCCTGATGGGCGAGAACGGCGCGGGGAAATCGACCCTGCTGAAGATTCTCGGTGGTGAATATCAGCCGAACTCCGGTCGCCTGATGATCGACGGCAATGAGGTGCGCTTCGGTAGCGCGGCCGCATCGATTGCCTCGGGGATCGCGGTGATTCACCAGGAACTGCAATACGTGCCCGACCTCACGGTCGCGGAAAATCTGCTGCTCGGCCAGTTGCCGAATGCACTCGGCTGGGTCAACAAGCGCGAAGCCAAGCGCTTTGTGCGCGAACGGCTCGAAGCGATGGGCGTGGCGCTCGATCCGAATGCGAAGCTGCGCAGGCTCTCCATCGCCCAGCGGCAGATGGTGGAAATCTGCAAGGCGCTGCTGCGTAACGCGCGCGTGATTGCGCTGGACGAGCCGACCAGCTCGCTGTCGCACAGCGAGACCGAAGTGCTGTTCAAGCTGGTGCGCGATCTGCGTGCCGACAACCGGGCGATGATCTACATCTCGCACCGGATGGACGAAATTTACGAGTTGTGCGACGCCTGTACGATCTTCCGTGACGGCCGCAAGGTGGCGTCGCATCCGACGCTCGAAGGCGTGAAGCGCGACACGATCGTGGCCGAAATGGTCGGCCGCGAGATCTCGGATATCTACAGTTACAAGCCGCGTGAACTCGGCGAAGTGCGTTTCGCCGCCAAGGCGATCGAAGGGCATGCGCTCAAGGAGCCGGCCAGCTTCGAAGTGCGGCGCGGCGAGATCGTCGGCTTCTTTGGTCTGGTGGGCGCGGGCCGCAGCGAACTGATGCACCTCGTGTACGGCGCCGACAGCAAGAAGAGCGGCGAGCTGATTCTGGACGGCAAGCCGATCAAGGTGCGCAGCGCCGGCGAAGCGATTCGCCACGGCATCGTGCTGTGTCCGGAAGACCGCAAGGAAGAGGGCATCGTCGCGATGGCGACCGTGTCCGAGAACATCAACATCAGTTGCCGGCGCCATTACCTGCGTGCGGGCTTCTTCCTGAACCGCAAGAAAGAGGCGGACACGGCGGACCGTTTTATCAAGCTGCTGAAGATCAAAACGCCGAGCCGCCGCCAGAAGATCCGTTTCCTCTCGGGCGGCAACCAGCAGAAGGCGATTCTGTCGCGCTGGCTCGCGGAGCCCGATCTGAAAGTGGTGATTCTCGACGAACCGACGCGCGGCATCGACGTCGGCGCGAAGCATGAGATCTATAACGTGATCTATCAGCTCGCGGAACGCGGTTGCGCAATTGTGATGATTTCGTCTGAACTGCCGGAAGTGCTCGGCGTATCCGACCGGATCGTGGTGATGCGGCAAGGCCGCATTTCCGGCGAACTGCCGCGCAGCCAGGCCAACGAACAGGCCGTGCTGAGCCTCGCTCTGCCGCAAAGTTCGACCGCACTGGAAAGCGCCGTCTCGCAGGCGGCCTGAAACTGAACCGAACGGACGCAAGTCCCCAATAACCCGTCAGCCCGTGACGAAAACGGGAGGAGTCATCAAATGCAAGCCAGAGAAAACCTCGCGCAACAGGCCGCCAAGGGCGCCGCCGAAGCGCTGATTCCACAGAGCAACGACAAGCAGAAATGGTGGCAGCAGGTCACCGACTACAGCCTGATCGTGATCTTCGCGATCATGTTCATCACGATGTCCCTGACCGTCGATCACTTTTTCTCGATCGAAAACATGCTCGGGCTCGCGCTGTCGATCTCGCAGATCGGCATGGTCGCGTGCACGATGATGTTCTGTCTCGCTTCACGTGACTTTGACCTGTCCGTGGGTTCCACCGTCGCATTCGCCGGCGTGCTGTGCGCCATGGTGCTCAACGCCACCGGCAACACCTTCATCGCGATCATCGCGGCGGTCGTGGCGGGCGGCGTGATCGGTTTCATCAACGGCGCGGTGATTGCGTATCTGCGCATCAACGCGCTGATCACCACGCTGGCGACCATGGAAATCGTGCGCGGCCTTGGTTTTATCGTGTCGCATGGGCAGGCCGTGGGGGTGTCGTCGGATACGTTTATCGCGCTGGGCGGCCTGTCGATGTTCGGCGTGTCGCTGCCGATCTGGGTCACGCTGCTGTGCTTCATCGTGTTCGGCGTGATGCTCAACCAGACCGTGTATGGCCGAAACACGCTGGCGATCGGCGGCAATCCGGAAGCTTCGCGTCTGGCCGGTATCAACGTCGAGCGCACGCGTGTGTATATTTTCCTGGTGCAGGGCGCGGTCACCGCGCTGGCCGGCGTGATTCTCGCCTCGCGTATCACCTCCGGGCAGCCGAACGCGGCTGAAGGCTTCGAGCTGAACGTGATCTCCGCATGCGTGCTGGGCGGCGTGTCGCTGCTGGGCGGCCGGGCGACGATTTCGGGCGTGGTGATCGGCGTGCTGATCATGGGCACGGTCGAGAACGTGATGAACCTGCTCAACATCGACGCGTTCTATCAGTACCTCGTGCGCGGTGCGATCCTGCTCGCCGCCGTGCTGCTCGACCAGTTGAAGAACCGCGGCTCGCGCGATTGACGCGCGCTGTCCCGCTACGTTGCTTAGTACCTCAATAGAATAGGAATCGAACGATGTCGTCTCCTGCCAATGCGAAGGCCCGCCAGGCGGACAACGTATATGCGCGCTATCCGAGCCTTGCAGACCGGACCGTGCTGATTACGGGCGGCGCGACCGGGATCGGCGCGTCGTTCGTCGAGCACTTCGCGGCGCAGGGCTCGCGGGTCGCGTTCTTCGATATCGACGCAAGCGCCGGCGAGGCGCTCGCCGATGAACTCGGCGACTCGCGCCACAAGCCGCTGTTCCTGCCGTGCGACCTGACCGACATCGACGCGTTGCGCAAGGCGATCGCCGACGTCAAGGCCGCACTCGGCCCGATCGAGGTGCTCGTCAACAACGCCGCGAACGACAAGCGTCACCAGATCGAAGAGGTGACGCCCGAATCGTTCGACGCCGGCATCGCCGTCAACCTGCGTCATCAATTCTTTGCGGCCCAGGCTGTGGCGGGCGATATGAAAGCGGCCGGTCGGGGCTCGATCATCAATCTCGGCTCGATCAGCTGGATGCTGAAGAACGGCGGCTATCCGGTGTACGTGATGTCGAAGTCGGCGGTCCAGGGCCTCACACGCGGTCTGGCGCGCGATCTCGGCCATTTCAACATCCGCGTGAACACGCTGGCACCGGGCTGGGTGATGACCGAGAAGCAGAAGCGCCTGTGGCTCGACGATGCCGGGCGCCGTGCGATCAAGGAAGGGCAGTGCATCGACGCCGAGTTGATGCCCGAGGATCTGGCCCGCATGGCGCTTTTCCTCGCCGCGGACGACAGCCGTCTGATCACGGCGCAGGACATCATCGTCGACGGAGGCTGGGCGTGAGCGAGCCTAAGCGTGCTGTGCGCGCAACACTGCTGATCGACGCGAAATGCACGCTTGGTGAAGGCGCCACCTGGTGCGCGCGAAGCGGCCGCTTTTACTGGACCGATATCGAAGGCGCGCGCCTCTGGTGCTACGACCCGCGCGACCGGAGCAGCACCTCCTGGCGCATGCCGGAACGGCTCGCGACGTTTGCGCTCTGCGCCGATCCGCACTACCTTTTACTCGGACTCGCGACACATCTCGCGTTCTTCGACCTTGCAACTGGCGAGACTCAGCGTATTGTCGATGTCGAGCCGGGCATGAACACGCGCGTCAACGATGGCCGCTGCGACCGTCAGGGGCGCTTTGTCTTCGGTACGAAGGATGAGGGTTCGCCCTTGCGCGCAGTGGGCGGGTTCTATCGTCTGAACCGCGATCTGTCGCTCGAGCGCTTGCCCTTGCCGGCGCCCGCGATTTCGAACAGCATCGCCTTCAGTCCGGACGGCGCGACGATGTACTACTGCGATTCGCCGACCCGCGAGATTCGCGCGTGCGATTACGCTGCAGACGGCACGGTTGCGAACGACCGTCTGTTCACGAAACTCGCGGATGCGACCGGCGAGCCCGACGGCTCGACTGTCGACCGCGACGGCGGTTTGTGGAATGCGCAGTGGGGCGGAGCGCGCGTGGTGCGCTACGGAGCGGATGGTGTGGAAACGGCGCGGGTGACGGTGCCGACCGTGCAGCCGAGTTGCGTGGCGCTCGGCGGTGAGCAACTCGGCACGTTGTACATCACGAGTGCGCGTATCGATCTGGACGCGTCCGCGCTGGCCGGCGACGCGCAAGCGGGCGGCGTGTTCATGGCGGTACCTGGCGCGCGCGGGTTGCCTGAGGCGCTCTTTCAGGGCGCGCCGGCAGTGCGTAGCGCGAGTGCGTTGAGTTAGGTTTTTTCGCGGCACGCGAGTGCGTGCCACAGTGCTTTGAGCGGGTTGGGTCGCAACGGGGCTTGGCAACGCAGCCATTGCGTAGCATGCTGCAGCACGCAGGGACCGGGCGATTCAAGGATTCAAGGACACAAAGAGGCGGCCAGCCGAGGCGCCCGCATAAACATCCGTCAGCAATGCCGGTAACGTCCCATGCCTCTCGATGGAGCCTGATATGACTGTCGCGAATCTCGTTTCCAGTTCGTCCACTTCACCCACTTCACAGACACGCCGCGCCCGGCTTGCCGCCGCCGCCAATCCGGTGCTTGCAGGACCCAGCACGTCGGCTGTGGCCGTCGGCGAGGGCAGTGCGGGCGAGTTCGCATGCGTGACGCTGGCCAATGCACAGTTGCGGCTCGACGTGGCGCCGTCGCTGGGTGGCGGCATCACGCGCTTCGACTGGCGCAGCGACGGCGCGCTAGTGCCGATCTTTCGCCGCTGCCGCCACATCGCCGCCGATACCGACCCCAACCAGTTGGCGTGCTATCCGATGTTGCCGTATTCGAACCGGATCGGCGGCGGCCACTTCGGTGTGGGCGGACGCCGCGTCGACGTGCCGCGCAATCGCGTCGCCGAGCCGCTGCCGATTCACGGCGACGGCTGGCTGGCCCACTGGCAGGTGGCCGAAACCGGGCAAGACAAGGTCTGCCTGACGCTCGACCGCAGCGACGGCAAGCCCTACGCGTATCGCGCGGCCCAGACCTATGCGCTGGAAGGCCCGACGCTCGTGATTACGCTCGAGGTCGAAAACACGGGGCGCGATGCGTTGCCGTTCGGGCTCGGCATCCATCCGTTTCTGGTGCGCGACACGCAGACGGAGTTGTCGGCGGCCGCCGCCGGATTGTGGCTGCAAGGCGACGACTGGCTGCCGGTGCGCCACGTGCCGGCGCCGCCGGCCTGGCAGTTCGGCGTGGCGTATCCGTTGCCGGAGACCATCGTCAATCACGCCTTCACCGGCTGGAGCGGGCAGGCGGCGGTTGTCTGGCCGAAGCGGCGGCTGTCGTTGACGATCGCGTCGGATGCCGATTACTACGTGCTCTACACGCCGCCCGGCGAAGACTTCTTTTGCTTCGAGCCGGTGGATCATCCGATCAATGCGGTGAACCTGCCGGGTGGGGCGGCATCGCACGGCATGACGATGCTGGCGCGCGGCGAGCGCCTCGCGCGGTCGTTTCGCTTCACGGTCGAGCGGACCGGCTTGCGCGCAGCGGCAGGGGCGCGGAGTTCGCGGAAGCAGTGAGTCAGGCGGGCGGCTGGGCGCATCGCCGCGGCGCACTCGGTTCCCGGAAGGCTCCGGTGTCGTGACGCGTGGTGGCGCATGCGGCTACGCAGGGCGGCGTGCCCCGCGTGCGAGGACGGGTAAAATACGCGCCACTTCTCCCATTGGCCCGCCGCGAGCTCACCATGCCCACTTTCATCCAGACCCTCAACGACGCCTGGCAGCGCACGAATTCGCTGCTGTGCGTCGGCCTCGACCCCCAGCCCGCGAAATTCCCGGCTGCGCTGGCCGGCCGTGCCGACGCCATCTTCGAGTTTTGCCGCACGATCGTCGATGCCACCGCGCCGTACGCCTCCTCGTTCAAGCCGCAGATTGCCTACTTCGCCGCCCATCGCGCGGAAGACCAGCTTGAACAACTGATTGCGCACATCCATCAGAACCATCCGGGCTTGCCGGTGATTCTCGACGCGAAGCGCGGCGATATCGGCAGCACCGCCGAGCAGTACGCGCGCGAGGTGTTCGAACGCTATCAGGCGGACGCCGTCACTGTGAACCCGTATATGGGCTTCGACTCGATCGAGCCGTATCTGGCGCACCCGGGCAAAGGCGTGATCGTGCTGTGCCGCACCTCCAACCCGGGCGGCTCCGATCTGCAGTTTCTCGATACGGCAGGGCGGCCGCTATATCAGGTGGTCGCGCAACTGGCCGCGGACAAGTGGAATGCGAGTGGCCAGCTTGGGCTGGTAGTGGGCGCGACGTTCCCGAAGGAGATCGAAGTTGTGCGCGGGATCGTGGGCGAGATGCCGCTGCTGATTCCGGGCATCGGCGCGCAGGGCGGCGATGTCGAAGCAACGGTGAACGCCGGCCGCACGGCGGCGGGCACCGGGATGCTGATCAACTCGTCGCGCGCGATTATCTACGCCGGTAAGGGCGAGGACTTCGGTCAGGCGGCGGCGAAGGCTGCACAAGAGACGCGCGATCGGATTAACGCGTATCGGTGATGGGCGAGCGGCTGCCGGCGTTCAAGCGGTAGCCGCGATCGTCCGCTTTATTTAGGCGGGGCGGTCCGCCGGCCCCAGCCGCGCGATGAATTCCGCATGCGTTGGATACGCGCTGCGCAGCGCGTCGACCTCAGCCAACTCGAATTCGCTGAACTCGAATCCCGGCGCCACAGTGCAGCCCACCAGCGCGAACGTCGCCGGATTCTCGCACTCCGCTGCAAACCACAACCCCGCTGGCACGACGGCCTGAAACACGCTACCCGGATGAGTCAGCGGATTGCCCAACCGATGCGTGATCAGCTTGCCCGCCTGGTCGAGCACATGGACAAGCAACGGTTCGCCGGCATAGAAATGCCAGACTTCGTCGGACCTGATCCGATGCCATGCGGAATGCGCACCGTCGCATAGCAGGTAATAGATCGCCGTCGACGCCGAGCGCGTCTCGCCCGACCCATCGCGGTTCACGGTCGCGCTCGAGCGATACGTTTCGCGGAAAAAACCGCCCTCGGGATGCGGCTTCAGATCGAAGCGGCGGATCAGTTCGTCTTTGGCAAGGTCGGGAGTCGGCATAGTCGGTGTTTAGCGCTCGCGCTCATCAAGCAACGCCAGCACCCCACGCAGCGCATGCGCGGCCGCCTGGGTGCGGATCTTCTCGCGGTCACCCTTGAACACCATCGTTTCGACGGCGGTATGCAAGCGGTTGCTCCAGCCGAACGACACGGTGCCGACCGGCTTGCTCTCGGTGCCGCCGGCGGGGCCCGCCACGCCGGTGATCGACAGCGACACCTGTGCCCGGCTATTGCGCAGCGCCCCTTCGGCCATCGCGCGGGCGACCGGTTCGCTGACCGCGCCGTGCTTTTCGATCAGATCGGCCGGCACGCCGATCATCTCGCTCTTGGCCTGATTCGAATAGGTGACGAAGCCCCGCTCGAACCAGCCACTGCTGCCGGAGATATCGGTGATCGCGGTCGCGACCATGCCGCCCGTGCAGGACTCGGCGGTCACGAGCATCAGGCGTTCGTCGCGCAACCGGTTGCTCACGCGGATAGCGAGTTGGTGAACGACGGAATCGGTAGCCATGCGTAAGTCCGAAAACGTGAGACGGTTAGACCGACATGCGCCACAGCGCGATCACCAGCAAGGTGAAAAACGCCGCGACCAGGTCATCGAACATAATGCCAAAGCCGCCTTTCAGTCTGCGGTCGAAGTAACGGATCGGCGGAGGTTTCACCATGTCGAAGAAACGGAACACGACGAAGGCCCATGCCTGGCCAGTGACGCTCACCGGCGTCACCATCAGCAGCACCAGCCAGAACGCGACGATTTCGTCCCACACGACCGGCGATGGATCGTCGATGCCGAGTTTTTTCGCCGTGAAGCCGCAGATCGAAATGCCGGCAAAAAAGCCCACGATGATCAGCACGCCCCAGTCGAGCACCGTCAGATAGCGGTTGAGCGCCGCGAACGACGCCCAGGCGAACAGTGTGCCCATCGTGCCCGGCATGATCGGCGACAGGCCGCTGCCGAAGCCGAGCGAAATCAGATGCAGCGGATGCGACAGCATGAAACGGGCGGTCGCGCGACGTGGCCGCGAGGGGCGCGGCTCGGGCGTGCCGGGCGTGTCTCCCGACGGACCGCCATGCGACGGGCCGGCCGGAGGGCCGCCCCGAAAGTCGTCTGCGGGGCCGAGCGCGGGTTCAGTCTGCATGGAAATGGTCGAAGCCTTGCAAGGTCAAGGTGAGCGGGCTGCCGGCTGCGTCAAGCCAACGGATTGCAGGGTTGTCCGCCGCCGATTGGAGATCGCTTATTGTACCGATCCGGGTGACCGGAACAGCTACCGAGCGGCCTGCCGCTTCGACCGCTGCACGCGCGCTTGCGGGCGCCGTGAAGCAAAGCTCGTAGTCGTCGCCGCCCGCCAGCGTGCAGCGGCGTTGTACCTCGGCCGGCAGCCGGCGCAGCGCGGCCGAGCGCGGCACCGCGTCGACTGCGACCTGCGCTTGCAGATGCGAGCGTTCGAGGATGTGCAGCAGATCGCCGGCGAGACCGTCCGAGAGATCGAGCGCCGCGCGCGCCACGCCGCGCAGCGCCAGGCCGAGCGCGACGCGCGGCTCGGGGCGTTCGAGGGCGCGGCGAAATGTCGCAGTGTCGGCGGCGTCGGCAGACCACTCGCCGCGCAGCACGCCGAGTCCGGCGCGTGCGTCGCCGAGCGTGCCGGAGATCCAGATGTCGTCGCCGGCTTGCGCCGCATCGCGGCGCAGCGCCTGTCCGGGCGGCACGCTGCCGAACACGGTGATGCACAGGTTGAGCGGCCCGGCAGTGGTGTCACCGCCAATCAGTTCGCAATCGTAGCGTTCGGCGAGCGCAAAAAGACCGTCGCTAAACGCCGCGAGCCAGTCCTCGTGGGCCTGCGGCAGCGCGAACGCGAGTGTGAAGGCTTGCGGCCGCGCGCCCATCGCCGCCAGGTCCGAGAGGTTCACCGCCAGGGCCTTGTGGCCTAGCGCGTGCGGATCGACATCGGCGAAGAAATGGCGTCCTTCGACCAGCATGTCCGTCGAAATAGCCAGCATTTCGCCTGGACGCGGCGCGAGCAGCGCGCAATCGTCGCCAATTCCGAGCGAGCCGTCGTCAGCGGGGCGCGCGCCTCGGGCAGGGCGCGCGAAAAAACGGTCGATCAGCGAGAACTCGGAGAGCATGATGGGGATCCGTGCACGGAAAAGCGGCTAACGGCGCGCATTGTACGGTGATAATGCTGCGTCGCCGCAAATGCGCCGGGTGGACGGCTTCGTTGCCGTTGGCCCTGTTTCGGTCGCGGCACCTGTGCCCTGATTGAAGGAATCGCGTCAGGGATTGGCGCTACAATGCCGTCGAACACCTATTCTAATCTGCACTTCCAAGCCCGCCTTATGTCGAATCCCGTCAATAGCAAACTCCGCGAAGCCGCTCTCGATTATCACGAGTTCCCGACCCCTGGGAAGATCGCGATCGCGCCGACCAAGCAGATGATCAATCAGCGCGACCTCGCGCTGGCGTATTCACCCGGCGTCGCGTTCGCGTGCGAGGAGATTGTCGAGAACCCGCTGAATGCCGCCCGTTTCACCGCGCGAAGCAACCTGGTCGGCGTCGTGACGAACGGCACCGCGGTGCTGGGCCTCGGCAACATCGGCCCGCTCGCCTCGAAGCCGGTCATGGAAGGCAAGGCGGTGCTGTTCAAGAAGTTCGCCGGCATCGACGTGTTCGACATCGAGCTGAACGAGTCCGACCCGCACAAGCTGGTGGACGTGATCGCCGCGCTCGAACCGACCTTCGGCGGCATCAACCTGGAAGACATCAAGGCGCCGGACTGCTTCATCGTGGAACGCGAATGCCGCAAGCGCATGAAGATTCCGGTGTTCCACGACGACCAGCACGGCACGGCGATCGTCGTCGCGGCGGCCATCACCAACGGTCTGAAGGTTGTCGGCAAGGACATCAAGCAGGTCAAGCTGGTCTCCTCCGGCGCAGGCGCTGCGGCGCTGGCCTGTCTGGACCTGCTGGTCGACATTGGCCTGCCGCTCGAGAACATCACCGTGACCGACCTGGCCGGCGTGGTCTACAAGGGTCGTACCGAGCTGATGGACCCGGACAAGGAACGCTTCGCGCGCGAAACCGACGCCCGCACCCTGGCTGAAGCGATTGGCGGCGCGGACATTTTCCTCGGCCTGTCGGCCGGCGGCGTCCTGAAGCAGGACATGGTCAAGCAGATGGCGGACAAGCCGCTGATCCTCGCGCTGGCGAACCCGAACCCGGAAATCCTGCCGGAACTGGCGCTCGAAGTGCGCCCGGACGCCGTGCTGTGCACGGGCCGCACCGACTATCCGAACCAGGTGAACAACGTTCTGGTGTTCCCGTTCCTGTTCCGCGGCGCGCTGGATGCGGGCGCCACGACCGTGACGCGGGAAATGGAAATTGCCGCGGTCAACGCGATCGCCGAACTGGCGCGCCAGGAGCAGAGCGACATCGTCGCGACGGCTTATGGCATTCAGGACCTGTCGTTTGGGCCGGCCTATCTGATTCCGAAGCCGTTCGATCCGCGCCTGATCGTCAAGGTTGCGCCGGCCGTGGCGAAAGCCGCGATGGATTCGGGTGTCGCCGAGCGCCCGATTGAAGACATGGAGGCCTACGAACAGCATCTGCAGCAGTTCGTGTACCACAGCGGCACGACGATGAAGCCGATTTTCCAGTTGGCGCGCGGCGTCGAACCGGAGAAAAAGCGCATCGTATTCGCGGAAGGCGAAGAAGAGCGCGTGCTGCGTGCCCTGCAGATCATCGTCGACGAAAAGCTGGCCAAGCCGATCCTGATCGGCCGTCCGGCTGTGATCGAGGAGCGCATTGCGCGCTATGGCCTGCGTCTCGTCAACGGTCAGGACTACACGGTGGTCAACACCGACCACGACGAACGTTACCGCGACTTCTGGCAGTCGTATCACAAGCTGATGGCGCGCAAGGGCATCAGCGCGCAGATGGCCAAGCTCGAAATGCGCCGCCGCACCACGCTGATCGGCGCGATGCTGGTCAACAAGGGCGAAGCGGACGGCATGATCTGCGGCACGGTCAGCACGACGCACCGCCACCTGCACTTCATCGATCAGGTGATCGGCAAGAAGGAAGGCCGCAATGTCTACGCGGCGATGAACGGCCTGGTGCTGCCGGGCCGGCAGATTTTCCTCGTCGACACGCACGTGAACGTCGATCCGACGCCCGAGCAGCTCGCCGAGATCACGATCATGGCGGCCGAGGAGGTGCGCCGCTTCGGCATCGAGCCGAAGATTGCGCTGGTGTCGCATTCGAACTTCGGCACGAGCAATGCGCCGACGGCCCAGAAGATGCGCGACACGCTCGAGATCTTGCGCGAACGCGCGCCGGACCTGCAAGTGGACGGCGAGATGCACGGCGACGTCGCATTGGATCACAACCTGCGCCGCGAAGTGCTGCCCGAATCGACGCTCGAAGGCGATGCGAACCTGCTGGTGATGCCGAACATCGACGCCGCCAACATTTCGTACAACCTGCTCAAGACGGCGGCTGGCAATAACATTGCGATTGGCCCGATCCTGCTGGGCGCTGCGAAGCCGGTGCATGTGCTGACCGCTTCGGCCACCGTGCGCCGGATCGTCAATATGACGGCGCTGCTGGTTGCGGACGTGATCGCCGCGCGTTAAACGAAGGCCCCGTCTGCGGGGCCGCAACGCGCCACCGGGCGAAAAAAAGGCGTGCCCGCAATGGGCACGCCGCAGGGTGTACAGGGGATTGTCACCCAAAAAAGATGAAACGACGGTATCTCCACCTCCGAAGCGCCCGGAATCGAGCGAATCAGACGCACTCATTCCGGATTTCACCGTCGAGTTAATTTTATCTCGATTGCGATAAAAAAATCTGTCAAGAATCGTCAAGGCGGCGCAAACGGCGTTTTGCTGCAACATTGGAACCTTCCGTTTGCCGGGCGAACGTTGATTCCAGGGGCCATTAGCGATACCCTTACGTCTTTCATGGTCGTCAAACTCGTGATCTAACAGCGGGAATCCTGATTCATGGCACGCAAGTGGCTCCGCAGCGGCGTGCTCATCGGCGCCCTGGCGTTTGGCAGTTTGTGCGGGAGCATGGTCACCGGCGCGTTTGCGCGGGACTATTCGACACCCGGCGCGACACCCGGCGACAGCAATAATCAGGTGCAGGGCACCATCGCGGTGGCGCAATTGCCGCGTGAAGCAGTCAATACTTTGAACTTGATTGCCGCAGGCGGGCCTTACCCGTATGAGAAGGACGGCATCGTATTCGGCAACCACGAAAGGCTGCTGCCGCCGCACCGGCGCGGCTATTATCACGAATACACCGTTCCTACGCCGCGTGCCCACAATCGCGGCGCGCGGCGCATTGTCTGTGGGGGTCCGCTACAGCGGACCGATAACTGCTACTACTCGGACGACCACTACACGAGTTTTAATCGTATTGTTGAATGACATCGGGATGAACGGCATGAGCGACAACGTCTCCGCGCACGACTCCGGAGTCGCGACGGATCTTTTCGCGGCCGGCGACGGCAATCTGTTTCAGCGTGTCATGCAGATGCGCACCGCCGGTGACGGACGGGACACCCAGAGCGAAGCCAGCACTGTGCTTTCATCGAACGAGGGGCCTATGAGTCTTTTCAAGACCGTACGACCGAACATCGTACAGTCGATCCGCGCGTTTCGCGTGCAGGATCTCGCTGACGAAGCCAACCAGCTTGGCCAGCACTTTCTGTATGCCCATTGCGCGAATGCGCAATCGAAGCAGGAAGTCCTCGAAACGATTGCGACTTCATTTCTGTTTCCGAAGCATTTCGGCAAAAATTACGACGCCCTCTACGATTGTCTGACCGACCTGGTCGCCAAGGCGGGCACGCAGCCCGGCTTCGTAATCGTGCTGGAGGCGCTGCCGGTGGCGCAGAAATTTGACAAGGAAGGGCGCGAGACGCTGCTCGACGTGTTCCGCGAAGCGGCGGAATTCTGGGCCGAGCGCAAGGTGGCATTCCGCGTGTTTTATTCGTTCGCCTGATCGAAACTGATCCAATACGAATAGTTGAACAAAGCAAAGGCCCGCCGATTGGCGGGCCTTTGCTTTTGGTTGGCACTACGGTTACCGGTGTGATGGTCTCTCGTCTCGCATTGATCGTGGTGCCGACGCCAGCGCCAGCGTTCACGCCGCGTGCCGACACTTCGACATGCTTACCACCCGCCCCAGCGCGCCGCCAGCGCGGCCAGCACCGCGATACCCGCGGTTTCAGTGCGCAACACGCGCGGCCCGAGGCCAACCGCCGTGAAGCCGTGACTGGTCGCCGCGGCTTCTTCGGCGGCTGAAAAGCCGCCTTCCGGTCCGATCAGCAAGGTCACGCGTCCGTGCGGCGGTGTGGCCGGCAGTGCCGTAAAACTGATGCTCGCGCGCGGCGACAACAACAGGCGCAACTCGCCTTCTTCGGGTGCGCGAGGCAACGCGCCAAGCCAGGTGGCGATTTCCCGCACCGGCGCGACATCGGGCAGGCGATTGCGCCCACACTGTTCGCACGAGGAACGCACGATGCCTTGCCAATGCAAATGGCGCCGTTGCGCCCGTTCGCCCGACAGCCGCACCACGCTGCGCGTAGTGGTGAGCGGCACGAAACTGGATGCACCCAGTTCGACGGCCTTTTCGATCAGCCAGTCCATCTTGTCGCCGCCGGCGATGCCTTGCGCGAGCGTCAGGTGATAGGGCGGTTCCACCTCGATCTCGCGGAATTCGCGAATCTTGACGGTGGCCGAACGGCGTTCCACTTCGATGAGTTCGGCGCTGTATTCGCCGCCCTCGCCGTTGAACAGCACGATCGAATCGCCTGGCTGCAGGCGTAAAACGAGGATGTGCCGCGTGACGTCATCGGGAAGCTGCATGATGTCGTCGGGCTTGAGGGCGGTACCGACGAAGAAGCGAGGCATCAGGAAAATACTCATTGGTTCACGAAAGGTGGCGAGCGAGCGCCCAACGGTAGCCGTCCAGGTCTTCCACCTGTGCAAAACGGTCACCCCAGAACTGATCCTGTGGCTCGCTCAGCGATTTCGCGCCGGCGGCCAGCGCCCGCGCATAAACCGCGTCGACATCGTCGACATAAACATAGAACGATTGCGGTGCAATCGCACCCGCGCTTTTGGGTGTCTTCGCCGTCGAGCCGAACGCGCCTTCGGGCGCGAACATCACGATTAGCTGGCCTTGATAGACCATCTCGACATGCATGACGACACCGTCGTCCTGGACGCTGTCGCGCAATTCGAAGCCAAAGGCTGCTTCGAAGAACGCGATCGCCGCACGGGCGTCGCGAACCGTGAGATAAGGGGTCAACCAGGGCACACCGGCTGGGCGAGAGGCGGTCATGGAGTTCTCCGGATCCGGGGTCAACGGGGCGAGTGCAGCGCGGCCAGGGGCCGGCGCACCAGACCTCCGCGCCGACCAACCGCACATTCTGCCGCCGCGTTACCGTGATGGCTTTAAGAATTGACTTAGTTTATCGCGCACCGCGCGAGATGCCGAGAAGAGTCCGGCATGCGCCTCGGCGTCGTACCAGGCGAGACCGGCGATTTTCCGGGCCGCGAGGCGCTCCGTCAGCTCTGCCGGGGTGAGGGCGGCGGGGTCGAGCGTGTCGCTGGCGGTAGCCATCATCCATAGCGAGCCGTACAGCGGCACGAAGGCGCCCATCGTGCGCACGACGGCAAACGAGGCGCGCAGGCCGTCGAGCAGCGTGGCCGCGGGCGCGGCGTGGAAGTAGGGCGCGCCGAGGTGCAGCGACAAGGCCGCAGCGGGATTCATCACGCGCTTTAGCTGCGCGTAGAACGCCGGCGTGTAGAGGCTCGCCGCCGGGGAGTCGGGCGGCGTCAGGTCGAATACGATCAGGTCGAACTGCTCCTCGGTGGACGCGACGAAATCGGCGGCATCGCCGATCACCAGTTCCACGCGCGGATCGTCGAACGCGCCGCCATGCACCTGCGGCAGATATTCGCGGGTGAGACGCACGACCTCGGCGTCCAGTTCCGCTACGACGATCCGCGTGATGCCCGGATGCCGCAGCAGTTGCCGGGCTGCGCCGCCGTCGCCACCGCCCAGCACGAGCGCGCGGCGCGGCGCGGGATGGGCCAGCGCATTCGGGTGGACCATGCATTCGTGATAGATGAACTCGTCGCCGACGGAAGTCATTGGGCGGCCGTCGAGCGTGAAGAGCCGCCCGAGTTGCGGGGTGTCCCAGACTTCGATCTGCTGATGCGGCGAGGCGACACTCGCGAGCCGCCGTGCGTTCGGGAAGCCGTACAGGGCGTACGGAGTCGGCTGGAATAGCAGCGGAGCGCTCAAGGTGGGCGGCGCGCGGCGGGCGCGATCGGTTGGCGATGCCCGGATTATAAAGTCGAAGCCCGGCCCGATTGGGAGGCTGTCGCAACCAGACCGCCATGCGGGCCGCATCCGGACTGCAAGCCGAGCCGCAAGCCGGGCCGTTCCGGACCGCAAGTCCACCGGCCCATGCGGTTTCCAGCCGGGAAAGGCCACAACCATCTGTTAGAATGTCACGCTTTGCAGCCTTGTCCGTTTGCTCTGCCCGTATCGCGTCTCCAGGCGCCGCACCGTGCGCCGTAGCAGACTGGCCGCCGAGCTTCCGGACCGCCGCCCGCGCCCCGCTTTTTGGACTCGTTCTCCGGACTCGACATGACGACCCCGTCTCCCGCCCCCACCTCCCTGATGGCCAACGCAATCCGCGCGCTGGCTATGGATGCTGTTCAACAAGCGAATTCCGGCCACCCCGGCATGCCCATGGGCATGGCCGAGATCGGCGTTGCGCTGTGGTCGCGTCATCTGCGCCACAACCCGAAGAACCCGCAATGGGCCGACCGCGACCGCTTCGTGCTGTCCAACGGCCACGGCTCGATGCTGCTGTATTCGCTGCTGCATCTGACCGGCTACGACCTGCCCATCGAAGAACTGAAGAACTTCCGGCAAATGCATTCGAAGACGCCGGGCCACCCGGAATACGGCATCACGCCGGGCGTCGAGACGACCACCGGCCCGCTCGGCCAGGGTCTGGCCAATGCAGTCGGCATGGCGCTCGCCGAGTCGCTGCTGGCCACGGAATTCAACAAGCCGGACGCGGCGATCGTCGACCACCACACGTACGTGTTCGTCGGCGACGGTTGCCTGATGGAAGGCATCTCGCACGAAGCCTGCTCGCTCGCGGGCGTGCTGAAGCTGAACAAGCTGATTGCGTTCTACGACGACAACGGCATCTCGATCGACGGCGAAGTGGTGCACTGGTTCCACGACGACACGCCGAAGCGCTTCGAAGCGTACGGCTGGAACGTGATCCCGAACGTGGTCGGCCATGACGTCGACGCGGTGGACGCGGCCATCAAGCAAGCCAAGCTGTCGGACAAGCCCACGCTGATCTGCTGCAAGACGGTGATCGGCGAAGGCGCGCCGACCAAGGCCGGCAGCCACGACTCGCACGGCGCGCCGCTCGGCGAGAAGGAAATCGCGGCCACGCGTGAAAAGATCGGCTGGAAGTGGGAGCCGTTCGTGATCCCGCAAGAAGTCTATGCGGCATGGGATGCGAAGGAAGCCGGCGCGCAAAACGAGTCGGAGTGGAACAAGACGTTCGCCGCCTACCAGGCCAAGTATCCGCAGGAAGCCGCTGAGTTCACGCGCCGTATGGCCAAGCAACTGCCGTCCGACTGGGCGGAAAAGGCGCAGGCCATCATCGCCGGCGCGAACGAACGCGCGGAAACCATCGCCACCCGCAAGGCGTCGCAGCAGGCTATCGAAGGCCTCTCGACCGTGCTGCCCGAACTGCTCGGCGGCTCGGCCGACCTGACCGGTTCGAACCTCACCAACTGGAAGGCCGCCAAGCCGGTACGCGTGAACGCGGAAGGCAAGGCAGCGGGCAACTACGTCAACTACGGCGTGCGTGAATTCGGCATGAGCGCGGCGATCAACGGTATCGCGCTGCACGGCGGCTTCAAGGCGTTCGGCGGCACGTTCCTGACGTTCTCCGACTACAGCCGCAACGCGCTGCGCGTCGCCGCGCTGATGAAGGCGCCGTCGATCTTCGTGTTCACGCACGACTCGATCGGCCTCGGCGAAGACGGCCCGACCCACCAGTCCATCGAACACGTCGCGAGCCTGCGCCTGATCCCGCATCTGCAAGTCTGGCGTCCGGCCGACACCGTCGAAACGGCCGTGTCCTGGACGCAAGCGGTGGAGCATCATGGCCCGTCGTGCCTGATCTTCAGCCGTCAGAACCTGCTGTTCTCGGAACGCACCGACGCGCAGATCGCCAACATCGCCAAGGGCGGTTACGTGCTGCGCGACTGGAACGACGAGATCGTCGCCCGCAAGGTCATCCTGCTGGCGACCGGCTCGGAAGTCGAACTGGCGCTGAAGGCCGTCGAGCCGCTGGCGCGCGAAGGGATCGCGGCGCGCGTGGTGTCGATGCCGGCGACCACGGTGTTCGACCAGCAGGACGCCGAATACCGCGAGCGCGTGCTGCCGAAGGGTGTGCGCCGCGTGGCGATCGAAGCGGGCGTGACGGATTTCTGGCGCAAGTACGTGGGTCTGGAAGGCGGCGTGGTCGGCATCGACACGTTCGGCGAATCGGCCCCGGCGGGCGTGTTGTTCAAGCATTTCGGCTTCACCGTCGAGAACGTGGTAGAGACGGCCAAAGCCGCACTCGGCTGATTGGGTGTCCGGTCCTGCCGCGTGCGCCCCACGCCCGGCAGGACCTGGTCCAGCAGAGCCGAACATGGACGTATTTTTTTCAGCCATCAGGAGATAAACCATGACGATTCGCGTCGCTATCAACGGCTACGGCCGGATTGGCCGCAACACGCTGCGCGCCTTCTATGAAAACGGCAAGAAGCACGACATCCAGATCGTCGCCATCAACGACCTGGGCGATGCCAACACCAATGCCCACCTGACGCAATACGACACGGCCCACGGCAAGTTCCCGGGCGAAGTGTCGGTGGACGGCGACTACCTCGTCGTCAACGGCGACCGTATCCGCGTGCTCGCTAACCGCAACCCGGCGGAACTGCCGTGGGGCGAGCTGAACGTCGACGTCGTGCTGGAGTGCACGGGCTTTTTCACGACCAAGGAAAAGGCCAGCGCGCACATCAAGGGCGGCGCGAAGAAGGTCATCATCTCGGCACCGGGCGGCAAGGATGTGGACGCAACGATCGTCTACGGCGTGAACCATCACGTGCTGAAGGCATCGGACACGGTCATCTCGAACGCATCGTGCACGACCAACTGCCTGGCGCCGCTCGTCAAGCCGCTGAACGACAAGATCGGCCTGGAAAACGGCCTGATGACGACGATCCACGCGTACACGAACGACCAGGTGCTGACCGACGTGTATCACGAAGACCTGCGCCGCGCGCGCTCGGCCACGCATAGCCAGATCCCGGCGAAGACGGGTGCGGCATCGGCCGTCGGCCTCGTGCTGCCGGAACTGAACGGCAAGCTGGACGGCTACGCGATTCGCGTCCCGACCATCAACGTGTCGATCGTCGATCTGTCGTTTATCGCCAAGCGCGACACGACGGTGGATGAGGTCAACGCAATCATGAAGGAAGCGTCGGAAGGCTCGCTGAAGGGCATCCTCGGCTACAACAAGGCGCCGCTGGTGTCGATCGACTTCAACCACAACCCGGCTTCGTCGACTTTCGACTCGACGCTGACGAAGGTGTCGGGCCGTCTGGTGAAGGTGTCGAGCTGGTACGACAACGAGTGGGGTTTCTCAAACCGCATGCTGGATACGACTGTCGCGCTCATGAACGCGAAGTAAGCGGGTTTGCGGCGCGCGTCAAGTGCGCTTCACGTGCTCTGGCGCGCTGCATTCGCAGATAGAAAAACCGCTCCTCGGAGCGGTTTTTTTACGCCTGCGTTCAGGCCGGCATCTGCATCTGCACTGGCGCGTGAATGTCTCTACCCCTTCGGCACTGGAAAAAACACGCCGGCGCGCTGCGCGGCGTTGGTGATGTGCGCCTCGATGGCCTTGCCGGTCGCCGCCGAATCGCGCGTCTTGAGCGCGTCGAGTATCTCGCGATGCTCGTGATACGTGGACAGCACCAACTCACGCCGGAAGAACGGCATGCGCTGGCTCTCCTTCATGATGTCCGAACTGCTGCGCAGGATCGATTCGATCGCCGCATTGCCGGCAATGCTCACCATGCGCATGTGAAAGTCGAAGTCGAGTTGCGCGGCCTCATCCAGTTCGTTGCAGGCTAGCGCGCTGTGCATCGCGTCGATGTTCTGCTCGAACCATTCAAGGTCGGCGTCGCTGATCGCGAGCGCCGCCATGCGCGCGACGAAGCCTTCCAGGGCAAAGCGCATCTGATACGTATCCGGCAGCGACGACTGCTCCGCAAACCGCCACGGGTTGGCAGCGGACACCTGTGAGCTCTCCACATACACACCTTTGCCGGGACGGATCATCAGGAGCCCGAGCGCCTCGAGCGTCGATAGCGCTTCACGCAGCGAAGCGCGGCTGATGGCCAGTTCTTCGGAGAGCTGACGTTGCGCGGGCAACAGACTGCCCACCGGATACACGCCGCCCTCGATCCGTTCGCGGATCGTGGCAATGGCGGAGTCGGTAACGGTATGCGGAACGTTTTTCATGATCCTCGGGCAGTCGCGCGGTCTGACCGGCATTGTAATCCGCGGCTTCGGCGGCCGCACCGCGTAATTAATCTTCCGACAAACCAACGCTCATCCGTCGTGGATTCAGGCGGGTAAACACTATTATTTTCCGCCTTGACTCGACTATATCGGCTTCCTACTATTCGCCATAACAGTACTGGTCGGACCAGTATGAACAGATGATATCCGTAACCGGGAGAAGGCCGTGTTGAAGTTTTTCAATTCGCTGTTTGGCCGGGTGGTGATCGCTCTAGTGGCGGGCATTGTGATCGGCGCGCTGTTTCCGCATTTCGCTCAATCGTTGCGGCCGCTCGGCGACGGCTTTCTGAAGCTGATCAAGATGGTGATCGGTCCGATCGTGTTCTGTGTCGTGGTGAGCGGCATGGCGCACGCGGGCGATCTGAGGAAAGTCGGGCGGGTCGGCCTGAAGGCGGTGGTCTACTTCGAGTTCATGACGACGATCGCGCTCCTGATAGGCGCGGTGCTGGCGTATGTCACGAAGCCCGGCGTCGGCATGAACATCAACCTGCATTCGCTCGATGCCGCGTCGCTCACGACCTATACCGAGCACACCAAAGATCTGAAGGACACCGCAGGATTTCTGCTGAAGATCATTCCGGACACGGCCTTCAACGCGTTTGCCACCGGCGATATCCTGCAGATCCTCGTGTTTTCGGTGCTGTTCGGCTCGGCCTTGTCGCTGCTTGGCGGTAAGGCGCAAAAGGTGAGCGGCCTGATCGACGAACTGGCCCAGGTCTTCTTTCGCGTGATGAGCTTCATCATCAAGCTGGCGCCGCTCGGCGTGCTGGGCGCGATCGCATTTACCACCGGCACCTATGGCGTCGCCTCGCTCGAGCAACTGGGACTGCTGGTGGTGGTGTTCTACGCGAGCTGCATTGTGTTCGTTGCGGTGGTGCTCGGCGTGGTGATGCGGCTCGCCGGCTTCAGCGTCTTCAAGCTGATTCGCTATCTGCGCGAGGAGATGTCGATTGTGCTCGGCACTGCATCCTCCGATGCCGTCTTGCCGCAAGTGATGCGCAAGCTCGAATGGATGGGGGTGAAGGATTCGACCGTTGGCCTCGTGATCCCCACCGGTTACTCGTTCAATCTGGATGGCTTCTCGATCTACCTGACGCTCGCGGTGATCTTTATCGCTCAGGCCACCAACACGCCGCTGTCGCTGCACGATCTGATCGTGGTGGTGCTGGTGTCGCTGGTCACGTCGAAGGGCGCTCACGGCATCCCCGGTTCGGCGATCGTGATTCTGGCCGCGACACTCTCCGCGATTCCCGCCATTCCGGTGCTCGGTCTGGTGCTGATCCTGCCGGTGGACTGGTTCGTCGGGATTGCCCGCGCGCTGACCAATCTGATCGGCAATTGCGTCGCCACGGTCGTGGTGGCCGTTTGGGAAAACGATATCGACAAGGTCCGCGCCCGTCATGTGTTGAATCGCGAGGCGGCCTATCTGTATGTTCCGGCCGGTGAGGAAACAGCCGCTGCGCCGGTCTCCGTCGATCCCGCGCCCGCGATCTGATCCAGGGCGCAGCCTCGACAGCACACATCAGCACATACCTAGTCCGGCGGGCGTCGTCGCGTCCACAAGCGTGACCAGCACCACCCGCCGGCTTTCCCTTCCCTATCGATTGACCGAGACCATGGCTACTCCGATCCTCGACCCCAACGCCCCCGCCTTCACGCGCCGCTACATGAATCTGGCCGACCCGCGCCTCGGTGCGAAAGCGCTCTTCGCCAGCGACGAATTCTTCGCGCCGAAAGAGCGCATGCTCGATCCGCAGCCGGCGGTGTTCATCCCCGGCAAGTACGACGATCACGGCAAGTGGATGGACGGCTGGGAGACTCGCCGCAAGCGCACCACGGGGCACGACTACTGCGTGGTCCAACTGGCGCGGCCGGGCGTGATCCATGGCGTGGATCTGGACACGAGCCACTTCACCGGCAATTTCCCGCCGGCCGCCTCGCTCGAGGGCTGCCATGCGGACGGCGAGATGCCGCCGGACAACGCCGAATGGCACGCGCTCGTGCCGGCAATGACGCTGCAAGGCAATCAACACCATTACGTCGCAGTCGACGACACGCGTGCCTTCACCCATCTGCGCGTGAATCTGTATCCGGACGGCGGCCTTGCGCGCCTGCGCGTGTACGGACAGCCGAAGCGCGACTGGGCGCGCGTCGAGCGCGGCAGTCTGATCGATCTGGCGGCCATCGAAAACGGCGCCTACCTGGTTGCCGCCAACAACCAGCACTTCGGACCGGCCTCGCAGATGCTGATGCCCGGACGCGGCGTCAACATGGGCGACGGCTGGGAAACGCGACGCCGCCGCGAGCCGGGTAACGACTGGGCGATCGTTGCGCTGGCGCGGCCTGGCGTGATCCGCAAGGTCGAAGTCGACACCGCTTACTTCAAGGGAAATTTCCCGGACCGCTGTTCGCTGCAGGCCGCGAGCGTGAGCGGCGGCACGGACGAGTCGCTCGTCACGCAGGCGATGTTCTGGCCGGTGCTGATGGACGAGCAGAAGCTGCAGATGGACCACGTGCATCCGTTCGAAGCGGAGCTGGCCTCGCTCGGGCCGGTTACGCATGTGCGTTTCAATATCTTTCCGGACGGCGGCGTGTCGCGCCTGCGTCTGTGGGGCGAACTGGCGTAAGCGACGAATGGCGAAGGAGGAGACCGGGCTATGAAGACCCTGCAGATGGAACGCCTGACACGTGCTGCGTTCGCACCGTTCGGCGAGGTGATCGAACTGGACGGCGCGCGCCACTTCCCGATCAACGGCGGCACGACCGAGCGCTATCACGATCTTGCCAGGGTCGACGTCGGCGAGCAGGGCGGCCGGCCGCTGGTCAATCTGTTTCGCGCCCAGCCGCGCAGCTTGCCGGTCGAAATTGGAATGATGGAGCGGCATCCGCTCGGCAGTCAGGCTTTCCTTCCGCTTGCCGGGGCGAGCTACCTGATCGTGGTGGCGCCGCCGGGCGAATTCGATCCGGCGCAGATGCGCGCGTTCTGGACCGAGGGCTGGCAGGGCGTCAACTATGCAAAGGGGGTCTGGCACCACCCGTTGCTTGCGCTCGAGCGTGTCAGCGATTTCGTGGTGGTGGATCGAGGCGGCGAGCAGCCTAACTGCGACGAGCTTGTGCTGGTCGAGCCCTGGCGTCTTGTGCGCTAGTGGTGGGTGGGCATGGCGGCTGACGTCCGAGTCGATGCTATGGCCGCCGTTACCGGCCGTTACAGCCGCCGAGCGAGGCCAGGACGCTTAGGACACGCCGACAGTGCGTTTAGCGCACCACGCAGCAGCGCCAGAACGCAAAAAACCCGGTCGACTTTCATCGACCGGGTTTCCTTTTATTACTTGCTGCGCTTGCGCGCCGTCAGGCGCGCGGCCATAGTGCGCTTCAATGTTTGCGATGCGGGCACTTTTCCTTGGTGCACGCGCCGTACAGCGCCAGCGCGTGTTCCTGCAGCTTGAAACCGCGCTCTTTGGCGATGGCTTGCTGGCGGCTTTCGATTTCCTGATCGAAGAACTCCTCGACCAGCCCGCAGTCGATACACACCAGGTGATCGTGGTGGGTGCCTTCGTTCAGCTCGAACACGGCTTTGCCGGATTCGAAGTTGCTGCGCGACAGCAGCCCTGCCTGCTCGAACTGCGTGAGCACGCGATAGACGGTGGCGAGGCCAATGTCTAGCTCTTCGTGCAGCAGGTTGCGGTACACGTCTTCAGCGGTCAGGTGACGCACCGGGCTGTGCTGGAAAATCTCCAGAATCTTGAGGCGCGGTAGGGTCGCCTTGAGGCCGATATTTTTCAGATCGGTTGGATTGGTCATGGCAAGGGATCCCTAGAGTACAATGCAGGGTTCTAATAGTAATGTGTTTTCGCTGTTCAGGTCATCTTCGATGCAATGAAACTCGCGCGGCTCGCCACTGGCAGGGCCCGCACGGTGAGTGAAATGATTTCAAAATCTCTATTGATCTACCGGGGGAGCCGCATGCGGGGTACCTTGATTGCTGCAGCGACTGTCGCGGTTCTTGCCGGATGCTCGACGTACGACAGCGTAACGCAGCGAATCGCCCAAAGCATTACGCCATATCGGATTACCGTTGTGCAGGGTAACTTTGTCTCAGCAGAGGCAGCTGCCCAGATGCAGGTCGGCATGTCGCGCGACCAGGTCCGCCAGTTGCTCGGCACGCCGCTCCTCGCCGACATGTTCCACGCGGACCGCTGGGACTACGTGTTCTATTTCAAGCGCGGCAACACGAGCGTTGTGCAGCAGCGCGACTTCGTCGTGAATTTCGCGGGTGAGCGCGTTGCGAGCTGGTCGGGCGGTCAGGATCTGCCGTCCAACCTCGAACTGCTCGCCGAAATCGACGGCGACAAGCGCGGCAAGAAGGCGTTTGCAGCCGCGGCAGCGGCAGCCAGCGCGCCGGTCGCCGCTTCGGGCACGGCTGCAGCCGCAGCCACGGCTACGCCGCCGGCAGATGCCGCGGCAGCCGCGGGGCAGTCGATGGACCCGAATGCTGAAGCCGCGCAGGCCGCCAACCGTGCAACGGACGCCGTGCAGGCGCCGACCGGCAAGATCACGCCGTCGGTGCGGGCCGGTACGCCGACCGCGAACGGTGGTGTGGTTCCGCAAGGCGCTACGTCGCCGGGCCAGCCGCAGTTCCAGTTCACGCGTCCGCCGCCGCCCACGGTGCCGGGTGCGCCGCAAGAGAATCCGGTCGGCCCGGCAGGCTCGCAGAGCAACAACGGCCCGACCTACAACGCACCGCTCACGTCGGCGCCCGCATCGGCTCCGGGAACGGGTAGCTAAAAACGTTGTCCCTGACAATGACGGGCCGCGTGCGCAGCGCGAGCCCGTCATTTGTGTTTCTTCCGCCATTTCGCGGTTTTCGCGGCGCGCTGTGTGTCGCTTTTTGCCATTGACTGCCATGAACATTGCTATTGCCGGTGCATCGGGCCGTATGGGCCGAATGCTGATCGAAACCGTCCTGAACGATTCTGGCGTCAAACTTTCCGGCGCGCTCGTGCGCCTCGGTTCGTCGCAGCTCGGCCAGGATGCCGGGGCGTTCCTCGGCAAGCAAACCGGTGTGCTGCTCACCGACGACATCGAGCAGGTGTTTGCCCAGTCCGACTACCTGATCGACTTCACGCGTCCGGCCGGCACGCTGGCGCATCTCGAAGCGGCCTTGCGCCACAACGTCAAGCTGGTGATCGGCACCACGGGTTTCGATAACGAGCAGAAGGCGCAACTGCGCGCGGCCGGCGAAAAGATCGGCGTCGTGTTCGCGGCCAACATGAGCGTGGGTGTCAACGTCACGCTCAAGCTGCTCGAATACGCGGCACGCCATTTCGCCACCGGTTACGACATCGAGATCATCGAGGCGCATCATCGTCACAAGGTGGACGCGCCGTCCGGCACCGCGCTCGCCATGGGCGAAGCGATCGCCGGTGCGCTCGGCCGCAATCTCGACGACTGCGCGGTCTATGGCCGCGAGGGCGTCACCGGCGAGCGCGATCCGTCCACCATCGGCTTTGCGGCGATTCGCGGCGGCGACATCGTCGGCGACCATACGGTGCTGTTCGCGGGCATCGGCGAGCGCATCGAGATCACGCACAAATCGGCGAGCCGGCTGTCTTATGCACAGGGCGCGCTGCGCGCCGTACATTTCCTCGAAGGCCACGCAAACGGCTTTTTCGACATGCAGGACGTGCTCGGCCTGCGCTGAGCGCGCAACTGTCCCGCGTGCGCCTCGAGCCCGCTTGAGGCGCAACCGGCGCACACTTTCCGACGGCGAGGTCCAATGGCAGGCACCGGCATTCTTCACTACCTGCAATCCAGCGATACGATCACGCATGCCGTAGCCTACGTGCTGCTGGCTATGTCGGTGGCGAGCTGGTGCTTCCTGATCGTCAAGGGCTGGATGCTGGGCCGCGCGAAGCGCCAGGCGGCACGCGCGATTGCCCAGTTCTGGCAAGCGCCCACGCTCTCGGAAGGCGTCGCCGCGTTGCGGCGCGCGGACAGCGAGCGGGTCTTCACACCGCTTGCCGAAGCCGCGCTGCACGCCACGGAAGTGGATATCCCAGGCGCCTTGCTCGCGCGCGTCGAACGTAGCGAGCGCGTGCTGCGGGCCCTGCGCCAGGCGCTCACCGCCTCGCATCGGCGGCTTGAATTTGGCCAGGTGTTGCTCGCCTCAGTGGGCAGCACGGCGCCGTTTGTCGGTCTGCTGGGTACCGTCTGGGGCATCTATCATGCGCTCGGCAGCATTGCCGCGAGCGGGCAGGCGATGATCGAAAACGTCGCCGGTCCGGTCGGCGAGGCGCTGATCATGACGGCCTTCGGCCTTGTGGTGGCGATCCCCGCGGTGCTCGCTTATAACGTGCTTGGCCGCATGGTGCGGCAGTTGTCCGAGGAACTGGACGGCTTCGCGCACGATCTGCACGCCTACGTCTGCGCGCCCGCCCCGGTGGCGCCGCAGGTGAAATCAGCCCAGCCCAGTTCAGCCTAACGTTCACCCTTGGTCAGGCAGGAGGTCGAGATGGCATTCGGCGGACTCGAAAAACGGCAAACCGCGGCGCCGATGGCGGAGATCAACATGACGCCGTTGATCGACGTGATGCTGGTGCTGCTTGTGATTTTTATCATTACGGCGCCTTTATTCACGCACGCCATCCGGCTCGACTTGCCGAAAGTCGCCGCTGCGCCGGCGCGCCAGACGCCGCAAACCATTTCACTGTCCATCGACGCCGCGGGCAAGATCTACTGGAACGGCACCGTCCTGACCCTCGAGCAGATGCGCGCGCGCTTCGTGGAGGCGGGCAAAGCGGCGGAGCAGCCGGAGATCCAGCTACGCGCCGAGCGTTCGACGCGCTATGAGGTCATCGCCCAGGTGATGGGCGCCGCCCAGCAGGCCGGGCTCGAGCGGCTCGGCTTCGTGACGGATCCGCCGCCGCCCGTGACGAGCCATTAGCCGTGCCGCGCGGCGCGCAGCGGACCCCTCGTCGAACGGTATAATCAGCGTTTTCCCCTGTAAAAGGGGAAACGACGCCATTTCATCAAGCAGAGCACCAGGCCCGGTGCGAAAGCACCGAACCCAGCGATCCCATCACACCATGCACGAAAAATACGTTCCCTCCGACGTCGAATCCGCCGCGCAAGGGCAATGGCGCGCCGTCGACGCCTATAAGACAACGGAAACCACCGACAAGCCCAAGTTCTACTGCGTCTCGATGCTGCCGTATCCGTCGGGCAAGCTGCACATGGGCCACGTGCGCAACTACACGATCAACGACGTGATGTACCGCTATCTGCGGATGAACGGCTACAACGTGCTGATGCCGATGGGTTGGGACGCGTTCGGCATGCCGGCGGAAAACGCCGCGATGGCCAACAACGTGCCGCCGGCCAAGTGGACGTACGACAACATCGCGTACATGAAGAAGCAGATGCAGTCGATGGGTCTCGCGATCGACTGGTCGCGCGAAGTCGCCACCTGCAGCCCGGACTACTACAAGTGGAACCAGTGGCTGTTCCTGAAGATGCTGGAAAAGGGCATCGCGTACAAGAAGACCGGCACCGTGAACTGGGACCCGGTCGACCAGACCGTGCTCGCCAACGAGCAGGTGATAGACGGGCGCGGCTGGCGCTCGGGCGCGCTGGTGGAAAAGCGCGAGATCCCGATGTACTACATGCGCATCACCCAGTACGCCGACGAACTGCTGAACGACCTCGAAGGCCTCGGCTGGCCCGAGCGCGTCAAGGTCATGCAGCAGAACTGGATCGGCAAGAGCTTCGGTGTGAACTTCGGCTTCCCATACGAGATCGACGGCGAGCAGAAGGTGCTGCGCGTGTTCACCACGCGCGCCGACACGATCATGGGCGTGACCTTCTGCGCCGTGGCCGCCGAGCATCCGCTCGCCACGCGCCTCGCCGAGGACAAGCCGGAACTGCAGGCCTTCATCGAAGAATGCAAGCGCGGCGGTGTCGCCGAGGCTGATGTCGCCACGATGGAAAAGAAGGGCATGGGCACGGGTTTCTACGTCACGCATCCGTTGACGCAGGAGCAGGTCGAAGTGTGGATCGGCAACTACGTGCTGATGAGCTACGGGGAAGGCGCGGTGATGGGCGTGCCTTCGCACGACGAGCGCGATTTCGCGTTTGCGAAGAAATACGATCTGCCGATCAGGCAGGTGGTGGCGCTCGAAGGCAAGGAATACTCGACCGACGCCTGGCAGGAATGGTACGGCGACAAGAACGGCACGCTGGTCAACAGCGGCAAGTACGACGGCATGGCCTACACGCAGGCCGTCGACGCGATCGCCAGCGACCTCAAGGAACTCGGCCTCGGCGACAAGCAGGTCACCTACCGTCTGCGCGACTGGGGTGTCTCGCGCCAGCGTTACTGGGGTACGCCGATCCCGATCATCTACTGCGACACCTGCGGCGACGTGCCGGTGCCGGAAGAGGATCTGCCGGTGGTGCTGCCGGAAGACCTCGTACCGGACGGTACGGGCAACCCGCTCGCGAAGTCCGAAGCGTTCGTGAACTGCACCTGCCCGAAGTGCGGCGCGCCTGCGAAGCGCGAAACCGACACGATGGACACGTTCGTCGATTCGTCGTGGTACTTCTACCGCTATGCCGCGCCGGATGCGAAGACCATGGTCGACGCACGCACCGACTACTGGATGCCGATGGACCAGTACATCGGCGGCATCGAACACGCCATCCTGCACTTGTTGTATTCGCGATTCTGGGCGAAGGTCTCGCGCGATCTGGGCATCGTCAAGTTCGGCGAGCCGGCCAAGAACCTGCTCACGCAGGGCATGGTGCTCAACGAAACCTACTACCGCGAAAACGAAGCGGGCAAGAAGACCTGGTACAACCCGCTCGACGTCACCGTCACGCACGACGACAAGGGCCGCCCGATAGGCGCCACCTCGATTGCCGACGGTCAGCCGGTGGTGCTGGGCGGCGTCGAGAAGATGTCGAAGTCGAAGAACAACGGCGTCGATCCGCAGGTGCTGATCGACCAGTACGGCGCCGACACCGCGCGTCTCTTCGTGATGTTCGCCGCGCCGCCCGAGCAGCAGCTCGAATGGTCGGGCGCCGGCGTGGAAGGCGCGAGCCGCTTCCTGCGTCGCGTGTGGGGCTTCGGTCATGCGAACGAAGCGGCATTGCGCGAACGCGGTTCGTTCGACGCCGCGCAACTCGCCGAAACGGACAAGGTGCTGCGCCGCGAGATCTACAGCGTGCTGAAGCAGGCCGATTTCGACTACCAGCGTCTGCAGTACAACACGGTGGTGTCGGCGGCAATGAAGATGCTCAACGCGCTCGACAGCGCCAAGGGCGCCCAGCCGGCGGTGCTGCGCGAATGCTACGGCGTGCTGCTGCGCGTGCTGTACCCGGTGGTGCCGCATGCGACGTTTCAACTGTGGCAAGAACTCGGCTATGCCGATGAGTTCGGCACGCTGCTCGACGCAGCCTGGCCGAAGGTCGACGAGAAGGCGCTGGAGCAGGCCGAGATCGAACTGGTGCTGCAGGTGAACGGCAAGGTGCGCGGCGCGGTGAAGGTTGCCAAGGACGCCCCGCGTGACGCGATCGAGCAGGCCGCGCTCGCGCATGAGATGTTCGCCAGGTTCGCTGAAGGCAACGCGCCGAAGAAGATCATCGTCGTGCCGGGACGTCTCGTGAACATCGTCGTTTGACGGTGCAGCCGGGAATGAGCAGTGGGCCGCTGCGAACTGCGGCGGCGCACGAATGGGGTACGGGATTTACTGCGAACCAGGAGCCAATGTGACTCGCAGAACGTTTTTGACGCTGGCGTGCGGGGTCATGGTGTTGTCCGCCTGTGGTTTCCAGCTGCGCGGTCAGCAGGACTATCCGTTCAAACGCCTCGCTGTGACGGGTGCGCCGCCTGCCTTTATCGGGCGCTTTAGCCGGATGGTGCAGGGCGGCAGCGATACGGTGGTGGTCGCTTCGGCCGCCAATGCCGATGCCATTCTGCGGGTAACCGAAAGCAGCGGTACAAGCGTGCTGACGATGAACTCGCTCGGTGTCGTCGAGGAGTATCAGTTGAACTACACGCTCTACTACTCGCTCGTCGGCGCGGACGGAACGCAACTGATTCCCCAGAGCACCATTGCGCTGAACCGGGCGATGACCTATAGCGATGAGTACTCGCAGGCAAAGGCCTCGGAGTCCGTGCTTCTGATGACGGATATGCAAAACGACGCAGTCGACCAGTTGGTACGCCGCCTCGGCGTGGTGCACTCGCTGCACCCCGCGCCGGGCCAGGGTGTGCCACCTATTTCGCCGCGCGCGCCGCTGCCGCCGCCGCCGCTTTGATCCGTGCCGCGCATCGCCGTGTTTTGCCAATCTTGCTGATCCGTAGCCATGCAACTACGACTTGACGCGCTCGAAGCGCACCTCGCGAAGGGACTCGCCGGCCTGTACGTCGTGTACGGCGACGAGCACCTGCTCGCGCAGGAAGCGGGCGACCGCATCCGCGCGGCAGCGCGTGCGGCCGGCTATACCGATCGCTCGGTGTTCACTGTCGAGCGTGGCTTCGACTGGAGCTCGCTGCTGGGCGCGAGCCAGTCGATGTCGCTGTTCGGCGACAAGCAACTGGTCGAACTGCGGATCCCATCGGGCAAGCCCGGGAAGGATGGCGGCGATGCGTTGAAAGCGCTCGCTGCCGCGGTCAACCCCGACGTTCTGACGATGATCGCGTTGCCGCGTCTCGATTCGGCGACGCAAAAGGCCGCGTGGTTCACGGCGCTGTCAGAGGCTGGCGTTGCCCTGAAAATCGATCCGGTCGAGCGCGCGCAATTGCCGAACTGGGTGGGTCAACGGCTCTCGCAACAGGGGCAGCGTGTGGCCGCCGGTGAGGAAGGGCGGCGTGCGCTGGCGTTCATCGCGGAGCGGGTGGAAGGCAACCTGCTGGCGGCGCATCAGGAGATCCAGAAGCTCGGGTTGTTGTATCCGGCCGGGGTGTTGAGCTTCGAGCAGGTTCAGGACGCCGTGCTCAACGTGGCCCGCTACGACGTGTTCAAGTTGAACGAGGCGATGCTGGCGGGGGATGTGGGCCGGCTTTCGCGCATGCTCGACGGCTTGCGCGGCGAGGGCGAGGCCGCGGTGCTGGTGCTGTGGGCCGTGGTTGAAGAAGTCCGCACGTTGTTGCGGATCAAGCGCGGGGTTGCGGCGGGCAAGCCGCTTGCGATGCTCACGCGCGAGAACCGCGTGTGGGGGCCGCGTGAGCGCTTGATCGGACCGGCGCTCTCGCGTGTGACCGAAGCGGCGCTGGAGAAAGGGCTTGCACTTGCTGCGAAGCTTGACCGGCAGGTCAAGGGACTTTCCGGCGGCACGCCGGGCAACCACCGAAACGATCCGCCGCCTGATCCATGGGATGGGCTTTTCGAACTGGCGATGACAGTGGCTTCGCCAGTGACGCCAGCGACAGCCTCATCGCCACGCAGGCCGGGGCCAGCCGTTACAGCGCGCAGGCCAGCCTGAGGTAGTGCAGCGGTTTAGGCAGCAGGGCGGGTGGACGCGAGTGCTTCACTTTGCGCGGCGTCAGCATCCGTGCCGGCGTCCACGAACCGCGTGACTACACCTCGTGGCTGACCCCGCGCCAGGCAAGTCGCCGTAACTCGCCTTACAATCGTTTGATGTTTCGCTAATTCTGTCAGTCCGCGGCACGTGAGCGTGCGCGGCACCACGAGAATCACCATGGATATCGACCAGTACATGACCGACCTCGGCCGCCGCGCCCGTCACGCTTCGCGTGCGATGGCGCGGGCGTCGACGGCGGCGAAGAATGCCGCGCTCGATGCGGTAGCCCGCGCCATCGAGCGCGATGCTGCGCAGTTGAAGGACGCCAACGCGCGCGACCTGGCCCGGGCTCGCGATAAAGGGCATGACGCGGCGTTCATCGACCGTCTGACGCTATCGGACAAGGCTTTGAAAACGATGGTTGAAGGCTTGCGCCAGGTCGCGGCGCTGGCCGATCCAATCGGTGAGATCAGCAATCTGAAATACCGTCCCAGTGGCATCCAGGTTGGGCAGATGCGCGTACCGCTCGGTGTGATTGGGATCATCTATGAATCGCGTCCGAACGTGACCATCGACGCTGCCGCGCTGTGCCTGAAGTCCGGTAATGCGGCAATTTTGCGTGGCGGGTCGGAAGCGCTTGAATGCAATACCGCGCTGGCGAAGCTGATCGGCGAGGGGTTGGAAGCCGCCGGTTTGCCGCAGGACGCGGTGCAGGTGGTGGCCACGTCGGATCGTGCGGCGGTCGGCAAGCTGATCACGATGACGGACTACGTTGATGTGATCGTACCGCGGGGTGGCAAGAGCCTGATTGCGCGCTTGATGGAAGAGGCGCGCGTGCCGATGATCAAGCACCTCGACGGTATCTGCCACGTGTACGTTGACGACCGTGCCGATCTGACGAAGGCGTTGACGGTCTGCGACAACGCCAAGACTCACCGCTACGGCACGTGCAACACGATGGAAACGCTGCTGGTGGCGCGCGGTATTGCGCACGAAGTATTGCCGCCGCTGGGCAAACTGTATCGCGGCAAGGAAGTCGAGTTGCGGGTGGATCCTGCGGCGCGTGCCGTGCTGGCGGAAGCCGGCGTTGGCCCGCTCGTCGACGCAACCGAGGAAGACTGGCGCACCGAATACCTCGCGCCGGTGCTGGCGATCAAGGTGGTGGACGGCCTTGATGCGGCCATCGAGCACATCAACGAATACAGCTCCCATCACACCGATGCGATCGTCACCGAAGACCACGACCGCGCGATGCGCTTCCTGCGCGAAGTGGATTCGGCGAGCGTGATGGTCAACGCCTCGACGCGTTTTGCGGATGGCTTCGAGTTCGGTCTTGGCGCGGAAATCGGCATTTCGAACGACAAACTGCATGCGCGCGGGCCGGTAGGGCTGGAAGGGCTGACGTCCCTGAAGTATGTGGTGCTGGGGCACGGCGAAGGCCGTCACTGACCCGCCGCTTCACACGATTGACAGCAAACAAACGCTAACAAGCTGCACAAGGACCGCCGATGCTTTGGGTAAAAACGTTTCACATCATTCTGATTGCTTCCTGGTTTGCCGGTCTGTTCTATCTGCCGCGCATCTTCGTCAATCTGGCGATGGAAACGGAACCCGCTGCGACGGCGCGACTGCTCGTCATGGCTCGCAAGCTCTACCGCTTCATGACGTTTATCGCGTTTCCGGCGCTGGCGTGCGGGTTGTGGCTGTGGCTTGTGATCGGCATTGGGCGTGGGCAAGGTTGGATGCATGCGAAGCTGGGCGTGGTCGTGTTGCTGATCGCTTATCACGTCTATTGCGGGCGGTTGCTCGCGACGTTTGAACGTGGCGAGAATCGTCGTTCGCATAAGTGGTATCGCATGTTTAACGAGCTGCCGGTGCTGGGGATGTTGGCGGCGGTGGCATTGGTCGTGATCAAGCCGTTTTAAAAATAGGAGTAATCCTATTTACTGTTTTTCTGCGTATTCGATTATCCGTGCACGGTTGTTTGGATGCGCGGAATTCCACTCCGGAAGCACCGCTTCGTAAATTGACATTCGTCTAGAATCGTCAATCTCATTTCGGCCATTTCTGCGCCGTCTTTCCTTCCGTCGAATTGCCATTCCGCTGATTGTTGCCTTCGGAATTTTCCGAATCTGAAGCACGACTCGATCGGGCTGCTGCATGCGCTTCTCGCGTGCCTTGTCATCCGTGAGTCTTGCCAGTGTGGGATTTACGCCGGTCGCACGTCCAACAAATCCTCGCTTCTCGTGGGAAAAATCTTATCAGCGACGGTTATGGTTTAAGAACCGTCCTATTAATCGGCGAAATTCCTAAATTTATAGTGGCTTCATCCCGGAAGGATTAATGGGATGGTCCGCAAATATCAAATTGGACTGGCCTGATTTCAATCCTTCTGCACTGACTGACGCGCGTAGGTCTCCGTTAAGACACCTCTCGCCGCGCAGAACCCGTTACCTGATATCCCGAAGGATGAAATCATGAACAAGTCATACAAGAGCGTATGGAACGAAACTACCGGAACGTACGTGGCCGCATCGGAAACGGCGAAGGGCCGCGGCAAGTCGAGCAGGAACCAGAAGGCGCTGATTGCGGCGCTGCTGGCAGCCGGGGTGGGGTTCGGCACGGCGGTAAAGTCTGAAGCGGCTGCGACGCCCAACTCTTTCGCCGTTGGCATCCTGGGGACGAATCCGGGTGACACGGACTGCATCTCTTCCGCGGACGGCGCGCAGGTGACCACGAATGGCGACTGCGACGCTGCGTCACAGCAGGCCGGGATTGTTTCCTACGACGGCAGCGGTGCAGCAGGCGCGTATTTCACGGCGACCGATCCCAATACCGCCCATATTGGTGCCGGTGGCATCGACCAGTTGAGGATCACGAATAAAGGTTTGTTCGTGCTGAACGGGCTCGATATGGGCGGCTTCAAAATCACTAACCTGGCACCGGGCGACGTATCGGCCTCGAGCACGGACGCGGTGAATGGTTCCGAGCTGTATGGGCTCGCTGCGAGTGCTGCAGCGGCGCTCGGTGGCGAGTCGAGCGTGACGGCGAACGGTGCGATCTCGGCGCCGTCGTACCTCGTGGGCGGCACGACAGTACACAATGTCGGCGCGGCTATCACCAATCTCGACGGCCGGGTGACGACGAGCGCGACGGATATTAGCAGCTTGCAGACCACCGTCAGCAACATCACCAATGGCATGGGTGTCGCCAATTCTGCCTACTTTAAAGTGGCGGGCAGTAACAATGGTTCTGACAACGCGTCTATAGTCGCCACTCCTCACGCAATAGCGATTGGGTCTGGCGCAAAGGTTACCTCGGACTATGACGGTGCCATTGCCATCGGTGCCAATGCATCGACGTCATTTAACGGTTATTTCGGGAGCTTGGCACTCGGCGCAGGAGCTACAGCAAATTCAGGTATCGCAATCGGTTACCAGTCGAGTGCGACAGCCGGTTATGCGGTCGCTTTGGGACGCGGCGCAGTTGCAAACGGTTTCGGCGCGATCGCGTTGGGCGGTGGGGCGTCGGCCATTGCGGGCAGCGTCGCGCTTGGCCAGAGTTCGGTGGCCGACCGTGCCCGCACGGTTTCGGTCGGTGTATCCGGAGCGACGCGCCAGATCGTGAACGTGACGGCCGGTACGCAAGCCACCGACGCGATCAACTACGCGCAGTTGCAGGCGGCGGGTCTGCAGGTCGACACAAGCGGCAACGCAACGAACTCCTTCGTCGCGTACGACGATACGACGATGGGCAAGGTCACGCTGGGCGGCGAGTCGGGCACGACGCTGACTAACCTGGCAGCGGGTGAGGTGTCGGCCTCGAGCAAGGACGCGGTGAGCGGTTCGCAATTGTATGCGACCAACCAGAGCGTTGCACAGAACGCCGCTGCCATCGCGCAGAACAGCAGCGACATCGCTCAAAACGCCACCGACGTCTCGAACCTCGACACGCGCGTCACGACGGTTGAAGGCTCGGTGAGCAACCTGACTAACCAGATCAACTCGGGCGCCGTGGGCCTCGTGCAGCAGGACCAGACTTCGGGTGCATTGACGGTTGCCAGCAGCACGGGCGGCTCGAGCGTCGACTTCACCGGTACCGAAGGTGCGCGTGAACTGCTCGGCGTCGCTGCCGGTACGACGAACAACTCAGCGGTCAATCTCGGCCAGTTGAGCCCGGTTGTGTCGTCGCTCGGTGGCGGTGCGCAGGTCAACTCGGACGGTTCGATCACCGGCCCTACGTACCATGTGCAGGGTGGCACGCAGACCACGGTCGGCGGCGCGCTCGATACGCTCGACAGCGGTCTGTCGTCGCTGCAGACGCAGATCAGCAACGGCAGCATCGGTATCGTCACGCAGGATCCGACCTCGCGTGATCTGCTGGTCGGCGCATCAATGGATGGTCTGCGCGTCAACATGGCCGGTGCGAAGGGTAACCGCGTCGTAACGGGCGTGGCAGCCGGCACGGTTGGCGTAGAGAGCGTCGATGCGGTGAACGGCTCGCAGTTGTACGCGAACGCAGCCAGCACGGCTGCGGCGCTCGGCGGCGGTTCGAGCGCCAACGCGGACGGCACCGTTTCAGCGCCGAGCTATAGCGTCGGCGGGACGACGGTGTACAACGTGGGTGCAGCCATCACGAACATCGACGGTCGTGTTACGCAGAACACCTCCGACATCGCCAGCCTGCAAAACACGGTCGGCACGATGAGCGGTTCGGTGGCGAATGCGGTGTCATACGACTCGTCGGCGCACAACCAGGTGACTTTGGGTGGTTCGACCAGCGCGGCCGCCGTCAAGCTGACCAACGTGCAGGCCGGTGAGTTGTCCGCGACGAGCACGGATGCGGTGAACGGCGCGCAGTTGTGGGATACCAACCAGCAGTTGTCGAATCTGACGCAGTCGATGCAGAACCAGCAGCAGACCGGCAACAGTTCCATGTCGGTGAATAACACCAGCGACCCGGCGCCATCGGCCACGGGCAGCGGTGCGATCGCGATTGGCGGCGGCGCGCAGGCTAGCGGCGATAACTCGGTGGCGATCGGCGCAGGTTCGGTGGCCGATCAGGCGAACACGGTTTCGGTCGGCTCCCAAGGCAACGAGCGCCGCATCACCAACCTGGCGCCGGGTCAGGCGCCCACCGACGCGGTGAACCTTGGGCAGATGCAGTCCGCTATCGGCGATACCGCGCGTGCGGCCTATGGTGGCATCGCGGCGGCCACAGCGCTGACCATGATTCCGGAAGTCGATCCGGGCAAGACGGTGGCGGTCGGTATGGCCGGTGCAACCTACAAGGGTTATCAAGCCGCGGCAGTCGGTGCGTCTGCTCGAATCACGCAGAATCTGAAGATCAAGATCGGCGCCGGCGTGAGCGGCAATGAAACGACGGTCGGTGCGGGTGCGTCGTATCAATGGTAACGGGATGACGGTTGCGAGAGGCGGTGCAGTCGGGCCGCTTTAGGCGAACCGCGCATAGGCAGGTAGCAAAAAGTCGGGCTCCCAAACGGGAGTCCGACTTTTTTGTGCACTCGCTGACCGCTCCGAGTCGTGCAGACCCTACACGTGGATTCGACGCTGTACGTGGGCTTAAGCAGTAACATCCGGCCGCGTCGCCCGCCGCCTCTTACCCCCGCGGATCAATCCGCCTGCGATTAATCACTTCCTTCGCCTGAGCCATCTTCTCAACCAGCTCCGGCCCGCGGCTCAGCGCCACTCCCACCGCCAGAATATCTCCAATCGCCAGATGCGAGACGCGCGAGGTCATCGGCGAAAAGATATCCGTATCCTCATCCACGTTGGCAAACAGACCCACGGTCGCCAGCCGCGCCAGCGGCGAATTGCCGTGCGTGATCGCGATCACCTTCGCGCCGGTTGCGAGCGCCATCGTTGCTGCATCGACGATATCGCGCGTGCGCCCCGTGTTCGAAATCGCCACCACCACATCGCCTTCACCGAGCAGCGGCGCCGACATCAGAAACGTATGCGGGTCCGAATACGCGACGCTCGGCATGCCGAGGCGAAAGAACTTGTGCTGCACGTCGAGCGCCGCGATGCCGGAACCCCCAGCACCGTAAAACTCGATCCGCCGCGCCTTGGCGAGCAGCGCAATCGCCGCCGCGACGCTATCGGACGACAGATTGTTGCGCACCTGGATCAGCGCGCCGATGGTCCGGTCGAGCACCTTGGCGGCGACGCCCGGCGCCGGTTCGTCGGGACGCACGTCGCGATACACCGCCGGCACTTCGGCCGCAATGCCCTGCGCGAGCCGGATCTTGAACTCGCGGAAACCCGAAAAGCCGAGCGCATGGCAAAAGCGCGCGATGGTGGGCTGGCTCACGCCGGCGCGCGCGGCCACCTCGTTCATCGACAGGTCGAGCACCTCGCGCGGCGCTTCGATCACGTAGTCGGCCAGCTTGCGCTCGGATGGGCGCAACTGCTCACGCATCTCTTCCAGCTGGGACAGCATCATTGGAAAACTCGCACTATGCTGAAGAATGCGTGGACTATAGCTGATTGCTAGAGATGTACAAAAACTACATATTGTGAGTAGGTGTATTCCCTAAGTTGCTTGTTGGGTTTGGCCTGATGGCCTTGTATAAAGGGCTGCGGCGATATTTCCAGTTGCTGCGCTGCAAAGAGGATTCGCGTTGCGATCGTGTAGTTTTTCTACTAAACTCTCGTGGTCGACTAGATTCGACGTCCCCGCGATCCCCACCTGGCCCTGCGCGCGTGTTCGCCTTCAGCCAGTGACGAAGGAGCTTCGATGGTTTCCCCGCATTCGCAATTGCTCAAGGTCACGCAACGCGTGATCGAACGCAGCAAGCCCACCCGCGCCGCCTATCTGGCGCGCATCGACAAAGCCCAGGGCAAGTTTCCGGTGCGCGGCGCGCTGTCGTGCGCGAATCTCGCGCACGGCTTTGCCGGCCTCGAAGGCAACGACAAGCTGGTGATCAAACAGATCCGCGAGCCGAACATCGGCATCGTGTCGTCGTACAACGAGATGCTGTCCGCGCACGCGCCGTTCAAGAATTATCCCGACATCATCAAGCAGGCCGCCCGTGAAAACGGCGGCGTCGCGCAGTTCGCGGGCGGCGTGCCGGCCATGTGCGACGGCGTCACGCAAGGCAATGCGGGCATGGAGCTGTCGCTGTTCTCGCGTGAAGTGATTGCGATGAGCACGGCAGTCGCACTCACGCACAACATGTTCGACGCGGCGTTGTGCCTCGGCATCTGCGACAAGATCGTGCCGGGTCTCCTGATCGGCGCGCTGCAGTTCGGCCACATCCCGACCATCTTTGTCCCTGCCGGCCCGATGACCAGCGGTCTCGGTAATGACGACAAGGCGAAGATCCGCCAGCAGTTCGCCACCGGCCAGTGCGACCGCGGTGCGCTGCTCGAAGCAGAGGCGGCTGCGTATCACGGTCACGGCACCTGCACCTTCTACGGCACCGCGAACAGCAACCAGATGCTGATGGAAGTGATGGGCCTGCATCTGCCCGGCTCGGCGTTTGTGCATCCGCACACGCCGCTGCGCGATGCGCTCACTGCTCAAGCTGCGCGTCGCGTGCTCGACCTGACGGTGGAGCGCGGCAACTACACGCCGATCGGCCACGTGGTCGACGAGAAGGCCATCGTCAACGGCATCGTCGCCCTGCTGGCGACGGGCGGTTCGACCAATCACACGCTGCACCTGGTGGCGATTGCGCGCGCGGCGGGCATCGTGATCGACTGGGACGATTTCGACCAGCTCTCGCAAAACGTGCCGCTGCTCGCGAAGATCTACCCGAACGGCAAGGCCGACGTGAACCACTTCCACGCCGCGGGCGGCGTGGCGTTCCTGGTCCGCAATCTGCTGGAAGGCGGTTTGCTGCACGAAGACGTCAACACGGTGGCGGGTAAGGGACTGCGTCACTACACCGAAGAGCCGAAGCTGCTCGACGGCAAGCTGACCTGGGTGCCGGGCGTGACGGAGAGCCAGGAAACGGCGGTGTTGCGCGGCATCAGCGAGCCGTTCCAGCCGGACGGCGGTCTGCGTCTGATGCAGGGCAAGCTCGGGCGCGGCGTCATCAAGATTTCGGCGGTTGCGGCGCAACATCGCAAGGTGAAGGCGCCGGCCATTGTGTTCGATTCGCAGGAAGCGGTGCAGGAAGCCTTCGATAAGGGTGAACTGAAGCGCGATTTCGTGGCGGTGGTGCGCTTCCAGGGCGCCCGCGCAAACGGCATGCCCGAACTGCACCGTTTGACGCCGCTGCTCGGCGTGTTGCAGGATCAGGGTTTCCATGTCGCGCTCGTCACGGATGGGCGTATGTCGGGCGCCTGGGGCAAGGTGCCGGCCGTCATCCACGTCTCGCCGGAAGCCTTGCTGGAAGGGCCGATCGGCAAGGTGCGCACGGGCGACATGCTGGTGATCGACGCTGAAGCCGGCGTGCTTGACATCGAAATCGATGCGGCCGAATGGGCGGCGCGGCCGGAAGCGTTGCCGCAGCATCAGGCGGAAAACGAAGTCGGCTTCGGCCGCGAACTGTTTGGTGTGTTCCGTGCGGCCGCTGCGCCTGCGGAGCTGGGCGCCTCGGTATTTGGCCCGATGGTGGGTGAAGTTCACGCAAGCCACGCGCTGCAGAAACAAGGAGTCTGACTATGACGGCAAAGAAATTAAGCGATATCGTGCGCCTCGGCCCGGTGATTCCGGTGCTCGCATTCGACTCGGCGGAACAGGGTGAGAGCGTATCGCGTGCACTGCATGCAGGCGGCGTGAAGGTGCTGGAAATCACGTTGCGTACGGAAGCCGGTCTGAAGGCTATCGAACGCGCGAGCCAGCTGGCCGAAGACATCGTGGTGGGCGTCGGCACGATCACGAAGCCGGAGCACTGCGCGCAGGCCAAGAAAGCGGGTGCACAGTTCGGCGTCTCGCCGGGTCTGACGAAGGACATGCACAAGGCCGCGCAGGACGCCGGTCTGCCGCTGCTGCCGGGTGTGATGACCCCGAGCGACATCATCGTTGCGCTCGAACTCGGCTACGAGATCGTCAAGTTTTTCCCCGCGCAGCAGGCGGGCGGTGTGCCGATGCTGCAGGCGTTTTACGGCCCATTCCCGACGCTGAAGTTCTGCCCGACCGGTGGCATCTCGGCGGAAACGGCCCCTAACTTCCTGGCGCTGCCGAACGTCGTCTGCGTGGGCGGTTCGTGGCTCACGCCGAAGTCCGCGGTCGCGGCGCAGAACTGGGACGAGATTACGCGTCTCGCGCGTGCGGCGACTGAACTCGCCGCACCGGCCCACTGAGGGCGAGACCGATCTGAGTCGCGATGCTGGCGCCGGCAGATAGTTTGGCTGGCGTCCGTGCAAGGGACTCATGGGTTCGAAGTCACGTCGGGAATCGGGCGGAATATCAAGGAGCCTCGTTGTTGCAGCCGTTCAGGTCGCGACGCCGAGGCTCCTTTTTTATCGTGGTTGGGCGTTTCGCGCGCTCAGAATGCAAACAAACAGTAAAATTCAGCGTCCGAGCGGCCAACCGGGATTAACCGGTTTCGCGTGAGGCGTGGAGACAGCCGGCGCGACTGGGTTCACACTGGCCTACGTTTGCGCAAGACAATGCCGAACCGTCCCAAGCTTCGCGCGAAGTGCCAGGCGCCAGGTTTGCCGGCGCTCATAACCAACAATGCAAAAGGAGGCGCTCCATGGGAGCTAGCCATGGCAGCTTGCTGCTGATTTACGCGGTGGTCGCTATTGCCGCGTTGATCCTGTTGATCACGCGCTTCAAGGTCTATCCGTTCCTCGTCCTGATCATCGTCTCGCTGCTGCTTGGACTCGTGGCCGGCATGCCGATGGGCACCATCGTCAAGTCGTTCGAAACCGGCAATGGCAACACGCTTGGCCACATTGCGATCGTGGTCGGCCTCGGCACCATGCTCGGCAAGATGATGGCCGAGTCGGGCGGGGCGGAACGCATTGCTACGACCCTGATCGACAAGTTCGGCGAAAAGCATATCCACTGGGCGATGATGGTGGTGGCGATCATCGTCGGTTTGCCGGTGTTCTTCGAAGTGGGTTTCGTGCTGCTGATTCCGATTGCGTTCAACGTCGCGAAGCGTACCGGCAAGTCGCTGTTGCTGATCGGCCTGCCGATGATCGCCGGCCTGTCCGTCGTGCACGGGCTGATTCCACCGCACCCTGCGGCGATGCTCGCCGTGCAGGCGTATCACGCGGATATCGGCAAGACGATCGCGTACGGTCTGATTGTCGGCGTGCCATGTGCGATTGTCGCGGGGCCGCTGTTCGCGCTGCTGGTCAGCCGTTACATCAAGCTGCCCGAGCACAATCCGCTGGCCGCGCAGTTTCTCGGCTCGGCTGCGGAAGACAAGGAGAAGCAAACGAAACGTGAGTTGCCGAGTTTTGGCGTGACGTTGTTCACGATTCTGCTGCCGGTGATTCTGATGTTGATCGGCAGTTGGGCGGATCTTGTGTTTGCACCGAACACGTTGCCGAACGACCTGCTGCGTTTCGTCGGCAATTCGGATGTAGCGTTGCTGATCGCCGTGCTGGTCAGCTTCTGGACGTTCGGCGCGAAGCGCGGCTTCAACCGCGAGCAGATCCAGAAATTTTGCGGCGAGTGCCTGGCGCCGATCGCCGGCATCACGCTGATTGTGGGAGCGGGCGGCGGCTTCGGACGCGTGCTGATGGACAGCGGCATTTCGAAGGAAATCGTCAATGCCGCCACGGCGGCGCATCTGTCGCCGCTGTTGTTTGCATGGGCTGTGGCGGCGCTGATTCGTCTCGCGACCGGCTCAGCGACGGTTGCGATGACCACGGCGTGTGGCATCGTCGCACCCATCGCCGCGGCCGGCGCTGTGCAGGTGCGCCCGGAGCTGCTGGTGTTGGCAACGGGTTCGGGATCGCTGATTTTTTCGCACGTCAACGACGGCGGATTCTGGCTGATCAAGGAGTACTTTGGAATGACGGTGGGGCAGACGTTCAAGACATGGTCGCTGCTCGAAACGATCATTTCGGTGATGGGTTTGGGTTTGACCTTCGCACTGGCGACGGTCCTGTAAGGAGTATCGAATGATTCTGATCGCAATGGGCGTGTCGGGCGCCGGCAAGACGCGGATTGGCGAAATGCTGGCGGAGCGTCTGCAATGCAGCTTCACGGATGGCGATGCGTTTCACAGCGCGGCCAACAAGGAGAAGATGCACAAAGGTATTCCGCTCACCGACGAAGACCGCTGGCCGTGGCTCAAGACGATTCGCGCCGCGATTGAGGAAAAGCAGCACGCGGATGAAACGGCGGTGTTCACGTGCTCGTCGTTGAAGCGCTCGTATCGCGACGTTCTGCGCGGCGGCGATAGGGACGTGGTGTTTGTGTATCTGAAGGGCTCGTATGAAGTGCTGCACGAGCGCTTGCAGACGCGCACCGGACACTTCTTCGATCCCTCACTGCTGCAAAGCCAGTTGGACACGCTGGAAGAGCCGGGCGAGGACGAGGCGATTACGGTGAGTATCGAACTGTCGCCGGATGCGATTGTGGATGAGGTGTTGGTGCGGATGAAGCTTCGCTAACGTGGAGGATGGGCTGAACCCGGGCATTTAATCTTCCGACGGGTCGTACCGATATGGGGAAAAATAGTCGCCAGCCGCAGATGCCACGGGTTTTCCGCGGTTGAAATATTGCACGGTGTAGTCGATAAACGAACTCGTTTTGGGTGGAAGATATTGACGCCGCGGATAGACTATTGAAACGTTTTTCTCGGGGTCATCGATTTGATGGCCTTGCAAGATGCGTTTAAGTGCTCCTGCAGTCAATTCGTCGTCCACGAACGGGGAGGGCAGGATCGCGATACCCATCCCGGCAAGCGCCGCCGATCGGACCATCACGGCACTGTTGACGGTGTAAACCGGTCGCAGCAACACGGGCTGGGACGTTCCTGCTGCATCGGTGATATCCCACTTGACCTCGTGCTGTCCTTCCTGCAACGCGACGAATGAGTGCGATGCGAGTTCATCCAGCGTGACGGGCTCGCCGTGACTCGCGAGATAGGCGGGCGCGGCGCACATTACCAAAGGGTGTGTGCCGATCAATCGTTGAACCAGTTCGCCGTCAGACACCATCGTCGATGTCACGAGGCCGACGTCGTATCGACTTTCGTAGCTATCCTTGAGCATGTCCATGCTACGTTCGGCCAACGTCAAGCGCACATTGACTTTCGGGTGGCGACGCCGGTATCCGTCGAGGAGCGGTGTCAATGAAAGCACCGATAATGCGTCTGCCGCCAATATGTTTAGGGTGCCACGCGGTTCCTGTGCGCTTTCTGCAACCGATTTTTCCACATGATCTAAATCCTCAAGCACGGCGCGGCATCCTTGTAGGTAACGTAAGCCCGCCTCGGTCAGGGAGACGCGGCGCGAGGTGCGATTGAGAAGTCGAGTTTGCAAGCGGGCTTCGAGCATTGCAATCGACCTCGTCGCGAGCGCGTTGGACACGGCGAGCTGCTTTGCAGCCCGACGAAAACTTTGCGTGTCAGCGATGTTGACAAACAGTCGCATCGCTTGAAGCTGATCCACGGATTGCCTCGCATGCGCGGCGTAGCCGCGCGAATATCATTGAGAAACGATTTGTCTAGGATAAATTGCTTAGGAAAACGATGTTGTTTCAATCAATTTGCGTGTGCAGTATAAGATTCGTTGCCGTTGTCGCCATGACGTGAAGGTGACATCTTTGTCATCTGTTTCGTCCGGATTGCGAAAACGGCTAGGGCGAGAATCATGTCGGATGGTATGGCAGGAGGCCGCCTCAGGGCTGCCTCCAATGTCAATTCAATAGACGGGATCACGTCAAAGCGGCGACAGCGCTCTCAAAGCTGGCGCCCCCGTACAGGGCGGTGTAATGCACCTGCAGAATCACATCGTTGAGCGAGGCCCGCAGCGCGGTCTGTTCGTCCGAAGTCGGGTTCGGGAAACTCAGATGCCATGTCGACACCGCCCCGGTGCCTTCAAACGGCAGATAGCGTTCGTCGCCGAAGCTCAGCGAAAACAGCCCACTGTCGTTGAGTCCCGATGAGATAGCCACCTGCTGGTTGGCGCGTGGGTTGACCATGAGGTTGTTGGCGTTCCCGGTCGTGGAATCGCGGAGATATTTCACGCCTTCGATATCCGCCTTGAGCAGCACGCTGCTGCTGGTCTGGGTCAGTGTTACGCGCACGTCCTGATAGGGGCCCAGCAACGTTGGCAGCGTCACTGTTACGAGACTCAACTGGCGCAGGTAGTGCCCCGGATAGTCCGCATCGAACAACGCTTCGTCGAGCGTGAAATCCACGTTGCCGCTACTGATGAAGTTTTCCCAGGTGGTGTCGTCGTTGATCAACTGTGTGAGTGCGATGGTTTTCGTCAGCTCCAGACGGCGTACGTTGCGCGACAGCCAGGCGGACTGCATCTGCTGCAGATTCAGTTGCAGGGTCTCGCCCACGAGGAAACCGCGATAGCTGTCGTTCCAGGCATTGGTCTGGATGAACCGGGTGGTCACATCGCCCATCTCATACTGCCAGCACGCTTGCGTGCTCAGGCACAAGGACAACACGGCGTCGTAAGCCTGGTAATACAGCGACGACAACTGGCCGGTCAGCCAGTTGTAGAGCGACGACTGGGTGAAACGGCTGGTCAGGAAGTTGAGCGTCGACTGCAGGTTCGCCTGTTGCGCCTGCGCCTGGGCCAGCGCGGTTTGCGCACCCTGCTGACGGACACTCAGCGCTTCAAGTTGCTGGCTGATCATATCCATCTCGTCCTGCGCCTGGCTTGCCTGGAAGGACCATTCGTCCTGGCGACGGTCGTATTCCGCAGAGGTCTGTATTCTCTGAGTGTCGGCGCCCAATGCAGTGGCGCTCACCTCGGAAGACTTCGCCGTACCTTGCAGCACAGCTCCCCAAACGTCCCCACCGTCGGCGAGTCCAAAGATGTTTGGTGCACAGTTCATCGCAGACCCTGCGACGACTATGCCCGCCGCTGCATCCAGCAAGGCCGCCATAGTCGCCATCGTGTCGAGCGCCGACTGCTCCTGTGCGCTGGTCCCGTTGTTGTACAGCGATTGGTAGTAGTCCCGTCGGGCCTGTGTCAGAGTGTTGCTGGTCGTCAGCGCGTCGTAGTCCTTGGCCAGGGCATCAATCGCGTTTTGCTGCAGCGAGATGGTAAAGGACGAAATAGTGAGTAACTGCTGCTGATCGAGTTCTTGCAGGGCGGCTGCGTCGTCGCGTTCACAATAGCCCAATAGCGTCTGTCCCAACTGGCTGAGGAAGCCCACGGCCGAGCTAGCGCTTTGCCACATCGCCCGGAAGCGGTACGGCGGGATGGTGGCCACCACCCCGTTGGCAGCGCTGGTCAGCGAGCCGCCCTGGACGCTTTGCGCCATCAGTACCGAGGGGTTGATCGGTGCCGCGTACAGCGGCACGGTAATCGGCAGTCCGTCAATGCTCAGGTTGTGGCGCAGGTTGTACAGGCGCGAGTCGATCAGGTTCCAGTACTGCAGCAACTGCGCATTGAGCGGGGCGATGAAGGCCACATTTGTGCCAACGGTTTGCGTCAGTCCGTAACGGCCGGGGAACAGGGGCAGGTCTGTTGGACTACTTTGTTCAAATGTCCGCAGCGCAGGATTCTGATAGATACCGTCAGCCAGCGCTGATAGCGTTTGCGGTGTCCAGTCGCTGTAAATGTGCACGTCGGGGCGCGGCCCAAGCAGGTCTTTGGCCTGGGCGTAGCCCAGTTTGGCCAGGCTCAACCCATCGTTGGTCAATAGCCGGTAGCTGGCATCGGCTGATGCGATCAGGTTGCTGACGTAGGCCATGAAAATGGCCTTCTGGTAGTGAACCGGATCGGCGGAGGCGATCGCGTCGGGGTCGGTGGTGAGCTGGCTGACGGTGCCCTGGGCGCCGGCGGCCGGGGTTTCAACCAGCGGGCGCACACTCCAGTAATCCGGCTCCGGGTAGGCGTCGTTACTGCTCTCACGTCCGCGTGCCGCGGGGTCAAAGATGTAGTGATACCAGCTCTGGGCGTCGCTGTACTGTTGTTCCTGGTTGAGGCGATAGGCCACCAGGTGCGGCATATAGAAGAACAGTTCCCAGAAGTAAATGCCGTTGGCGCCGTTGAAGTCCATGGGTACGGGAGGTGGGGACCCGGACCCCAACCCAGGTTCCATTGTCAACTGGGTATTCCAGTTCAGCAGACTATCAAGACTGACACTGGCCTGGCCAATGAGGGTTTTGGCGAACAGGGTGTTAAGACGGACGGGGGCAATCTCTTTGCCGTCGTTAAATGTAGCGTCTCCAAAGTCGAGGTACTGGGCTGTACCCAAAGTGGCATCGGTGCAGGTCGCGATGTACGGTGTATCCCGGAAATTTCCGAATTCCCTAAAGGTCAATGGATAGGTCGCATAGAAACATACTGTGGTATTGTTCCATTCATATCCATAGGTAAAATCGATATTAACGGTGTTATCCGACGATATCGGAACATCAATACTTACTTGAATGGGAGTTTGGTTGGGCGCAAAGCTCGATTGGTCAAGTGAACCTGTGATATCCGCCCAGTCGCCTATGCCGTACCGGAATGACCAGGTGTTATGGATGAGGGGGTAGTCTTTAGGGGCAAAATCAAATATAATGTAATTTGCAGTGCCGTCATAACCAATAGACATTGAAAGATCGTTATCGAATTTAGCCGACTCACCGGGGGATGTCATTATAAGGAGGTCGAAGGTTACTTTTCCATTTTCAATTGGATAATTAAAATGATAGGGAAAAATATCCAATAAATACGGGCCAGTGTACACGGATAGACTTGTTAGAGTTTGGTATTTACTTTCCACGTTTGTAATTGTAAAGTCTGGAAATTCAACGGTTTTCTGAGTTAATAGTATGGTTGTGTTAAAGAGTTGAGAACTCGAATCGCTCCCCCCATAATCTTGAGGTTCAGCGGCTCCCGGAGATATTGGCATGGTTGTGCTGAGGGATTGAGAACTCGATGGGTATCCCGGAAGTACTGGAATGTTGGTGATAGAATAGCCATGAAATTTGCTGCTATCAAAGTCGGCCGGAATGTCGATGGTAACGGTTAGTGTTGAATCTGAATTTGTTACGACATTATTTACGGACAGACGGGGCATAGTATAGTCGCCGGTCGGATCGCATACTGTTGGTGTTCCAACCTCCCATATATTCCATCCAACCTCGCTACATGCTGACTGAATGAGCTGCTGCCTCGAAATGGACTGTGGGCTTGTTGTCCCACCAACAAAGTTGTCCAGTGCGTACGCAATTATTGTCAAATCAGCGTCATTGGATGCCGACTGGATTAATGTCACGTTGAACCAGTAATCAATTTCAAGGGAAAAATCGCTATAGCCATATATGCCATTCGAATTATTGCTGCCCCCTTTGGTTGATGGATCCGTAGTGATCACGTTCGAATAAAGAGATAAAAGCAGTTTGTCGTCGGTTGTGTAGTAGAGTGCCGCGGTATAAAGAGAATCTGGGAGTGCGTCGAAGAGGCTTTTGCAATAAAGCGCCTGCTGATCTGGCTGATCTGGTGGAAGTGGATACGGGGGCGATATCTTGGTATCGGGTTTGATATCGGCACTGTCGATCCGGGCAAGCAAATTTGGGGCACTCCATTTCATGCTAAAATCGCAGTAGGATGAATAGGCGCTAATGGCCTGATAGGAAGTGCTGGTGGTCGTTACAGTACTGCTACTGGTGCCGGAAATATCCACATCTTTCCCTGAGGACGTTTTCTCAAACCAGAACAGATACAGCCGGTTGTTGAAATACGCCAGACGTGGCAACCCCATGAGCGCATCGTCATTGATGGCGGTATTCATCGCATACCACTGGCTCCACGCGCTGTTAGACATCACATTGTCCGCATCCTCATTCATGTCAAATGAACGCCAGTAGTACTGGTATGGCGTTTCACGCGTTCTGCCCAGCATATAGTAGGTGTCGCGGGTCTGATCATCTCCATCCAGATAGCCGCTGATCACGTCCAGGTTGGCCACCTGCTCAAATTCGTTGAGGTAGGCCAGTACCGCCTGCTGGGCGTTGTCCTTATTGATTGCATGTTGATCGAGTGACGATTCCAGTTCGATGAAATACTCGGTTTTGTTCTGACGCAACGTGGGATCGATATAGTCTTCCGGATAAATATCAAGTTCCACCTCTCCACCCCACACGTCATACTGGCTCGCGCCCGCTTTCCACTGGGTCAGATGGTCGGGATCCAGATATTGGGTGTCATAGCCCGGTTCCATATTCAGGGCAATACCGTTGATATATTGCTGAATACTGGACATGGCCTGCGCGACCTGCGAGGTGGGCACGGCATTACTGACCAACGGGTCAATCAACAGATACTCGTACACGTCTTCCGGTGTTTGCACCAGAGTGGTTAAATCAGTATTGCTGCTATTCGGCACATATTGACCCAGATAATAGGCCAGCAAGGCGTCGCGCTGATGCTCGTTCAGGGATGCAGCGATATCGGTGCTCATGGGAAACCTCATGAAAACAGGTGTGATGCGGCGCGGGCGTATTCCCGCGCCGGGCCTTCACTGCTGTGCACTCTGTGCGGCGACCAGCGATTCTCCCGCTGCCTGCCAGTCCGAATAGGTGGAGTTCAGCGTCAGCTTGCCGATACTGAGCAGCGGTTTGACCGACAGTCCGGTCTCTTCGGACAGCGTCTGCAGGCGCATCACGCCGTCGACGTCGCGGACCGTGAGCGCCAGGCTAGCGGTGCCGAACTGGCCAGCGGCGTCCTGCACTTCAGTCTTATCCCAGTCGAGCAGATCGGCCAGTGCGGTCGCGGCCGTGGCCGGGTCCGGGTTTGGAGAGGTATCGTCGTTGACCCAGTTGAGGTAGGCCAGTACCGCGTCTTCCTTGCCTGACAGCGTCAGCCAGTCGGCATAGCGACTGAGGCGGTATAAAAGCGTTAGCGTCAAGGCGGGATCGGTGACCCCAAACCAGTCAGGATGGGCAAGAAAGCAGTTCAGCGTGGCGGGTGTCAGATGGTACTGCGTCACCACTGAAGCGCGCCGGCCAAGCTGATACAGCGCTTGCAGATAGGCGTCCGGGATGCCCGCAGGCGCTGTGATGCCGTTGAGCTTCAATGTGTCGGACAGCAGACGATACTCACTATCAGTGGCCCATTGCAGCAGGAAGGTAGAGAGCGATTGCGGGGTGCCCAGCAACTGGGCCAACGCGCTGTCGGCAATGCCGTTTTGGGTCAGGAGAGCCTGGTAAATGACGGTGGTGAGGCTGTTGGCGATCTGCTCCCTGGTTTGCGTACAGGAGGGGTCAAAGGTCATCGTATCGACGATTGCGGTGACGGACGCGTTCAGCGTGTCGTAGACCGTGGTCCCGCTGGCCGTGACAACCGGCTGAACCAGTCCCTCAATGTCCAACAGCGTACTCAGGGCGCCCATCCAGCCGTCAGTGTCGGGGGCGGCCGGTACACGTGAGTCATCAAAATCCGTTTCAGTCAGCAGCGCCGCAGGCAATTGCTGGTTAATGCTGGTGACGACATTCAGGACGTTGGTGTTCGGAACGGGATGCTCCAGTGTGTCCTGTAAGATCAGATAGTTTTTGATCCAGGACTGCGAGTGACTTTTTGCCCAGTCGGCTGCGCTGTCGAGTGCCATTAGCACGTCGAGAATATCGCTGTTTTTCGGCTGGGGCGGACTGCCATCCAGTGGAGCCAGTTGCGGCACGCCGGCCAGCGTATTCCAGACCATCTGACCATCGGCCAAGAGACTGAACAGCGCTACACCTTCGGCAAAGGAAAGTCCCATCCAGCGTGGCAGCATTGCGAGGCGGTAGAATGCCGAGACCACTTCTAGTGAACATTTCAGGGTCTCGTTAGTAGAATCCCCCTGCTTTGCCATGACGTGCCCGGCGAGCGCGCCAAACTGCGCCTCGGAAATCTTCAGGCCGGCGCAAATCTGCTTCACAATCCTTTCGTCATCCGCCGTACCCGGTGGGTAGCTGAAATTCTCGTCGGTTATCGCAAAGGGTGTTTCGAACAAGGACGGCGAATTAAACACCTGATCAAAAAACGGGACGTTGGGAGAGATGGCGTACGGGGTAATCTGATTGATGATGGCAGCAAAATCGTAGGCCGTAGTCTGGTATTTCTTCTGGAATTGACGGAATACGCCGAGCATTCGCAGGGTATGTGTATTGGACGAAAAGTCCGTGTTATTTTGACCCTGCGCACGGGCGCAGGCACTGAGCAGTAAATCGACCTGCTCGTAGGGCAAATCCAGCCAGCGCTGCAGACGCACCATGCGGTTTATCCGATCCATGTTCGCGTCTGAGAGATTGTGCAGTCCGCTGTCGAGAGGATAGTAATGTGACGGCGCAATCCAGGGCGAACTGGTGATGTCGGGCGAGTCAATCAGATCGGATAGTGGCTTATTTGATGTAGTAATATCACTGATTTGATCGGCCGTCAGGCATCCGGCGAAAACAGCGATTTCGTCATAAATAAAAAACCTGGTGCCATTTGTTGGAAAATCAGACGTATCCAGATCGCCCAGGGCATTAAACGCCCAGGTGAAATTGTCCGCGGTGTAGATGTTTCCTAACGTCGATGCATCGACTGTGATGTTCGCACCTTCAGCAGAATTTCCATCCTTAACCACATAAACGTCCGCAATTCTAGTGCTGGCAGTCCAGACCATGGCTATATAGGTCCATTGATTGATTTCTACGCTGGTATCCCAACCACTCGTGGAATGATCCTTGTCTGTATCATCACTAATGTTCAGCGCAACGCCCGCTTTAGAGGTGTTGCCGTAGGTGCTAAGGCTAAATCCGGGGGAATAGCTGAGCTGAGCGCAAGACCCACTATTGCTAAAAATAGGCATCTGGTAGTCGGTGAGGCTTAGTCGATATAACCAAAAGGACAGGGTAAAATCTTTATCTCCTCGCATCAGGGTCGCGACGTCGCTGTTTCCGTCGAAATAGGCATAGCTGTTCGGCTGGATGTACGTTGTCAGCCCCGCGTTATAGAGACCCGCTGTGGGCGTCGCATTGGTGGCAAGGAATAATCTGTTCGTGTCGTTGCCGCTGATCACGTCGACATAGCCGTGGCGCGTAACTTCTAGATCCATCGCAGGGGTACTGCCGGAATTCACGAACACCGCGCCGTACTGACTCGCATCGGCACTCACGGTAGGCACATTCGGTGATGCCACCACGCTCGTTCCCGGGCCGCCGCAGTTGCTGGCAATCAGCTGTTCCAGCTGCGGTATGGTAATTCCCGCTTGATAGGCCAGCAGATCGGGATCCGCGAACGGGGTATAGCTGTCGGTGTCATAGCCGAAGTTCGCCTTATAAAAGGCCTTCGACGGGGCATTGGTCGCTTCGGTGAGAATGGTTTGCTGCCCGGGCGCCAACTGGCTGCCCAGTGCACAGGCTTGCTCACTATTGTTTCCTGTCAGCGTGGCCGAAACAAAATATGGCCAGCTGATATCGGTCTGCCCGATTACCCCGGATAGCGGCACCCCGGCATTGTCCAGCGAGAGCTCAACCTGATCATGCGGGGCGTGATAGGGCAGTACCGACGGATAGCGGGTCACTGCCAGCGTTTCGTCAACAGTTGAGCCCGTAATGCTCGGCGTAATCGCCGCTTCCAGAATCTGATTGACCAGTTGCAATGAGGGCACAACTTGGTTGATGGCCTCATCGTTCACCATCAGTTCAGGTAAATCAGGGCGGCGGTCCTCCAGTTTAATGATGTTCAGGCCGGCCTCGCTTGCACTCTGTTCAAAGCTGCGCGCCTGATCGTAAAGCCAGCTGAGATAAGCGACGGGAGAATCGTCCGCCTCTGGAGCCCCGCTCTGGCAGTACGCAGTCAAGTCGTCGCTAAACTGCGTTTGCCAACTCGGACCGCCTGTCATTAACCCCTGTTGAGCGCCGCCCGCCAGTGGTGCGACCGCGCGTTGTCCACTTAGCGTGCGGGGCAGGGCTTTCTGTACGCTGGCGGTTAGCTGATTTTTACGAAATGCGCGGCGTACCTGATTGGCCAGTCCGAGCGCCAGGCAGTAAGCCTGCTCACTCTGTTCTTTCAACAGCCCCTTGTTGCGACGAATGAACTGGCTTTGGGATTGCCGGATAATGTCAAAGACCGAGAGATACCCGGCTCCGCTCAACGCGCCGGGCAGATTTAATCTGGTTTCGATATTCAGAATACATGGACTGACGCTCAAGCTCGACGTAGTGGTGATGCTTGAATTCATTCGATGACCTCGCTCAGGAAGCAGATTCGCCCAGGGTCGTATCCGGATGTAATCGCGCAAGCATGCTCGCTGAGTGCCATCAAGCAATCGGCGAATTTTGGATTACGGATGCGGAACAGGATTTGCAGAATGCGAAAAAATATTCAATTAAAAAGAGGAATTTTCATGTCGAATTCGATAAATAAATTTAAGAGAATGGCGTATGGATCTCGCAGGCTATCCGCAAGAAATTAAGATTCCAGTTCGAAACACGTCTTATCGAGAGTTCCACTCCGGCTGTGATAAATCGATGTCAAACTTTAGACGGACATTAGATCATTGAAGTGTCGGTTGCAAGGAAAAAGTGTGGTTATGATCTACATGTAGAGATGCCGGAAAGTTGGACATTTCATTGCTGTTCATGTTGAACTTCAAGGTTGCAGGGGCAGAAGATTTTTTTATGGGTGATCGACTGGATTTTCGCTGGCGCGATATGCTGGACTGCAATAAATATCGCTTTTATTTGAATTGAATATGCCTGATGAAGATAAATAGTCATGCCGGCGTATCCGATCAGCAGGGCCCCGGCAATTCCGCCCGCCGCCAGGAGATACCTTTATGAAAACTTCTGCTCAGTCGTCAGTGGCGATCACAGAGCCTTCATTGCCGAAGGGCGGTGGCGCGATGCATGGCGTCAGCGCAACATTGGGGCAGGTGGGACCGACTGGCATGGCGTCAATGAGTCTGCCACTGCCGATTTCGGCAGGGCGGGGTTACGCGCCATCCCTGTCGTTGGGATATAGCAGCGGCGCCGGCAACAGTTCGTTCGGTGTCGGCTGGGGGCTCAGTCAGTTGTCCATTGCCCGTCGCACCAATCAAGGTGTGCCGCAATACACCGCCGACGATCAGTTCGTCGGCCCTGATGGTGAGGTGCTGGAACCCGAACGTGATGAGAACGGCGAGATCGTCACGACAAAGGGGGTGTCAGCATACGGTTCTTCGAGCCTTGGAGACACGTATACGGTAACCCGCTTTTACCCGCGCATCGAAGGCAGCTTCAATCGTATTGAGCACTGGACCGGTACCACCGCGGAAAATGACTTCTGGCTCGTTCACGGTTCGGATGGCCAACTCCATTGTCTGGGCAAGACAACGGCAGCGCGGATCGCCGACACGTCCGCAACCACCCACATCGCGGTCTGGCTGGCCGAAGAGTCCGTATCGCCCAACGGTCAGCACATCTATTATCGCTATCGGGCCGAAGATGATTCGGGTGTCGACACGTCAGGCAACGAGGCGCAGCGCGTGCGCGGGGCAAACCGCTATCTCGTGGAAGCGAGCTACGGCAACGTAACGCCGTCGGCAGATCTGTTCCTCTTTGGCGCAACCGGCCCGGACAAGCAGGGCTGGTTGTTCTCTCTCGTATTCGACTATGGGGAGCGCGGCGTCGATTCGCAGATTGCGCCTCCTTACACACCTGTCTCGGGCAGTGTCTGGCTGGCGCGCAAGGATGCTTTTTCGCACTACAACTTTGGCTTTGAAGTGCGCAATCACCGGTTGTGTCGACAGGTACTGATGTATCACCACTTCCAGGAAGAACTCGGCGAGCCTGACACGCTGGTGGCGCGACTGCTGCTCGAATACGATGAATATTCGGTATTCAGCTGTCTGCACGGCGCGCAACAACTGGCCTATGAAGCCGATGGGACCGTTCAGCAATTGCCGCAGAACGAATATACCTATACACAATTTGAATTCAACGCCGATGCCGTGCAATGGCAGGCGTTCGACACCTTCCCTGGTTTGAACGACGGCCAGCCTTATCAGCTCGTGGACCTGCATGGTGAAGGCATTGCAGGCATCCTCTACCGCTCCGGCAATCTGTGGTACTACCGCGCGCCGATGCGTGCCGATAGTGGCGGCGACGACGTGACCTACGCTAGCTGGGAGCCGTTACCCTCGATTCCAGCCATGCAACCGCAGCAGATGGGGCTGATGGATATCGACGGGGACGGCAAGCTGGACTGGCTGGTGACCCAGCCGGGGCTTGCAGGTTTCTTCAGCATGAATCCAGATGGGAAGTGGTCGGGTTTCACCCCGTTCGATGCACTTCCCATTGAATTTTTTCATCCGCAAGCGAAGCTGGTCAACTTGGTCGGGGCGGGTGTGGTCGATCTGGCGCTGATCGGTCCGAAGAGCGTGCGGTTGTACGCAAATCACCGGACCGGATTTGCGGCCGGTGTTGACGTCGGCCAAAACGACACGCTACCGATAGCCGGCAGGGATGAGCGCGAAATGATCGCCTTTAGTGACGTGCTGGGATCGGGACAGCAACATCTCGTGCGGATCCGGCACGACGGCGTGACGGTCTGGCCGAACCTCGGCCGCGGGCTTTTCGGCACGTCTTTTCAATTGGCAGCGTTGAGCCTTGAAGAGGTGAGTTTCAATCCCGAGCGGGTCTATCTGGCCGACCTGGATGGTTCCGGCGCGGCCGATCTGATTTATGTCGACAGCGACGCCATTCACATCTGGTTCAATCAAAGCGGCAATGGGCTGGAAGGGCCACATGACTTGCCTCTGCCTACTGGAATTCGTTTTGACCGTCTATGCCAGTTGAGCATTGCCGACGTACAGGGACTTGGGATGGCCAGCCTTGTACTGACTCAGCCGTATCTATCGACGAAACACTGGTATTGCACTCTCACCGCGGCAAAGCCTTACTTGCTCGATGGCCTGAACAACAATATGGGGATGAACACAGCGCTGACCTACCGCAGCTCGGCGCAGGAGTGGCTCGACGAGAAGAAGGAGCGCACTTCGGCGGTCTGTGAGTTGCCTTTTCCTGTTCACGTGGTGTCAGCCGTGAGGACCACCGACGAGATTACCGGCAACGTGCTTAGCCAGAGCTATCTCTATCGCTGTGGGGTCTATGACGGTCACGAGCAGGAGTTTCGTGGGTTTGGTTACGTTGAGGCACTGGATACCAATCAGGATGCCTCAGCAACGGGCGATGCGATTGCTTTTGCGCCGCCTCTGCAAAGCAGAAGCTGGTACCACATGGGGCGCGAGGAGGATGAGACAAACCTTTACGGGCAACCTTATGTGGATGATGCTGCCTATACCGTCAATCCAACGCGCCTAACCTGGTTCGATTCGCAGGACGTCGCTTTGACCGATCCGGACGATACCACCCGTTACTGGCTATATCGCGCACTCAAAGGATCTGCGCTGCGTAGCGAGGTGTATGGACTCGATGACGATGAGAAGGCCTCCGTGCCATATAGCGTCAGCGTTTCGCGGTATCAGGTGCGCCAGGTTCAGCCTGCGGCATCGGGCTCGGCACCGGTTGTTATGCCGAGTTTGCTTGAACAGATCCGCTATACGTATGAACGCATCGCGACTGACCCGCAAGTCAGTCAGCAGGTTGCGCTAACGATTGATCAATTCGGCTCGCAACTTTGGAGTGTAGATGTCAACTATCCACGTCGGGCTCAGGCGGAGACATCGCCTTATCCGGATACATTACCCTCAACCTGCTGGGACAGTTCGTACGACGATCAACAACAGGTACTGCGCCTGAACGAGCAGCGTGCCAGTGTGTACCACTTGACCGATTTTCAGGGATGGCGGCTAGGGCTGCCGAACCAGCAGCGCAGCAACGCGCTGACGTATGAGGCGAGTCAGGTACCGAAGGGCGGATTGAATTTTGAAAATCTCACCGTCAGTGGTGGCTTGCTGGCCGATACGGCGACTCGTTTGTATGGTGGTCAGAGTGTCGTGGCTTATCGAACGGAGAGCGGGATACCCGATCTTTTGGCACTCGTCGATCATAGTGAAACGGCGCAATTGAATGACACCTGCCTCGCTGCCTACGACGGTATTCTGGACTCGGCTACGCTGACCTCAATGCTGTCCTCTGCGGGGTATGTGTCGACGGCTACTGTGCTACCCGTAGCAGGGGCAAAGGAAAATCCCGTATGGAGTGTCCAGCACGACTTTGTCACGTACCTCGGTAGCGACGCCTTTTACCGCCCCGGTACGCAGCAGAAAACGTCGCTGACGGGTGCGTCAACGATGAGCTATGACGCTCACTATTGTGCGCTGACGTCCGTGCAGGACGCGCTCGGCAATGAGACCGCGTTCGAATATGACTACCGGTTTCTGTTGCCGACCAGGATGACCGACATGAACGCCAACGTTCACGAAGTGCAGATTGATGCCATGGGGCGGACACTGGCAACAACGGTCTATGGCACGGAAAATTCACAGGCTGCGGGGTTCGGTAATCTGGCTGACAATCCGGTCCCTTTCGACCTGAAGGTCTCGCAGGTCATCGACAACGCGGGAGTCTCCATCCAGAAAGTGGCGAGCATCTGCGCATACGATTCATTCAGCTGGATGGGACAGATCTCACTAGAGAAACTGAGCGACGATGCATCGAAGGCCCAAAAATATTGGCGACATCTGCTGGCAGCGCGATTCATTACCGAGCGGGGCCATATTCGTGCAGCCGGGCATAGATGGCTAAAGGGCAATCTGCATCTTCCGGAGCTACCGACGGCCGTGCGCGAAGTAGTAGCTACTGCAGTAAAGATGCCGGTGAATAGCACAGTTCTGGTTGCGGATCGTTATCCCAACGACGCTGCACAGCAGGTTCAAGTCACCGTCGTTTATGCAGATGGTTTCGGACGACAATTGCAAAGCTGCCGAAAAGTCGCGGTGGGTGCAGCCTGGCAACGTGGAAACGATGGCGAGCTTGTCGTGGACGGTAACCATCAACCGGTCGAAGTGACGACCGATCCCCGCTGGGCTGTAACGGGGCGAATCGAATACGACAACAAGGGGCAACCGGTCCGCAGCTATCAGCCCTACTTTATCGACGATTGGCAGTACGTGGCCGACACGGCAATGCGAACGAACGGCTATGCGGACACCCACTACTACGATGCCATTGGTCGAGAAATTCAGGTCGTTACCGCACTCGATTATTTGCGACGGCAGAGTTATTACCCATGGTTCGTCGTCAGTGAGGACGAGAACGATACGCTCGACGAAGTGAGCATGTCCTGACGATCTAAGCCTGCCTACATACCTGAGTTCCCATTGGGATCAATCATGAACATAGCCGATAGCACCTCATCGCTTTGCAGCGGAACGCCATCGATCAGAGTGGTGGATAACCGTGGCAATCTGGTCCGGGCATTGCAGTACAACCGTACCACCGCCGGACAAACGGTGGATGAACTGATTACCCGCTCGACCTTGAGTGATGACAGTCTGCAAAGCAGGCTATGGGATGCGCGTCTTTTTACCTCGTTGCAGACTAACGCGAGCCAGCCGCCCAACATTCTCGGCCAGTTGTCCCTATCCGGCCAGTCCCTGCGTAGCGACAGCGTCGACGCCGGCTGGAGCGTGATGCTCTACGACACCGAAGGACAGCTCGCCTGGGCAATAGACAGCAGGAGTACTGTGACACGCACCGAGTTTGACACGCTGGGCCGCCCTGTCGCTGTGTTTGAACAGGTGGACAGTGAAGCGGAGAGGGTGTCAGAACGTTTTATCTACGGCGACAATGATGCAACTACGCCGACCCCACAAAACAACAATCTGCGTGGTCAGCTCATCCGTCATTATGATGAGGCCGGACTGATCGTTTTCCCCGGCTTTACGCTGCTAGGAGCGGCTAGTGCCAGTACGCAGCAATTGCTCGCTGACGCCGAGCAGGAGAGCGACTGGCAAGGTAGTGACGAAAGTGTCTGGAAACAGGCACTGTCCACGGAAACCTATGTGAGCGCTTGCCAGTACGACGCCGTCAGCGCACCACTAGTACAGACAGATGCCAAAGGGAATCAGCAACGCTTTAGCTACGACGTGGCAGGGGCACAGTGTCAGGGCTTTCTCACCCTTGCAGGGGGCGCCGAGCAAGCCCTGCTAACCAGCATTACGTACAGTGCGGCAGGCCACACGTTGCAGGAGACCGCCGGCAACGGCGTGGTGACCAACTATAGCTACGAACCGCAAACACAGCGTCTACTAGGTGTCACCACTACCCGTCCCGCGAGCGGTACGCGCAGTACGGTGTTGCAGGATTTGCAGTATCAATACGATCCGGTCGGCAATATTCTGTCCATTAGCAACGCAAATGAAGTGACGCGGTACTTTCGAAATCAGGCGGTTGCTGCACAGAACACCTATAGCTATGACGCGTTGTACCAGTTGCTAGGCGCCAGCGGGCGCGAGAACGCGAGCGCTCCCCAGCAGGGTCCGGGACTACCCGATGTCATTGATACCAGCAATGTCGTCAATTACACCCGTAGCTACACCTATGACCGAGGTGGCAACCTCTACAACATTGCGCACGCCGGAGCCTCGACTTATACGAATGCCCTGTTTGTCGACGCAGGCTCCAATCGCGCGCTCGCGCAGGACATCAACAAAAGTATCACGCAGGACAACATCAATAGCTATTTCGATCTTCGTGGCAATGTCAAACAGATGCAGCCAGGCACGCCGCTCACCTGGAACGGACGCAATCAGTTGCAGTCAGTCGTGCTGCTGGACCGCGGCGGCGCGGCAGACGCGAATGATCGCGAAGTCTATCAATATCGTGGAAGTACGCGCATTCGCAAGCAGACCCGTTGTGAGACCAATGTCACCAGCAACATCTGGCAGATAGATGACGTGATTTATCTGCCGGGACTGGAATTGCGTACCAGTAGCATCGACAGCAATGGCACGGTCAGTACTGGCGAAGCGTTGCAGGTCATTACTATCTCTGCGAGCGGTCGCGCACAGATTCGTGTGCTGCACTGGGATAGCGGCAAGCCTGATGATATCGCCAACGACCAGTTTCGTTACAGCTTCGACAATCAGATTCGCTCAGTGATGCTGGAGGTAGATGGTTCGGCAAATATTCTGACGATAGAAGAGTATTACCCGTACGGCGGCACCGCCATCCTGGCGGCGCAATGCACTAGTGAGTCTAAATATAAAATCAACCGATATTCCGGAAAAGAGAGGGATGGCGCGGGATTGTATTATTACGGCTATCGGTATTACGCACCGTGGCTGTGTCGGTGGATGAATCCGGATCCTGCGGGCATGGTGGATGGTGCGAATATATACTGCATGGTGAAAAATAATCCAATTTTGTACTGGGACGGTTGGGGTGCTAATTGTGAAAAAATAAAATTGGGGCGATACCAGCGTAAGGTGGGTACTTTTGAAAAAAATCGACTTATTTTGATGGATGCTGTCAGGGCTTTAAAAATTGAAAAATTCGATTATACGAAAAATAAATTTAAATCGACCAATGATTTTGACATCGTGCGGGTTGGTGGGGATCTTGATTATATGTTTACGTATGAAGAACTTCGCAAGACTTTGCGTTTTTATGGGAAGGAATATACCAGGGCGATGTATGGATTTCGCCATTATAACTCTGCCGATGATCTATCCGCTAGTCGCCAGGATAAGGCCCTGTCCGTATCGGAGAACCTTTATCTGGGTTTGAAAGTTGCAGAGTACACTCAACAGGATGCTGATATTGCCGAACCAAAATCTGGTAATTTGGAATCAGAAATGGGAAAAATTGAGAAATCTGTGTTTGTTTTGATGCCACGCGGAGACAAGAGGTCTGGTAATAGCGACAGGTATAAGCGGGTAATCGGAGTGGCAACGGCGACGTATGACCAGTGGGCCGGGAAGGTTTCTATCGGCAATCTTGTGGCCCATCCTTACACCCAGGCATATCGTGCTGGCATGACCGATGAGCAAGTGGGGCGTATGGGGTCCTATAATCAGGTCCAGCAGTTTAATATAAGAGGATTAGGGAAATTTGCGACATTGAAATTATTGAAGGAGTATTTCAAGAGTGTTCCCGTAAAATCGTTTGTTACGGAGGCGATCAATCCACGGTCAGCAGCTATTGCGATTAAATTTGGAATGAAATATGACGGTGGCGGTGGCTAGATCGACGACAACGAGCACCGGTCGCGTTCCGGGCACGTCGTAAAAGAAAATGGCGCTCCGCGGAGCGCCATTTTCATGTCTGTCAGCCGCAGCTAGCGGCTAACGCGTCACCGCTCAGGCAATCCGCTTCGCGAGCTCAATTGCCTTGCCCACATACGAAGCCGGCGTCATCGCCAGCAGGCGCTCCTTCGCATCCGCAGGAATATTCAACCCGCCGATGAAAGTCTGCAGCGCCTCGCGCGTAATCCCCTTGCCGCGCGTGAGTTCCTTCAACTGCTCATACGGGTTCTCGATGCCGTAACGGCGCATCACGGTCTGCACCGGCTCGGCCAGCACTTCCCAGCAGTTGTCCAGATCTTCGTTCAGACGTGCCGGGTTCACTTCGAGCTTGTCCAGACCGCGGATCAGCGCGTCGTACGAGAGCAGCGAATAACCGAACGCGACGCCGATATTGCGCAGCACCGTCGAGTCGGTCAAATCGCGCTGCCAGCGCGAGACCGGCAGCTTGTCGGCCAGATGGCGCAGCGTCGCATTCGCGAGGCCGAGGTTGCCTTCGGAGTTTTCGAAGTCGATCGGATTGACCTTGTGCGGCATCGTCGACGAACCGATTTCGCCGGCCTTCAGACGCTGCTTGAAGTAGCCGAGCGAGATGTAGCCCCACACGTCGCGGTCGAGATCCAGCAGGATCGTGTTGGCGCGCGAGACGGCATCGAACAGTTCCGCCATGTAGTCGTGCGGTTCGATCTGGATCGTGTACGGGTTGAACTTGAGCTTCAGACGCTTCTCGACCACTTCGCGCGAGAACGCTTCCCAATCGAACTCAGGATACGCCGACAGATGCGCGTTGAAGTTGCCGACTGCGCCGTTCATCTTGCCGAGCAGTTCGACCTTTTCGATCCGCTCGATCGCACGCGCGAGACGCGCCGCGACGTTGGCGATTTCCTTGCCTAGCGTGGTCGGGCTGGCCGGCTGGCCGTGGGTGCGCGACAGCATCGGCTGCGCAGCCTGCGCGTGGGCCAGGGAGACGAGGCGCGCATGCACCGAGCGCAGCGCTGGCACGATGACGTGCTCGCGCGCGCCGGCCAGCATCAGGCCGTGCGAAGTGTTGTTGATGTCTTCCGAGGTGCATGCGAAGTGGATGAATTCGCTTGCACGCTCCAGTTCCGGCTGACCCTTCACCGATTCCTTGAGCCAGTATTCGACGGCCTTCACGTCGTGGTTCGTGACGCGCTCGATTTCCTTGATGCGTGCGGCGTCGTGCGCGGTGAAGCGCTCGGCCAGTTGCAGCAGGAATTGTTCGGATGCCTCGGAAAAGCGCGGCACTTCGGTGAAGCCGGCGTGCGAGAGTGCGATCAGCCAATGGATTTCGACCGTCACGCGATGACGCATGAATGCGGCTTCCGAGAGCCATTCGCGCAGGGCTTCGGTTTTCGACGCATAGCGGCCGTCGAGCGGGGAGAGCGCGGTGAGCGCGAACAGGGTATCGGGGCGGGTGTCGGACATGATGGGGGCGTGACAGCTCGGTGAGCAGATCGGAAACGGAGGGAATCCGCGATTTTACCACTGGGCGGCGCGGGCTCCTGATTCCACTGGGTGCCTGGGCGGACCGGTCGGGTGGGCCGCGAAGGTCGCTAACCTCGTCGCCCAGGCAGTGCCCCGCTAGAATGCTGACTTCTTCTTTCCCGCTCGTCGCAGGGTCCGCATGGAACTGAAATGGCTCGAAGACTTCGTTTCGCTCGCGGAAACCCGCAGCTTTAGCCGTTCCGCTGAGCTGCGCCACGTTACGCAACCGGCGTTTTCGCGTCGCATCCAGGCGCTGGAAGCGTGGCTCGGCACGGAACTGATCGACCGTTCGGTTTATCCGACGCGCCTCACGGCCGCGGGCCAGATCTTCTACGAGCAGGCGCTCGCGATGCTCTCGCAGTTCCACGAGGCGCGCACGCTGCTGCGCGGCCACATGGCAAGCCCCGCCGCGACCATCGAGTTCGCGGTGCCGCACACGCTTTCGCTGACGTATTTCCCGCGCTGGCTGCAGCGTATCGAGGCGCAGCTCGGGCCGGTGCATACCCGCCTGCGCGCGCTGAACGTGCACGACGCGGTGCTCTCGCTGGTCGAAGGCGGCTGCGATCTGGTGATGGGCTACCATCATCCGAGCCACCCAGTCGCGCTCGACCCGGCCCGCTACGACATGCTGACGCTCGGCATCGAACCGATCAGTCCGTTCTCCGCGCCAGGCCGCGCGGGCCGCGCGCGCTACACGCTGCCGGGCACGCCGGACGCGCCGGCGCCGTATCTGTCGTACACGCCGAACGCGTATCTGGGCCGCATGACCGAGGTGATCATCGCGAACGCGCCCGGCCGGCTGTATCTCGACCAGCTCTACGAAACGGACATGGCCGAAGGTCTTAAAGCCATGGCGCTGGCCGGACACGGCATTGCATTCCTGCCGCATAGCGCCGTCGAAGATGCAGTCGCGGAGGGCAAGCTGATCCGCCTCGATCGCGCCGTTCGCGGCACGCCGGAAGGGCAGTTCACGCTGACCATGGAGATCCGCCTGTATCGCGACAAGCTGGCGGCGCAGGGTGAGGATCCGCGTCAGGTACTGGTGCGGCAGCTCTGGGATGCGGTGACCGGAGAGCTCGCTCAAGGCGCAGCGTAAGCTCGCCGGAAGCCACGCGTTGCATCAGGCGCGGTGCTAAAGGGCATACGCAGGATCAAACACGGCCGCACCCGCAACCCGCCTGCATTGTTGCGCCCTAAGCGACAGCTTTTTGCGGAATTTTAACGTTATGCACAAAAGACATAACGGGATGATCAAACGGCATTGGATTTCAAATTAGCGTTTTTCGACAATGGCGTCATTCGGTCAAAACGCTTGGAGCGTTCATGTCATCCCAACCGCAGTCCGCATCGCCGTTGCAATCCGTCCCGTCCTATCTGAATAGCGACAACCTCGGCCCCTGGGGCAACTATCTGCGTCAGGTCGACCGCGTCGCGCCGTATCTCGGCTCGCTGTCGCGCTGGCTCGAAACTCTCAAGCGTCCGAAGCGCATTCTGATCGTCGATGTACCTATCGAACTCGACAACGGCACCGTCGCTCACTTCGAAGGCTATCGCGTGCAGCACAACGTGTCGCGCGGTCCGGGCAAGGGCGGTGTGCGTTATCACCAGGACGTGACGCTGTCGGAAGTGATGGCGCTGTCCGCATGGATGTCGGTCAAGAACGCAGCCGTGAACGTGCCGTACGGCGGCGCCAAGGGCGGCATCCGCGTCGATCCGCGTACGTTGTCGCGTGGTGAGCTCGAGCGCGTCACGCGCCGCTACACCAGCGAAATCGGCATCATCATCGGACCGAACACCGACATCCCCGCGCCGGACGTGAACACGAACGAGCAGATCATGGCGTGGATGATGGACACGTACTCGATGAACCAGGGCCAAACGGCAACGGGCGTCGTGACGGGCAAGCCGATCGCACTCGGCGGTTCGCTGGGTCGTCGCGAAGCCACCGGCCGTGGCGTGTTCGTGGTGGCCTCGGAAGCCGCGCGCCGCATTGGTGTCGACATCGAAGGCGCACGCATCGCCGTGCAAGGTTTCGGTAACGTGGGTGGCATCGCCGCACGCCTGTTCCAGGAGGCCGGCTCGAAGGTCGTCGCGGTGCAGGATCACACGGGTACGATTTTCAAATCGACGGGCATCGACGCGGTGGCGCTGCTGGCGCACGTGGCGAAGACCGGTGGCGTGGGTGGTTTCCCGGAAGCGGACGCGATTGCGCCCGAAGACTTCTGGACGGTCGAATCGGACATCCTGATCCCGGCGGCACTGGAAAACCAGATCACCGAGCGGAACGCCGGCAAGATCAAGACGAAGATCGTCGTCGAAGGCGCGAACGGCCCGACTACAACCGCGGCGGACGACATCCTGCACGACAAGGGCATCCTCGTGATCCCGGACGTGGTGGCGAATGCGGGCGGCGTGACCGTGTCGTACTTCGAATGGGTGCAGGACTTCTCGAGCTTCTTCTGGACCGAAGACGAGATCAACCAGCGTCTCGAGCGCGTGATGCGCGAAGCGTTTGCCGCGGTGTGGCAAGTGTCGAGCGAACAGAAGGTCTCGGTGCGTACGGCAGCGTTTATCGTCGCCTGTAAGCGCATCCTCGAAGCGCGCGAACTGCGCGGCCTGTATCCGTGATCGGGTAGTCTCAGTTTCCTACAGTTTCCCTTGTGGTTAGCGCGGTCCGACCAGACCGCGGGTCTCCTCGACGGGCGGCATCTTCTCGATGTCGCCCGTTTTTTTATGCGCGCATCGCACGCGGGCGCGGACATGGGTGTGCGCGAAGGCTCCGGCAAGGTACTCTGTCGGCAATGAGGCTTGCAGCAAGGGTTTCAATTTAATTACAGTGCTGAACCGGTATGGGTTCGTTGCCGCGCTTTGCATGGGACCAGGGCGGCGAACTGGTCGACAGGAGATCATCTATGAAGGTCAGGAAAGCTGCGCTGCTGGTCGCGACGCTCGGGCTGTTTGCCGGCGGCGCGCAGGCGCAGGACGCCGGTACGCTAAAGAAGATCAAGGATACGGGCGTTATTTCTCTGGGCTATCGCGAATCGTCGATTCCGTTTTCGTACTACGACGACCAGCAGAACCTGATTGGTTACTCGTACGAGTTCATGCTGAAGATCGTGGATGCGGTCAAGCAGAAGCTCAATATGCCTGACCTGAAGGTGAGGCTGACGCCCGTTACGCCGCAAAACCGCATCCCGCTCGTGCAGAACGGCACCGTCGACCTCGAATGCGGTTCGACCACGAACAACATCGAACGCGAGCAGCAGGTCACGTTTTCGAACACGATCTTCGTGATCGGAACCCGTCTGATGACCCGGAGAGATTCGGGCATCAAAGGCTGGCCGGATCTCAAGGGCAAGACGGTGGTGACGACGGCCGGCACCACCTCGGAGCGGCTCCTGCGCAAGATGAACCAGAACAAGGGCATGGGCATGAACATCATCAGCGCGAAGGATCACGGGGAGGCGTTCCAGACCCTCGCCAACGGCCGCGCGTCCGCGTTCATGATGGACGACGCGCTGCTAGCCGGCGAGCGCGCGAAGTGGGGCAATCCGGGCGAATTCGTGATCGTCGGAGCGCCGCAATCGGAAGAAGCGTACGGCTGCATGATGCGTAAGAACGACCCGGCGTTCAAGAAGGTGGTGGACGGCGCAATCGCGCGGGTTGAAACCTCGGGCGAAGCCGATCAGATCTACCAGAAGTGGTTCGAATCGCCGATTCCGCCCAAAGGCCTGAATCTGAACTTCCCGGAGAACGACGCCATCAAGGCGCTCTTCAAGAACCCGAATGACAAACCGATCGACTAGCCGACCATTGCCTGGCCGGGGGGCTGGGTGCCGGGCCGGCGCCGCGCGGCCCGGCTTGGACCCGCCGCGAATATTGACGGCCGTGACGGCACGAATGTCGAAATGGTACTGTTCGCGGGCGCGTGTGATTTCGTGGCCCGTGTGAAACGCATCGGGCCTCGTTAAAGGTCTTCAGAAAAGGGTTGCAAGATGATTTCTATCAAGAACGTGTCGAAGTGGTACGGTCAGTTCCAGGTGCTGACCGACTGCACGACGGAAGTCAAAAAGGGTGAAGTCGTGGTGGTGTGCGGCCCATCGGGCTCGGGCAAGTCGACGCTCATCAAGACGGTCAACGGCCTCGAACCGTTTCAGAAAGGCGAGATCACCATTGATGGTCAATCGGTCGGCGACAAGAAGACCAACCTGTCGAAGCTGCGCGCGAAAGTCGGCATGGTGTTCCAGCATTTCGAACTGTTCCCGCATCTGTCGATCACGGACAATCTGACGCTCGCGCAGGTCAAGGTGCTCGGCCGCTCGAAAGACGAAGCCACGGCGAAGGCGCTGAAGCTGCTGGATCGCGTCGGCCTGCGCGCTCACGCGGACAAGTTTCCGGGACAGCTCTCCGGCGGTCAGCAGCAGCGTGTGGCGATTGCCCGTGCGCTCTCGATGGACCCGATCGCCATGCTGTTCGACGAACCGACCTCGGCGCTCGACCCGGAGATGATCAACGAAGTGCTCGACGTGATGGTCGAACTGGCGCAGGAAGGCATGACCATGATGTGCGTGACGCACGAAATGGGCTTCGCGAAGAAGGTCGCGCACCGTGTGATCTTCATGGACAAAGGGTTGATCGTCGAGGACGACCGCAAGGAAGATTTCTTCGCTAATCCGAAGTCGGATCGGGCCAAGGATTTTCTGGCGAAGATTTTGCACTGAGGCTTGCTGCGGCGGTCGCCGCCGCGACAGGCTCGCCAAACATGCAAACGCCGCTCTCTGGAGCGGCGTTTTCGCATGCAGCGAGCGTACCCGTCAAACGGCGCCGTGTGCCTCAGGACTCGAACGCGGCTGCGTCGTCTGCCGCTTCGACATCGAGGGTGGCGGTCTCGCGCACCGCCGGATTGCGAATCGCCGTGGTCGAGGATGCCGCGACCGGCGCGGGCGCCGAAGCCGAAGCATCCGTAGCCGGATTGCGCAGCTTCTCGAGCACGCACGGCGGCACCGGCACATTCACGCGGCCCACCACTTCGCCGTGCTGGAACATCAGCAGGTCGCCGGGCTTGAACGCGGTCCACACTTCGTTGTCGGTCAACGGCGCGGTGGCGATGACCGCAACGCGGTCTTCCGGCGTGGTGTACTTGGCGAAATCGATCGACACGTCCGCGTCGACCAGATGCGCGGTCGAGAACGGCCAGCGGCGCACGATGTAGTGCAGGTTGGTCGAGCAATGCGCAAACAGCGCCTGGCCGTTGGACATCAAAAAGTTGAACACGCCGAACTGCGTGATCTCGCGCGTGAGCGTGCCGAGTACTGCGAACAATTCGTCGAGCGGCGGCTGGGTGGTCGGGAAGGCCTTACGCAGACCTTGCAGCAAGGCGCAGAACGCGAGTTCGCTGTCGGTGGTGCCGACCGGCTGGTAGACGCCGGTCAGGAACGGCGAATAGTTCTTGAGGTCGCCGTTGTGCGCGAAGATCCAGTGACGGCCCCACAGTTCGCGCATGAACGGGTGGCAGTTCTCCAACTGGATATGCCCTTGCGTCGCCTTGCGAATGTGCGCGATCGTGTTCTTCGACTTGATCGGGTAGCGCTTGACCATTTCGGCGATCGGGGAGGTCGCGGACGATTGATGGTCGATGAAGAGGCGGCAGGCCTTGTCTTCGAAGAAGGCGATGCCCCAGCCGTCTGCATGGTGATCGGTGACGCCGCCGCGCGCCGCAAAGCCGGTGAACGAGAACGTGACGTCCGTCGGCGCGGCGCAGTTCATTCCGAGAAGTTGGCACATGTTGCTAAGGCGGAGCGTCTTAACGGTCGGCCCGTTTGGGCTTGACCCCGTTACAATGATGATTTCCCAAGCATATCACCGAGCCAGGCGCGTCAAATAGCTAAATTGATCTATGTATAGACCGCAATGTGGCGGTTTGCTCACGTCAACGCTGCTGCTGCGCCGGGTCGGTCAACTTCACGCCATGACTGCTTCCACTGCTTCGATCGATTCCCTGACGTTCGCCCGTCCCGACGACTGGCATCTGCACGTGCGCGACGGCGCCATGCTGGCGGCGGTGCTGCCGGACACCGCGCGCCAGTTCGGCCGCGCGATCATCATGCCGAACCTGAAGCCGCCGGTCACGACCACGGCAATGGCGCAGGCTTACCGCGAGCGCATCGTCGCGGCGATCCCGGCGGGCGTGAAGTTCGAGCCGCTGATGACGCTGTACCTCACCGACAACACACCGCCCGACGAGATGCGCCGCGCGCGCGAAAGCGGCTTCGTGCATGGGGTGAAGCTGTATCCGGCGGGCGCCACGACGAATTCGGACGCCGGCGTCACGGACATCATGAAGTGCGCGAAGACGCTCGAAGTCATGCAGGAAACCGGCATGCCGCTGCTGGTGCACGGTGAAGTGACGGATGCATCCATTGATCTGTTCGACCGCGAGAAGGTCTTCATCGACCGCGTAATGACGCCGCTGCGCCGCGCGTTTCCGGCGCTGAAGGTGGTGTTCGAGCACATCACGACCAAAGACGCGGTGGACTATATCCGCGAGGCCGGCGTGGCGCCGGAGCTGCTCGGCGCGACGATCACCGCGCACCATCTGCTCTATAACCGCAACGCGATTTTCCAGGGCGGCATTCGTCCGCACTACTACTGTCTGCCGGTGCTCAAGCGCGAGACGCATCGCGTGGCGCTGGTCGAGGCGGCGACTTCGGGCAATCCGCGCTTCTTCCTCGGCACGGACAGCGCGCCGCATCCGAAGGGGCTGAAGGAGCATGCGTGCGGTTGCGCGGGTTGCTACACGGCGCTGCATGCGCTCGAACTGTACGCGGAAGCGTTCGACCAGGCCGGTGCGCTGGACAAGCTCGAGGGGTTTGCAAGCTTCTTCGGCGCGGACTTTTACGGTCTCCCACGTAGCGGCGAGCAGGTCACCCTGCGCCGCGAGCAGTGGACGCTGCCGGCCGAACTGCCGGTGGGCGATACGCCGGTCGTGCCGCTGCGCGGTGGCGAGACGATCGGCTGGCGGCTGGTCTGAGGTAGGGCAGGTGGCCGGGCAAGATGCGGTGATGGGGGCGGTCGCGGCGGGCGCCGCACGGGACGAGATGGTCGCCGACGGCCGAGGCTTGGGCTTCGCTGCGCATGGGCTGGCGGCAACAGGGTGCGCTACGGCAAGCAGCGCTGCCCATGTTGGCAAGCCGGGCTTTGCCGACATCGACTGGTCGCTGCCGTGGTTCGCCCAGTTCAGCGCGCGGGGCATCCGCTGGCAGCAAGCTGCGCTGAACAGCTACGCCGCGCTGCTTGCCGAAATGAACGCCGACGCCCAGCAGTCGCGGCAGACCACCGGCCGCGGCCAGCGGCTTGCCTTCATCGCGCAGGACGATCTGCCGCCAGGCGCGGCCTATGAGGCTCACATTGCCTCGACCGGTTGCGTGCCCACCCGTCATAACCTGCACGACTTCTTCAATGCCTCGGTCTGGTTTGCGTTCCCGCGCATCAAGGCCGCGCTGAATGCGCGGCAGTCGGCTGCCATCGATGCTCTGGGTGTCGGTCCGACGCGCGGCGGAGAGCGCGACGCCTTGACCCTGTTCGATGAGAACGCGCTGCTGTTCGCGTGTGCCGACTCTGCGCTCAGCCGTGCGTTACGCGGCTTCGACTGGGCGACGCTATGCGTCGCCAACCGCGCGGCGTGGGGCGAACGGTGCGAGGTGCGCTGCTTCGGTCACGCGCTGCTCGAAAAGCTGATCGCGCCGTACAAGGCGTGCACGGGACATACGTGGATCGTCGACGTCCCGGTCGAGTACTTCTCGTGGCCTGTTGCGGAGCGCGATGCCTGGCTCGACGAAGCGGTCAGCCGTGAGCTCTCATCCACGCGGGATTTGACGACGCGCATGTTTGCACCGCTTCCGGTGCTGGGCATCCCCGGCTGGTGGCCCGCCAACGGAGCCGCTGCCTTCTATGACGACCCCGCTGTGTTTCGCTCAGGACGTCGCCAGGCGCGCTGAACCGGCGGCGGGCGGTGGGTGGTGGGCGCGGTGGGCTGCGGCTTGGCGGCCGTCGCGGCAGTCATCCGTCAGGCCACGCCAGCTTTCTATTTCGGCGCTTGCGCGCGTCCGCCCCGGTCAGCAGGTGTTAAAATCCCGGCCAGCAAAGCAGGTCAGGCAGTCGCGGCCTCTGCGGCTTCGGTCAAAGAGGGCGAGGAAAGTCCGGACTCCATAGGGCAGGGTGATGGCTAACGGCCATCCGTGGTGACACGCGGAACAGGGCAACAGAAAGCAAACCGCCGATGGCCCGGCGCAAGCCGGGATCAGGTAAGGGTGAAACGGTGCGGTAAGAGCGCACCGCGGCTGCTGCGAGGCAGACCGGCACGGTAA
>Ga0116227_10000434_pt1 | contig 80573 bp, 46 predicted proteins | sample S1TSphgellanicum_FD_89693 | JGI IMG/M metagenome (GOLD analysis project Ga0116227, IMG submission 89693) | Host-associated microbial communities from peat moss isolated from Minnesota, USA - S1T2_Fb - Sphagnum magellanicum MG | ecosystem: Host-associated > Plants > Peat moss > Unclassified...
TAAAAAAAAAAAAAATATATATATATATATATATATATATATATATATATATATATTACAATTTTCTTCTTTGTTTTCTGGGAGAAAAAGAAACTCCAATTTTTATTTTATTTCTAAATCACCACAATGGCTTGCGATATGAAAGGGTATTTAAGATTTTCTACTTTCATATTGTGAATATCATCAAATTTGACGCAATATACTTATGGATGATCACCACTTGAGCAACATCACAAAATTGAGGGGGAGAGAAAAAAAAAACCACTGGTTCTAGCTTGAAGTGGGGGGGTGGGGGGGGGGAGAGGGGTGTTTGTTTCCACATTAAAAATTGGGAATTTTTTCTTTTCTCTTTGTTTTTCTCTTCATAAACTCAACTAAATTTGAATTTTTTTCTGGCCATTTTAAAAAATAAAAATAAAAAATTTGTGGGGTTATACCACCACCTAGTACCTTGGCAGCTTAAACACTAATTATATTATTTGTAAAACTGTTGAAATAATATTGGCTGGAGTCAAGAAGCCTGTTACCATGAGTAGTTTAGAACCATGCAAATGCTACTACTACTCATGTTCTTTGGGGGTGGAGGATTGTTGGGGTTCTTTATATTCTCTTGAGAAGCCAAAATTTGTAGACCCCCAATGTACACGGATTTTATGTATACATAAGGCCTAGGCTGGTTAGTAGGCACTAATTAATTATTTCTAGATTTGCCAAAAATGCTGAAAAATACCTACATGCCATTGCCGAAAATCTGAAAGAAACTCTCTCAAGCACACGAGCTTCATTATTTAGTATAGTAACTAATTGCAAAATATTATTGTTTTTAAACACCTTGCTGCTGAACCAGCCTAGGTACTCTGGTTTATCCAAATATATATACAAGTATGAGAAGCTTAAATGATGTCACTCTCAAAATATACCAAGTTTATAAGAAAACATTTTTTAAAATTATCATTAATTTTTAATTAATTTTTAAAAAATTGTTGGAACATAACATGATAATATTACACTAGATTGTTGATACATTCATGCCAATCTTATTGTGTATAGTGTTAAAAAATAAAACTGAAAGGTCATGCAAATCCCAAGTAGTATTACATCCAACCTCATCAAATAGAGTAAAACCTGAGGCTACATATTATTCTAAGAATTGGCTTCAGGAAACAATTGTATAAAGCTTGACCATAGGTTGCAAAGCAATGAAGGATATCAACATTCCTTGGATTTTGATCAGCAAGGGTTTAACTAGAATTAGGTATTATTAATTGTTGGTTTGAAAATGGTCGATTTGGGACAAGTTTATGGAAGCCCATGACTCATGTTAGATTAAGTGCCCAGAAGAATAATTTTAATTTTAATTTCAATTTTTTTTAAAAAATTTGATGTACCTATTCAACTCATCATTGATAGTGAGAGGATTCTTTTCTACATGCAAATAAACCCTAACTGTATATGAAGATTAGAACCATTGGTTGCAAGGAAAGATGCTCCACAACACATTTGACAAGAGATTCATTCCATCTTTGAAATATTGTTACCAAAAATAAAAGGCTAATTGGGAAAATTGTTGAAGAAGCAATGTTGTGCACCAAGCAATGGAAGGTGATGTTCAATGTATTACTTCTAACAAGAGTTTTCAACTAGAAGTCTTGAGCATTGTATTTTTGTTGGTGTGTATTAACCTGTAAATGTCAGGGAAAGCCAATATACACTGAAAAGAAGACCAAATTGGTCAGCCCTAATGTTTAGGGGTTAAGGGGTTTTATTGGGGTTTGCATCCTATGCTACTTGGACTTCCCATTTTGTTGTACAAATTCCACCAGAAGAAGTGGCAAATATAATCACCATGCTACACTTGTCAGGGAAAAATGTTTAGAAATGGTTCTAATTTAAAGAATACACATTTGCATGTAGCACCATTTTATTTCTCCCAAGATTTTTTAAGAAAAAATAATAATTTAAGGAATAAATGTATATGAAACCTTTGAAAATCACATGTATGTGTTTGTGCTAAAATAGAACTTGGATTTTGAGGTTTTCAAATCAAATATTTGTAGGTTTAAGAATAACATGTTTTTTTTACTTCAATCATATTTTTTGTTAACAAATAAAATCATTTACTTTTAATTATGATATTCTTAAATTGACATTAAATAACCTTTGATTAATCCATAGCTTTTTCGTTGGTCACAAGGTTTTATTGTGTTCAATCACTCACAAATATGTAATACAACACATAAAAATATGTTAAATTAATTATTTTTAATAAACACAATAAATGATTATTTGAGTGGTTCAATAGACATTTGTTAAAAGCCAATTCATTGAAGGGTGAAAACATGGTAAAAGGTGCCAAGGGTGCCAAGGTAAAAGTTTTTTCCAAAGATTGCACATGACATGTGTTATTTTTGTGTTGGTTTATAACTTAAAATTTTGTATTTTGAATATTTAATTTAACACTACATGTTAGATTTTTTTAATTAAAAAATGATTTTATATCATATATATTATTCATTCATGCCTTTTATCACATAAATATGAACAACTTTTGTTAAGGCCACATTTTCAAAATCTATAATTTTCAGAATCAAAAGCATGTTTGAACCAAATGTGTTCAAATTGGTTATAAAAACAATTTTTATCAATTCAAATCTTTTTGCCCCTTCTAATCATCAATGTTAAAATCCTCTCCAATTTTTAGAAGGAATGGTGCACACTTGGTAATAAAAAATGAATGTTTGAAAAAAATAAGGATTGTCCACTTTTGAGGTTTGAATCCTTTGAACATGCAAATATTTTTTATTTATGCCACATTTTGAATCTATAAACATCGTAATTAGTGGAAAATATTCCAAAAACATTTATGAAAATCTAAAATATTATGCTTCTTTTGTAATCTTTCAAACATATAAAAATTCAATTTTAAGAAGTCTCCACTCACTTGGGTGGCTCCTTTGATTGTGTTTTTACCTTGAAGCCAATTTGTTAGATTTATAATAAATCTATTTGCTTTAATGAATTTTTTTTGGTACACTCATTTTTAAATATTATAAATATTACGTTTTTAATTAAAATATAGATCATTATGGTTTGAAGGGATAGTTTTAAGGTAATGCATAAACATTGATTATTGTCTCCTTTTACAAAGTAGACTGTAGATTATAAGTTTATGAAAGATTATGGTAAAGGGAAACAAAAATAAATAAAAACTTACATATGTATAAAGTTCACATGATTACACTTCATTATAATCATGTTAAAATATTTAAAGGATATCAAGTAAATTTGAAGTATAAAAATGTAATACTCATTAAAACATATTTCTATTTTTTTTAAAGTAAATTGAAAAAAAAAATGAAATTCCATAACCTTGAGGCCATGTTCTAGAGCTCCCTATAACAAATTGTATAGAAATCATTAGTTTTTATTCAAAAAGGAAACACTTAGCATGTTAAAAATCCTACCAAATCTACTTTCTAAATATATTTTGAAAATTTCAACTACCATGAACTATTAAATTTATCTTGCTTGGACCCAACAACAATGGTCCAATCTTTTCATTACATTCATATGTATCAAAATATGAAATTTGGAGAAAAACTCATAATGAATTTACATGAGCATTGCATTCCAAGAAGACTAACATTTTAGGATTATTATCAAAAATAGTTTTTGTACTTTTAAAATGGGAGCACAAGTCAAGAACTATGTGGTTTTTTTATTCAACTTCATTACTATGATAGGTAAGATGTCCATGATATGCACTTATTAATCACAATGTGGGGTTGTATACAATGTTTTCACAAACTTTGGGAAGAAACTGGATCATGATCATGTTGCAAGTTCAAACAACTATCATTATCAATGGTTAAAGCCCACTTTCAAAAAAGACATAGCAAGCAACATAAAGATAGTGAAATACCTTTTGATGCATGCTCAACAATGCATAAGTTTTGCCCAATTCTTTCCTTCATCAATTTTGCATTTGGAAAAAAAGGAATTGAAAATGCCACATCGCATAACATGAACACTATCCATGTATGCAAAAAAACTAGACATTTATCCATAGATGTATTGTATCACTCACCTTCCATTCCTCTCCAAATTCTAACTTCAGAGCATTTTTTGGATATTCAAATAATCTAATCATTTACAAACTTTGCATTTTCCAACTTTTGGCACCATTGAACTAATATAAAAGGTGAAAATGCATTAGACTCCCCAAAGATTATACTCAAAAAAAAATTCTTGCATGTGAAATTGTTTGTCTAATTTTGTTCATAAAATGTGAATTTTAAGAAGCTTGAAACTTGGCCCAATCAATTTTTCAAAATAATTCAACAAATGATGAAGATTTTATGTTTGGTAAGTATTTTGAACAAATTAAGAACCTTCACATAATTATTTTAAAATATATATACTTCAAAAGTGAGTTTATAAATGATATTTTTCCATGAAGTTTTAGGTTATGAATGATAAGGATATATAAGCAAAAGAAATTACCAAAATTGAGGAAAGTTGTTGCATTTGCTTATCACTTTCATCATCAAATGCATGTTTTTTTCCATTTTTAAGCTTTAAAAAATATATTACTAAACATTTTCATCAAAGAAACATTGATAAGGAACATGAGGACTTTGTTTTCATTTGTTAATGATTTTGAATTACAAACATGAAGCCTTATAGCTATCAAATTTGAAATCAAAATGTATGTTATATATCATGTGTACATTGAATATTTTATGCAATCTTATGTATCTAATTGTTAGATGAAGAATATTTTTTACTTAAAAATGAACTTTGAATTTCATTAGTTTTCATGCACATTCCAAATTCTTTTTTCTTGAATTAAGAGTTGCTAAAAGGTTTCCACCAAAATTCAAGCTTATTGTGCATTATCATATTAATAAAATATTGGAATTGTTGCCTAAAATGACCCATTTGTACTATTTTTTCACCCTAAACTTGGCTTTCCTTATTCCAAATCTAGAATTGTTAAATGGAGGGTTACCAATCCTATTTCCCAAATATCTTTGTACATGTTACTTATGAAATCATCTTCAAGTCTTGAAAGATCAAAGGTACCATAAATTATTATCTATATATATCCATTGTAAATTTTAGTATAAAATGTCTAAATTATATGTTGGCATTAATTGTGTGAAATATGACAATTCAATGTGAGGATATGACAAGTTGTGTATATATATATATATATAATTTCGTTATTTATATATGACATTTAACTAGTATTCAAAATGACTAAATTGTCAACATTGCTTTAAAAACAAAAATAAATAAAATTTCCCGCAAATAGAACAAACAAATACCATGATCAAAAGGAAATGGCCTGAATTTTTAATGACCATTGTTTGGTAGGTATGGAAAGGATATTGCTAATATGGGAAGCTTAATTTTGTTATTGATTTGATGGTCATTATGGCCAAATTTGGATACTTCATCTAAGCTTTTGATATGACATTTGTTAAATTGAGTTTCGAGGATTCTAAAAAAGTTTCAATGAATTGAATACCAAATTGTTAAAAATACATGTCAACTTTTAGTCCACTCCAAAAAATTAAAACTCATACTTTGAATTCATAATTTTACAATTCATCCTTCTTGTATGTGCACTACAAGCATGCAACATTTTACTATTATGTAATACACAAAAGGGAAAATGGCAAAAACAAGAAAGGCACAACAACTCAAATTCGCTTGTTTTATTACATGCCTTCTAATCAAGGGTGTCACATTAAACAAGATTCAAGTGGACTACTTTGATAGATGAATGGTGGCACCTTGGTTGTTTTTCCATCAAATAAGCATGTAAACCAATTGTATAGGCATGACCTAACAATTCTTGCATAATATAAAATGGTTGAAATTTTTGTTTTATGAACCCATCATGAACACATGCAAAATAGTGCAGAAAATTTTGGAACCTATATTTGCATTTAAGACATATCAAAAAAGCCTTTATCCTTAGCTTAATGCAAGGCAAGGTTAGCATAAACAATCAAAAGTGAATAATTACAATGTTGCATCAAATAATAGAACTACATGTACAAATAGCAAAAGTGATGAGACTCCAAAACTATGTAACACCATTTCACAAAAGTGTTATCAACAATGTGATTCAAGCATACCCAAAGCACCCATGTGTACCACACACACACACATAAAGAAAAAGTGAATGCATGGGTGATTCTTCCAATTTTGGAATAGAAATGGGTAAGTTCACAATATAGGTAATGACTAAAACTTGCACAGTTAATTGTTTAAAAGCAATGGCTTGGTTAATTGTTGACATGGCAAAATATGATAAGTTATCACAAGTATTAAAAAATGTGTAAAAAAACCTTTGAATTGGTCCTTTTATTGTGAATTTAAACCTTTATGGAATATATGGAAATATTAAATATTACTTCCAATTAGTTGAATCCTAATGCAAAATTGGGTCAAAACACAATCAAATGAGCCACCTAAGGGGTGGAAACTACTTCAAACTGAATTTTTGTATCTTTGAAAAATCATAAGGCTAACACACTAATTTGAATTTTCAACATATTTTTTGGAATAGGTTCCATTACTTGCAAACTTTCAATAATAAAAATTTGATGCAAATCAAAAGTCTTTTCAAGCATGTTTAAAGCACTCAAACCTTTAAAATGAACAAATATTTTTTAAGCATTTTATTTTCTTGTCAAATGTGCATTGTTCCTTCTAAAAATTGGAGAGTATATTAACATTGATGATTAAAAGATAAATAAGAATTGAAATCAAAGAATTTTTTTTACAATATATTTGAACTTCTTTGATTCAAACATGTTTCTAGCCTTAAAAATTATAATTTTGAAGATGTAATTTTAATAAAAGTTATTCACTCTTATGTGGTAAAGAACACAAATGTACAATATACATGATATAAAATCAAGATGTAGTCTATATATATATATATATATATATATATATGGAAAACACAATAGTAAACATGGTATAGAAAATTAAAAAATTTAAATTACAAACCAACACATGAATACCACATGTCACATGAAGTCTTTGGAAAAAGACTTTGACATTACCCTTGGAGGTTAACTCCTTTGATTGTGTTTAGACCAATAATAAGTTTTTCAAGCTTTCAAAAATCCTTTTTAATCGAGACTGAAAAACATAAACATTAAAATAAATTCCAAGGTGAATTGATGTGAATTACTAGCACCTTGTCAATAAGATCTAGATTATTCCAAACCTAGACTTTTATAATATATTGGAACTAGATTTTTAGCTATGTATTGGACCTAGATTCACTACAAAGAATCTTGTCCATTCCAACCCATGTGTTTGCAAGTTGTGTCCAAATGAATCATTTTTGTGATTACTGATGCGACTATCCTCTATGGCACCATGGTAAAACTAACTTATAATGGCATATGTGACTACAAAATGGTTTTAAGCTACATATGCAGCTATAACTTCCAACTATTGTCAATTTAGATGAAAATGATGATGAAAAGTGCAATTATATCATCCAAAATTAGTGGCATCCAAAAATAGATGAAATTTTAGTTGTTTTTGTGACTAGTATTGTGATTTATAAACAATTGGACACCACATGGTGTCTTATTCAACATGAATTGTGACCACAAATAATAGTTGCGTACATGTGTTTAAGTGTGAAAAAAATATGTTATGGGGAATGAAATTATTATGTTTAGTGGCCTAAAAGATTTTTAGTTATTTTGAGTGAAATAATAATTAAATATATAATAATATTTGGTAGGTTTGTGAAAAGTATAAATGACCATTGGAAACAGTAGAAAAAAACCATCATTTTAAATTTTCAACAAAATAAGGTTGTGTGTAGGTGTTAACATTTTTTCCCGAAACAAATGGGATTGCTAGATTTGGTGGTTTAGATTTGTTTTTTTAATTTTTTAGAATGTAGCAAGACTTTAGTCTAATAATTATTTAGAAATAGGGTTTTTACACATTACTTAAGTTTTTTTTTTTTTTTTTTTTTTTTATTTTTTTTTTTTTTTTTTTTTGTTAATATTGTGTTGTAGTTAAGGTGGCAATGATCCATAAGAAGATTTTGCCAAATTTGACTACAAGATAACTATAAAAATAATTTTTTTCAAATGTCATCAAAATTTTGGCTACTTATTTGGACCTTCAAGTATAAAAAACTAATATTTTCTTTAAATTTTGGTTAAATTTTGGCTATAAAATTTTTCAAAAATCATACTTTTAGCATTTAAATTTTTTAATATAACTAGGGTTGAAAGAGTTTGGTTCTAAGTATGGTGGTTAAAGATTTCATACTACTACAAATTCTACACAAAAGCAAAGTGCACAAATAATAATTTAGCAAATTCATTGGGGTGTAGTCACAATAACACATATCATAACAAGTGTAATGTTTGCTTGGTTTTTCATGTTTTAAATTTGTAATTTAATTTGATGTTGAAATTGTAAGATTTGTTTATATAGTTGTATTTTACTACATCATGGGAACATGTGAATTGATTTGAAATTAATCCAATGAGTACAAAATTAACAAAAGCACTCATTAAGCATTGTAACATTTGCTTTAAATAATAAAGGGACTTGTAAACGGATGTGAATTTTTTTGAAAAATATATTTTTTACCAAATTTTTAACATAACCCTTAATAAAATAGTATGAAAAAAAATTCAATCTTTTAAAAACTTTTCAAAGACTTTTTAAGAATATTTTGAAAATATTTTAAGAATATTTCCCATAAACTAGTCACAAAAGCAATCAAAAAACAAGCGAGTGTAGCTCATGTTATCTCGTTTACACAAATTGGCATGTACATTTTTCTTGATTCAACACACTTTATTTTTTAATATTTTAATACTATAACCCTTGTTTGTATACAAATAAAAGGTAAAATCATACTAACATGTAGCAAAAGCAATTGTAACCATTGCCTAATTTTTTGAATTTTGAATTGTAAAAAAAATATTAAATAAGTAAAATAATTTATTGTAAAATTTTATTGTGAATACATTATGTACATGTCATAAAAATTTGGAATCAATTTAATGAGTGAAAAATACATATAAGGATTTTTAACCTCTTGTAACCACTACTTAAAAACTGCATAAAAGTAGCTTAAAACAATTTTGACACTAAAAGCACAATTTGAAAATATTTTTAATGACATATTTTTTAATATACACCTTAACACAATAGTATTAAAAAAAGATTAATTTTAAATATTTTTTTGAAAGACATATTTAAAAAATTCCAAAAAGATTCTAAGAATAAAACAATGGTTTAAGGGGGCATATGTGGCTCCTAATAGAGTGGTTGGACCTTAAGGTTAAATAATTCAACCCATCAATTTTAGAATTTTCCATTGGAAACATTTTTTCCAACCACATTCACATTACACATAAACCTATTTAAAATTGTCACCTCAACATCAATTTATAATGGCATTCAAACTTCATTAATTTGTGTAAGAAATGAAGTCCATACTACTAGGCAACATTTATTCCTAAATTACTCCAAAGCTTGACCAACCAAAAGTACATCTTTTCTAAACAATTCAATTGTGCCTACTAATTTCTTACTATTGTTTACATTTGCAAATATTAATGCAACTTCAAAACCAAATGCCTTTCAATGTGTCTCAATGCAATCTTCATACATGTTTATTATGACCTACTGATTTCTAGGCTTTTTGTGATGGACAACCTTCCACCATAGTGTTTTGGGATGACTCTAAAAAAGAACTTGCTAAACTTGTGATAGGAAAACAAAAGGTTCATCAAATGCATGAAATAAATGTGGAAATTTGGCAAGGAAAAAACTAGCATCATCCCATTTATAAAGGGGGTTCTTTGCATTATCAATCCCATTATTCACTCATTGACACCAAAATAAAATAATGGGTGAAGAGACTAAACGATTGTCCAACCATAACATCTCCTTTAAGGTCCCAACATATTTGATTGTTCCAAGCACATCATCCTCATTCCCTTGGGAAACAAATGCAACACCATCCAATCACATGTAAAAACAAGTTATTTTGATCATTGTCAATTGGAAAATGGTTCCCATACGCCATCTTGCCATACCTGAATGGTGCAAGACTTGGGGGAATAAAAAGGTAAACAAGATTTGGTCAATAATATTATCAAAACTTCCATCTTGAAAGTTGATAGGTGTACATTGCATTACTCACCCACTTTGCCATTTCATTAACTTTTATAAGGTGCATTGGAAACGCCACTAATGTATCACATGTAATAAGGTTTATTACCCTATCATGTTCAAAATCAAAATTTTCATCTTCAACCCATGCTTTCTCAACCATGTATTTCCTAGTGTAAACATCAAACTCATGTATGTACAAGTATGTTTGACAAGCTATTTGATTTGTATATTTATGGTAATACAAGCTGAAATCATGGTTATAGTGCACTAACACCCACTAGTGCACCATGAAAGATGGATGATAAATGGTTTGTAAACATTTTTCTGTTGGGTTCCAATTCCAATTTTTATAACATATCAAGCAATTAAACAAATAGATGGTGGTTTGCTTAATTGTTTGAGACATTATAGTCCTTATTAATGTAGAAAAATATAAACCATATATCTACCTAGTAGTACCCCATTTTCCTAACTATCTACCATATAAGTCCACTTACATTAAGCCTTCTACATTGTTGTGGTGCATGTTGGTGCAATTTGGCCCTAAAAGCACCATGACACTAGTTCCTTATACCAATATCAATAGGTCTCGTATGAAACCTGAAGTAATACCAAGCGTATACGTACCCAAATACCAAGTTCATTCTTACCATATACCAAGCAAAAATCTACTTCATTGGACCTAATACCAATACCCAACTAGGTGAAACCTTTTTTAAAATGCTTCATACTAGTACTTGTGATGTATGAAAAAAAAACTTTCATACCAAGACTAATCGAATGTTTCCTACAATAGTCTAGTGGGTGTTGGTTTAATCTAACCTAGAAACACCATGACAACAACCTTGCAATAATACCAACTAATCTAGTATGAAACTTAAGCTAGTATTGAACTTATACCATGTTTAAACCTACCCCAATACTTGCCATATACTTAGTAAAAAAAACCTAATTGGACTTAATACCAATTCCCAAGGGCATAAGCATGTTAAAGTATGCTAGTCAAAAACACTTGCTACTTTTTGGGAAAGTATTCATGAAGTACACCTTAATATATTGAATTCATGAATATTATTTAAGTCAATGATCAACAATTATAAATTCTTTGACTTCATTGCATAATATTGAAGAACCACATGTTTTAATATGCATTTAAGTACATTTCTTGAAATATAAATATTGGAAAGTACGTGTCACAATTTTGTAAAATAAAGTTACAAGTACATGAAAATAAAACATCCATTAGGATTATTGTACTTTCAAGTTGATAAAGGCCTAGTGTGTATGCATATAGTTTCAACTTTTCATATATAATCATAATCTATCAAAGTTTTAATGCAAAAATGTTTTGGAAAATTTGAACAATTAACCAATTTAAAACATACTTTTCATCCACTTTTTTTGTATAAAAATTCTTCAAACTTTATGTTCAACTTATAATAAACTCAATGAAGTGCTCTATGATTTCAAAATGCAATTTAAATAGGTTTTTTATATCTTTTTGAATGTGAATGTTGAAATGAGACTGTTTTGAAATTAAATTTTTTTTAGGACTATTCCTTTGGCATACTTTATCATGCTTGGACTTCTAGAACTAATATGAAAGTTTGCACAAAAATACTTAATAACAGTTTTTGCCCAAGTATGAAAAAAAACCTTAATACCAAGACCAACTTATGATGTTCCACAATGTTCAAATATTAATAGCAATTGCAATGTATCAATGGTATCACTAGAAGGAATCATGTCTTTTGCAATTAAGAAAAAAATGACTTAAAGTCCTCAATGACTTTATGAATGACTATATTCCTACAATATAACTTTTAATCCTATGTGGAAAAATAAATAGTCATAAATGAGTTGTTTTTGTTATTGATGGATGATAATATTACATACGGTGATAATGAAATCATTAGTTCACAAAAAATTTCATCCATAGGACATCCATGACAAAGGAAAAAATGATGTGGACTTTTAGTTATTATTTATATGATTATAAAATGACTATTGTGCAATGACATGGATAATATTAACATGATAGTCTCAAGTGATTATAAAATGATTGGAATATGAAAAACTAGTTTGAAATTGACTACAAAATGACTAATGTTCATAATGACATGGGTAATGTTGACCACCTACCTACCTACCCATTAACTCACACAGGCACCCACCCACCCACTTGCCTATTTACTTACCTACCTATTATCCTAGACAACTTGCTTGCTATTTACTTCATAGTCTAGTAGTGATATGAAATAAACATGTGAAATTCAAAAACTTGACAAAAATTGGACACCTTAATTTTTATGGTGTATTTTTTTGGTAATGACTTAGTTTATCATTTTAGAAGTGAGGGGTTCAATTCTTAATACTTGCAACCTATGTGCATTCTTAGAAGGCTAAGGTAGGTATATTAGACTAAAGTAATTAGGTTAGGTTGAGTTAGGTAGACTAGCTAAACTAAACTACCACCTACCTACCTTCCTTTTTCGACCTACCTACCCATTAGATTTTATTTTTACAATAATCCATAAAAATATAATTTTAATATATATAAATTCAACCAATCAAATGGTGCACTATCTATTAGTCATATTATTGTCATTCATTATTGTGGTTCCACTCCCATAAATGCCTTCATATAAACACAATGGCAACAATTTTTGCATCAAAAGATGATAATCTTGTGTTTCCATGGATCTCAACTTCTTGTCTACCACATCTTTTAATAGTGAAGCCCCATAATCCATGGGAACCTTCATTGAACCCTTGAACCTTGACGAAAATGTATTTAGTTCATGTATTGTAATGACATATGGGGTGCATTTGAATTAAAAGGAACCAAATGTGCCCAACCACACTAATCATTACCAAGGATTAAGTGATTGATACTTATCAATGTGGCTAATAATTATGGTGGGCAACTCGACAAGGCAAGATTTTTTTTAAATCCATTACATACACCTATGTCTTGTGCGTATGTACACTTATAGAGGTGTAACATGACTATTGATCGTTTCCTTTTGAAATTGATTTAGGTCCAAGCATGATTGGGGTACCACATTTGAACCCTAAGGACTCACTCCAAGGACTCCCAAATTCACCTTTTTCTTCACATTTCCCATGACCTATCACCTTTTTTTCTCATGTCAATCAAAATAATTTTGTTCCAAATTTTATATAACCCTTTTAAGTATTTATTATTTCACTTATGAAAGTGAGAATAATAAAATTTATCGAATGTGGGCCATGTTCTATCAATGGCCCAGAATTCCTTGAAATTTGATTTTTTGAATTTTTTTACATTATAATAAGGCATTTGGTTCTTGTCACATTCATATATTTTATACACATTAACATATAAAATGTTTGTGGTAAAAATCTTGGGACAAAAAACGTTGTTTAAACATTCCTTATGGATCCTTGATTTTTATTTTTTTTCATGAAACAAAGTCCTGGATTTTTTCAAAGGACTTGGTAGGAATCCTTAAACTTGTTCAAATTTAACATTCTATGCATAGAATAATGCCTTTGCAATGTGTTTATCTATGGATAAAATCAAACTTTCAATATGAATGTGTCATTTAGTTTCAACAAAATGTTAAAGTGAAGGGATCCAAGGAATATAATATGAGACAATCCTTTTGGGTACCCCAAACATACTTTGACCCATCTATCTCGATCAACACGTCCATAATTAGCTAGGGTTGTCAACATAAAAAAAACATCTCTTTCCCAACAAAAATATCTCTTTCCCTCTCATTGCCCCTTCAACATCAACCTTGTCATGTCATGTTAATCATATATATTTTGATGTCGACATAACCCTATGTCATGTTGATTGTTGAGTATAGTTATGTTTGTATAAAGGATAAAATAGTTACCCCTATGAACATAATGTGTAAACTATGTAAAATTTTTACCATGGGGACCCAACAGGTCCACTTTTGGTTGAACATTTAAGAGAACATTAAATGCATCAACAACAAAAAATTGTTGGATTTTTTTCATGAAAAAAAATCTCAAGTGCCCATTTAACCAATTACAATGATATTAATGGTTTGTGAAATCATGCAAATAATCTTAACCATTCATATTACAACTAAAATTTAATCGCAATATTATTTAACTGTGTCCATGGATCAATCACATTGTGATCCCCCATGTTGAAGGAGTAGCCACCTTTGTCCACCCAGGCTATTCAAGTAACGATCGCCCTTATCTGAAGAATAAGATCAAATTGGTGTGCCCTAGTGAATAACTGTGCCTATCCAATTTCCAAGTCTGTCCTTGGAAAGGTGCCAACTAAATCTCAATCATTCTTTGAATAGGTGATGACCAAATTCTGGTTCTACTAAAATGATGGGAAACATTATCATGATTAGTTTTAAATTTTATGCCTTGATGGCTTCAAACTTATCTATAAATTGGTCATCACCATCTTATTTTCTCATATCTTCAACCTCTTTATGTGTGCCACAATGGGTTCTTAGTCTTTGGTTATTTTTTGCAATTAGTGCAAAAAACTTTGATGGAGCACAAGAGGTTGGAAGGAGGGGTGAGCATTGTACATATTATGAAGTTCCCTTACCTAATTACCTTAACCTTGCAAGTCTACAATTGCTTTTAACAATTATTACTTGCGAGGCAAAGGTTGTGGGTGAAGGGAACCAAAATGTGTGGGCAACATGTTTGATTCAATGTCCAAGCATTCTATAGAGAATTCTTGTTGAAACCTTATGTCCAAACACCTTCAAAAAGAATGTGCAAGAGAGAAAAAATTTGGAATTAGGTCGACTTTTGAAAGATCTTCTCATAAGAAATTAAAGGTCCCAAGGGAAAACTAGCCCAATCCAAAGGTTGCCATGGCAATGTAGAAAGTTGCAATGGACTTCTTCTTACACAAGGATATAGCCACCTTGACGATGTCATATGCTAATATTCAATCTTATCTTCAATCGAAAGGGATTGATTGATATATGATCACCATGCAAAAAAAAATTGGGAAGTTTTAAATGCCCCCAAGTTTTAAAAGGATCATAATTGCAAGGACCATTCAAGATGGGAGGATTTTAAGTCAAAGGATGCTACTGTCAACTTGGTCCAATGGGTGTTAATAATTTATTGATTAAAGGAAAAATAGTCTTCAACTAAAATTCATTTGTTGAACAAAAAGGTTAATGGTGGATGGGTTGGTCCAAATTTTTTGACAAAAGTAAAACAAAAGTTCTTTTAGGGGTGGAAAAAGGGAAGAAAGCAAACTTGAGCCAAGCACAAGGACAAGGGGTCATAAACCAACATTGTGTTTGTTTTGAATGGTCCAAGTTGGTAAGGTGGAAATGAAAAATTTGTAAAGTGTGGATTGAAAAATTTGATTTGGTGCTTTCGTACATTGAATTTGCTGGAAAAAAATTAAAAATGAAAAGTAATTATGAAGCTCCGTGTCAACTTTCCATGGAAGCATTGGCTTGTTCCATTGATCATTTAGATGTCATAATGTTTTTCACCATCCATGCAAAGACCATGGAGGCATGTACCAATTATGGTGGAATGGGGGCATGGCTAGGGAAATGTTGAATAACCAAAATTAGTCCCGAGATAGTAAGGGGGGAGGGCTGGATTTTGAGTTTCACAATCACTTCGTGGCATTTAAATGAACATGGGTGAAATTGGCTTGAGCATTTTTGTGCACCATGAATGTAGTCCAATAGTTTAGGACATTACATAATGATTTGTCCCAAGACAACACCATGTTACATTTTCCACCAAACAACCTTTTGGTTGTATACATTGAAGTGTGTGATTGGGGTGAAGTTGGGAGGTTCAAGAAGGATAACTCATCCCCATATGGATTTGTGACTAAAAAGAAAACCAAAAATAACAACTTTGATGGTGGGTGGTGTTTGAGCTATTTTATACCTATGGAATGGCACGCCCTTGAACTCCAAAGTTGGAGACATATTCAATGGGTAAACTTGCATAACTCATATAATAAGAAGAAATTGATGTTGAGTATTTTGTGGATTCATATAACCAAAAGAATGTTGTCATTGGTCAACATAATGTTTAAGGTTTAATGACATTTTCAATAATCACAACCTAAGCAAAAGTAGATTAGATGTACATTCTTATTCTATAATAAAGTCTTTAGGAATTTCAATACATTTTCAATTTTTTTTCAATTTTAATGGTCTTGATTTTTCATCTCAATTCTATAACATTCTTTGTTGCATCTTATTTGTATAATATTCATTATTGTGTTTAGGTTTTGTAGTTTTTTAAAAAAATTCCTTTTTAGAATTTGAATTTTAGTATTCTTGTTGGGTGCCAACATGGATAAAGGACTTAAATCACCGAATTTGGTATTTTAATAATGAACTTTTCCACAACCAAAAAAATTGAAACTAAATTGCACTTTCACTCACCAAAAGTTGGAAAAAAATAGTAAGAATTGTCAAATTATTATGTTTAATTCTAAGTGTGTTGCCCAAAATATAGAAAACATTGTTCATCATTTTTGGCCCTATCAAATTTAATTAAATATTCCATGGCATGCTAGTTTTTTTTTCACATCAACATATGTTTAATCACCATAGTAAATCATTTGCACTAGAAGTAAGTGTGAACTACATTAGGAGTTAATCACCAAATCTTTGTCATAGGCTAGATAGGATGCATAGGACCCTAACCTTTTTTTTCCCCAAATTTCAAATGTTGTATTCAAAATATGAAAATAGAAGGGATGGATAGTCGTAGTTTAGACCAAGGGGTGCGGTTAAAGTTTAGGGTTTAAAGTAAACCCTAAACCCTAAACCAAAAATTAGTCAAAGTTAAACAAGGGGATGGTGAACCAAAATAAACAATGCATTATCAACTTGATTTTGGTCCAATAATGGAAAGGGGCTTGCAACTAGAAACCTATAACAAACTAGACAAAAGGATGGCGACCCAAAATAATAGTGGGTTTAGAGACCTAATTTTGATCATACCATGGACAAGGGCTTGCAACCGAATATTGATCACAATCTAAAGGAGGAGATCACATACAGTGGAAGCTTAGAAGTTTGTACATGGCTTAAGACTAAAAACCCATTGCACTTAAACATGGTTTAGTGACTCAAATTGTTCACAAGTTGGATAGGGTCCAATGACCAAAAAAGGTCACCATCTAAATAGGGTCTAAAATCTAGCAACCAAAGTTCAATCACAAGCTAATCTATACCCAATCCAATTAGTGATAGAATTTTGGTCTTTAAACATTAGACCTTGTTTAAATGGCAAACTTCACCCTATCCAGCTTGTAAATGATTTCGGTCATTAAAACCTATCTAGGTACGACAAGTTTTAGGCACCAACACTATCACAAAAGTACGATGTAATTCACTAGCCTAAACACTATGGGACCTTAAAAATGAAATAAGTTCATTACATTTTAGTGATTTCATGCTGGTTAAAATTATTTCACTATAATATCACTATGTAAACATCGTGTTTCACTACTAGTTGACATAATTCATTATTATAATTTACTATAATAAATAGTTTATTTTTATGTTGTTTTAAATACCTTATATATGTTATTTAATGATATACCTTAGATTATTTTAAATTATTTTAGTTATTTTAACTTAAACCTACATTATTATAAATTATTATATGTTATTATAAATTATTATACGTTATTCTACTTGAAGGTATCCAAACTAACCTATTATAGGTATTTTAATTATTTTAAATTAAATTATTCAACTAACCTTAGGTTAAACCTTAGGTTATTTTATTTTAAATTAATATATGTTATTTCAAGTTATACTTTAGGTTATTCAAAGTCATTCTACTTTATGTTATTATAAGTTATTTTATCCTAAGTATAATAACTTAAAATAATCTAAAACATAATATAATGACCTAAAGTAAGATAATTTAAAATAGCCAATAATAACCTTTGATAATATAACATAGAATAACCACCAATAACCACTAATAAAAATAGTCATTAATAACCACTAATAACCATTAATAAAATAACCACCAATAGCCACTAATATAACCATTAATAATCACCAATAGTCATTAATAAAATAACCACCAATAACCATTAATAGAATATCCACCATTAGCCATTAATAATCTATGGTAATTTGGCCTAAAATAACCACCAATAACCATTAATAGAATATCCACCATTAGCCATTAATAACCTATATATGGTAATTTAGCCTAAAATAACCATCAATAACCATTAATAACCTATGGTAATTTAGTCTAAAATAACCACTAATAACCATTAATAACCTATGGTAATTTAGTTTAGAATGATCACCAATAGCCACTAATAAAATAACCATTAAAAACCATTAATAGTCACTAACAAAATAACCATTAATAGCCACCAATAGAATAGTTACCAATAGCCATTAATAAAATAAGTATTAATAACCACCAATAGCCCCAATAAAAGAACAATTAATAGCCACCAATAACCATATATTGTAATTGTTTAAAATTGCCAAAAATAATTTTAGGTGAAATAATTTATAATAGACAAAAGTAACTTAAGGTGAAATAACTTACAATGGCCTAGAATTGCCAATAATAACATAAGGTGAAATAACCTTCAATAGCCAAAAGTAATTTATAAAAAAGCTACAAGTAGATTAAAGTGAAGTAATCTACAATGGCCAAAAAAACATAAAATAACCAAAAATAATTTACAATAGCTAAAAATAGTCTAAGATGAAATAGGCTAAAATAACTAAAATTAACATAAAATAGACAAAAATAACTTAGAATAACCAAAAGTAGCCTAAGGTGAAATAGTCAAAATAGCCAAAAGTAATTGAGAATAACCGTAAATAACTATAAATAATGTAAGGTGAAATAATTTAAATAAATGAAAAGTAGCCAGTTAATAATTGAAAATAACCTAAGATGGGTAGTATTATTATATTAGCAAAAAAATTATCCATTTATTGAACATTTTCTTTTTCAAAAGAATGGTCATTGAAATGTTATTGAATAGTGATATTCAAAAAAAAATTTGTTCAAATGATTTTACACTTTCAAAAATAAATAAATGTAATTATGTACATTAGTGAATTTAAAAAAAAAGTAAACTCGAATCATTTCATTTGGACAAAATCTCAATAAGATATGAATTTGTAAAGTTACGTTTTTGTAATGTTTAAAATGAAGTATTTGATAAATGGAATGCAATTTAACATATCATCACAACAAGTGGGGTGGTTTAATAGTAAGGGTGTTTGCCTCCATTCTAAAGGTCAAAGAATCAAACTTCATAAATGGTGTGTGTGTGATCAATAATGGTAAATTGACTGAATATTCTCCTATTTAAGTCCTTATAGTTAATTGTTTAGGTTGATTATGTGGCCTATGTACTTTGGTTTAGGTTTTTAATCAAGCCTAAATAGTGATACGTGTCAATAATTCATAGGTTGAAAATCATGAAATTATCAATAATATTATATATTAAATAATTTAAATCTAATAGATTTCCATGCTACTTAATTAATTAACTTAGAACTGAATGACTTGGTAAATTTATATTTCACTTGAAAGTAACCTTGTTTCACTAGGTATTAATGAACTAATTCATTGTTTGTAACAATTGATCCCCATTCACTAAGGGGTTGACTAGTTTGACCATGGTAAAAATGTTCAAATTCACTCAAAATCTAATAAAACCCAAAGTGAACTAGGACGCATTTTGGTGTAGTGCAAACACATATTTAATTAATTTAAAACTAAAATTTTAATTTATGACTTTATGCAACCTAGTGGATAGAATGTACTTCACCTAGTGGCCACCAGACTCAACAAATTAATGATCTTTTTTACATGAATATCATATTCCAATAATTTTTAATTATGTTATTATCAAATAAAAATGACCACCCTATGAATCAAATCTAATACCACCCTATGAATTTCATGAGTGATGAAAAATTAAATGTTATCGCTCCCATTAATGACATAAAGAGACTTAACCTTTTGAATTTCAAATGGGGAGAATAATGCCAATCCAACAATGCCAAAACTACATCAATGTAGTTTTATTATTTATTAAATATATATACACCATAAAAAAAATTTAAATGAAAATTCACCTGGTGGGCACTAGGTGAAACATAATAAATTATTAGTTATGGGAACCAAACAACACAACTCACATTTATAATGAGAAAAAGGAACTCAATCTTTTGAATTCAATACATCAATGACAAACACTATGTTAATCGATTACATTTCAAATTCCATATATTAATAAAATAATATTTTTCCTAGTGCCCAATGAGTGAAACATAATACATTATCAAATTAAAAAGTCACAAGTAAATACTCCCAATAAAGAGAAATAAAAACTCAATTTTTTGAAATACAAATAAGGAATAACATACCAATTCACCAATGGCAGCAATGTTTATATATGCAAAGTTATTATTCATGTTATAATAAATCCATTATTTTTGGGGCTTTACATACCATGTAAAAGGAAAGGTGACGCCTAGTGGCTGCCAAAGATTAGGGTTAAGGTGGAACAAAATAGATTATTAATCATTAATCTTCAACAATGTACACAAATAAAATTTTGCAAAGACTAAATTTATGAAACTATACAACACAAAAAATAAAAAATAAAAAAATGACAATCAAATCATTACAATGGATACAAAAGACATTGAGAAATTGCAAATATATAATTTCATCGATGTCACCCACATTTTTCACAAATTGTTTAAAGCATTAGTAACATTGAGATTAACTTTACATGTACCAGCATACGCAACTAGAATATTAATTTGACCTTTGTTTCTTGTATTTTTTTGAGCGTGAAAAGATAAAAGAATAGTTGAAATGTCAAGCCATTGTTCTAGATTTGCTAAATTACATTTCCACTTGCCATTCCAATAATCTTCATCTAAATGTTGTTCATCCAAATTTGATCATTTTTTCATAGGAACCCACCATTAAACCCTCACCATCTTGAAATATTCATTCTCCTCGTCCTTGATAACATCACCCTCTGCTTTTCCCATCTAACAAGATTAGTTTCATGCGGTCTCACAAGTATAAAATCTTCAACAATATTATCTTTAAATGGGGTATATGGGTCTCATGTTTTTTGGCCCACAATAAGGAAGTTGAATTGGATTTTCTACATCAACAACATCCATAACAATTGACAATGAAACCTTGGCAGATATAGTTGGACCTCCAATTGCTTGAAGGCCAAAAGTCCTCCAAAAGAGTTGCACTTTGAGGGGGTAACAGTCTTGAAAAATGCAACAATATATCTTCCTAATATTCCACATATGGCTTCATCTTCATTTCATATGTCAAACTTTGTGCAATTCCAACCTTCTAGAAATCCATGTATTTGGATAATCCAACACTTATGAATTTTTTTCTCCACTAACCTTAACACATCATTGCCCCAAATTAGGCAATATGGAATAGGGCTTGGGACTCCAATATGCAGCTTGGGTAACCCATCTAGATTAGCTTTCCATAATTTTATTGGTGGTGCATCTATTGAACTCCAAATGGGATTTATGGGGGAAACTTTGTACTGCATCATAGGCCACCTTAACAAATCAACAAAAGATCTAAATATATGCATATCAGCATGCCTTACCAAAGTTTCAAGGCCATCCTTCAAACAACCTAGGACCCAAGATTTAAAATTTAAAATCTCCTTAATCAACTAAGGAATAAATGATCTCTCTTTTGAGATCATAAAAGCTTTCATCAAATTTGCTAAAATGTAATTGTTTTCCTGCTTCAAATTTTTTGACAAATATCCAAAACATCCATTGATATTTTCATGTGTAAGGCCAACTACAACATTACTACAAAAGTGGGGTGCAATTTACTAGCCTAAATCACTATGGAACTTTAAAAGTGAAATAACTTCATTGCATTTTAATGATTTCACCTTGGTTTAAATTATTTAATTATAATATCACTATGTAAACATCATGTTTCACTACTAATTGACATAATTCACTATTATAATTTATTGTAGTAAATAGATTTACTTTTATGTTGTTTTAGATACCTTATATATGTTACTTTATGACATACCCTATATTATTTAAAATTATTTTAGTCATTTTAACTTATACCTTACATTATTATAAGTTATTATAGGCTATTACAAAGTATTATACCCTAAACTATTATACGTTATTCTATCTTAAGGTATCCTAGTTAGCTTATTATAACCTTTTAAATTATTTAAAACCTTAGATTATACCTTAGGTTATTTTATTTTAAATTAATATATGTTATTTCAAATTATACTTTAAGTTATTATAAATTATTTTATCCTAAATATGATAACTTAGAATAATCTTAAATAAAATACAATGACCTAAAGTAAAATAGCCTAAAACGGCCAATAATATAACCTATGAAAAATAATTTGGAATAACATACAATAAAATAAATATCAATAACCTAAGATAATATAACTTAAAATATCCAACAGTAACTTATAATACAATAGCCTTTAATAATTATAATGTAACCTAGAATAACCACTATACCAATAATCATTAATAAAATAACTATTAATAACCATTAACAAAATAGCCACTAATAGACACCGATAGAATAACTATGAATAGCCATCAATAAAATAGCCACTAATAGACACCAATAGAATAACTACCAATAGCCATGAATAAAATAGCCACTAATAGACACTAGTAGAATAATTATCAATAAACATTAATAGCCACCAATAAAATACCCACCAATAGCCATATATTAGAATTTTTTAGAATTGCTAAAAATAATTTAAGGTGAAATAATTTATAATAGACAAAATTAACTTAAGGTGAAATAGCCTATAATAGCATATAATTGCCAATAATAGCATAAGGTGAAATAGCCTTCAATAGCTAAAAATAACCAACAATAGCTTCACATAATTGAAAATAATTTAAGATGAAATAACTTAAAATAGCCAAAAATAATTTATAATAGTTGCAACTAATTAATGGCCAAAAATAGCATCGAATAGCCAAAAATAATTTACAATAGCTAAAAATAACCTAGGGTGCAATAGGCTAAAATAGCCATAAATAATGTAGGGTGAAATAATTTGGATTAATGAAAAGTAACCCTATAATAACTAAAAATAGCCTAACAAGAGTAGTATTATTATATTAGCAAAAAAATTATCCATTTATGAAACTTTTTTTTCAAAAGAATGGTCATTAAAATGTTATTGAATAGTGATATTCAAAAAAAAAATTGTCCAAATGATTTTACATTTTCAAAAGGAAATAAATGTAATTATGTAAATCATTGAAACTTTTTTAAAAGTAAACTTGAATCATTTCATTTGGACAAAATTTCAATAAGATATGAATTTGCAAAGTTTATGTTTTTGTATTGTTTAAATGAAATATTTGATAAATAGAATGGAATTTAACATATTATCACAACAAGTGGGGTGGCTTGATGGTAGGGGTGTTTACCTCCATTTTAAAGGTCAAGGAATCAAACCTTACAAGTGGTGTGTGTGTGGTCAACAATGGCAAGTTGACTAAATATTCTCTTATTTAATTCCTTAGAATAGGTGCCTAGGTTGATTATGTGGTTTGCATACCTAGGTTAGGTTTTTAACATAATTTAGGTAGTGACACATGTGAATAACTCATAGGCTAAAAATCATGAAATGATTAATAATATTATATATTAAATAATTTAAATTTAATTGATTTCCATGTTGCTTAATTAATTAATTAACAAGTGAATAGCTTGGTAAATTTGTATTTCACTTGGGAGTAACCTTGTTTGACTAAATACTAATGAACCAATGCATTGTTCGTAAGAACTGGTTCCATTCACTAAGGGGTTGACCAATTTCACCATGATAAAAATGTCCAAATTCACTCAAAATCTAATGAACCCAAAATGAATTAAGACGCATTTTGGTATAGTGCAAGGAAACCCAATTTGACCTCCTCAAACACATCCCTCACCGTTAACAATGATAAAAATGCTAACAAATGTTAATTCTTATTATTCTTCACATAATTATCCATTGAAATAACAAATTTCTCAACAAAGGTTTCACACCAATAGTATCATTTAGGGTTCATAATTCATGTACACAATGTGATTTCCCTTGCAAAAAACATGCAAAGAGTGAGTTATATGGGGGGTGTTCAAACAATAATTTTGAGTTTGAAATTAGAATCGCTTCCAATGTTCACAAAAGCCACAGCAAGGACCCAATTGTGAAATTGGGATCATTTGGCCACAATTCATTGGAATATTATGCATATTTCTCATCTTTGTGTCCATGCACTATCATACCTGTGAAGGTAATGGGCAATTATTTAAGCCCAGATATCATTTTGTTACACACTTGCAGCCTTGGAAGTGAAGTTTTTGCATGATCCATTTTGTCATGGATAATGCATAGGAATTCATCCTTTGACTACACTAACTTTGTCCTCCAAATGTAGTATAAATTTCTACATGATTTTTGGTGCAAGATATGTTTTCTTAGTTTACCCTCATACTCAATAGCCTCATTGTTATTCTTTCCCACCTTCGATATCAAGTCTTTGAAGGATTCACAAACAGTGCATTTGGCAAGAACCGACCCTTGTTTTCGCACATTGAGATTTCGATGGTGTCTTTTTTTCAACCTATTCATGGTAGATTGAGAAATACCACCAATGTTTAATTCCTTGCTTATCTGCAACAACACAATATGAAAACAAAGGAAGTTTAGGTTCATGATAATAAACACCCCAATATATATGTTGAAAATCGTTTCAATTTCTAATAAAATAAACTAGGACAAAAAATGTTTGGTGGTGGCTAGGTATTTCTCACCAAATAGACTTTACAATTTACCTAATCACTACACTTTGTAGACTCTTTCATGTTTTAAGCAACAAACATTGAACATCTTATCTCCCATTTCCATTCCCTTTCATTTGATGTGGCATTGTATCTGCAAACAAGTCAATTAATGATTGAACATTTAACTCCACTTGCCTAGTTGAAATTCGTAATTTATGTGTACCTTTGTTGTTGTGCGGTAAAAACCAACCTTGCTTACTATTTGATTTGTACAACATGTATGTCGACCTTGAAAGACCAACGATTTGGTACCAAGTAGTTTCACAAATTTTTACACCTTAAATATTAATAAACTTTCATTGTCCTTTGTCTCCCCTCATGTGCAACCTTCTTGGAATATTTAAACCATATGTTGTGCGATCTTCAAAAAACAAGCTCCAAAACTCTTGTCTCAACAACAAGGTCTTTGCATGAGGAAAATGTTGACAGTAATTCATCGCATAATAAATTGATGCACTCACACTTCACACAAACTCCACTTACAACACCTTTTCAATTTTAGAAATAAAATCTTCAGAATCAACACCACTCTACCTCCTCTTTTGAAAAAAAAAAAAATTCTTCACACTAATTATTCGTACATCATCATCATCATCTAGTATCTAGGTTTCGTTAAATGTAATGAAATGTTCTCTCAAGGGGTACGTGTCAAAAATTGTTTGAACTAAAGGCCATTTCCAAATTGTCATCACTATTGACACAATCCCATGATAATACAAAATACAAAGCCCAACATGGTCCTCACCCAATTGATCGTCAAGAACTGCTTCTTATGGGTCACATGTAACCACCCAACCTTTACAATGAAGACCCCACCATTGTCTACAAGATTACATTCAACTCCTCGCCATTCAAACCTTTGTTTTTTGACCACATTTGAATTTCTTCCTCTCACACCATCACCATATTTTACATCATCATGTTGATGCCCATTAACTTGTTTATTTCCCTCTTCATGTTGTTCAAAATTCTCCTACGCCTGAGCCTCCTCATCACCCTCTCCAATATCATCCTCACTTCCTTCCTTGCTCTTGGAATTAAAACCAAAATTACATACGGAGCCTTACACACCGTCCTTAGAAGTATAATTCCTTTTTCCACATAATTTTTCATTACACAAGTCCTCAACTATATTACCCATATTTTCAAAATCAATGATGTTCTCAGGCCATAAGCCATCAGGCAATGAATCGTCCCTACATGAAATTCGTTTCTTCGCAAGATTATTCACCCCATTCATTGTCAAATCACCCTAATCAAGCACCATAATATCCATTTGTCATTCAACAATAGATCCTTGAAAGGCCAAAAAATTTACATTCCAACTGTTAACCCATAATATATGGCTATTGGAGTTGGGCAAAATAGCTTTTGTTCCTCAAAGGCCTCATGCATAGTTTCACTTGAAACCACCATGCAGTTTTCCACTTTACATGGACCATATATTAGAACAAGTGTTGGATCTCTCCATGTTCCAATTCTAATCTTCAACCATTCATTTTTGCAAGAATCCCAAATGTTGACAAAACTACCAAACATGAATCCCTCAGCCATATCCTACCAAGTCAATAACAAACACAAGGAAATATTAGCGATATGAAAGAAAGATTTTGAATAGGATCTCTTTGGTTGCCTTCTGATTTTGGCACTTGGCAACCACCAAGATTTTGAACTTCAAATCCATTTCTTCCAAAATTTGTTTCATAGCCAATATTCTTGGCAAAAATCACCTAGTGATCACTAATTGTTTTTCTTGCCAATATTCTTGGCAAGAATCGCCTAACGGCCACTAGGCAATTCATCCTAAAAATATTGGCAAGAAAAACACATGGCAGCCACCATGTGCTTTCGAGCCAATATTTTTGTCGAATATCACCTAACAACCACCAAGCAATTCCACCCAAAAATATTGGCAGGAAAAACGCCTAGTAGCACCAAGCAATTTCCAACCAATATTCTTAGTGAGAATCACCTAACTTCTGCCAAGTGATTCATCTTAGAAATATTGGCAAATAAAATGCCTAGTAATTGCCAAAAAATTTCCCATCCAATATTTTTGGCAAGAATCACCTGACAGTCACCAAGTGTTTTCCCAACCAATAATCCTTGCAAGAATTTGCCCAGTGGCCTCTAAGTGTTTTCCCAATCATGATTCTTGTAGAAAATCTCCTAATGGCTGCCAAGTGTTTCTCCCGGAAAAAATTGTGGAGTAAAACACCTAGCAGCTACCAAGAGTTTTTCCCACCAATATTTGTGGACAAAATCACCTTGTGATTGACAATTGTTTCTTTCGCCAATATCAATGGCTAGAAATCCATAATATTTTCCAACCTTTTTCCCTACAAATCTACATTGGATCCTTAATGAAGGAATTGAACATGATCTAACTCTTGGGGGAATACCACAATGGATACTACGATTGCTCTCTATATGTACAAATACAAAACATGAATGCCCCAAAATATATTATTCATCTTGAATATTCATTAGATATTATGAATGGGTTGGGAACAAGAATGTCAACAAGGAAGCTAATTCACACATTGAAGTTAATTAGTCATTATGAATGAAAGGAATTGCCTTACCCTAAGGTCAATTTCATCGTTAAATAATTGTCAAAATAGTGAAATGAAATTTAATGAAAATATGAAGTTAACATGTTGAAAATCATCATAACTATCATAGGTTACATTCTGAATAATTTCACGGGTCATATCACAACATTATAGTAGATGATGGAAAGTTTTATAATCTCAAAATTTAGAATCGAATTCATTTTAAAAATAAATAAATTATTCGTTTTGTTAGCATGGAAACTAACCTTAGGCTATGGTATGGACTACAAGTGATATTACATTTTGAAAGGGAATTATATGGATTTCCAATCCTTAATTCCCTTGCAAGGTGATTGAAGCCCTATGTACCTTTTGTTTTATGTGAATTTGATCTTTATATAGTTTGACGTGCTCAGTTTAATGCACTTGGTTATTACCACAATTTTCTGGGAATAAGTGTAAGTTGAGTTCAAAAGTGACTGGGTACTGTCAAGACATTATATTTGGCCAATAGTAAAAAAATCAAGTCTAAGTCTCGAGGAACAATGTTTTAGGTCACCTGGACGCATTCTAAATTCAAATGAACATAATTGAATATTGTTGTTTAACATACTGCAATGACATAGAAACTTGAAGTGAGGATTTGGTCGTATCAATATTTTGGAAACTATCGGAGTGATATAGGAAACCCTAATTCGTGATAATTGTAGGTATAAGGTAAATTATATTTTTGTGACTTTTGAAGAAACAAAACAATGAATTTTTAAATTGACTTATTGTTTAGGAGTACTCATTTTGCCTTCAGTGGAATGTTGAAGAATCACAAGATGAAGGCTAATAGAAGTAGGAAAAGGCTTTGAGGAGATTACAAATATGTTTGGTGCATCTCCTTTGTTTGTTGTTTAGGTGTGTGGAACTTTTAATTTGAAGAGGTTTTTAGGATGAGAGAGAGAAATGAAAAGTTCAATGTGGTGGAAGCACATCTTCCTTCATAGTGAGGAGGGATGCCGAGAACAAACCACATATTGAAAGAAGATAGAAGGAAAGAAATGTCACCTCTACACAATGATGAAAGAGAAGAAATGCTAAAGTTAGGGCAAGATTAAATGTGAAACTTGAACAATGATTTTTGGATTGCTAAGAGCATCTATTGACAACTATTAAACTGTAGCTAGCTCTTTAGACCTATTTGTTAGTTTAATGGCCTAATGGAGGTCTCAAAGCTTAGACCACTAGTCATTGCACATTGGTGTCATCTTACATGTTTTATGTGGAATTACAATCACATGTTCCCTTCCTCCTATAAAAATTTCTATGTGACATTCATGTGGTCAAAATGAAAATTCAAAAATTCAAAGAAGCTCCAACTTTTTGCTATGTGAACATCATCTTTTCAAAACGACGAACAAGGATGTTCAATGGTGAAACTCCCACCTCTTTCATAACTGTGAGTGCAAAGAATGGAGCCTCCATTTGGGAGTAATGATGAAGGAGTATGTTTAGAGGCCATTTCTATAATGTATTTGAAGAAACCCTAAATCCTAATACCTTTAACTAATAGTATATAGTTAGTTATTCATAATTTTATGATTTTAAATTTCTTGACATTGATCACTTAAACCTTATACCCTATAATTAGCGAACAAATTTGGCTTGAAGGTTTCTAATTTGTAAAGTTTTTTTTGTGCTAAAAATTCACCACTTAGCAACACGGTTAGTTTTTTTTTTTTTTTAAATCTCCAAAACAATCAGCACATGTTTCTAGTCATCTTTCAATAATTTTAACTAGAGTGAAATGCAATGACAAAAGGATTCTGATTTTTATTTTTTTTGGAGAAATAAATGGGTATTTAATTCTACCAATTTACTTTTAAAGCATACCTCTGACTTAATTAATGATTATTTAGTATTTCATAACAAGTTATTTTTTAATATATATTTAAATGCAATTTACATTATAAAACATCAATAGTCAGTTGTTATGTAATTATCAAATATCTTACTAAATTGTTCGTGTTCATGAATTCAAAATTGATATTAAATTAAAAATAAAAAGTTACTTAATTTATCATTCAAGGATACACTAATCCTTGATAAATAACTCAAAGGTAATAAAATATTTAAGTGGTTCATATTTGAAATGTTTATTTAATTTTTCTAAAGTTTAATGTATAAAACTTAGATTTATGGTTTATGGTTTAAAGATGAATTATAGGGTATACTATCAAAATTTGATTTATAGGGTTGAATAAATAGTTACATAATTTTCTTCTATTAATATGGTAATATTTCATGTCCGATTTTGCTTAGAAGTCATTGTTATACTAATATGTCCTAATTCATAGTTTAAATGAAATTTGCATCCAAATCAACTAAATCATTTAAATCTGTAAATTGCATAATATTTGTTTATTTATATGTAGTCTAAGTTGTATCTATGTATATATGTATATATGTGTATGATTGTGTGGTTGTATATGTTTGTATATATATGTATGTGGACATGTGTGCGTGTGCTTGTGTTTTCTATTGTTTATATGTATAAAAAAAAAGTGTGTTGAAAAGAATATATAATGTTGTGGGTCATCACATGTAGGTCATAGATATTGTGGTGTGTGGTATATATGACAATTTTCAAAATAAGAATTGTTTAGATATGGGTTTCATTTGGATATTCATTTTTTTGTGCGTATGACTTAGTGTGTTTTTTTGTGTGGGTGTGAATGTAAGTGTTTATGTTGCTTCATGTGGACACTTCGTGTGTGTGTTTTGTGCAAATATTATGTTTGTATATATATTTTAAAATTTTCAATATAGTTCAAATATGAATTTCAAACTTAAATATATGGTTGTAGTTTAATTAAATAATTAATTAATATGTGTTTATATATAAGTTTGTCTTCAACACAAAAAAATGGAATGTAATAATATATAGAAAAAAATAATTCCCTAGTGCTAAGATTCGAAAATTAACATTGGGGAATAATTTTTCTATGTATATTGCTGCATTTCATTTTTTTATGTTGAAGGCATTTTACCCAATAGAGATCAAAATTCTTACATTATAACTTACATTTTTTATTGAATTTTTCAAGATTTTATCTGTTTTTAAAGTTAACCTCTTAATGGCCACCATGTCATAATTTTTGTGTTGTTGTAGGTGAATCATATTTTGGTTTAGATGTGATGTACCATTCAACTTATTTCTATTTTTTAGGGTTTAGGGGTTTGAGGTTAAAGTTTAGGGTTTTGAATTTAAGGTTGCAAATTCTTCCTAGGAACAATAATTTAATAACCTAACGCACGTGTTGTAATGATGGCTAAAAATAAATTGTAAATTCAACTACATTGTTGAACTAAAAATATATCAAATTGTGCAAATGTTTTATTTCTCATAGATTTTGTTGATTTTTCTTGATCAGCATTAGTTATGGAAAATAAAACATTTGCACAATTTGATTTGTTTTTAGCTCAACATGTAGTCAAATCTATGATTTTTTCAATTAACATTGCAACATTCGCGCCATGTTGTTATTTTCATCATCAAATTACTCATCATTATCATCATAAGCTTATGACTTCAACTCGTCCCCTAAATAAAAAAATTAGCTCACAACTTTGCAGTTTTTTCTTTCAAAGCTTGATATCATATTACAATAAACTTATTATATAATGTGAGTCTTACACTTTACTTTTCAAATCAGATCTTGCTCTTATTACAATAAATCATGATCAACAATCCTACATATAATTGTTTTTTAACTTTAATTTTTTCCTTCATAAATAGATTTGAACACATAACTATAAGGCTAAACTTTGTTCTTTTTTCTTTAGCTTTTCCTTTTGGTCCTAGTGTCCAGCAAGAAATTTATAATTGAAAGTTTGAATAAATATAATATTGTCAAGTTATTGTTAAGATTTTCGAACTTTTGTAAAATCTTAAATTAATTGAATATGTGTTATAAGCTTTCAAATTAAATATTAGGGTTTAAGGTTTAGGGTTATGACTTTAGGCATTTAGGGTTTTGAGAATATTAATAAATTCATAGACCCACCAAATTATATGCAAAGTTTATTGTTTAAGGTAATGGTTTGAGCCTAGGGTAACTAGTTGAAGGTTTAGGTTTTTGAATCTAGGGTTTAGGTTTTGAGTTTAGGGTTTAAATTTTAAGCATTAAAATTGATTACTAGCATTTAGAGAGTAAGGTTTTGAGTCTAGGGTTTAAATTTTAAGCATTATAATTTATTACTAGCATTTAAAGTAAAGGGTTTTGAGTTTATGGTTTAAGGTTTTCAATTTAAGGTTTAGGGTTTTGAGGTTAAAATTTGGAAGTTTATGGTTTTGAGTTTGGAGGTTTTGGGTTTAGGGTTTAAGGTTTAGAAGTCAAGGTCAAGGTTTAAAATTCAAAGCTCCATGTTGGAATTTGGAGGTTTTGATTTTAAGGTTTTGAGTTTAAAGTTTAAAATTTGAAGTTTAAGCTTTAAAATTGATTTTTAGCATTTAGGATATTATTTATTCATGACATATTTTTAGAGAAACCAACATTGAACAATGAATCAAATAGATGGGAATGTCATAGACCTCAATATGGTGATTTTTAGGGTTTAGGATATAGGGTTTAATGTTTTGATGTATAGGGTTTAGAGTTTTAATGCATAGAGTTTAGGTTTTGATTTAGCGTTTTGATGTATAAGGTTCAAGGTTTTGATGCATAAGGTTTAGGGTTTAGGTTTGATGCATAGGGTTTAGGGTTTTAATTTAAGGTTGGTGGTATAAGATTTAACATTTTCATGTATAGGGTTCAAGATTTTGATGCATAAGGTTTAAGGTTTTAATTTAAGGTTTAACGTTTTCATGTATAAGGTTTGGGGTTTTGATGCATAGGGTTTAAGGTTTTGATTTAAGGTTTAAGGTATTGGGTTTAACATTTTCATGTACGGGGTTTAGGGTTTTGATGCATAAGGTTTAGGGTTTAGGGTATTGATTATTATGATTATGGTGATAGTAAGCTCTTTAGCTTCTAGGTGCGGTTTGGTCTATAATTAAAAGAAAAGCAAAAATAATAATTTACATGTAATTAAAACAAATAGATGAAATAATAAAGTAATCATGATGATAACTTCAACAAGCCATGAAACCACAACAAAATATGTTTTGAAACCTTAGATTCAATAAATTCTTAGACCCACCAAATTATATGCAAAGTTTATTGTTTAGGGGAATGGATTGAATTTAGAGCAATTGGTTTAAGGTTTAAGGTTTTCAGTTCAAGGTTTAAGGTTTTGAGTCTAGGGTGTAGAGTTTTGAATCTAGGGTTTAGGGTTTTGAATTTAGGGTTTAAAATTTAAGCATTAAAACTGATTATTAGAATTTAAGGTTTTTGAGTTTAAAGTTTAGGGTTTAAAATTTAAGCATTGAAATTGATTACTAACATTTAAGGTTTTGGGTTCAAGGTTCAAGGTTCAAAATTTAAGCATTAAAATTGATTACTAGCATTTAGGGTTTAAGGTTTTGAATTTAAGGTTTAAAATTTAAGCATTAAAATTGATTACTAACATTTAGGGTTTAAGGTTTTGAAGGTTAAGGGTTAAGGGTTTTGAATCTAGGGTTTAGGGTTTACTTTCAATTTCTACCATCTTGTGTTCATAATGAATGCAATTACACCAACATGTACCATTACTAATCATAATCACTACTTACTTTTTGTGTTTTGAAATGGTAAGTTAAATTTGCATTGAAGTTTTGGGATATGCTTAAATAAAATCCATGAATAAAAATACCCAAAAATAGTTTTAAAACAATACAAACTATGTTATTTGCAATGTAAAAAAATTTCACAAAGACTTGTTCCTACATTTACTTGCCTATTTATTTTGACAAAATTTTGAATACAAACCTTAACATAATAATATTTAAATTTTCTTCATGGTTTATAAATGATATTATACCATGCATATATATCTCACTTCAAATTGATTTCATATTTTTGTTTAAGCATGATAATCCAAATGATCATTTGAAGTAGATTGTATATTAATGCCCATCAAACATCTTTTTAAAAATTTTTTTTAAAAATATGTAGTATATGATTTTTTTCATTTTCTTCCACATTTATGACTAGTTAGCTAAAATTACTCCATGTGATATTTTTCGGTTGAATTTTTTATAGCATCCAATAGGTAATTTTAATTGAACATAAAGAATTAAAATCATTTTAATCATTTGTGGATTTTTTTGTTTATTTAACATATTATGATCCATATTATAATTCAAGAAACTTAAGATAGGTACTTAAGGGTATAGGATTTAACATTTATTATTATTTAAAAAGGATTCGTGTAATGGTTTATTTGATTTTATATTCTATTCTGGAAATATTTGAAAGCTCAAATGAAAAGGATAAAACTGATGAAACAACATGGATGAAAAGAATCATGAAATAGTTGGTACCATAAAAATTTGATGGTTTATGTCGATTCATATCTTCAAGTTTCGTTAAGTCTTCATCTATGTGCTTCTTCTTTCATTTTCAACTCTTGCTTCTTGCATTTCTCCCTTGCATTGTAATTGTTTCCACTTTCACTTCAAAGAATCACACTTCAAGCTTTGTGCACTTCTTATCCCACTACATTCATTCTATTTTCAAACTAGTCCCTTTCTCATTCCATAGGTTCTTTAGATGCTTCGTTGGAGGTTTCCTTCTCATCATCGTGGCACAAAGCTTTTCCATTTCGGCACAAAGCTTCTGACAACTTTTACATCCTCTCATCATAGTGTGCAACCCCCAATGAGAGCCTCCAACTTGTGACTTTAGGTAATCAAATTATTCTCTTTTCTTCTTCCATTTATAAAATTATCACATAACCGTCTTCTGTGCATTTTTTGTTCACCTATTCCTAGGTTTCAGAGTCTATACTCTAATGCAATCTATTGTCAATCATTCATTGTTCTTCTTATCATGCATGATTCCTTGTTTTTGCTTATTCATTTGTTTCTCTCACTTTTCCACCCTCACTATATCTTTGTGATCTTGTCTTTCTTCTTTTATTAGGGTCATGACTTGAATTTTTATTAGTCTATGCTTATGAATCTACATGATTTAGATTTTGTATCTGCTTTTGTCTACCTTTGTATTTTTCTTGGTTGGATCTTTGTCTTTGTTTACATTTCCTTCAAAAACCTTCTTTATTTTCATCTATTTCTTTCTCAATTTTTCTCCCTATCTCTATGTACCTCACTATCCTCAACTTTATTTCCATCAATATCTCTTTTTGTCCCTATGTTTGTCTATCTTTTTCAGTCTCTCTATTCTATCTCCTCTTGACTCTATCTCCGTATGTGACTTTGTCTGTCACAATCTTTTCAACTCTTATTCATTCTTTGTCTTTGTGTGTCTCATTGATTTCAATCATTTTTGTATCTCCATCTCTTTTGTCTATACAACCTTTTTGTCCCCATCTCATGTTCATAGTCCTTTGATGTTTGTCTTTTCCTTCAGTTTTTCCTTATCCCTTTCTATTAGTTTTTGGTTTTTCTTTATTGTCCTTGTTGTTGTGATCTATTGCTAGCTAGTAGTACGGTTGAGCCTTCCCTTTTCATATGGGATTGCAGTAGAAACTCAATTTGTAGGTTAGTGTTCATCACTGGCCTTTATGCACTATAGGAAATTGATCACGTTAGTGAGGAAGTTATAGTAGTTAAATCAATATCATACATACTACTATTGATGGTCCCTAAACAAGTGTGAAAGTATAACTTTTATTCATATCGAGTGTGTTTTTTGTTTTTTGTTTTGTTCTATCTTTCCTTGTTTGGTTTTTTCCATGGCTTCTTAAGGAGGTGTTAACCTTGTTGCTTTTTCCCTTCACTGTGAAAATGGAGATTTCTTTATTCTTACAAAAGATTTTTTTTTTTTGTCTATTCCTCTCTTTGGGTCTATCCGTTAATCCTTAGCTTCTTTTGTTTTTTATCCTTGTTTTGGTCTCTGTTTTCTTTTACATCGTTTTTCCTTTTCTAGATTTTTTGTGACTTGGTGAATAATTGTTAACCATGGATATCTTTCTAATTATTAGAATGGAGATCTCTCAATTCTTATGAAAAATATATTTGTAATTCCTTAGTAGTCATTTAAGGCATATCGTTAAGTGCAATAATTTTATTTTTCCATTCTTTGTCTTCTTCCATATGTGTATCAACATCATTGTACATATATTTGAGTGTCTGAATGAACCTCAAACAATTTTTTGGATTTGTGCTTCTCATTCTTGTTGTCTTTGTCAGCAAATTGAAATGTTATATATGTCTTTTCTATAACCTTATGTCTCTCCAGGTCTATCTGGTAACATTTCTCAAATCAGCTTCACATCTACATAGATTTTCTTTTCCTTCAAAATCATTGGCAATTTCTTCCAATTTTTCTTTATTCTTCTTCTCTTCTATTGACCATCCAACTACATTCAATTTACTCAAATTCTCTATCAAATAGTTTAGTTCTTTTTTCAACCACACAATATTTTCCTCTTTAGTAGATTCAGGCAAATAAATAATTTTCAACACAAACAAAAAAACTTGCCCACGAAATTTTTCATCGCCTCATCATCATCACCAACAATACACATACATACATCATGAAATCATGGTTCCAGAAACCTCATAAACTCTCAAACACCTCACCAAGCATGATTTCATTCTTGTAAGTCCTTGTCTTTGTTTCAATTGCAAAAGGGGATTTCCCTTTTGTTTAAGCAAGGAAAGGAAATCGCCCGGCGGCTACTAGGTGATTACCCTACTCCTTTCATTTGAATGGGAAATCACTTAGTGGCTGCTAGAGGATCTCCTTCTTAATGTAGAATAGACGTGGAATCACCTAGAGATCACCATGCGATTAAAAATTCCTTTCTGATTAGAATGGGAAATTTCTTCATGTCCACCACATCATTAGAATTTCCTTTTTGACTGGAATGGGAAATTGCCTAGCGGTCGCCAAACAATTTCCCATACCATCAAAGAGAAACGGTAATTTCTTGGTGAACTTTAAGGGTTTTCCTTCTCGCTTAAAAGAAGAAAGGAAATCACTTAATAGTTGCCAAACAATTACCCTTCATTCAAAGAGCACGAGAAATCTCATGGCGGACGTTAGGGGATTTCCCTTTTCCTAAACAAAAGAAAGGGAATTTCTTGGTGACCACCAAGCAATTTACTCTTCATTTATAAAAAAAGGATATTACAAAAAAAAAGTTTTGCAATAAATAGAAGTGTGATATTGCTTAATGGCCACTAGGCAATTTTTCACAAAAACAAAACAACACGATATCGCCTAGTGGCTGCTAAGTGATTTCATGCAAAAAAAAATTGCACAACATCGCATGTATGCCATAAGGCAATTTATTGGAAAAAAATGAGATACTTAACAAAAAAAATAAAATTCATTGCAAATTTATCCCTCTTTTATTCATCAAGGTGGTGGGAAAAAATCTTAGGTTTCACATCCACTATCTAGAGGCAATAATCAACATTTGGGAGCTTTTGGGAAATTTTTTAGCATGGGCGATTAGGTTGGTGGAAGATCAAGTTCCACCATTCAAATTCTATTTTGTAAAAAATGGTACGGTATGATGAATGTCAATCCATGATATGGGATGGTGGGTACCAATGTTGGACAATGTGATTTTATTTCTTGAGGATCCACTCAAGAAACAACTAGTTGGACTTGTGTGTTCAATAAAGAAATTAGATGATGTACTTGTTCCAACTAATGTAGAGAAAGGGTTCGAGATGAAAGACATTTAGGACCTTGATGTTATGGTTGTCCTTGAAAAGTGGATCAAATTCAAAGAGCTCATTGAATTGGAGAGGGAGGACACCACAAGAGATTCCCAAGGAGGTTATCAGCACACTACAACAATGGTTGAGAGCTCCACTATAAAGTGGCCATGGAAGGAGGAAACAAAAGTTGAGAAAAAAAATTATTGGGGAAAATTGTAAAGGGCAAAAAGGCTAAAGGCTTTGACCTTGTTGAGTGCTACATGAAGGATGCAACAATTGGTGAGGAACATGCAAATTCATTTCCCCTTGGTTTTTCCTTGGTCAAAGGTGTGAATATACCCATTATTCATTTAAAAAGGTCACCCCTAAATATTGTTTATTATTCTCTTTCTAGAAAACATGTAAATGAAATTAAGATACGAATTACTATGGACAACAAATTTGACACTAAGGTCCCAATATTCCCCATTCCAAAGGACTCATAGAAGCCAAATTGCATTCTTCCATGTTGTCCTAGGAAGTGGGAAGACATTCAAAACTTTTAGTTTTTGATTGTCGATGGGCAACACACAATTGTTGTTACAAAGGTTAGTGGTCTTTGTGTTACATTATAACATTTAATTTTTTTGCCATATTTGTTCCATTTTAAAAATTAAGAGTTGGTGGAAGACCCCAACATTACACATGATGTTTTGGACAAGTTCAATACATTTGACATCGTTGTTGTGTGGGAGTTGGATTTTGTAAAGATTGTCAAGATGTCAAAAATTTTAAACAACAAGGATTACAACCTATCAATGAAACCATCATACCATGAGAGCTTGTCACATGCGCATCAAATTTGGATTTCATATGATAGGCCTATCAAACCTAAACCCCAAATCTGGATGACTCCATGCATCACAATGAAAAATACAAAGTAAATTATTTCTCTTCATTTCAAGAAATAATTTTAGTGCTAAAGATTTATCTGTGATAATTCTTGATTTTTTTTCCATTTACCATATAGCAATTTAAAAAGACATTGAAGCATGTGTTCAACATTGAATCTACTAAGGAATGCATGAATATTTTCCTTTTTTGGGACCCGGTTTTCCATTTATGGGAAGTGGTTCTTGTTGAATGGGATAATTGCAACATTTTGTACAAGACTAGAGATGTGTTGACTCATCCTCTATATCGATCAGAAAATTAATGTTTGGCTACCTTTTGAATTTGAAAAAAACCAACTAAAGAAGTTAGCTCGAGGTCTTCTTATGAAGACAATCACTATCTATGATTGACCAACAAAAGGCGAAGGACAACCTGACTCGATGTACAAGTGTACCAAACAATTAAACAAAAAGGTGATCATTTGAAATGAAATTATGATCCATTTCAGTTTTCCAAAACCAACTACCAATAATTAGAAACCATATTTTAATGAGGTGTGGACTAAAAAGAAACTAAAGCACAAGCTTGACAAAATGCTCTTACCAATTTTGGACTATTAGCTCAATGAGGAGTTTTATACAAAAAAATGAGATTAAACCCCTTGAACAAGGCACTACCTGCAAGTTTCAAAACTACATTGAAAAGGTGGATAGAAAGCATTACTCCATGAGGAATTGAAGTAGAGTCCATTCTTTTGGACATCCATTATATGTATGACAAGGTCAATGACATGGTGAAGTTTCTAGATGTTATTGACAAAATAGATTCAACTTCCTTTTTATAAAACAATGTTACAAGCATTTTCACTATTGTTTCCATGATGCACACAATAATAGAAGTTCCTGTAGTGTGGAAAGGCTCGGATTACGAATTGTTTCTAAACATATTACTCAATGCAAAGGTCACTCCAAAGGTTGTCGTCTACTTATGTGATGGAGAATCTTTCAAATTTCTTTTCACCGCCGCCATGAAGTCAACATTTATTACAAAGTTGCAGTTCAAGTTTGGATAGTACATGGCAAGAGTATGAGAGGCTCCAATCGCTCTCCCAAGCCTTCTAAAGGAGCTTGTGCTTTTCTATGTTTACCTTTTTTTTAAAAGGGTCAGGAAGTTGGTGGAGGCTAATATTTTGGGGAGCAAGAACCTCCTGTCGTTCATTGAAAATGTAATGTCCACTTTTCTTGGGGATTGATAGCTTTATAGAAATGAGATTTAGTTGAAGGCCCTTGCAAAAACTTTGGAGCCCATTTTATGTAGCGGCATGGTTTGCCTTAACATTTTCAGGGGAGGCATTGTGACATATGTTTGCCTAGTATGTCTATTTGTCTATTTGAATTTTTGTTCATTCTGTATTCTGTTTCTTTTCAAACTCGTAAAATCATTTGTGGTTCAAAATGCAAGAAAACGAATCACTACTAGAATTCCTAATTTATTGACTAAAAATTTTGGTAAAAAAAGACCCATTTTGGATAGGTGTAAAAAAAACATCTCAATCATTATGGACAAGTTGTTTTGAACCTGTCCATTATGACTTGGCATGTACTTTTTGACCAGGCTTAGGTCCGCATTTTTGACTAGTCATTTCGACTAGTACTTTTGATTAGTCATTTGAACTAGTCAATACAATAGTCAAATGATTTTTGGACAAGTCAATACAATAATCAAATGATTTTCTAACTGGTCAAACACCATTTGACTAGACAAATGCCATGTGGCATTTAAACAATGGCCACCCAAGTTAAACTACATGGCATTTAAACATTAGCCATATAGGTTATGCCACATGGCATTTAAACATTGGCCATCTAGGTTATGCCACATGGCATTTAAACATTGGCCACTAGGCTATGCCACATGGATAAAATCTAAGCAACCTATGTTAAGCCTAAAATTAGATACCTACTCCTAAGGTCCTTATGTTTAAAAACCTACAACCTAAACTCCTAAGCCTAGGTCTAGGAGCCTATAATTAGCAACTAGGTATAGAAGTCTAAAGTAGGCTAGGGCAACCTTTATTAGCCTTAAATGTACACCACGTAAATTAAGCCTTCGTGATGACCTAGGTAGGAAAATCCTATTTCATTTAAAATTTGACCTTAAGGTTGAGCCTTTTCAATTGGTTCATCCCAAATGGCCTTCCTTTTTAAAATATTTCTTATGTCTTGGATGCTTATGGTGCATCTATTTCTATTGTTCATCATTTGGAAAGGATGACAAACAATTTTATGTTCACACAACACTAGAACCTTTTAGTTCACACAACATTATTCCTAAATAAATACATAAGATACATAAATTAAGTAAATAAATAAATAAAGAGGTCTAGGTAAATATGTATGTCAATTAAATAAAAATAAAAATAAATAATAGTTAATGTGTAGTTATTTAGTTATAATTAACTATTATAACCAAATTATAACTAATCCTTAAAAATTTGAAATAATTCATTATATATTATCAACAGTGTATTTGTAATAATCAATATTTAACTATTTAATTACACATTCATTAGTGTATTTTAGGTAAATAACTAGTTAACCAACTAGTAATTTATCATAGGTATATAAATGGCCTACTCTATCCTATATAATTAGGTTACCTATAGGCTAAAATATAGGTAAATAGGTTGAATATAAGTAGGGTATATATAAATAAATACACCTACATATAAATTAATTGTATTTAGGTTATTTAACCACATACTTACATTACATAAGTTAAATAGGTGGTTAATTTAACCTAGGGAAAATTAATTATGGCAAGACTAATGATTGGTAAAATAATAATGTTTAAACCAACCATAATTAAAATAATTATGGCAAAATTAATGATTATTCAGCTAATAATGTCTAAACCAACCAAAAATTAAATATAGTTATGGAAACAATAACCGTGACTAAACTTATTATGGTTCAATTAACCATATCTAAATAAATAATGGTTAAATATATAATGATTAAAATAATTTTGGGTTAAATAATTATGGCAAAACCGACCATGGTTAAATTAGAAATGATAAAATTAACCATGAGTAAAATAAATATGGTGAAACTAACCATGAATAAAGTAAATAAGGCCAAGCTAACCAATGAAAAAAGATTTAATGGCTAAAGCAACCACGGCCAAACCAAAAATGGCTAAATTAACCATGAATAAAATAAATATGGTTAAACTAACCATAAGTAACATAAATATGGCCAAACTAACTAATGACTAAATATTTTATGGTTAAACCAACCACGGTTAAATTAGAAATGGTTACACTAACCATGAATAAAATAAACATATGGCCAAACTAATTAAGGAATAAATATTTTATGGTTAAAACAACTATGGCTAAACTAGAAATGGTTAAAATAACCATGAATAAAGTTAATATGGCTAAATTAACCAATGAATAAATATTTTATGACTAAACCAACTATGCATAAATTAACCATGGCTAAACTAAAAATGGTTAAACTAACCATGAATAAATAAATTTAGTTAAACTAACCATTAATAAAGTTAATATGGTTTAAATAATTAATGCATAACTATTTTATGGCAAAACCAACCATGGTTAAACTACTAACCATGAGTAAAATGAATTTGGCTAAAATAAACATGACTGAAATAATTACGGCTAAAATAATTTTTTTTAAAAACATTATGGCAAAACCAACCGTGGTTAAATTAAAAATAATTTTAATTATGGGTCTATTAATTATGGTTAAAATTTTAAGGGTAAAATAATAATATGTTAAAAATAAATATAGCTAATTTAATTATGCTTATAGTATCCACCATTAAATTCATTATGGCAAAACTAATAATGGCTCGACTAGTAATGGTTAAATTAATTATGTTAAATTAATTATCATGGCTAAACTAACTATTGTAAATTGACCATGGTTAAACTTTTCATAATTGTTAAATTACTTATGGTTAAACTAGTCATAATTAAACTAAATATGGTTAAAACATATACAATTAAACAAACTATGGTTAATTGAACATGATTAAATTGATCATGGTTAGATTTAAGTTATGGTTAATTTTAATTTTAATAAGTTTTTTCGTAAGTAGTTGAACCATAATTAATTTCAATACAATCAATTTAACCATAGTTAGATAAACCATATATATATAATTAATTTAATCATAATTAATTTGGGGATGATTCATTTAGTTATGATTAGTTAACTTTTACATTTTTCCATTTTTTTCTAATTGGTCAAACATAATCAAAATGTTACATGTAATTCCAAGATACCCAACTAGTATTGAAATTTATAATTGGCCCTTTTGACTAGGCCATTAGCCATTTTGACTAGTTTGGGTGGTTTTATTGACTAATCCATTAACCAATTTGACTGTTTGATGTTTTAAAGTCCAATTTGACTAAATGTCTAATTTAATTAATTGTCAAATTGGTCACTCTAGTCAAATTGATTAATCATAAAATACCCATTATCGTTCAAGCCCTTGGCTTCTAGTAAAAAATACATTTTTTTTAGTAAAAAAAAACCCATTTAGTCAACTTGGTTAGTTTGAAAAAATAAGAATTATAGTAGTGAATGTAAAATTTTGGAGATTATCCCTCATGATCTTGTCGAAAATCACAATAAGGTCATTGCTTTTGTGTGTCTTCAAATGCTTTTTAGTGTGGCTACAAAAAATGTCGCAACTGGTGGGGATGAGCAAGTCTTTTGCATCGTAGAAGGCGTGTAAACCATTGATGCTAATGTTAGTGATGAGGAAGGCTTTAAAGGGAGCAAAGGGGATTCACAAGCCTTGACTATGAGTGAAATTCCTGCTCTTCCATCGCTAGTTGACAGTGGCAAGCCAAGTTACATTTGAAGGGAGAAAAGATCTACAAGGTTGTCCACATCTAGGAACAAGGCTCCAAAAAAAAGGCAAAGAAAAGTAATTCCATGTTAAAGACTTAGGACATTGACGTTGAACCGAACAATGTGAATCTGTAATTTGATGAAGACTTGTTCGCATCTTTGAACTCTTTAGGTGTTCGGACTTCAATTGCATCATTCGCTGATGTTGTTTTGAGGGGTGAAGGTAATGGGCAAGAGAAAAAATGTATTGGTGAAGTGAAATATCAAACCTTTGGATACCTTGAACCCAATGTAAAATCAATGATAATTATTGTAATTTTTACACATAGGGAAATATGGGTTGGTTGTGTTCTATCATTACGTTATTTAATGTACAAATTTCAAGTCCTACAAATTTCTAGAAATTTGTTATCAAAATTATCATTCACAAGCATAAAGAAGAATGGATTTATTATGGGTTGGTTGTGTTATATCATTATGTTATTTTATGTACATAATCATAAGTTGTTAGCACCCTAGGAGTTTGTGTGCTTTCGTAACCTTATGGCCACCAGACATTCGTTTCTCCTATCGTACGCCTAGCAATTGCTAAGCATTTGTTTCTCTTATCGTACTCTTGGTGGCTGCCAAACTTTCATTTCTCTTATCATACACCTAATGGTTGCTAAGCATTCGTTTTTCCTATCATATGCCCAATAGCCATTAAATATTTGTTTCTCCTATCATACGCTTGGTGGCCGCCAAACATTCATTTTTCATATCATATGCTTAACATCCACCAAGCATTCATTTTTCCTATCGTACACATGGTGGCCACCAAGCTTTCATTGTTCTTTCACAAGCCTGTGTGGAATTCTACTTTCATTCACTTAACGGCCAAGAGGATTTCAATTCTATTTTCATATGCTTGACAACCACTAGGCATTCATGATTGTTTTCCTCCCTTCTTGTAGCCAATGTTTGGTTTTCTAGTTGTCATTTAAGGTTTTATAAAAATCTTTCAATTAGATCTACGTTTTATTTACTGTTTTCAAATTTTTGCATTCAAATGATCAAATCGATCCTTGTCAAATCATCAAATGTGAAATGAGCAAACAAGATCATAACGAATCATTTGTTATTGAGGTGTCTATTGTTCTTAAAAGTGTTCGTGAGATTTTTGTTTAGTTTTTAACAGGTGTTAATCCTATTTATGGAAGTCGAAATGACTATGGGCAATTTATGAGCCTGGATTTTGGCTCATTTGGTTCACCATTGTCCATTAAAAAAGTCAATGACTAAGTGAGTAGTTATTTCGTAATTGTCAATATCATTTTCATGCTCTAATTTTGAATTTGTTTGTGAAAATTACAATTTATGTTTTAAGTGTGTTATTTCAATTTTGTTGATGGTTTTAGATTACTCTTGCTCTTTGCGGGGATGCAATGGCGATTTATTTGCCTCCAAAAAAAGGTTTGGATAATGTCCCTTCTACTTCGGGTTTTCACTATCAGTTTGAATTGCGGAAATCTCCTCCCATTGAAGTGAGTCATTTGCATGTCATTTTTTACTTCAATGGGGTTTCAATGGTGAACTAGGCTTCGGGTTCTTGTGCATGAATGCGAACCAATTCTACACTTGCACTCAAGCCTAGATTGAAAGATTTCCTAACAAGTTATCTATCTAAGTTTGAAGTTTATATTTGGTCCATTGCACGACATTACAACATCGACAAATATCTAGACAAAGTTAAAGAAAAAACATATATTTCTTTGGATCCATCGAGAATTCGTGGACAAGAGTCGTTCCAAAAAAATGATCATTTTTCCCCCAATCATCTTAAGAAGCCAAATTTCCATAAAAACCTTAATGTTTTCTTCTTGAAATTTCCCAACACCCATACTAGGAACACTTTGCTTGTTGATGATACCCCATATAGATCTATATTTAATGATTGTGTAGTGTTATTTTTGAAATCTTTTGAAGGTGCACATAGTGATGGGGATTACTTGCTCTCCACCATTCTTCCTTACTTGGTCTCACTTCACTCGTTTGGGTTTAATGTTCAAACTTACATGAAACATAATCCTTTTGGGATTATTATAAGCATAAGTCAAAACGATCCTTATTACAATATGTTATTTGAATATTATAATGATAGTTGTGACCCAATATACTGTACAAATGCAAAACTGAATATATATATATATATATTATTATTTTTAGCATATCAATTTAAATTTTTATTTATTAAAATAATATGTTTAAATTGAAATTGAACCCAAGAAATGTTTTTGGGGCATGTTGTTTTCTAATGAAATTTCCCAAATAATGTAATTTATTATTTTCTTTTTGCTTACCTTCTGGCAATGTTTCGTTTCTTTTTCATTATGCAATTTAAAATTTCAATCAATTGATTGCCTTTGTTCATTTTATTTTTTATAATCACCTAATGCCCACAAGGCATTTGCTTTGTTAGTCTCACAACTTGAATTCTTTAATTTATCAATATTTTTATATTGAAATGGACCATGTAGGTTTTTGCATTGACACATCTTCTTGTTGTTGCATTTCAAGGTTTTGAAACATATTTTAGTGATGAGCTCACATTTACATTTGCAAATTGTTAAACTTAAAAAATTGTTAATTCTCAACATCAATGATCTATTGTGTTTTTTTCGCATTTTGTTGTTCAACATGGGAATGCACAAGTGTTTGGAAGAGATATTGACAAGAGCAAAGTGGAAGTGAGAGCAAGAGTGGAACATTTCCTCTCTCATGTGTTCAAGTACTTTTACATTGCAATTTGGTCTTGTATGAACCTAGAGGATCTATGTTGGAAGTTTTTCTCATGTTCATCCTTGAAATTTTCTTAGAATGGTTTGTTTTCATTTCGGGATGTGAACAATGTTCCAAAACGGCTAGTTAAATTTCCCCCGGCTCTCATTATCGTTTGAAGGATTTGAAGCAAGTGCATTATTTTTGTATTGGACTACCTTATGGGAAGGAGGATCAAACATTACTAATTGACAATGAACCTACTAAAACATTTTGGAATTTGAAGTTGAGTGGTCTTTTTCTTGAATCATTTAGGGGACAATGTTGTCAAAAAACAAGGTGCAATGGTTGGACCTCGCATCACATTTATGGCCACCATTGCTTGAATTGCCTTTAGCCAAGATGATTTGAGTTCATTATGACCATATGGTCAAATATTTTAAACTTTGTTTGAGTTTGTCTTCAAGAAATCATTATTGGTTTGTCTAGTATATTGATAATGATAATGACAATGTCCACAATAACCAACCCCCTTTAGCTATGGAGTCAGAATCATTTCATTTTGGAAGTTATTTTTTTGTTATAACTTTTCTAAGTTAGTATTTGCTTTCATTCAAGCCTTGTTTGATAGTATTGACTTTTGTTTGCAGTTGGTTTGGTGTTCATAAACTATGCAACGATGTTAGCAACTTTGAAAAGGAGAAAACAATGTGGCCATTGAAGTTTTTATTTCGAAATGTTACTAATGTGGCGACATTTTTTACCATGAACAAGAATAAGACTTCTTTTAACATTATGAGGATTTGACATTATCTTTTAATTTATTTTTCAAATTTAGACTATTTAAACTATTTAGGTTTTTTACAAATGTTTTCATTATTAATAGAAGATTGTTTCTTTTCAAAATTCTTCAAGATATTGATGTTATTTTTTTAACAACTTGGTGGCCACCAAATTGAATTTGTATCTACAATTTTAAAAAATAAAGCTTGTTTTACTAGTTAAATTTTAGTGTGATTTGTGTAAACTTTTCTTTAACATGAACCTTGCATGGCATTGCTAAAGTTTAATTTGTAAACATATTTATAAATGTTCCTTTTTTTGTGTTTTTACTTTCGGTCCTCGTGTCCACTAAGTGATTTATAATGAAAGTTTGAATAAATATAACATTGTCAAGTTATTGTTTGGATTTTTGGATTTTTGGACTTTTGCAAAATCTGAAATTAATTAAATATGTGTTACCAATTAGATAGATAAAGTTAATTTGATAATAAAAAATCAATCACGACTTGGGCACCTTGGATTGAAAGTGACCAAATTTTAATCACAAAAAATTAATGTTTACACCTATTGTGATGTTATGACCTTTTGGTCCATATAAAAGGTTTGAAGGTCCCATATTTTCCAGCTTTCCTTGTAATGTTTTGTCTTTGGTTGTCCTTATAACCACCATTTTACATTTAGTACAAGGAATGGTAGCTTGAAGGAGATTTTATTTGTTGATTTTAGTTTTCAAAAGAAATCACTATAAAAATGTATTATTCCACTCCTTCATGTCCACTTTAATGGTTTTTATACCTTTGATGTTTTTGAGCTGCTTGATACATCTATAATTTATTGTTTTCTCGAATGATATTTGATAGGTTACATTTATTTTGAAAGTGCAAGACCTTTTAAACCAAATATATTGAACTTTTGTTTAGTTTTTAAATTAGTGCAATTTGGGAAATATGTCTTAGGACGAGCAACTTGAGGATGACCGTCAAATTAACAAGAAAAGGAAGGGCGTTCAATGCAAAATCAACATAGACGTTTTAAATAACAAATAGTTATTATCAATACAAGGTTGGGAAGGGGTTCCCCCAACCTTGGACATATAACAAGGCCAAGTAGTACACAATTTGGGCATATATCGGTCAACATTGGCCTCTTGCTAGGTTAGCACCAATGATCACATACAATGCAACCTCTTGGTCTTAAAGCAAACATGTAGGCCTTTAAATCCAAAATGGTAGAGGTTTGGAACTTTTTTCATGGCGAGCCCACAAGTTTTTGCCAAACAATGAGGCTCATTTATGGTTGTGCTAAATGATGTATCTTGAGGTCATCCTTCAACGAAATGTGGATCAAACAACAATTCCAAATACTAAGGTTGTAAAGACCTTTCCAAATGTCAAGCATATCCCACATGGTCTTTAAGTCCTTAACACCAAGGGATATAAGCTAAAATGTATGGGTAGGCAATCAATGCCCACAAGCTTGAACCATCCCAACAAATTGTATAACCAACACCTAACGCAAGAGGAGGGCAGCTGAAGGCCTTAAGGCCACCTTTACGAAAGGTCTAGTTGTGCCTACTTTGCAAAGAGTAGATCTTGTGCCTATAAGTAGAAAAGTAAGTGTTGTCAATATTGTCACAAGATGTGTCTACATATATTAGAGCCTACATCGGATACAATGATGTTGTCAACCCAAGTTCCATTGAAAAGCTTACACTTGCATCCATTCAAAAACTTGAGGCAACATACACAACAAAAATCCAAAAGTTGAAGGACATGCATGGTCAAGAATTGGAAGTTTTGCAAAAACCGAATCTCTAGGTTCATCATTAATTTGCAAGCACTCATGACATCCAATGCATAAGGGAAGAAACCTATGACAGTCATTGAGGAGATGTCGAAATTAGAGGAAGTAGAATCAAAATATAGGCACCATGAGTATCGAAACCACTAATATTCCCAACAAATATATGATGAAATATAATCCTTACATTAGTCAGAGGTCTAATTCATGGTTTTGTGGAAAAGTAGCACATTAATGAAAGACTACATCAAACGGTGTTAGATCAAAGTGCAAGACTAGAAAAGGGATACTAACAAATGATTTTGACATCCTTTGTGTCTTCTTCCCAAGAAGGCCAAATTGATCAGAAAGGCAAAAGGACTTGAACTAATGAAATTTATTTTTATAACCCATTTGAGCACATTTGATTCAAAAGTGTTTTCGACCTTGAAAATTATGGATTTTGAAAATGTGGCTTTACCCAAAAGTTGTTCATATATATGTGATAGAAGGCATGAATGCATAATATACATGATATAAAATCAATTTGTAGTCAGAATGTACTTATATTTAAAATGTAGTGTTAAATGGGGTATTCAAAATACAAAATTTTAAGTTATAAACCAATGTAGAAATGACACATTTCATCTGCAATCATTGGAAAAGGACTTTTACCTTGGCACCCTTGGCTCCTTTAACCATGATTTCACCCATATGATGGCACTACGTGTTGCACATGTTTTAACCCTTTTTAGACCTAAAGGTGAATGGGCTTTAAGAACATGGCCCACATATGTTTGATCATCCAAATGCACACAAAATGTCAATGTCCTACTTGTAGGGCCCCATTCAATTCATGTTTGTATGAGTTGTTTAACTTAGCAACATACATGCTTAAAAGTTGGGAATGCAATCCAACAAATACCCCAACTAATCTTAAAATGTGGGTTTAAACCAACTTTTGAATTAGCAAATTAGAAGTGCAAAACTTGTGCAAATTGTTGCACCTGATGCCATCTAAGCATTAGTTGCTAATGAAACAGTCCCCATGGCCCAACATTTTTACTTCGATGATGGTCATTAACACTTGTTTTACCAAGTGATGGGGACTTATTTTGATGAAGGAGAGGGAGAATTTCATATTAAAATCCACCCTCAAGGATGACAATGGAACTATGATGGGGAGGAGTTGTTCATGTTGGACAAGATGCACAAGATTATGAGGAGGACAAAAAGCATCAAATGTGGTACATAACTAACCTAAATTTTCATGAATGTGGCATTCATCAACAAACTACGACATGGGTGCTAAGTCAAAACATAAAAGTTGTAGAAGTCACATTAAATGAAATGAACCCCAAGCACAACATTTTACATGAACAAATTGGGCAAAAACGTGAATTCGTTGATGACACATCCAACCCAATTGAAGAATTTGCACCCCTAAGACACCCAATTTAGAAATGCCCAAATTTGCGATGAACTTTTAAAATTCCAATGAAAGATGGACCTTCTTGTATTGGCCTTCCACAACATGTGCAAAATCTAAATCATGTCGGCCCAAATAAACCACTGACCCCGCTATGGTCAATTTAGACTCAAATTAGAAATGATTTTAAACCCATGTTATTGAATTTTTCATTTGGTAATCATAGATGAATGATTGTGGGTGGCCCAACATTTTGTACATAGGAATATTGTATATTTGACACATGTAATTCAACATGCATTGAGAAATAAAATATATGTTTCACAAGTTAACCTTTGTAATGAACATTGTTTGTAAATTAGTGTTACACAATCAAGACAACCCAATCTAGCAATCTTGGAGAATATTTTATTTGTGGAGAAAAAATTTCAAAATGATTTAATTATTTAATAAACATGTGTTGAAACACAATGGTTTGAACACGTATGTTATGGACCAAGGTTATAGTATTAGTGTACTAATTTGAAGAAGATACTGAATAGGTGTGGGTGTGAGGAAACAATGTTACAACCAACGACATTTTAGATTTGATGGTTTGATTTTATTTTTCTTAGTTATCTTGAGTGAACAAAAAATTCAATGTGTAATAGGGTTTGGTAGCTTTGTGAAAATTTCAATGGGCCAACGAAATTGGTAGAAAAAGGACCATTATTTTCAATGTTCAACATAATAAAGTTGCATGACATAATTGTGAGTATTTATCTTTTCCAAACCAATGGGATTGTTGGATTTGGTGGTTTACATTTAAATTTTCTTCATTATCTTGAGTAAATTCATAACTTAATGTATAACTCAATAACTTATAAACATGGTTCTTACACATTACTTGTGCCTTGTTTGTTTGTTTTTCTCTTGTGATGTTGCCACATTGGTTATCATCCATAAGGAGATTTAGCCACATTTGGTTATAGACCATAAATTAAAAATGTATTAAAATTGGTCTATATCTTGGTTCCTTACTTCAACAATGTGTATAAACATGGGTTTTTTTATTATTTTAGGCAATTTTTTAAAATGGTACAGGTGGAGGTACAATTGGATGGACCCACTAGGAACATCACATTAAATTTTATTGGACCCATTGGACCTTGAAGAAATACTTCAAAAAATGTTTTCATTAAATTGTTTTCTTGAATACATTACCCATGTTTTATAGAATTTGAAACTATAATGAGATTATTATTATTTTGAATTTTGATGTTCCTTATCATTGTATTTAGAAAAAATGTCAAGATTGTCATGGTGGCCACCTTTTTTGAACTTTTTGGTTAGGAACACTTTTGAAACAAGTAGAGTTTTTTAAAAAAAATTTGTATAATTTTCATAAATACTTCAAATGGTATTCTAATTGATTTTTTTATTTGATAATTAGTTCAATAGATGTGATTTAATTATCAATTTTCAAAGTTCAAGAACATGATTCCTAAAGGGGCCATGCACTACACCAAAATGTGTTTTAGTTCATTCTGGGTTTCATTAAATTTTGAAAGAATTTGGACATTTTTACCATGGTGAAATTGGTCAACCCCCTAGTGAGTGGAGACTAGTTACTAAAGACAGTGAATTGGTCCATTGGTATTTACTAAAATACAAATTTACCAAACCATTTCACTTGCTAGATAATTAACTAGGTAACATGGAAATCAATTAAATTTATATTATTTAATATTTCATGTATTATTTAATATTATTGAGAGTTTCATGATTTTCAGCCTATGAATTATTAACATGTGTTTCAACCTATGTTAAGTTAAAAACCTAGCCTATGTACATAAGCCATGTAATCAACCTAAATAAGCACATATTCTAAGGAACTACATAGAAAAACATTTGGTCAATTTACCACTGTTGACCATAAACAAACCATTTGTGAAATTTGATCCCTTGATTTCTAAGATGGAGGTAAACACCCTTAGCATCAACCCACCACACTTATTGTGATAATATGTTACGTCACATTATATTTATCAAATACTTCATTTTAAACATTGCAAAAACATAAACTTTAAAAATTCATATTTTATTAAAATTTTGCCCAAATGAAATAACTAAAGTTTAATTTAAATTTTTTTTCAATAATGTACATGATTACATTTATTTCTTTTTGAAAGTGTAAAATCATTTGAAGAATTTTTTTAAAAATATCATTATTCAATAACATTTCTATGACCATTTAAATTTTTTTTTTTTAGTAAATGGATAATTTTTTTGCTAATATAATAATGCTACCTATGTTAAGTTACTTTCAGCTATTTTAAGGTTATTTTTCATTGTTTTCAATTATTTCACCCTAGATTATTTACAGCTATTTATGATTATTCTAAGTTATTTTTTGTTATTTTTGGTTATTTCACCATAGGTTACTTTCAATTATTCTAAATTACTTTTGTCTATTTTATGTTACATTTAGTTATTTTAGATTATTTCACCTTGGGCTATTTTTCATTATTGTAAATTATTTTTAGCTATTTTAAATTAATTTTGACTATGTGAAGCCATTGTTGGTTATTTTTTGCTATTGAAAATTATTTCACCTTATGTTATTGTTGGCTATTCTAGGTTATATTACCATAAGCTATTTGTAGCTATTTTATTATTGGATATTGTTGGTTATTCTATTGGTGCCTATTTTATTGGTGGCTATTGTTGGTTATTTTATTAGTGCCTATTTTATTGGTGGTTATTATTAGTTATTCTATTGGTGGCTTTTATTGGTGCTTATTGATGTTTATTTTATCAGTGTCTATTCTATTGGTGCGTATTCTATTAGTGGCTATTGTTGGTTATTTTATTGGTGGTTATTGGTGGTTATTCAATTAATGGCTATTGGTGCCTATTCTATTGGTGGCTATTGTTGGTATTCTATTGGTGGCTATTGTTAGTATTTTACTGGTGGCTATTATTGGTTTTTTTTATGGTTATTCTATTAATGGTTATTCTATTAATGACTACTGATAGCTATTTTATTGGTGCCTATTAGTGGTTATTCTATTAATGGCTATTAGTGGTTATTAATGGCTATTATATTAGTGGCTATTGATGGCTATTCTACTAGTGGCTACTTTTGGTTATTTTAAATTATATTACGACTAATGGTGGCTATTTTATTATAAAATATTGTTGAATATTTTAAGCTATATTTTGATAGTCTATTGGTAGTTATTTCATTGTATGTTATTATAGATTATGTTACTTTAAGTCATTATATTTTATTTTAGATTATTTTAAATTGTTATACTTAGGATAAAATAATTTATAAAAACATAAAGTAGAATGACCTTGAATAACCTAAAATATAATTTGAACTAACACATATTAACTTAAAATAAAATAACCTAAGGTATAGCCTAAAGTTAGTTGAATAATTCAATTTAAAATAACTTATATATATATAGTTAGTTAGTTAATTAAGATATCTTAATTAAAGTATAATAACGTAGAATAATTTAGGGTATAATAATTTATAAGAACTTAGGCTATATGTTAAAATAATTAAGGTAGCCTAAAATAATATAGGGTATATCATAAAGTAACACAAGGTATTTGAAACAACAACATAAAAATAAATCTATTTACCATAGTAAATTATAATAGTGAATTGTGTTAATTAGTAGTGAAACATGATGTTTACATAGTGATATTATAGTGAAATAACTTTAACAAAGATGAAATCACTAAAGTATAATGAACTTTTTTCACTTTTAAGGTCCCATAATGATTTAGGCTAATGAATTACACCCCATTTTTGTACTAGTGATGACAATTAGAAATACAATTTTTATTATTTCCCACTTATTTTTTTATTCCAATAAAATTTTTAAACCATATACCTTGGAATGTAATGGATAAACATGAGAAAAAAAATTATAATTGTGAAAAGATTTAAAGGAAAAGGCCCGGGAATATTATTTGGCCAATTTTGGTTCCTTAACATTCCTTGAGATGGTTCCTAATGTTACCACCCAATTACACTTTCACCTATATAGATTCTTTTCCCAAAGAAATTTTGCGAAATGGTAGAAATCCATCACAAATAATTGTTGTGTAGATGTTGGCAAATTATTATAGTCAATCAATGATTATGATGATTTTCAACATTTCAATTTCATATTTTTGCAAAAATTCGCACTAGGATTATTTAATGATGAAATTGAACTTAAGTTAATGAAACACCAAATTTAGCAATTTCATTAGCCTTGACATTTTTTTTGGACACCTACACACAAACTATAGTCATCTCCTAGAGGAATGTCCATGAGAACCTAATAGAGTTAGGTTAAGGGCCATTCAAGACCATAACCTTAATATGGTTTAAAACATAATGTGTGAAATAATGTCTTTTGGGACTCTTATGCAAATTTTATTCACATGGTCAAATTGGTCTTGGCGGCATTAAGGGAATTTGATGAAGACATTAAATAAACATGTATAGTCATTGAAGGAACCATTATTTTCATTACCATTAGGATTGGCAAATAGTGTTGAAAGATAATTCCAATGTCAATGGAGGATGATGAAGACTAACTTCCATTATGTTGGGGCATTCTTCAACCCCTATATTTTTGGTAACAATTGGATCCACAACAATGTCCATGCAAAGGAGGGAATCCAATGTGTACTATAGAAAATGTTGATTAATGCAACGTCATATGTTTAAATTTTGATTGATTTTGCAAACTTTGTCAAAGGTTAAATACCATTTATAGACATGCATGTTGCAACTTCGTTAAATATGCCTTTCCATCAATGGTGGGACTTGATTAGAATGGGTGCTCACACATTTACACCATGGTTAAACATATTTTCACCCAAGTTTACTCAACATCTTCATGTGAATGAAATTCGAAATCATATTCATTTGTGCATAACAAGGTGCAAAATTGCTTCACATTTGACCAAACAATAAATTTAATGTATATCTACACTAATACCAAACTTTTGAAGGAATGACTTAGTGCCAATCCCACAACATTGTATGATAATAACATGTTGGACTAGAGGATTCCATGTCTGATGTCGATTCTAACACAAGTAACAAAATTGTAGAAATTTCAAAGGCCTCATCATGGATGACTTTAACGAACATGAGTTTGGTGGAGTGCATGGAAATAACACTAAGCACATCTTTGGGAATGCTAACAATAATGTGTTTAAATTAAACTAAAGAAATTAATAACCTAATAATCGTTGACAAACCATTTGTTGATAAAGAGGAGTTTAATGTCAAGTGAAGAATTGGAGGCGATGTTGCTTTTGTTTGACTTTTGATAATCAAAGGGTATTGGGAAGGTCTGAATTCCCACCATCTCAAGAAACAAAAAATGCAAATTTGCCTATTGGTGATGTTATGATTACTAGATTGATTGATTTTGACATTGTTGGGAATGTTGGCCACATGGATGGCAACAACACTGGGAGTGCAGAAGTGTCACCATCCCACCAAAAGCCACAAAAAGAGTTGACCAATCTCTTGCCAATTCTTGATAGGAAGTGTAAAATTCTTGATATTTTTATATCATAAATGTATACATGTATCTATTCTATTGTAAATTTCAATTTAATTGATTTTTAATGACTAAGTATATGTTGAAGAATGGAATAAATAACATATATATGGGACCATTTTCTTGAAAACCTTAGCAAATATGTTTTTATGGAATTTAAAATGGTTAAAATTTGACCTTATTTTCATAAGTCCTTGTGAGTTACAAATTAATTTTTTTTTCAAATTTTTTTGTTTTAAAATTGTTTGTTTATGAAATATCTAAAAGGGCCATTATTCATATGGACTTTATAAAACATTTTCCAAGTAGTATGACTTTGAAAACATCGCATCCATCAAAATAACTAACATTATCATCATTTTATTTAAGTTTAAAAATATAATATGAATGTTCATAAATGTATGAACATCAACTTATAAATGGTTATAATCATAAGTAAACATGTGCTTTAACAAACTTTTTATGGACTATTGTGGAATGGAACATTTGCCTAAAGTGAGCCACCTTACCATGCATTCACCCTTAAATGGAATGATGTTTCGTTCATTTTGTTGAGTATTATGTGAAAATGACCTTGTATTTTCAAAACAAACATGTTTTGCATAAATTAAATGGCCATTTAAAGGATGAAGAAACAAATTTCCAACATAACTACCAACCACATGGACATTAATTTAAAGGATCAAATTATGTTTGATTGAAAAACTTAAATACAATGTGGACATTAGTTTAAATGACTTGGGCTACAACATAGCATGTTTGAATATTCAAGTTTACTATATTAAATATAAGTTGTATGGGCCTTTCGAGATAGTGGGATAATAAAGTGTACAAATTTTGTGAAAGGACCTTCTAAATCTCAAGAAGAATGTCATTTTGATGAAGAGCTTGTGGAAGTTACAAAGTATACTATAAGGAAGAGGGTGTTGCATCTTCCAAGTCTAGGTTATGATGAATGTATGTGTGTCCATGGTGAGTTCATGACCTGAAATTGGCTCAAGAGTACACTCACCACATTTTTTGTTTGTTCATGCAATTAAAGAGATTGAAGAGAATTAGTTGTCTTTACAACATTTAAATGTTTTTAAAATAATTAATTATGTTGAAAAGGAAACATGATTCTAGTTTGATGTAATTGGTGAAAGGTTTGTTTTTCACATAGGAATTTTATAATTTATAAACAATTTAACTTTTATCCATTTGTGAAAAAAAAATGGCTTTTAAATTATGACAAGGCCATCAACATTTTAGAAATAAAAATGGGTGTGCCTAGAACCATTTTTCTTAATAGTTAAAAATCTTAGTTCAATTAATGTTGAACATAAGTGGTAGGTTAAATTATTCATTACATTGTATTATTTTTTTCATGTGTCAATGATGCACCCTAAAGATTATCCCAAAGTATTGGAACTAAAACTCCAAAGTGACAACATAACAAAAAACATAAAAAGAAAGAGAGCTTGGGTGTCGGTTCTTTAATTTTCACATCATGAAAAAAAGGTGTGTAAGACCTTTGTGATGGGGATTAGGACAAATTGACAAGTTCACAAAACACCTGATGAAAAATCACTTGCCCAAAGCCAAACAATGCAAGTGATTAATGCAAATGAAGCCAACTTTGGGTCAATGTGGACTCATTTTGAACTCATGACATTCACATGACCTAGATTCGAAAGAAGGTCACCACCCTCCTTACTTTGTGATTAAAAGTGTAAGCAACATTGAAATGACTAAAATGTTCAAACTTCCCAAGTTATGAATCTTGAAACTTTGTGAGTTCATAATTCCTTCATATGAGCTTCGATTGGAGAGCTTCAAGTTGCGAAGTTATAGCCCCTACCAAAATCTACCAACACTATGATGTGTAGTTCAATAAAAAGTTATTTGACCCCTATTTCTTAGGTTTTACTAGTTAGAAATCAAACTTCCAATTTCATTCCCAACCTTTTTTTTTTTTTGCCATAAAGTTGTAATCAAAATAACAAAAATCAAAGCAATTGTAATTAATGTTTTCAAGCATTGTAAAACATTTATTTTTGAGGAAATTCTTTACACATGACACATTTTAGGGGAGCTTCTTAAAACATATATTTACATAATAGTATATTGTAACTTTTTTTGTGTGGCTAGATTTGATTTTTGTCAACTTACAAATGGATTTTTTTTTAGTATTTTAAGAATGTTTTGAAATAAGCCATCACCTAAATAGTCAAGTTTGGCTCTTGTTATCATGTTTGCAACCATAACAAGTGTAAGCATTCAATCATGGCCACATCTACCCCCTTAGGCCAGTACTTTTTTTCAAACTTATTATTAAAATCTTTTTAACATCTGAAAATTTTGAAAATATTGTTATGCTAATTTTCATAAATTTTCCCATAAAATAAGTAGGTAGGTATTCAAATTTGTCAAAACTAACTAAGTACGAGTTTGCATTTACATTGTAAAAATAATGGTCACAATAGTTTTTAAAGTGTTTTTGGGTGTTTTTATTCATTAATTTGATTTCAAAATTTCAACATATGTATATCAATGTACTTGTAGTTTTTTTTTTTTCCTTAAAATGTTAGATATAAAAAATTGAGTAATGAATATAATTGTTTTGGTACATGTTTGCAAAATTACACTATAATTCCTAATTCACAATTCCAAACGGAAAATGTGAATTTATTTCAATATCTATGTTTTGAAACCTTTCCCATGATATATTGGGGGTCCAATTTGGACATTGTTTATCATTTGCACTTTTATTCCAAAGTGGGAGTTCATCCTTGGAGTCCTAGGAATGCTTCCCTTTCCTCACACACATTTCTTTATCACAAGGGGTGTGTGTTAAGGTGCCTTTTTTTGCCTTAGCTTATTTGTGATCTAGTTCCTTTTTACCTTGTCTCGTTAACCTTGGTTATAAGCCCAAGGCTAAAGTCATGACAATCAACACAAATCAATTCCCTTTAAAGATTTGTCATTGAAAGGTTGGTAATGTTCCCCCATCCACCAAGCCCATTCATAACACTAACTAATTGCATTCAACATTGAAATGAGGAAAACATACTATTGAAGTGTTGCAGTTGCATTTAATAACTTGGCATCATAACAACTTTTAGTGCCAACAATTGTTTCCTTTCTTTGGTTTTTCTATGTTTAGATTTCCAATGTGATTTATTTTTCAATAGAAATTATTAACCTTTTGTCTTTTTAGTCTTCTAAGATTCACAATCTTAGGAGGTAGTGGCACCAAGCTAAAAGTTCTTTTCCAAAGATTGAATGCTACATGTGGTTACATGTGTTGGTTTATTAACCCAAATTTTACATTTTTCACACCAAGTTTACAACTATGTTCTAAATTCAAGTATTTTTTTGACCACTCTTTGATCAAACATCATAGTATATTATGCATCAATGTTCTTTGTCATATACAAATGAATAACTTTTGTTAAAAACACATTTTCAAAATTCATTATGTTTAGAGCAAAAACAAGTTTGAACCAAAGGCACAAAAGTGTGTTAAAAAATGAATTTCATCAATTTCAACTCCTTTGCTTTGTTAATCATCATTATAGGATTCTCTCCAACTTGGAGAGTGCACTTTTGATAAGGAAAAATGATGTTTGAAAATATTTTCTCTATAATTTAAAGTTTATTTTATCACTTTTTGAAACACTTTTAATTTGCATCAAAATTTAAGCATTTAAACTTTTGAAGTAATGGAGCCTATTTCAAAAAACAAATTGACAATTCAAATTATTATGCTCCCCCTTATCATTTTTCAAAAATTAAAAATTATAATTTTTTGTAATGTCCGCCCCCAAATGATTCCTAAAACCTATGAATGCATCCATTTGGTTTTTGGTATGTTAAAATTTTATATCACTAAATTCCAAGCCATGTGTGTTTGTGTTTCTTTCTCCTTATTTCTTTAATTAAAGCACCTAATGATGTCCTTGTACATTCCTTGATTTTGCATTCTCTCACCTCACAAATAATCTTTGCAACTTAAATTTCTAAACTTCAAAACACTTATTCATCAACTCATTCATCAAATATATTTAGGTTCTTTTTTTCCTTAAATTTTGTAAGGGATCTCTAACTAAAATGTCCTTTTGTTGGGCTTAAATAACGTCCAATAATGTTCAATTTTTAAGCACTCATTACATTGTGTCATTAACATGTCCTATGTTCATGTTCTAAAATTATTATTTGTTTGTTAAAAACATTTCACACTAAAAGACAAAAATTCAGTTTGAAAATAATTTTTTGAATTTTTCAACTTCATGAGGTAAACCATCTTCATTGTTATTTCAAGATTTAAGGAAATAATTATCATAGAAAATGGTTTCATTCTTTTTCAAAAATTCAAAGGTTGCCATATTACCACTTCTTCAAATGTCATTTACATTGCATACTCTAGTTTCTAGAGTTCTCAATATTGACATGAGATGCCACATTGACATCAATGTCCTAACGGATATATCAATTTGGATGTTGGTTTGGCCACCATGCTAACTTTTCTATTGTAAAACTTTTCACAAAGTTTTTTACAAAATAATTTGAACTCTTAAGTAAGTCAACTAGTTTTTAATGCAACAAGATACGAGTTTAGAAAAAACATTTTTTTTGCATTGTCCATGTGCAACAAAATTGATCCGTGTTGTTCATGGGTGATCATAAATGATCTACACCATTGTTTTTTTCCCCTTTTTTCTAGGACTTAAAGTGAAGTGAGTGAAAAGAAAATACTAGGGGCCAACAATGTGTGTTAAAGCACACTTAGTAGTCCCCAAAAGGTTCTAGCCTTGGAACATTATTAATATACATATTCTTGTAATCCTTAAAAAATACTTGTGATTCTTTTGTGACATGACCTTTAAACATGAATATGGCCATTTGATTTTGGCATATACATGTCCACAATGCTTTACATGAATTCCTTCAATTATTATCAGCAATTTCAAGTGTTGTTACCTTGTCTTAAGCTCAAAATAGACTCCCAACAAGAAATTTCCTTCTAAGGATGAAGGTGAGTCAAAAGCTTGATAAGGAATAAAATCACTTGGGCAAGCTTGAGACAAGACAAGGGTGAAGTATAAAATAATATAAGTCTTTTATTTTAGGTTCATAAATAAACACCTATATTAAATTTTAAATATATCACAATAAGGTGACATAGACATAATGTATCCTATTCTATTTCACCTAGATTGGGAATATTTAGGGGTTTCCTCCAAATACCCATGATGTAATTTGAAGGTTCTTGCTACTCCAGTAAGTCAATTGACTAGTGCATGTCTGTAAAATTCATGTGGAATAAGCATAGTGTTAGTTTTTATTTGAACCCTAGAAAGAGGAGTTTGTTGAATTAGGTATAAAAACCCTACAAATAAGCACCAATTTTATTTTTTTCCTGGAAAATTTGTTTTCAAAATGGGCAAAAAAGGAAGTGTTTTCTAGGTCTTTTAGTCGACAAATTCCTAACATATTTGACATTCCTAAAGAAATCTCTGGATTTTGTATTAAGTTACGATAGGTAGCCAAAAATATAGAAGCATACTTATAATTATTTAAAATTATATTTTCTAGCCAAATTTGGCTGAATCATATTATGGATGATCACCACTTCAAGTATATCACAAAATTCCAAAAAAAGAGAGGAAAAAAACCCCACTAAACACACTAAAAAATGACCACATGGTGATGATATTTCCTGGGGGGACTTTTAATGTGGCATATGCTCATGCAAGCACTTTGGGGAATATTAGACAATATAGGAACTTTTATGACAAGTTGTTGGCCATATGCCGTCAAATGGGCTTGTTCACTACAAGCATCTTGTCAACCTATTAAGCATGTATGACCCGAACATGATTCATTGTTTTGGTAGTTGCTTTTCAATGCACAATTTCACCACTTTCCGTAGCTACATGTGGTTGATTTTGTGAGAACATCACAATGCACTTTGGATGATATCCTTTTTTGTTGTCTATAGTAAATTGCACCCATTTTTTTGCACCTATAAGGGTAGATGGTTGAGAAACTAGAGTGTTTGAGGGCTTGCCAGAAAAGTACTTGTTTAGCCTTAAATGCTCGATAAACCAAAAACGGGGTTTTTAAAATAAAAAATTGAGCAAGGAAGATTTTTGATTTTTGTCAAAAATAAATTCATTTTGGGCAATGTGGAGTGTAGTCATAGGCTCCAAATGGCATGCTGACTGATGATGTTCAAGTCAAATGGTGAAGGGTTTAGATGAAAATAAGGCCAACACAAGACAAGGCCTACCTTATTTTGTTTGGACTCACAAACTGCAAATGAAAGATCTACTTGTCAAACTTTGCAATCTGTAGCATTACTACAAGGTTTTCAGTTGGGGTGTACACCCAAAACCATGTGATCTTCTACAACAATTGATTTATCATGGTGTGTTTTGGACATTGAAATTGGTCCCACATTACATACTCACAAAAGGTTTGGAAAATTCATACTCTTTTGCCATGTCTCTTTTTTATGCATTCAAGACATAAGTGTCATTTTGGATATCAAAAACCATTCAATATCCTTAACTTTTGGGGTCATTGTAAAACCATGATCCTCCTATCCACGAGTGGTAAGCACTAAATAGTTGCAATGAGTTCAAATGCAATTCACTCTCAAATGGCAAAAGGGTATATGAATTTTTTATGTTCTTGTTAATGGTGCCCAACGGGAAATTTCTTTTTCATTAAAAAAAAAAAAGCCTCCCATTTCTATGATTCAATGATCCAACTTTAATTATAATGCATGAAATTGAATACCTTTCAACAAAAGGCATGCAATGCATTGAAAAATGTTTGGTGATAGGTAAGTGTTCGATGATGGGTGGTTCTACACTATTTAGGTTTTTCTCTTCATGTTTGAAAGCACCTCCCTCGCATTGAAATTAGGCCTTCTCCTCAACATAATTTTAGGTGTAAACCAGTGTTGGACAGTTCTCATCTTTTTCAAAGAATTGTCAGGATTAGTTCTTACAAGGACTTTGGAGAACTGGCCAAGTTTTTGAAATGTTATTAGTTTTTAAAAAAATTCAAGGAAAAACTCACCTTGGTTTTCAAATTACTCAAAAAAAAATTTAAAATTTTTAAAAATAAAATAAAAAATAAATAAAAAGGCTTTATTCATTTTAGGTAGGCTAGTTTTCATCATTTAGAGAATAGCTGAATATTAAACTGATTTTCAAGCATAAGGACTCTGAACCTGAGATCTCTTAGAGGATAAGTATCTTAACCACTTTGAGAGCCTTGTGGAATCTCACATGTGGCAATTATATGTTCCCACAATGTATATTGTTCCATATAACTTTTTCTTGGTGGGGGAGGGGCAAACATTTAACTCTAAATTTGAATGTGATATTTACTAATATTGTCCCCAATAAAGTAAAACCATTTGGAGCTTCTCTTAGGCCAAGTAAAAAACTCTAGGACCAAAGTTTGATGCTAACTTCTTCAAAAATTGCGCTATCTTACATTTTGCAGTGTGAATCTAAATGATTTAATAAGTTGAGAATGGTATCCCTTGTCATCATCATTAAATGGCATTTTCTACCCTAATATTGTTTAGCTACTTCGACTCAATTTCTACCACAAATTTGAATGTTTACTCAACAAGTAAAGGCTATTGCAACATAATAGAACAAGTGTTGGGTGATTCTTGGTTTTTGAAATTGTTGAGTCCAGGTTTACAGTTTTTCTTAAAATGGAAGACCCTTTGATATTGAGTTTAAAGAATATTATCAAAAATCAAAATACATCAATTCTAGGGCTAGGTCAAATTTTATTGACCAACAATTGAAGTGTGATAGGTTGGACCTTTATAAGAAAATTAAGGTTTAGGGTTTAGGGTTGGGCTAGTTTTGGCTTATTCTTGGGGACAGTTCCAAAGTTGTTGCAAAGCAGTTATGAATTTCTTGGATTTTGGTGTTCTCTTCTCACCAAGTGTCTCTCAAAGGTTCCCATGGTGTTCCCTTAACTTTCTCATGGGTTTTCCAACATGTTCTCAAGAGCAACAATAGGGAAGAACATAGAAAATAATTAACCAACACTCATCTCCACCCACATGGCCTCCCTATTTTGGCCTCTATCCAACACAGGGAAAAAGATCACAACTATATTTGTGTAGAAGTCATTTTAGTGCTGCCATTGAAAATGTCTTTATATATTAATGCTTAGGGCTAAGTAAGACCTAAGACCCTAGCTCCTAGCTAACCCTACGACCTAATAAAAACTCCTTAAGAACCGTCAAGTCTGGGTCCATATAAACTTGCTGGGTCCAGTTTTTAAGGATGGATCCAAGTCCATGTAAACTCACCAGGTCTAGTTCTCAGACCCAAGTCCAGATCTAGATCCAAAACCCAAAGCCCAGCCAAGAACCCAAAACCAGCTAACAATGTTGGGCAGTTGTATCTATTTCCAAGAAAGAACTAGGGGGCAAGAAGGGTCATGTATATGAAACTTGAACAAGGTGCTTCTCAAAAGATGAGAGAACTAGTTTCACGTCATTAACGTCGATTCTCGAGAAAATCAAAAGGACTGGTTGATGCACCTACACCATACTGTCAGTTCTTTCACGAAACCCGCCGGTTCTTTGAAAAGTTTCAACAATGTGCAACTGGCGGTTATAGCAAAAATTGCAGAACCACCCAACAGTGGTGGATGCTAAATACCCGTCTTGGATTGGTATCAACTTTTGAACATGCCAGATTGGTCGTGGTGAGGGTTTTTTTTTCCCCCATACCTGGCAGTTACTGGTATTGGGTACCAGAGTTATCTGTAAAGTCACCCTGTCTTTGGGCCTGCTTTCACCCCCTATCCTCTCTTTCAGTGGTATCCGCAAAGTAAGGAATTTTATTAAATCTCAGTATGAAATGCTGAAGAAACTCAGGTGTGAGACTAATTATAGCAGTTGTACAGGTAAGAGGAGGGAAAATATATGTAGCAGCAGTGGAGGCGCTTAGGAAAAAGGAAAGAAAGACATGATGAAACTCAGTTTATACCAAAATTGCTGAAAAAACTAGTCTGGGTCCCAGTTATTTCGTTTTGTAAAATTTTCATTTCCAGTTAGGCGTTTGATGCCCTATTATGTCGAAACAGACTGTTCTCACCCTCAACCATGGGACTTTATGGATAACTCTACTATTTAAAACCTTTCTTACCAGTCTGGTACTGGTATTAGGTCCAAGGGTAATTTTTGTGTGGCATTTGGCAGGTATAATCACAACATTAGTAATGCTATAAGGCGTGCATATACCTGGTATTATCTCAGTTCTGGTACCAGAATGGTCCTCGTATCAAGCTGATGTCTCAGGTCATACCCAACTGGTATGTTCATACCAGTATCGTATACCCACATTGCACCTTATACACCATTACAACATTGATAAATGCTTGCTTTTGGCTTTGACCTTTGTGGCTTTAGAGCCCCTGTTAAGTAAAGAGGTCACCCTTCCCTAGGGTATATAACATTAGGAATAACTCCTTTTTTAGTATCCTTGTCACTTACTTCATGTTGATAAATTTGGGCCACTGTGAACCAATCTGTACCCACCAGCGCATCTGAAGGATGGATGATAAGTGGTCAAGAGACAGTTATCTGTCAGGTTCCAGTTCCCTGGCTAACCATGGTGGTTAGCTCATTTCACTACCTACCTACTAACAAGCCACAAGCAGGTTGTTAGTAGTAAACACCCCTCACCTATGTGTAAAGCATCTAAGTACCTAGTAGTTACCATTTCCTACCTATCCACCTACATATGAGACCTATTTAGTTTTGACATAATTGGTTACCAAGGTGAAACCATATACAAACTCAGTTGAGGTTTCATCCACAACTGAGTAATAACAGGCATCATCATCCAGTGGATGGTGTGCCTGGTGGGTGCTAAAGGTTCACTGTGGCCGACTTGTAAGTTGTCTCCTTGTTCAATGATCAGCCCTTGTTATGAAGCTCCAATTGTTCCTGAGCTTCATTCAACCCATCTGTTGCAAGGAATCTATCTATCTAGGCTACTACAACATCTCTCACAGCAGGATACTTTCGCTCCATGTTTCTATAGCTACTACTACTACATCTGCCAACATTTCATCACACCAGATGCTCTTGTCTGTGGCCCAGTTTTTGCCATTGGCTTCATCAGGACCTCCAAGTCCCCTTTGTCATATCCCCTTTTAAAAGGAGAATAGAAAGCAAACCCCACTTGTTGGCCTAATATTTTGACCAGCATTTGGTTTCTTCTGAGTGAGGCTTGCAAGCATCTTTTAGGAGTCAATAAGAAGCTTGTCATTACTCAAGCTAAGGGATATTCACTCCTTGTATAACAAGGAATGACAAGAACAAGCACGTCCTCGCATGATCACTTTGCCCTCTCTAGTAGGTTAAAACCCATGTTGGTCCATTATTTCTTTTAACTTAATAACCATTGGGCAGGTTTATTATAAAAAAATTTGGGGGATCACACAGGTTATCAATATCAACATCATTTTTAAATAGTTGTTAGGTAGGTTATCAAACAAAATTGAGTAACAACTATCAATTATGCGTAAGAGTAGGTTATCAAGGCTCATTCACGATTGAGGTTTTTCAAAAAGGAATGTCTAATTGAAAAATGATTATGAAAAAGAATTTACCTTTTCATAGTGTTCAGTATATTACAATTGTGATGTATTATTATGTTCCTACTATTAGAGTATTGAGAAAACAAGTTTTGTTTTAATTCAATAATTATTGAATTTTTTATAAAAGTCTTTTTGAGTCCTTGACTGATTCATAGTCAATTGTTCATATTACATATTTTTATAAATGAATGCAAAAGGAATCAATAAAATGATGTAATTGATTTCAAACTTTTTGTACAAGAAAATCATGCTTCCCTTTATGCAACTAGATGTTTGTTAGATTAATTTGATGAAACAATCAATTATATGAAAATTTCAAAGTCTTGAAATTTTGAAAAAAAAGGTTGCAAGAGAAATGATTCCTCTATTAAATCATTTTGGCTAGTTTTTATATTCATTAGGTTCAAAAAATTTAACTTTAGGTGAAGGTCACACATGCAAAAAATAATCATGCAAAAAAACATGTTTAATTAATTTTAAAAGCCCATTTTGATTTTTTCTGCTTTTAAAAAATATATATTCATGCACAATTATGTACAAATGTGAAAAATCACCACCATTGCATGAATTATCTTATCTTGAACTTATTGCTTAAATTTGTTTCATGTAAATATTATTTGTAGAAAGGAGCCCTAAAAAACATTAAAATCCTCTTTCCTTTTTTTTTACCCCAATCATGAATGGACCGATCAAATAATGATTGATAAGTACTTGTTATCCTATTGGTTATTACCCAATTATAAGGTTTTTAAAATTGAAAATTGAAAAAAATCTGTTTTATTTTTTTTTATTAGTGCTTAAAGATTGATAATTACTTAAATGATAATTAGGTCATCCAAGTAGGTTATTAGATGTTTGAAATTTCAATATTAAGTGCTAAATTTTTAAATCATAACATTTATAAAATAATCAATAATTGACATGTAAGTTATTAAGAACTGGCTTGCTAACATGGGCTTGATAACTAAATCAATTCATTATAATTGGCCAACATTGGCTCAAACTTCAAACAAAAAACTTCCCTTATTGGATTGAGAATTACTCATTTGAATACATCCACCTCTATGCCCATTCATCATATGCACACGTAGTACTTCAGATGTCTCTAACAGTTTGATCAAGACTTTGATCAATTTTGTGACGAATTTTTAATCCCAAATCATACACCAATGTGTAGTCTCTTCCATATAGGCAAAGCCAACAAAAATTACCTTCAATTCACAAGAGAGCACAAAGGAAGAAGTAGAAGGCAGAAGAAAAATGTCGTATTTTAATACATGTAGATTAAGGACTAAGGACTATGTAACTGGCTTGAGCAGTGTTACCACCAGTTCTATGTATTTTTAGAAAAATCAGAATCAAAGAACTATCAATTCTGAGTATTTCAAAACCTTCAGGGAACCATCAGTTTTCATTAAATAACCGCCGGTTCTTACAGTTCGTTCCCATTTTTCCACCTTTTATTTTATTTCTTTATTTTTATTTTTTTAACTTTTAAAGTTTTTATCCGGGTTGGTTCTAGGGGCAGATACCACAAAAACATTATTTTTCCGAGTCACTTTTAGGGCAAGGGTTTCACAAAATGGGAATCACCGGTCATAGATTATTTATATAACCAATCTGATAAACTGCAAAGAACTAACACTCCAATGAAAGAACTGCCCAACACTGGTAAGGACCAAGAGGGAGGTTGTTCTAAGAACAAGGGCCCTGGGTGAGCTAGGAGCTGAGCATTGGATCTGAATTCCTCCTTTTGAGGTCCTTACACAAAGAAAAAGAATTGGTAGTAGTTTTCATAGCAAATGGACTCCTGCAATTTCATTCAAGAGGAGTGAGGGAACCTTACGCATAAGGCCCCATGACCTGCCCCAACATTGCACAAAACCTCCTTAAGAAATCAAGTTGAAAAAGTGGAGATATCTCCATTTTAACTCCTTCCAAGTTCTAATTCCTACTACAAGTATGCGATCAATGCAATGACTTATGGTGCATTCACACTTGATGTTAAGTCAGTGTTAAATGAAAATCTAGGTGGCAAGCTAGGTGGCACCCAATGTTAAAGGGATGATAGTTTAATTTTAAGTGAATGTTAACTCAACATAAAATGTTCATCGTAAGTAGGTGTAAGTCCTAAATGACTAGCATGGTGTTAGGGGATTCAACACTAGAGTACCTAACATCAAGTGTGAGTGCACCTTTACTTCTATTTGATGAATATCCTTTAAAGATTGTGGAACTTGTAATATTATTTTAGATTCGTAGTACATAATTTGTCCTCACCCAAAGCTATTTTGCAACTTTCCTCACATGCATACTAGCACTTTCATGTTGGTCCAACTTCCAGGATTTTTTGCAAATGATTTTGATCACTATAAGCAGCACATGATGTGGTCCACGACAAAACTTAGTATAGTATGAAGTTATTAATAAACCTTGCCACATGATGTGGTCCACGACAAAACTTAGTCTAGTATGAAGTTATTAATAAACCTTGCCACATGATGTGGTCCACGACAAAACTTAGTCTAGTGTGAATTTATTAATAAACCTTTCCAAAATAGCCATGAGATTTAGAAAATCCCAAAAGGGGAAGAGCAAACAACCCTTTACCAAGAAAGAAAAAACAAGATAACAAGCCCCACATGGATCCAATAGAGGGAACACGAACTGGCATCAAAGTCATTTAAAAGAAACATGAAAGCAAAGTCATCGAGATAAAAGGTAAGGTAAATTGAGTGAAACAATGAGTGATCAAAGAGAACACAAGTAAAAAAAGCTTGATTGTTTTTGAGGAAGTGAGCAAAGAGGCCATCAAACATTATTACAATGTATGATTTTTTTATTGAGTTTTTTAATCCAAAAATATCTAAAATGAGAGGCATCAAAATGACCACCCGGTCAATTTGAACAAGTTGATTTGGACTAGTCAATATGATTGGATAATCAATTTCAACCTTATTATTTTGATTAAAAGAGTGACTAACTATTTGATTGGTAAATCGTGGACTATTTGATTGGGTCAAAGTTATACTTAAATTTAAGTCGTTATTATTATTATTATTTTAAAAATTAAAAAATAAGTATGTAGGTTGAAAATAAACATTTAAATAGATGTTAACTTAACTTAGGCTACCTAATCTAACCAAATCTCACCAAACTACCTTAGTTTAACATACTTACTTTAGCTCTTTAAATATGCACATAGGTTGCAAGTATAAAGAATTGATTCTCACTTTCACAATGATAAACTAAAGTCCTTATTAATGGACTACACCATCAAAGGTGTTTGACTTTTGTCAAGTTTTTTTATTTCACACGTTTATTTCACATCACTAAACATAATAGTTAAACTTAAACAACATTTAGCGGTTAAACTTAATGATTAAACCTTGGTTAACCATAGTGATTAAATTTAATGCTTAACATATTGATTAAACCTAATGGCTAAATTTCATACCTAAATTTTGGTTAAACCTAATAGTTAAATGTAATGATTAAATATAATGACGAAACCTTGACTAAACATAGTAGCTACATTTAATGGTTAAATTTAGTAGTTAAACATAATAATTAAACCTTGGCTAAGCATAATGATTAATCTAACATTAAACCAAATGTAAAAACACAATGGTTAAATTTAGTGGTTAAACATAGTGAAGTCCTAAACTTATACTATACCTAGAGATTATACCTAGTGGTTAAACTTATGCTAAATTTAATGACCAAATCTAATGACTCAAGTTAAACTAAACTTAATTGTCAAATCTATTAACTAAACCTAATGGCCAAATCTAATGGCTCAACTTAAGCTAAATCGTATGGCTAAACTTAATAGTTAAACATAATGACTACACTTTAATGTTTAAACTTCATGGTGAAAATTTGGGTAAACTTAGTGATTAAATTTAATGATTACACTTAGTAATTAAACTTAGGTAAGTAAGTGGGTGGGTAGGTAGGTAAAAAATGTGTAAATAAAGGGGTAAATAAATAGGTAAGTGGTACGAAGGTGAACATATATAAATAAATAGGTAGGTAGATAAGTAAGTCCTTTGAAACAAAATAAACAAATTGGTTCATTGATCTATGATTACACCCCCACTTCACCTTTCACCATTCACTTCAATGGTGATTGTAACACATTTATATGTTGATCTCAAAACCCACTTAACCTAGAGTTCACTAAAACTTAAAATCCTTATCATAGTGAAAAAGAAATCCCAATATATTTTACCAAATGTTTTTTTTGAAATTTAATAAGAATAGAATAATTTTTGGTCACTCTCCACCACCTATCCATGGATTTGCACACAAAAAAAAAGTTTTTTAGGATTGATCTCCTAGTTCCAAAGGCAATCTAATCAGATCATATTATTTCAAAAAAATGAACTTGGATCCAATTGGTAAATAATTTAGCCAATGTTTTATAAACACTTCTAAAAAGTTTAATGGGCTTCCAATTCTTAAGTTGGAAATGATCTCACAATTTGGGATTGCAAACTAAAAGTTGAATGAAAACACTCTAAGGGTGAACCACTTTTGACCCAAAAAAATGATGTATAACAAATATTGTAAAAACAATAAATTGAAATCTTTGATGGCATCCTTTGGTTATCCTAAACAAAAGCAAAACATTTAAAAATTTGCATGACAACATTTTGGAATTCAAAGTTCATTTTGAGTCAAAATTAATTTTGATTCAATGATTAGATGAAGAGGATTGGATAAAATCAATGTACAAAAAATATATAACTTACATTTTTATAATAGTCATAAGGCTTCATGTTTGTGATTCATGAAACATTACTAAACAAAAGAAAAATGAAAAATAATGTAATGCCCAACTATAAAATCTCCTCTTTTTTCATATGGTAGTGGTTTTTTTCCCTTAAAAAAATATATTATTACACATTTGTTGCTAAAAATGCCAATAAAAACATTTTTTGAATGAATTTTCATCAAAAAACTTTAAACTTCAAATGGTCGTAGATCTAATATGTATATCAATATCAATCATTATAAGAAAATTCACCCAAAAATTTGACCCACAACCTTAATTTTAAAGTATATATGTATTTTTTCAAACTTTGTGATAGGTATTATTTTGTCACAAATATATGAACCATATACATTTTAAATTAAATTTTTTTATTTTATTTTAAAAATAATTGACTTAGAGATTAAGTCTAAAATTAATCAAATATTATACTTAAAACAAATATAACAATCCAAGATGTGATGTCCATATCTTACCCAACAAATTAATTGCAAAAATACTTATTTGTGACTACAATTCTTGGAGGCTTTAATGTGCTTTCACCTAGTCCATCCATCCACAACTAATTCTTTGATGAACAATTTTTTATGGCCCCTTTTTTGATAATTGAAAAAATTATTCTTGAACATGCATCTCCGAACATATGTTAACGTGCAACCAATTATTTGAACTCCTATTTAGGTTTCTTTGAAAGACCTTTATGAGACATTCTTGTGAGTTTCAAAGATTAGCTTTCACTTTTGCCATGTTCAGATATGATTATAATTGAACCTTTATTGTAAAAACAATCCAAGAATGTTTTTTTAATGAAGGTGCATCTCTTTTTATTTTTATTTTCAAAAACCTCAAATTCTTTGCCATGATTCGTTCAATGGTTAGTTCCAACCAATTCACCCAACCATCTAATGAAGTTGGCTCTTTGCCCAATTCTATCTAAGCAACAATTGGATCTATCTTAAGTTTTTCATTTTCTAATAAGGTTACATCAAAGTGCCATAGTTTAGGATTTACATTAAGAAATGAAGGTCGAATCTAAATAAAAATTAACAAATGATCCAAGATCTTGGCAAGTGAAGTTGAAATTCTAATTATACCTCCCTTTTCCTCTAACTTGATTAACATGTAAAATTTGCCAACCTATAAACTAACGAATTGTTCCCTTTCATGGCAATTATCATACATGAAAGCTTTAGCAAATAGTTTGTTGAAGTTATTTAGAAGCCATGCACCACTTAGGCCCCATCCAAAGTTCAGCCAATGCCACACAATTGGGCAAAAAATAAATAAAACGAGCCAATAACATTACTTTAGAAAAAAATGGCATGTCTTTTTGTCCAAAAAACATTTTTTCATATGAATGAATTTTTGAATTTTTTTCACAAATTGTTATTAAAAATGCGTATAATTGTTTAGGTAGATGTGATTTTTAAATAATAATAATAATAATAAATATGAAAATTTCAAAATAAATCAATTCCTTGTAAATTTTAATTTTCATCTTTAAAAATGATAACAATTTCAAATCATAACCAAGATTTTTTATTTTTTTTTATTTTTACGTTTTCTTGTATAAAAAACTACAACTCTTCTTAAAACATCATGTACATTATACCCCATTTATATGTGGTAAAGGATTTTTGAAGTTTTAAAATTTTGGAAAGTTCTTTGAATTTTTTAAGTTTTAAATTTCACATATTTTTGGGTGTGAATGGTTTTTGAATGTGGTTAATAGGTTTTTTTTTTTGGTTTCCCCCAGTTTTATTATATGAGTCCTTTTGATAGTCCTTTGCAAAATTGATTTAATCTAATGTAACAGGTGTTCATTTTCAAAGGTCCTAAATTGAAATTTAAACTTAAAATTTTATCAAATGGATTTTTGGTTTGAATTCCTTAACATTCATATGAATGAATAAGGACCAACTTGCCATGATTGCCATGGTTTTAATGGTAAAACATAAATAATTCTTCAATCTTGACTATTTTTAAGGCCCATCTAACAACCTTTTCGGGTCGTTTTATTGTGATTGCACCCAATTGCTTCACACCATCACATGAACTTTTGTCTAATTGAATCCCAATTATCAACCTTTGGGTAGGATAAACATTTATCATTACCACAAACCTTTTATTCAAAAATAAAATAAAAATGTACAACATCCAACCTTCCAAAATGATGCCATGGTTCAAAATAAATCAAGCAAGTTTAAATGGAACAAATATTGATGTGCTTGCAACCCAAATTGCAACCTTTGAATTGGATTGCTGGGTTCCAAAGTGCAAGAGGGTAAAAACATAGTCAAAGGAGCCACCCAAGTGAATGGACACTCCTTAAAATTGCATTTTTATATGTTTGAAAGATAAAAAATGAAGCATAATAGTTTGGATTGTCATAATGTTTTTGGAATATTTTTCATTAATTGTAAAGTTTACATGCTCAAAGTTTGACACAAATAAAAAATGTTTTGCATGTTCAAAGCATTCAAACCTTGAAAGTGGACAATCCTTTAAAATTTTATTTTATTTTTACCAAATGTGCACCATTCCTTTTAAAAATTGGAGAGGATTTTAACATTGAAGATTAGAAAAGGCAAAAAGACTTGAACTAATGAAAATTATTTTTATAACCCATTTGAACACATTTGGTTCAAAAGCGTTTTTGACCCTAAAAATTATGGATTTTGAAAATGTGCAATCAACAAAAGCTATTCATGTTTATGTGATAAAAGGCATGAATGCATAATATACATTATAAAAATCAAATTATAGTCAAATTGTATTTATATTTTAGATGTAGTGTTAAATGGCGTACCCAAAATACAAAATTTAAAGTTATAAATTAACACAAAAATGACACGTGTCATGTGCAATCCTTGAAAAATGACTTTTACCTTGGCATTCTTGGCTCCTTTGACCATGTTTTCACCCAAGACCATTTTTCAATCTCTTCCCCATGTTTCACACAATTCGAAACCTTTAAGTGGTGTTATTGTAGTAACACCCATTGTGGTAAACATTCAAGAGCTTAGATCCACACCTTAATTTTTCTTTACTTGGAAGTTCTTCAACTCTTCCCAAGACCTCTCACATCGAAAGTGACAACTACAAAGGCTTGATTATTCATGAGGGCTTGTCAACTAGGTTGTTGTAAAGTAATCAATCCCCTTATTAAAGTTTAATTAGCTTATTGTGCCTCTAAGTCTTTTGAATCCAATTCGTTCAACATTTTGTCATTTTTCAATTTTGAAGTGAAGTGCACTTTGACGATTGCCATGCCATTAGCTAGGAGTTAGTTGCCTCCTTGCCAAGCCAAACTAATAACACTTTATAAATGGGCCTTGCATGAAACAGACAATTATCCAATGGAAACATCTAGTCCCATTTGAACAACCTAAAATTAGCCTTCTTTTGAAAACCCAACAACATTTTGATCTTTGGAAAAAATGCTAAAATTGTGCATTTTTTATTTGGCCCTAACCAAGTCTTCATGCTACTTCCATTCCCACTTGACCAAATACCATTATTCTCAAGTAGGTTGTCATTTCAACATTTAAAATCCAATCTTCATCACAATGTAAATTAGGACAATATTTCAAACCAAATCAACTGACCATGCCTCCTCTGGTTGATTAGAAATTATCACATATAGTAAGAAACCAACTTTCTTGTCCATGCACTTAATGAGATTGATTGAAAAACCTTCATTACACTCTTGAAACAAAATTGGTCAAATTTTCACTTGCAAGTTTAATCCTTTAGGTATTTCTTTATAGCTAAAAATGTCAAAAAAGGACCTATTCAAGACCAATGACTCCAAAGCCTCTTTCTCCTTAAAGCAAAGAGGTGGTGGATTCGTGACTTGATTTGCACCCACAACTATTACTACTAAGTTCCTTGCCACAATTTATGCTAAAACTTTAATGGGCTTAAACTTGTGTTTGCATTTTTTGCCTTGCATTTTCCACTAATTTGTGAAGGTACACTTGCACACTTCATTTGTTAACACTAATTTTCTCATGCAAGGCTTTTTTGAAACAACTTTTTTAGATGAAGTTAGTGCAACAAAAAAACTTACACAACAAACCTTAGACAAGCATATGAACACAAGCATGTTATGGCTGAACTTGAAGAAACTTTCACAATCAGGTTTGAAACCAAAAAAAATCTAGTCAAAGGTTTCTAAAAGCTTGAAGCATCATTGTTTTTCTTTTCTTCAATTGCTTTGATGATTCCATCCCTTTTGATCATTTAAACCTTAATGTGTAGCTCAAGAATTTTCACTAGGAAATCAATCGTTCATGCCCTTCACATTCTTCTAACCAAGATCTGTGCATATGAGAAGTGCAAGGTACAAGAACTTCAAATTGGCCAAGATTTTTTGGATGCGTTCCATGAGTAAGAAGCTTTGTGAAATTAAATTAGGTTATACAATTGTTAACTTTGACAACAAATTCAAATTCACCATATCCAAATTAAACAAATAATTGAAAACCTATCCAACATTGAAGAAGACAAGAAACCTTTTTCACAAATTAATTAGGAAGTGAGAGCATTCCACTAATGGTTTCTAGCACTAGGGAGCAAGATTCAAAGTTTGAACCACAAGCCAATCATATTGGAAATATGGACCACAACCAAGTCTCTTTCTCTTCCCTTTTTGAATCAGCTTTCAAACCTAAATTTAGAAATTAAATTTGTTTAGGAATTAGGTGTTAGATGAACAACTTTCCATTTTAAGATATTGGAGCAAGTGAGAAGCCATTTCCAAGCCTCAATTAATTACAGCTAAGATTAATATGATGATATGAAAGTTTAAGGTGACCTAATCCTTTTGTTAGTTCTCCCTAGAGGGAAGGGATTTCACATTGTGTTAGGGTGCAATTTCTGCTTGAACATGGAACCAATTTGTGGTTGATACCTAGGGCTTAATTGTAGGTTCTAGGCTGATATTTTGAAATTGGTGGGATGTAACACTTGCATGCATATTGGTCTATGAGTGGGCATTTTGGTTTTCAAAACGCCCTGCCCTTTGCTGAGGAGAAATCTCTGGATAAGGTCCACTCAGGATCAGCCTTTTTATTTTGTGCAAGGTTATGCATTGTTGTGAAGTTTTGGATTTTTTTTCTAGGTCACAAATTCAATTTTTTAAAAAATGAAAAGATCACCACATTCCATCTATACACGGTTCAAGTTGGTGGTGAAAAAAATAAAAATGATGTTTAAATTTTTTCTTTTCATATTTTGTTAATAGCTATATCTTGCCACATTTCGTCTATACACAGTTCAAGTTGGTGGTGAAAAAAATAAAAATGATGTTTAAATTTCTTTTCTTTTCATATTTTGTTAATAACTATATCTTGCCAAACCAGCTTACAGATGGTCACCATCTCAACTACATGACAAAACTTGGAAAAAAAAAGAAAAAAGAAAACAAAACAAACAAACAAAAACTTTGCTTCAGATACACTAGAAAACTCCTGCCAGTGCGTGAAGTAAAATATTAAAGATAACTCGTACACATGCATACAAATTCATGGATGTGCACAACACGTGAACAATGGCATTTTCAACACAGATACGCCATCTCTATTGAATAGTACAGACAGTGTATGGTTTGGTCATGTGCCCATTTGTTACCAATTGGGAAATTTTGTTAACAAGTGAGCCCATCAAAGTAATGGCTCTACACACTATGGCAAGTTCAAAGTTGGAACCAAAATAAGAAATGTTCCATGAAGTTATGAACAAATTATGAACTCATCATACTTCTTCACACACTAACACCTGCTGAACAATCCTCCTGGAAGCTATTATCTAGAGTATTGCCAATGAGCTACTTTTAGTACTTTTGGCTAAAAGAGAACCTGAATCTCAGCGGTTTTTGTTTTCAATTTTTGTGATGTAGCCAAACTGGCAATCATTTCACAAGAAGATTTAGCCAAAATTTGGCTAAAGACCAGGTATGAAGTTAAAGAACTTTTACACCACAGTGAACCAGCACCCGCCAGCACACCGTAAAAGATGAATGGTAAGTGGTCAGAAAACAGTTTTCTGTTGGGTTCCAGTTTTCTAGCTAACTATGGTGGTTAGCTCAGTTGCTTTTTTTCCTACCTTCCTACTAACAACCCACAAGCAGGTTGTTAGTAGGTAGGTAGTAAAGACAGCCCTTACCTATGTATAAACCATCTACTTACATAATAGTTACCTATTTTCCTACCTATCTGCCTATATATGAGACCTATTTCTTACAGAATTGGTTACCGAGGTGAAACCAAATATCAACTCAGTTGAGGTTGAGGTTCATCCACAGCATCTAGTGGATGGTGTGCTAGTGGGTGCTGGTTCACTGTGGCTGAGCTTTCAAGAATCCTTCACACATTTGTCTACATGCTAGAGCCCAATAGAGAAATATGGCAAATTTCCAAAAATATTGTGAAAATCTGGCTACTAAAATCCAAAAAACACATACTTTTAGCCCGAGTATATGTAAAAAATAGCCTGGCTAAATTTAACCAAAAAAACATTGTTATCCGATTGACACACACCAAATTAGGGTTGTAAGTCATTGCATATATAACACTTTTTTTGATTACCTATTTAGGTTCCAGATCTAGATTTTGATCATGTAAGCAAGTACAGTACTATTAGATGGCAAGCTTGAAAATGTGTATAAGTAGAAGATGATGCAGAAGTGCTTCTGTAGAGTGAACTATGCTTGTGCTCAATTTGTTTTTTTTTCACTTGGGGGGGTTGGGAGGGGGAGAGGAGTTTTGGATTTTGGTGTTCCCAATGTGTTCTCACCATGTTCTCATAATGTTCTCAATTTGTTCACACAAGTTTTGCAAGCTTTCAATTTGTTCCCAAAGATATTCTCCATAGCACCACACTTTATCTATAACGTTTGTCCAAAGTTGAAATTTTATAACCTACATAGTTGGGCCAAAGGGAAGCACTTCTACAATGTAAGTGCGTCTATTTGGTAGATTGCTCAATGCTTCAGAAATATTTTGCGATTAGCCAATCAAATTGGCTCCTTGCGCTAATTTCTTTTTTTGAGGAACTTAATTGATGTACCCACCCTAACAACTAATTAATAAAACTCACGATATGTTTGTTTGACGTAAGTATTGATTGACTTCCTGGGAAACCAAATGATATTGTGGGATGGAACTTTGACAATGGGGCTGAAATGTAAGGTTTCTCATGTTCCTTCACCCCACCCAACAACAACCAGCTTATTTTAGTTCTGCAACCGCTTGTTTATTGCCCCTCTCCAGCCAATGTGTTTTCTTCATCACCGAGTGGAGCCGACTAGTTGAGTTGAGCTGAGCCAACATACAAGCCAGCCCACACTTTGGACTCTGAGTAGAGACAAAGGCTTGCTTGCTGTCAGAGAGCAATTTTGTGGCAAAGTGGTTGTTTTCCAGTGCGTGTGCACAGACAGGCCTTTCTGGCTGTGATAACTTATGCTTAATGCTCAGCTCATCCTTCTTCTCCTTCTCTTCCATGGATGTTTCAATTTGCACAAGTATCAAGAAGGCAAGAGAATACCCTTCACATGAAAATTTCCCCTTCCTTCTCTAATCAGAGAGATCCAGAACACTAGTATAATATGTACTTTCCCCTAATGGAAAAGGGAAAAAAAAAAGAATTATGGAATCAAATCACCGACGTTAAATTCCAAAATACGTTCTTCTGGTTATTAGATATTTAATAACCAGACTAAGACTAGGGTAGAATCACTCATCCCCCCAATACATACCTATCATTCAACACTTTTCAATAAATTTTTTTTCTTTCATTAACCAAATTGAACAATTTTTTGGGTGCCATTGGATGTGTAAACTAGAGTTTTACAAATGTTTTTTCACTTGTCACCAAGCACTGAACTCGCCCTACATCAAACACCCCATGTCTTCTCCCAGTCCTTTATCAAATCGAGCAATTTTTGCAGCAATGGAAACACTATGCTAGATAAAAGGTTACAATTGTTCTTTAAGCTTTAGAAATAGAGGAACAATGTTTGAGGAATCGACAACCTCCTTTAAATTCTTAAGTGTTCGCTGATGGACCTATCTACCTTAGCTATGGATGAAGCAATATATGGAATCTGAATTGTCCAAATGTTGAAGGTGCTGTTTCGAGGTTTCTAATTTCCCAGCCAGTGTCCAAGATTGAAGGGGTCCTCAATATTTCATTTTGGAAGGGACTGTCATTTTTTGGTTCCCTCAGGACTGATTTTTCTTCTTAAAAATTTCTCAATTTTTGGACAATTTTTTTCATTTTAAAAGGTTATTGGGGACATTATTTTTTTGGTTGTCAAATAGCCAGATTTGGCTACAGACTAGATATGAAAGTAGGGGAAAAAAAGAAGTGAATCCTTCTATATTATTGGCTACCTACTGGAACTTATCGTAAAAAACTGGTCATTTGGAAACTTGTTTTTCAAAAATCTGGTGAATTTGGGACATTATTTTCCATGGAAAATCCTTTGTTTGGATCGAAATCATATTTTTCAGGTCGAAACTTGACAGAATTTCGCCCCCCAAAAAAAAATAAAAAAATGCTTTCATGCGTAATTTATACATAAATTTGGCAAAGCCTTCTTATGGATGATTGCCACTTTGGCTAGTTCATACAATTGAAAAAAGAGACAATGATGAAGGGTAAAAAGTGCAAACAAAGGCTTCAATCTATTCTACTGTTTCCAGTTTCCACCCAATTGTTGCATCAAGCACATCTGCATTAAGAGTGGACGAGATAAGGCCCAACTGTTCAAATACAAACAGTACACAGACATAATAAACTGTTCAATAAAAGTTTGAACTGCTGTTATGTATAGATTCACTATGCCTTGGGTGAACCAGCACCCATGTTGATAACATGGTAAAAATCCTAAAATTCATTGAAATTCTTTCTAAATATTACAAATATCCCATGATGTGTAGGTTAAATCAAAGTCACTGAGTTTAATCAAATTTAAACATTTTTGGAGCTTAATATGGCTACTACTAAGAGGCCTCGCTTAAATAGGTCAAAAGACTAGACCAATGTAGATGCTGGCTCACCATGGCTGATTCATTCACGTGCATTGCATTAACAATAAAACAGGGTGCAGCATGCGCAACTGGAGCTCTACCAGAACTTAACACATCCAGTGTGCACTGTTTAGTTTCTCCCCCCCCCAAACGCTCCCATGAACCTGAAAAGATGGACTGTACAAAGTGAGAGACTATTTAACTCACACCGCTAATGTCTGGGCCGATCGTTGTAGTTGGCCAATGAGAAACAATCATTTCCTGCTTCTGGCGCTCTTGGAGGGCCTGCTAACATGGGCACTTTTCCAGTTTCACAGAGCTTTTCTGCAGCTTGTCATCCAAACAGTACTACTGTACAGGGGGCATTTTTACGACTACCGTTGGGCATGTTTTAAAGTTAGCCTAGCTGACAGGGTACAGCAAAAAGTCATAAGCCCACAACAATCAAGGCTTTTGCCATTTTCAAAGTGGAACCTTTACAAAAATCTTTGGGTTCACATTCTTTAGGTAAACAAGGTGATTTTTTTTTTTTTTTTTTTTTTTTTTTAAGTTTAGGAAAATATTTTTATTTTTAAAAATTTTATTATTTTTAATAAATTTTAAAATTCTCTAATTTTATAA
>Ga0116227_10000435_pt1 | contig 80566 bp, 72 predicted proteins | sample S1TSphgellanicum_FD_89693 | JGI IMG/M metagenome (GOLD analysis project Ga0116227, IMG submission 89693) | Host-associated microbial communities from peat moss isolated from Minnesota, USA - S1T2_Fb - Sphagnum magellanicum MG | ecosystem: Host-associated > Plants > Peat moss > Unclassified...
CATCTGGCGAACTGAGCCGTGCGGCCGAGGTCGATGGCGTGCTGGCCCTGCGCCAGCCGGGCTCCACGCTCAAGCCCTTCCTGTATGCCCAGGCGCTGGCCGAACGGCGGCTGACGGCGGCCTCGCTGGTCGACGACTCCCCCGAGCAGATCGCCACCGCCAGCGGCCTGTATGTGCCGCAGAACTACGACCGGCGCTTCAAGGGCTGGGTGTCGGTGCGCACTGCGCTGGCGGCCTCGCTCAACGTGCCGGCGGTGCGCACGCTGGTGATGGTGTCGCCCGATGCCTTCTTCGAGCAGTTGCGCGCACTGGGCTTGCCGCTGCGCGAATCCGGCGGCTACTACGGCTACAGCCTGGCGCTGGGCAGCGCTGAGGTGCCGCTGCTGGCACTGACCAACGCCTACCGCGCGCTGGCCAACGGCGGCATGGCCGGCCGCACCCGGCTGCTGCCGGGGCCGCCCGGCCCGCCGCAGCGCGCGCTGGATGCCCGCGCGGCCTTCATCGTGGGCGACATCCTGGCCGACCCGAACGCACGCACCCGCACCTTCGGTACCGACAGCCTGCTGGCCACGCGCTTCTGGACGGCCGTGAAGACCGGCACCAGCAAGGACATGCGCGATAACTGGGCGCTGGGCTGGTCGCAGCGCTACACGGTGGGCGTCTGGGTGGGCAATGCCAGCGGCGCGCCGATGCGCGACGTGTCGGGCGTCTCCGGCGCGGCGCCGGTCTGGGCCGCGGTGATGGGCTACCTGCACCGGCAGCAGCCCAGCCAGGCGCCCGCGGCGCCCGCGGGTGTGGTGCAGACGTCGGTCCGGTTTGGCGGCACGGCGGCCGGTGCGCTGGAGGCGCCGCGCCGCGAGTGGTTCCTGGCAGGCACGGAACAGACGCTTTTTGCTATGGATAACGTAGCTGGAGGCCAAGGAAATACCTTGGCTTCCGGCCATTTCAACGAAGACCGCCGCGACGTGGCGCCGCGCATCCTCGCGCCCGTGGCGGGCACCATCATTGCGCTGGACCCTGACATCCCGCCGCGCCAGCAGCGCCTGCGGCTCGAAGCCGCGGGGCAGGGCCTGCGCTGGCAGATCGACGGCCGGCCGCTGGCGCGCGGCCCCCGCGCCGACTGGCTGCCCTGGCCCGGGCGCCACCGCATCCAGCTGGTTGATGCACAGGGCGTGGTGCGGGACGAGGTGGGGATCGAAGTACGTGGAGCCGGCGTCCGCTGACTCCTAGAATGTCTGCAACCCCTTTTGCCCATCGCCGCCCGCCACGAATGCCCACGTCCCGCCCACGCCGCCTGCTGCCCCTGTTGGCGGTCACGCTGACGCTGGTGATCGCGGGCCTGTTCGTGGCGGAGGTTCTGTACAGCCGCCATGAGGCCACCGAGCGTGCGGAGCACGACGGCCTGGTCATGGCCAACACCATCGAGGAGAACATCCGCCGCACGCTGGAGTTCTATGAGCGCTCGCTGGTCGGGGTGGTGCAGGGCGTGGCCAATCCGGCCGCAATGGCCCTGCCGCCGCAACTGCGCAACCGCGTGCTGTTCGACAGCGCGACCACCGTGCCCGGCGTGTCGCAGGTCTACGTGCTCGACGCGCGGGGGATGGTGATGCTCGCCTCGGGCGCGCTCAATCCGGTCCCGCGCAACCTGTCGCGCCGCAGCTACTTCCAGGTGCACCGGCGCGACCACGACGCGGGCCTGTACATCAGCGAGCCAATCGTCTCCGTCTACGACGGTGTCAGCGTGGTGGTGCTGTCGATGCGCCTGCAGGACCGGGACGGCGCATTCCAGGGCGTGGTCGCGGCCACCATCCGCACCCGCTACTTCACCGAGCTCTTCAACCTGACCAACATCGGTGCGCTGGGGCGCATCAACCTGATCCGTTCGGACGGCACGGTGCTGTCGCGCTTCCCGTACGACGCGAGCATCGTGGGCAGCAACCTTGCGCAGACGCCGGTATGGCGCCGCTTCATCGACAGCGGCGAGTCGTCCTTCCGCCTGCCTTCCTCCTTCGACAGCGAGACCCGGCTCTACCAGTTCAAGCGCTTCTCCCACTACCCGCTGATAGTGGGGGTGGCGCAGGCGAGCGACGTGGTCTACGCCGAGTGGCTGCGCCGCTCTCTGGTGCTGGGCAGCATCACGCTGGCGCTGATACTGGCCTGCCTGGGCCTGGGCGCGCTGTTCGTGCGTGAACTGGATGCGCGTCAGCGCACGGCGCAGCGCCTGCGCGACGCCGAGCGCGACCTGCGTGCAATCCTCAACGGCCTGCCGTCCATGGTGGCGTACTGGGACCGCCACCTGCAGATCCGCTTTGCCAACAACAGCTATCTGGCCGGCTTTGCCGGCGGTGCCCCGGCGGAGGCCCGCGCCGAAGGCAGCCAGCAACTGTCGGGGGCCAATCTTCCCTACCTGGAGCGTGCCCTGCAGGGCGAGCGCCAGGCATTCGAGACGCCGGTCACCGACAGCACGGGCCTGCGCCGCCACATGCTGGTGAGCTTCGTACCCGACCCCGATACGGACCACGAGGGCGGCGGAGTGCGCGGGGTCTTCGTGCAGGCCACCGACCTGACCGAGCGCAAGGCCGCCGAAGACCTGCAGGCCGCAGAGAAGGAGCGCATGCGCGTCACGCTGGCCTCCATTGGCGACGCCGTCATTTCCACCGACCGCGACGGCCGCATCAGCTACCTGAACCCGGTCGCCGAGCGCATGACCGGCTGGCGCATGCACGAGGCGCTGCAGCACGACGTCGACGAGGTCGTGCCGCTGCACGAGGGCGCGATGGACGGGCCCGCCCGAAGCCCGATCCGGGAGGCGCTGCGGGAGCGGCGCATCGTCGTCGCTTCCAGCAGCGGCGTGCTCGTCAACCGGTGGCGCCAGTGCTTCGACGTGGAAGACTGCGCCGCACCGATCGAGGATGGCCGCGGTGAACAGGTGGGTGCCGTCATGGTCGTGCGCGATGTCTCCGATACACGTGCCATGGCGCGCCGCATGGCGCACCTGGCGCACTACGATGCCCTGACCGGCCTGCCCAACCGCATCCTGCTGCAGGACCGAGCGCAGCAGGCCATTGCCCATGCGCGGCGCCATGGCGGCCACCTGGCGCTGATGTACCTTGACCTGGATGGCTTCAAGCACATCAACGATTCGCTGGGCCATGACGTGGGCGATGCGCTGCTGGTGCAGTTCGCACAGCGCGTGGCCGCTGCGCTGCGCCAGTCCGACACCCTGAGCCGCCAGGGCGGGGACGAGTTCGTGGTGCTCGCGCCCCAGGCCGGCACCCCCGAGGCGGCGGAGCGGCTGGCTGCCGAGCTGGTGCGCCTGGCGGCCCTCCCGTTCCCGCTGGCGGGCCGTTCGCTGCAGATCACCACCAGCCTGGGCATCGCGCTGTTCCCGGGCGATGGCGACAGCCTGGAAGAGCTGGCACGGCATGCCGATGCCGCCATGTACGCCGCCAAGCGCGCCGGCCGCAACCGCGTGCACTTCTACACCGGCGAGATCGGCGCGCAGGCCGACCAGCAGTTTCGCAGCGCCCATCTGTCGGACGGCCCGGTGCCGCTGGCCTAGGCAGGCCCCGGTCGGGCGGGGCCTGTCGAAGCCCTCCCTTCGTCGGGCGCCGGTCGAACGGCACCGGCTGAAATTTTTTCCGGCCGGCCCCAAGTTTCTTGGTCGCAACAGGACACAGCCGCGCCGTAACATATGGCCCCCCTAGAAGGAAACAGCGTGACAGACCTCTCCCGCATCACCTGCATCGAAGACCTGCGCCGCATCGCCAAGCGCCGGGTGCCCAGGATGTTCTACGACTACGCCGATTCCGGCTCGTGGACCGAGGGCACCTACCGCGCGAACGAGGACGACTTCCAGAAGATCAAGTTCCGCCAGCGCGTGGCCGTCAACATGGAGGGGCGCAGTACCCGCAGCACCATGGTGGGCCAGGAGGTCGCCATGCCCGTGGCCATCGCGCCCACCGGCCTCACCGGCATGCAGCACGCCGATGGCGAGATCCATGGCGCGCGCGCGGCCAAGGCCTTCGGCATCCCGTTCACGCTGTCGACCATGAGCATCTGCTCGATCGAGGACATCGCCGAGGCCACCGGCCGGCACCCGTTCTGGTTCCAGCTCTACGTGATGAAGGACCGCGACTTCATCGAGCGCCTGATCGACCGCGCCAAGGCTGCCAATGTCACGGCGCTGCAGCTCACGCTGGATCTGCAGATCCTGGGCCAGCGCCACAAGGACATCAAGAACGGCCTCAGCGCGCCGCCCAAGCCCACGCTGGCCAACCTGCTGGACCTGGCCACCAAGCCGCGCTGGTGCTGGAACATGCTGCAGACGCCGCGCCGTACCTTCCGCAACATCGCCGGCCATGCCAAGGGTGTGGACGACCTGTCTTCGCTGTCGGCCTGGACCGCGCAGCAGTTCGATCCGCAGCTCAACTGGGGCGACGTGGAGTGGATCAAGAAGCGCTGGGGCGGCAAGCTGATCCTGAAGGGCATCCTGGATGCGGAAGACGCCCGCCTGGCGGTGGACAGCGGCGCGGATGCGCTTATCGTCAGCAACCACGGCGGCCGCCAGCTCGACGGCGCGCCGTCTTCCATCTCCGCGCTGCCGGCCATCGTCGAGGCGGTGGGCCAGCAGATCGAGGTCTGGATGGACGGCGGCATCCGCAGCGGCCAGGACGTGCTGCGCGCGCGCGCACTCGGCGCCCGGGGCACGCTGATCGGCCGTGCCTTCCTGTACGGCCTGGGCGCCTACGGCGAGGCGGGCGTGACCCGCGCGCTGCAGATCATCCGCAACGAGCTGGACCTGTCCATGGCCTTCTGCGGCCGCACGCAGATCGATGCGGTGGACCGCAGCATCCTGCTGCCCGCGGGTGTCTGAGGGCTGCCCGGGTTACGCGGCGTAACCGGTGCCGGGCCGGCGAAGGGGATGATGTTTCGAACTACTCCGACAACATCTCCGCCAAGGGCTTCGCATGGCCAGCATCGCCGCCTCCCCGGACTCCCGTCCCCACTACAGCTTCGAAGAGAAGCGCAAGCGCGTCTTTGCCATCGTCGCCGCCTCGTCCGGCAACCTGGTGGAGTGGTTCGACTTCTACGTCTACGCCTTCGCGGCCATTTACTTCGCGGGCTCCTTCTTTCCCAAGTCCGACCCGACGGTGCAGCTCCTCAACACCGCCGGGGTGTTCGCCGCAGGCTTCCTGATGCGGCCCATCGGCGGCTGGCTGTTCGGCCGCATCGCCGACCGCTACGGCCGCAAGCGCTCGTTGCTGATTTCGGTGGTGATGATGTGCGGCGGTTCGCTGATGATCGCCTGCCTGCCGACCTACGCCAGCATCGGCGTAGGGGCGCCGGCACTGCTGCTCGTGGCGCGGCTGATCCAGGGCCTGTCGGTGGGAGGCGAATACGGCACCACCGCCACCTACATGAGCGAGGTCGCGCTGCGCGGCCAGCGCGGCTTCTTCTCGTCCTTCCAGTACGTCACCCTGATCGGCGGGCAACTGCTCGCGGTGCTGCTGATCGTGGCCATGGAGCAGTTGCTGACCGAGGCCGAGATCCGTGCCTGGGGCTGGCGCATCCCGTTCGTGGTGGGGGCCCTGGCGGCCGTGATCGCGCTGCTGCTGCGCCGCACGCTCGAGGAAACCCAGAGCCAGGAGGCACGTGCGAACAAGGAGGCGGGCAGCCTCACCGGGCTGTTCCGGCACCACAAGCGCGCCTTCTTCACCGTGCTGGGCTATACCGCCGGCGGCTCGCTGATCTTCTACACCTTCACCACCTACATGCAGAAGTACCTGGTGAATACGGTGGGCCTGCCGATCAAGACCGCGAGCTACGTGATGACGGCCGCGCTGTTCCTCTACATGTGCATGCAGCCGGCGTTCGGCGCGCTGTCCGACCGCATCGGGCGGCGCACCAACATGCTGCTGTTCGGCGGGCTGGGCACGCTCTGCACCGTGCCCATCCTGACCACGCTGCAGGTGGTGCGCAGCCCGGTGGTGGCCTTCCTGCTCATCATCCTGGCGCTGGCCATCGTGAGCTTCTACACCTCGATCAGCGGCATCGTGAAGGCCGAGATGTTCCCGCCCGAGGTGCGGGCCCTGGGCGTGGGGCTGGCCTACGCCGTGGCCAACGCCATCTTCGGCGGCTCGGCCGAATACGTGGCGCTGGGCCTGAAGACACTGGGCCACGAGAGCGCCTTCTACTGGTACGTCACCGCAATGATGGTGCTCGCCTTCCTGGTCAGCTGGCGTTTGCCGCGGCAGGCGAGCTACCTGCACCACGACCACTGAGGCCGACAGGCGCCGCCCCGCGGGCTCAGCTGTCTTGCCGCTGCGCGTTGCGCTTGCGGGTGGCCGCGGCCTTGCGGGCGGAGGCCGAGCGCTCCGCGGCCGGGCGGGAGGCCGAGGCCTCGCCTCCCAGGCGCCCGCCCTTGCGGGAGGGCTCGGTATTGACGGCCTTGCCGCGGCCGGAGCCGCCGAGCTTGCCGCCGCCGGTCTCCTTGTTCACCGTCGCCCAGGCACGCCGCTCGGCCTCTGCCTTGGGCGTACCGCGGGATTCATAGCTGTCTTCGATGTGCTCGGCCTGGCGCTTCTGCTTGTCCGAGTAGGCTGACTTGTCGCCACGTGGCATGGTGCTTCTCCAGGTTGTGCAAGCGGAATGCCCGCTTCCTGCAGACCATTCTTCTGCGTCATCGCCCATCGCGCGCCCGCTGAGTCCGCGTGGGTCTGTAGGACAAGCGCGGCCGCAGGGTGGCCGCTATCGGCGGCGCGGAGTGATCAGGCGAAAAATCGGCCTGAAGCCCATGCAAATCAATTGAAGTTTGCTCTGCTATTGATAGCGAGTTGCTCCGTTTTCACCAAGGCGGTGCACAGAAAATTACAATCGCGCCCTTGCTGGCGTAAACGCCGTCCCCGTCGCACACATAGGCATTGCATCCGCGCCCCACCTGCCGCCGGGCCTTCAGCATCGACGTCACCGTCCCAGGAGAAGACCCCGTGCGCATCGCGATACTCGAAGACGACCCCGACCACGCCGAGGCGCTGGTGAAACCGCTGGAGCGGCTGGGGCACGCGTGCTTCGTCTGCCGCGATGGCCGTGACTTCGTGCGCGGCCTGCCGCGCGAGAGCTATGACATGTTCGTGCTCGACTGGCAGGTGCCGGGCCTGAGCGGGCCGGACGTGCTGGCCTGGATCCGCCGCCACCTGCCGCGGTCGATCCCGGTGCTGTTCGTCACCAGCCGCGACCAGGAGGAGGACATCGTCCAGGGCCTGGAGGCGGGCGCCGACGATTACATGGCCAAGCCGGTGCGGGCGCACGAACTCACCGCCCGCGTCCGCGCCCTGTTGCGGCGCGCCTACCCGACGCCGGAGCGCGAGGCCGCGCCCGCCGTGGGTGCCTACACATTCGATCTGCATCGCCGCGAGGTCCGGGTGGCCGGCGCGCCGGCGGTGCTCAAGCCCAAGGAGTACGCATTGGCCCTGTTCCTGTTCCGCAACATGGGGCGGCTGCTGTCGCACCAGCACCTGCTCGCCGAGATCTGGGGGGTGGAAGGTATCGACTCCCGCACGGTCGCCACCCACATGTCCCAGCTGCGCCGCAAGCTCGCGCTCGGCCCGCAGCATGGCGTGCGCCTGGTGCCGGTGTACGGGCTCGGCTACCGCTTCGAGCAGGTGGATGCCCTGGCGGTGCAGCCATGAAGCGCCAGCCGCTTCATCTGATGCGCGGCGTGGCCGCCGCCGCACTGGCGCTGGCTCTGCACGCCGCCGCGCAGACGGCGCCGGCCGACGTGCTGCATACCGTGGCGCCCGGCGACACGCTGTCCTCGCTGGCGCAGCGCTATCTGGACGATGCACAGCAGTGGCCGGCGCTGGCCCAGGCCAATGGCAGCCCGCGGCCGCGCCGGTTGCCGGTGGGCTCGGTGCTGCGCATCCCGGGCGAACTGCTGCGCGCCGCGGGTGGCAGCGCGCGCGTGCTGCACCTGTCCGGCACGGTGACGCAGATCGATCCCGATGGCCGCGAGCGCCCGCTGGCGCAGGACGAAGCGGTGGCGCAGGGCCAGCGCGTGCGCACCGCGCACAACGGCTTCATTACGCTGGCGTTGGCCGACCGCTCGCAGCTGCGGGTGGCGGGCGATTCCGACCTGCTGCTCGACAGGCTGCGGCCCGAGGTGGTGCGCCGCCGCGCGCAGACCCTGCTGGAGCTGCGCAGCGGCCGCGTGGAGTCGCGCGTGGCGCCGCAGACGCCTGCGGGCAGCCGCTTCGAAGTGCGTACGCCGCTGATGGCTGCTGGCGTGCGCGGTACGCGCTTCGGTGTGTCGGTGACCGCCGGGGGCGGCGCATCGGGCGATGTGGAAGAGGGCCTGGTCGAGATGCAGGCGAGCGAGGAGGCGCAGGGCGGCGCGCCGGTGGCGGTACGGCCCGGCGAAGGCACCGCCATGGTGGCGGGCGACCGCGCCCCCGGGGCGCCGTCGCCACTGCTGCCGGGCCCCGACCTAGCCGGCCTGCCGGCCCTGCACGAGCGCCCCTTGCTGGACATACCGTTTCCGGCCGTGCCCGGTGCCGTGGCCTACCGCGGCTATGTCGCCCGCGACGCGGCGCTGGAGCAGGTCGAGGCCAACGCGCTGGTCGCCACGCCGCGGCTGCGCTTCGAGGATCTTGAGGACGGCGACTACCAGGTGGCCGTGCGTGCCATCGACGGGCGCGGCATCGAAGGGGCGGCCGCGCAGCAGGCCGTGAAACTGAAGGCGCGCCCGTTGCCGCCGGCCACCCTGCAGCCGGCGCAGGACGAGGAGCTGCCCGGCGGCGTCGTCCTGCTGCAATGGACCGAGCGTCCAGGCGTCACCGGCTATGCGCTGCAGGTGGCGCGTGATGCGCAGTTCCGGCAACTGGTGTCGGACCAGCCGGCACTGGCCGCGAGCGAATTCACGCTGCCGGAACTGGCCTCGGGCGTCTACCACTGGCGCGTGCGGACCCGTGCCACGGGGCGCGAGGGCCAGCCTGACCTCGGCCCCTACGGCGACGTGCGCAGCTTCTCGGTGCGCCGGCCCACTGCGCCCGCGCAACTGGCTCCCCAGGCCGGCGAGGGCCTGACGTTGCGCTGGGACGGCGAGCCCGGGCAGCACTTCCTGCTGCAGGTGGCGCGCGACGCGGCCTTCTCGGACATCGTGCTGTCCCGGCAGAGCGAAGAGCGGCAGGCGCGGCTGCCGCTGGCGCCCGGGCGCTACTGGGTGCGCTTCCAGGCGACGGACGCGGACGGCTTCGTGCGCCGCTTCAGCAGCCCGCAGCAGGTGCGCATAGAACCCACCCTGCGCAGTGAGGACGGCAACCTGCCGCGCGCATCCGACGGCAGCCGCATCCTGCTGGATCGGTAGCGCGTGGCGGCCTTCCGACGCAGCCGCCGCGTACGCGCCGCCATCGTGCTGGCGGGGCTGGGCCTGGCGGCCCTGCTCGGATGGCAGGGCGGGCTGGGGCGGGCCGACCGGGCGCTGTACGACCTGTTCTCTGCCATTGCGCCACCGGCGCCGAGCGACGACGTGGTGATCGTCGCGTTCGACGAGCGCAGCCTGGCCGAGATCGGCCGCTGGCCCTGGCGCCGTGATGTGCATACCGACCTGGTCGAGCGCATCTCGGCGCAGTCGCCGGCGGCCATCGGCCTGGACCTGCTGCTGTCCGAACCCGACCCCGATCCCGCCGCCGACCAGCGCCTGGCCGCGGCCCTGCAGCGCAGCGGGCGTGTCGTGCTGCCGGTGTTCACGGTGCGGCTGCCGGGCGGTGCGGTGCAGCCCATGCTGCCCGTCGCGCCGCTGGCGGCAGCGGTGCGGGCCCTGGGCCACGTGTCGGTCGAGGCCGACGCCGACGGCGTGGTGCGCAGCGTCTTCCTGCGTGAAGGCCGCGACGGGCCCGGCGGCCGCTGGTGGGACCATTTCTCGGTGGCCCTGCTGCAGGTCGCCGGCCGGCCGCTGCCGGCGCCCCTGCCGGGCCGGCGGGCGCCGCCCGCGGATGCCAGTGGCGAGGCGGCTGGTGCCTGGCGGCGCGACCACTGGATGTACATCGCCTTCGCCGGTCCCGGCGGCAGCTACCGCACCGTCTCGGCCGTCGACGTGCTGCGCGGCGATGTGCCGGACGACCTGTTCCGCAACCGCGTGGTGCTGGTGGGGGCGGCCTCGTCCGGCCTGGGCGACGTCTATCCCACGCCGCTCACCGGCCATGCCCTGTACACGCCGGGCGTCGAGGTGTCGGCCAACATTGCCGGCGATCTGCTGGCGGGCAGCGGGCGCCGCGCGCCGCTGCCGTGGCAGAGCGCGCTGTTCAGCCTGGTGGCGCTGGCACTCTTCGTGCCGGTGCTGTGGCGCTTTTCGCCGCGCCGTTCGCTGTTGCAGACGGCGGCGGTGGTGCCGCTGGTGCTTGCGGCGAGCGCCGTGGCACTGCACCTGTGGGGGCTGTGGCTGCCACCGGTTGCGGCGCTGGTGGTCATGGCAGGCATGTACCTGGTGTGGAACTGGCACCGGCTGGAGACCGCCACCAATTTCCTGGATGCCGAGGTGTCGCGGCTGCGGCAGGGGGACATGCCGCTGGCGGTGGCCGATGCCGGCGCGCCGTATGGGCTGCAGTACGGGGCCGCCCAGGGCGACCTGGTGGACCGGCGCGTGCGGGCGCTGGCGCGTGCAGCCCATGACCTGCGTGCGCTGCACCGCTTCGTCGCCGCCGTGCTCGACAGCCTGCCCGATATCGCGCTGGTGGCCGCCGACGACGGGCTGGTCCTGATGGCCAACCAGGCGGCGGCCGACTACTTCGGCCAGGACGCGGCCGCGCTGCGCGGACAGGGGCTGTCGGCACTGCTGGCGCACCTGGAGCCCCTGCCCGGCGCGGAGCTGCGCGATGCGCAGGGCCGCATCGATCCGGCGCGGGCACGCCACGGCAGCGAGTGCCGCGACGGCCGCGGGGCCGAGTTCCTGCTCAAGGCCGGCCCGGCGGCCGACTTCGGCGGGGCGGCCCGCACCTGGATCGTCAGCCTGGTGGACATCACCCGCCTGCGGCTGGCGGAACGCAAGCGCGACGAGGCGCTGCAATTCCTCTGGCACGACCTGCGGTCGCCGCAGGCCGCGGTACTGGCCTTGCTGGAACTGCATGCCGCCGACCCGGAGGACTTGCCGACGCCGGACCTGCTGGGACGCATCCGCCGGCACGTGCAGCGCACCCATGCGCTGGCCGAGGGCTTCGTGCAACTCGCCCGGGCGGAATCGGTGGCCCTGCAGCGCCAGCCGGTCGACCTGGCGGATGTAGTGCTGGACGCGGTGGATGACTGCTGGAGCCTGGCCCGCGCGCGCCAGGTCGAGCTGCACACCACGCTGCCGGAGGACGAGGCGCTGGTCCTGGGCGATCGGGGCCTGCTGACGCGCGCCGCCGTGAACCTGGTGCACAACGCCGTGAAGTTCAGCGGTGCCGGCACGCGTGTGGATTGCCGCCTGGTGCCGGAATCCGGTGCCTGGTGCCTCTGCGTGCGCGACCAGGGACCGGGCCTGACGCCGGCGGACCGCGAGCGCCTGTTCGAGCGCTTTGCGCGCGGCAGCGAGCCGCGCGCCGAAGGCGTGGGCCTGGGCCTTGCCTTCACGCGCACCGTGGTCGAGCGCCACGCTGGCCGGCTCGGGCTCGACAGCACGCCCGGTGTGGGAAGCGAGTTCCGCATCCTGCTGCCGGCAGATTGCAAACAAAGCTGAACTGCGGTGGCGGCCGTGGGCGCCTTCTTCCTAGACTGGGTCACCAGCCTAAAGAAGCCCCGCCATGCCCACCCCACTGCCTCCGTCCGTCCCAGAAGAAGCCACAGCACCGGCCGCCCACGGCCAGGGCTCCGGCCTGGGTGAATGGCCGGGCTTGCTGCAACTGCTCTTCATGTTGCTGGCGGCGGCGTTCGCACTGGGCCTGGGCGGCTGCGCCCAAGCGGTGCCGCCGGTGGCCCAGGGGAGCATCGCATCCACCGCCTGCCTGCAGGCGGAACACCTGGAGGAGAGGCCGGCCCGGCCACTCCGCATCTGATGCGCCGCCCCAGCCTGCGCACTTGCCTGCTGGCCACGCTGCTGGCGGCGCTGCTGCCCGTGATGGCCGTGGCCGCCCTGCTGGTCTGGCGCGCAGGTGCCGATGCCCGCGAAGCCGCGCAGCAGCGCCTGCAGGAGGCCAACCGCACGGCAGCACAGCTGGTGGACGCGGAGCTGACCCTGCGCATCGACAGCCTGCGCATGCTGCTGCAGCACCTGCAGCCGGATCAACAGGCCCCCGCCGCGCTGGCCGCCGGTCTGCGCGACGCCGCACCCTATGTGGGCGCGCCCTTGCGCATCGAATGGGTGCCGCCTGGCGCCGCGGATGCGCCGCAGCCAGGCGTCGAAGGCATTCCCTACCTGGCGGCACGCGCGGTGCTGCGCGGCGATGCCGCGGTGTCCCGGCTGGTGGCACTGGGCGTGGACCAGCCCTTGTCGGTGGCCGTGGCGGTCCCTGGCTCGGCGGCACCCGATGGCCGCGTGCCGGTGCTGGTCGCCGTGTTCGAGCCGCGCCGGCTGGTAACGGCGCTGCAGCATTCGCCTGCATCCCCCGGGTCCACCCTGCTCATGGCCGTCGTGGACGGCACAGGCCGCGTGGTGGCGCGCACGCGTGGCGCAGACGATCTGGTGGGAGCGCTGGTGCCGCATTGGCCCACGGTGCGCGACCATCCGTCGCGCCAGGGGATGGCCGAGGTGCATACCTTGGAGCACGAGGAGGAGATCCTGGCCTTCCAGCACCTGGAGGCCGTGCCCGACTGGGTTGCCGTGACCGGCGACTCCGCGGCCAACATCCACGGCCCATGGCAGCAAGGGCTCGCGAGCCTGGTGGCCGGCATGGTCGCGGCCTGTGGCCTGACCCTGTGGCTGGGCATGCGCTTCAGCCGCGCGCTGCTCGAGCCGATACAGGCGCTGGCGCGGCAGGCGCGCAGCCTCGTCGATGCCGACCGCGGCATGCTGCCGCTGAGCCTGTCCCCGGTGGCGTCGCGCATCCATGAACTGCATGTGCTGTGCGACAGCCTGCGCAATGCCGGTGCCGCGCTGGCGCACCGCATGCGGGCGGAGCGGGCCGTCACCGAGGCGTTGCGCCTGAGCGAGCGCCGCCACCGTATGCTGGCCAGCGCGGGGGCGCTGGTGCTGTGGCGGATGGATCCCCAGGGCGTGCTGGTCGAGGTGATGGGCTACCGCAAGCTCACGGGTCGCTCACACCGCGACGCGCTGGGCACGGCATGGCTGCGCCAGATCCACCGCGAGGACCGCCTGCAGGTGCTGCGGGCCTGCCGGCTCGCCCTGCGCAACGGGGCGCTGGTGGACCTGGAATTCCGCGTGCTGGCCGCACAAGGCCCTGCGCACTGGGTGCGCGCCCGCGGCACCTGCATCCGCGACGACCAGGATCGCGTGCTGGAGTGGACCGGCGTGCTGGAAGACATCCAGGAGCGCCGTCTGGCCCAGGCCCAGGCCCTGCACATGGCGCGCCACGACATGCTGACCGGCCTGCCCAACCGCGTGTTGTTCCACGACCGTCTCGATCAGCTTGCCGCCCGCGCCGCGCGCGGCCGGCCCGGGGCGCTGCTGCTGCTCGACCTGGACCGCTTCAAGCAGGTCAACGACAACTGGGGGCATGCCACCGGCGACGCCCTGCTGCGCCAGGTGGCGCAACGCCTGCAGGCACTGGTGCGCAGCGGCGACACGGTGGCCCGGCTGGGCGGCGACGAGTTCGCGATCGTGCTGGACAGCCTGGTGCAGCCCATCGATGCCGAGCGCCTGGCCGAACGCGTGGTCCGGCGCCTGGGCGAGCCCTATGCCCTGGGGACGCACACGCTGGTCACGGGCGCAAGCGTAGGCGTGGTGGGCGTCCACGCCGGGGCCAGCGATCCCGAGCAACTGCTGCACGACGCCGACATCGCGCTCTACCGCGCCAAGGCGCTGGGGCGCGGCCGGTACTGCGTGCACGGGCCGGAGCTGGTGTCGCGCGTGGCCTAGCAGAGCTGCGTACAGCCCATTCGCCGGCTGCATCGGGCAGAGACCTTGCCCAACGCTCCATACCCCTGGAATTTCCCTGGGCTGCTGCTTCATTGAGGGGCGGTGACCTCGTGGTGACGAACGGCGCGAGCGGCGCGGCGCTCATTGCTAAGCTCCAATGCTCACTGGGAAATTCGAAACGACAGAGGAGAAGAGAGTGCTCCGGACTTCTTTTTGCGCAATGGCCGCCGCTGCGTTGCTGTCGGCATGCGGTGGTGGCGGTTCCGAGGCAAAGCCACCTGCCGTGGTGACGCCAAAGGCATCGCTCTCCTTGTTCGCAGGGCTGTTGCAGCCCTCGACCTTTCTGGATTGCGCGATCGATGGCGCTGGCGCCTCGGCGCGTCTGTCGGGCATTTCCGGGATGACCACAGACAAGGCGGGCAATGTCTATGTCGCGGGAACCAGTGCCTGCCATGTGCCCTTGATGACCTTGGGGGAGGGGCCATGGGGCATTCAGTGGGTGCGGAAGATTGATCCTGCTGCCTTTGTTTCCACGCTGGGCAAAGTGGTGCCGTTTTCCAGCAACGAGACCATGACTGCGAGCGGAACCTGGGCCGGTCTGGGTGTGACCCAGGATGGGCGGGCTTTCGTCGCGCAGTACGCCAGTGGTTCGTGGATTCTTGGCCCGAGGCCGATCGGTGGCGTGTTTCGCATCGCTGCGGGCGGCGAGGCCACATTCAAGGACAAGGGGATGACCGAGCAGCTGTCCGACGTCGCCATCGCATCGGACGGCCGCGTCCTGGTGTCTTCCTATCAACGCAGCAACCAGACCATTCTGGTACTGGATCCAGACAGCCTCGCGGAAACACGGATGACCTATGTCGACAGCCAGTCCGGTGAAGCCTTGGGCGTCGGTGCCATCGCGCTTGATGCGAACGATGTGCTGTATGCCAGCGTCGGGACTGCGGTTTACCGCCAGAGTGCGCCAGGAGTGCTGACCTTGCTGGCCGGCCATCTTGCGGAACGGGGAATGGTCGATGCGCAGGGTGCAGCGGCGCGCTTCACTTCCATCAAGGCTAGCGGCATAGGTGTGGACAGCAAGGGCAATGTCTTCGTCGCCGACAACGGCCATCTGGTGCGCAAGATCACGCCCGACGGGAAGGTGACGACCGTCGCGGGTCGGCCGGGCGAAGATTCGATCGTAGAACTGGGCGCGCTGCCCGGCAAGCTCACCGGGACCTCAGTGCTGGCGGTAGGTCCGGACGACAGCATCTACTTGAACGCGCAAAGCGCCATCTTGAAGCTGACGCTGGAATAGCCGGCGCAGGACTTGCAAGGCCGCACAGAGCCTCTCATAGCGATCCCCATCATGGCCGTGGTGAATGCAGCAGTTGCTCCAGCGCCGGCTCCAGTTCCGGATGGCGCCAGACAAAGCCTGCAGCCTGCGTGCGGCGCGGCGTCACGTGCTGGCCGCCCAGCAGGAGAACCGACATCTCACCCAGCGCCAGACGCAACGCCCAGGCAGGGGCCGGCAGCACTGCGGGGCGATGCACCGCACGCGCGAGGGTCCGGGTGAAATCTTGATTGCGTACCGTCCCGGGGGCGCAGGCATTGAAGACGCCGCTGCAGTCGTCGTGGTGCAGCAGGTAGTCAATCAATCGGACCTGGTCGTCCACGTGGATCCATGGCATCCATTGCCGGCCGCTGCCCAATCGGCCGCCCAGGCCCATGCGGAACACGGGCAGCAGGCGCCCCAGCATGCCACCGCTGTGCGCCAGGACCGGCGCGGTGCGCAGTACCGCCACCCGTACGTTCCATTGGCGCGCGCGCTCAGCCTCCTGTTCCCAGGCCATGCACAGGCGGCTGCCGAAGTCGGCCTGCCCCGGCGCACTTTCCTCGTCAAGCAGCTGCTCGCCGCGGTCGCCATACCAGCCTACCGCCGAGGCCGACAGCAGCACGCGCGGCGGCGTGGGAAGTCGGCCGATCCAGTCCACGAGGGTGCGGGTGAGATCCACGCGGCTGCGCCACAGCAGGTCGCGGCGCCCTTCTGTCCAGGGGCGGTCGGCAATCGGTGCGCCTGCGAGGTTGACCACGGCATCCAGGGGCAGGGCAGCCTCCAGCTCCTGCAGCCGGGCAATGCCACGCGCACCGCTGCACAGCCTGGACACCTGCTGCGGGTGGCGGCTCCAGACCCACAATTCGTGGCCTTGCTGCTGCCATTGCTGGCAAAGCCTGCGGCCGATCAGGCCTGTGCCGCCGGTGAGCAGAATGCGCATGGGTTTTTCCTTGGGGGATCTGCTGCACCGGGGTGGCTGGGGCAGATACCGGCGATAGTAGGCCCAGAAGCCGCTGCTGTCCTGGCAAGGGGATGGGGATGGCGCGCTGCGCTTGGCTGATGTCGCCGGCGCATTTCCTTCCTGTCAGCTGCCGTACTGGATTGCGCAGCAGCTACCTTCACCACATTTTCAGCGCGCCGGCACCCGGCTCGCCAGCGGCGGGCTTTGGTAGCCCGGCACGATGTGGCAGCCGCCTTCGGGGAAGGTGGCGGTGTAGCGCTGGCACAGCGCGGCCACTTTCTCTGGCGTGGGTTTGTCGCCGCGGTCTATCCAGTCGAGCAGGGCGGTGAACAGGGCCGGGTACTCCGGGTCGCTGAGGTAGCTGTGCTCGGATTCATCGGCGAAGGTCTGCACCAGCCGGTCGGCCGTGCCGGCCCGTTCGCGGATGGCGCGGTAGGCGCTTTCCAGTTCGACGAAGGCGGTGGGGTCGTGGATGGCGTGCAGGGTCAGCGTGGGCTGCGCCACGCGGCCGCTGGGCAGGCTGTCGGCGGCCAGCGCGGCCACGGCTGCCGGGTCGGCGGTGTAGCGCAGCACGCCTGCATTGAGCGCGGTATCGTCGGCCGAGCCCCGGTACACCACCCCGGCATTGCCGAAGGGGTTGCGGCCGTCCAGCCGCTGCTGCACCAGGTCGCGGAACAGGAAGGTGGCCCACGCCAGGTGCGGCACCAGCGTGCGCTCGGGGATCTTCACCACGTCCAGGATGGTCTTCAGGTGCGCGGCCTGCGCCGGGCTGCGCTGCGCGGCGGGCAGGCCGACGCCGGTGCACTCGCGCACCCGCGCGGCGAGGTCGTCACGGCTCATCTTCTCGCCTGCGGGCAGCCCCATCCAGAGCGGGTACTGGGGCTCGCTCGGGCGTGGGTGGTTGTTGCAGACGTACTGGTAGACCACGCGCAGGTCGAGCCGGAATTCATAGGCATTGTTGCCGCCGCCCAGCACGCCGCTGGTGAGCAGCACGCCGTCGTAGGGGCTGGGCTTGCCGTCTGCCGGGCCGTACAGCTCCGCGGCCTTGGAGGCCACGCCGCCGCCGTAGCTTTGCCCGTGCAGGATGGTGCGGCGCGGCGTGCCAAAGCGCGCCACAAAGAGCTGGCGCAGCCGCTCGGTGTCTTCGGCGGACATGGTCACGCCATAGCCGCCGCGCCGGTAGCTGGAGCCGGCCCAGGCATAGCCGGCACGCACGGTGATGGCCCAGCGCTTCAGGTCGGCCTCGGCGCGGTCGGAGGTGGGCGCTCCCAGTTCGGGGCCGCCGTGGGCGTGCATCACCAGCACCTTGGGGCCTTGCTCGGCCCATTGGGCGGGCAGGGCGATCCAGTACCAGGCGCCAGCCTCGTCCTGGCCGTTGTAGCAGGTGGCGCTGGCGGGGATTTCCGCGGGGCAGGCCGCAGGCTGTGGCGCGGCGTGGGCGGCGCCGCACAGGGCGAGGGCGGCAAGGAAGGAAAGGCGCATCGAATATCTCCGTTGTGGTCGGCCCGGTAGGGCGCAGCACGATAAGGCGCGGCCGCCCGGTAGGTCAAATACAATGAAAGCGCGGAATCGATACGAAAAAAATATGGAGATACGACACCTGCGCTACTTCCTGGCCGTGGCAGAAGCCGGCCACATGACCCGTGCCGCGGAAGGGCTGGGCATGCAACAGCCGCCCCTGAGCCAGCAGATCAAGGCGCTGGAGCAGGAGCTGGGCATGTCCCTGTTCCGGCGCCATCCGCGCGGCGTGGCGCTGACCGACGGTGGCCGGCGCTTCCAGGCCGAGGCTGCGGCCCTGCTGCAGAGCTTCGATGCCATGCAGCAGCGCATGGCACGCGTCGCCCAGGGGCTGGACGGCCTGCTGGCGGTGGGCTTCACCAGTTCTTCTGCGGCGCATGCCTTCATACCCGATGCGCTGCGGGCCTACCGGCGCGACTACGCCAGCGTGGAGCTGAGCCTGCACGAGCACAACGCGGCCGAGCTGACCGAGGCCGTGGCGGCGGGCCGGCTGCACGCCGCCCTGCTGCGCGTGCCGGTGGCGCGGCCCGAGGGCGTGCAGTTCGAGACCCTGCTGCGCGAGCCGGTGGTGGCGGCGTTGCCGCGCGAGCATCCGCTCGCGGTGGCGCGCGCCCATGCGCCGGGCAAGCCCGTCACGCTGATGGAGCTGTGCGGCGCCGGCCTGATCCTGGTGCGGCGTCCCGGGGCGCCAGGCCTCTACGGCAACCTGCTGGCGCTGTGCGAGGCGCGCGGCCTGCAGCCGCGCGTGGTGGCCGAGGTGGAGCGCATGATGACCAACCTGAACCTGGTGGCCGCCGGGGTGGGGGTGTCGGTTGTGCCGGCCTCGATGGCGGGCGCGCAGCGGCATGCCGTCGTCTACTGCCCGCTGGCCGACGGCGGCCGGCTGGACGCGCCGCTCACGCTGCTGTGGCGCAAGGACCAGGACAGCCTGCCCACCGCGCATTTCGTGGCCCTGCTGCGCAGGATGGCGGGACCGCCGCCAGTGGGCCAGGACGTCGCCATCGCCGGCCCGTGACCCCGCCGCTGCGCCGCATCGCCCACCTCGACATGGACGCCTTCTTCGCGTCCGTGGAACTGCTGCGCTATCCCCAGTTGAAGGGGCTGCCGGTGGTGATCGGCGGTGCCCGCCGCCGTCCCGAGACGCCCTGGGAGGTCGAGGCCGGCCGCGCCCCCGAGGACGTGCCGGTGGACGACTTCCCGCGCCTGCGCCAGTACACCGGCCGCGGCGTGGCCACCACGGCCACCTACGCGGCGCGGCACTTCGGCGTGGGCTCGGCCATGGGCCTGATGAAGGCGGCCAGGCTGTGCCCGCAGGCCATCCTGCTGCCCGTCGATTTCGAGCGCGTGCGGCATTTCTCGCGCACCTTCAAGCGCGTCATCACCGAGATCGCTCCGCAGATGGAGGACCGCGGCGTGGACGAGGTCTACATCGACTTCACCGACGTGCCCGGCGGCCAGCGCGAGGGCGGCCGCGTGCTGGCACGGCTGATCCAGAAAAGCATCTTCGCCGCCACCGGCCTGACCTGCTCGATCGGCGTGGCGCCCAACAAGCTGCTGGCCAAGATGGCGAGCGAGTTCGACAAGCCCAACGGCATTTCCATCGTCTACGCCGAAGACCTGCAGACGCGCATCTGGCCGCTGCCGGCGCGCAAGGTCAACGGCATCGGCCCCAAGGCCGACGCCAGGCTGGAGCACCACGGCATCCGCACCATCGGCGAGCTGGCCGCGCAGGAGCGCGAGTGGCTGATCGCCACCTTCGGCAAGGCCACCGGCGCCTGGATGCACGAGGTGGCCTGGGGCCGCGACGAGCGCCCGGTGGTGACAGAGAGCGAGCCGGTGTCCATGAGCCGCGAGACCACCTTCGAGCGCGACCTGCATGCGGTGCGCGACCGCGCCGAACTGGGCGCGGTCTTCACCAGGCTGTGCGAAAGCCTGGCCGCCGACCTGCAGCGCAAGGGCTATCTCGGCAAGACCATCGGCATCAAGCTGCGCTACGACGATTTCAAGATCGCCACGCGCGACCAGACGATTGCGGTGCCCACGGCGGATGCCCGCACCATCCGCCAGGCCGCGGGCCAGTGCCTCAAGCGCGTACCGCTGGAAAAGAGGCTGCGGTTGCTGGGCGTGCGGGCAGGATCCCTGGTGCGCAGCGTTCCGGCGCTGCCGGGGCAGGAGACGGCCCCGCCACAGGCGCCCTCCGCGCAGGGCGGCCCCGATGCCGCCGCAGGCCCCACCGGCACTGCGCCGCTGTTCTGAGCGCTCTTAATTTTGAGTAAAAAGTGCTCTTGGCCAAGGTGGCTCCTTGGCTTCTTGCTATCTAATTTGTAGTGCCGGTGGACGAAGGAACCCTGAAGCTGCGCGTGGTCAAGCAGGTGGACGCGCTGCGCGAACGCGTTTTCGAGCGGGACGTCCGCATGGCCGCCGGGACCATCAAGCGGCTCGATGTCGAACTCGGCCCCATCCAGCCCAGCGCTAAGGCCCGCCTCGAAGAAGAGGAGCGCATGCGGCAGCAGCAGGCACTGGCTGCGCAGCGGGCGGCCGAAGAGCGGCAGGCAGAGGCCCAGGCGGCCTCGCGCTTGCTGTCGAAGGCAGAGGCTGGCGACCTGCCCAGCATGCTGGCGTTGGCCGAAAGGTTCTACAAGGCCAAGGACGCTGACAGCCTGAAGCAGGCGGGCATCTGGTTCCGCAAAGCCGCCGACGCAGGCAGCCCGCAGGGCATCGGCGGTGTGGGCAGTGTGTTCTACGCCACGCGAAATCCAATCAGGGATGAAGTGCAGGCGGTGCAGTGGTGGCGCAGGGGGATAGACGCCGGCGACGGCCGCAGCATGTATGCGATAGGCAACCTGTCCGGGACGGGAGAGTCCGGCGTGGCGAAAGACCTCCCGCGGGCCCTGGAGCTGATCTCCAAGGCGGCGCAAAGCAACTACGCCCCCGCCATGACCAGGCTGGCCGTCCTCTACTACAAGGGTGACATGGGATTGGCGCGTGATCTGGCGGAAGGGGTCAAGTGGTACCGCAGGGCAGCGGAACTGGGTGAGAGTATGGCGATGGTGAACCTCGGCTACGCCTATGAACAAGGCCAAGGTGGCCTGGCGCGAGATGACGCGACTGCGCTGGATTGGTACCGCAAGGCGGCGGCGCAGGACAACGCAGATGCCAGGCCGCGTATAGCCATCCTGGAGGCCAAAGGCGTCAAGTAGGAAGCCCGCGCGCCGGTGTACCGGTGCAGGCTGCGGCAGCGCTCGGGTGCTGGCGCGACACCGCTTGATCCACGTCATGCGGCTTCGCATCGTCGACCCGTAACATCGGGTCGCGGGCGTTTCTGCCTGTGCCGCGGCGCTTGCCGTTTGGCCCTACCTCTTCCTGCCCGTCCCATTCCTCTACATGCGCACAAACCTGCCCGTCAGCCAACGGGAATACGACTTCCCAGCCGACGAACTGCTGGTCTCCACCACCGACACCCGCGGCATCATCCAGCACTGCAACGGCGCCTTTGAGCGCGTCAGCGGCTTCAGCCGGGAGGAGCTGACCGGGCAGCCGCACAACCTGGTGCGCCACCCCGACATGCCGCCGGAGGCCTTCGCCGACATGTGGCGCACCATCGGCCGCAGCGGCATCTGGACCGGCATCGTGAAGAACCGCCGCAAGAACGGCGACCACTACTGGGTGCAGGCCAACGTCACCCCTGTCATGGAGGCGGGCCAGCTGTGCGGCTACATGTCGGTGCGCACCAAGCCCACGCGCGAGCAGGTGCGCGAGGCCGAGGCGGTGTACGCCCGCATCCTGCGCGAGCGCGGCCAGCGCCAGACCGTGGGGCTGCATGCCGGGCAGGTGCGCCTGCACGGCGTGCGGGGCTGGGTGCAGCGGGCAGCGAACGCCTCGCTCACCCTGCGGCTGGCCGGGCTGCTGCTGGTGCTGGCACTGCTGGCCATGCTGCCGGACCTGGCACGCGGCATGCCCTCTGCCGAGGCATGGGGGCGCCTGGCGTTGCTGGCCGTGGGGGCGGTGGCCGTGCTGGTCTGGTTCCAGTGGCAGGTCGTGGCGGCCGCGAGGCGCATCGACCGCATGGCGGCGGAGCTCGCCGCGTGCAGCCTGGGAAGCGCGGGAGGGACCCTGCGTTGCGTGGCGCCGCTCGACCGTGTCGTGCGCAGCCTGCGGCAGACCAGTATCAACCTCGGGGCCGTCGTGGGGGACGTACGCGCCGAGGTGGAGGGCTTCGTGCGCTCGGCCGATGACATCGCCCAGGGCGGCCGCGATCTGGCGGCGCGCACAGAGGCGCAGGCCGGCAGCCTGGAGCAGACGGCCGCGGCCATGGAGCAACTCGCCAGCACCGTGCAGCACAGCGCAGAAGGCGCGGCGGACGTGTCGCGCGAGAGCACCCAGAGCACCGCGCTGGCGCAGCGTGGCGGCGAGGCGGTGCGCGCTGCCGGCCATACCATGCAGGCGATCGAGCAGTCATCCCGCCGTGTCGAGGAGATCGTGCAGGTGATCGAGGGCATCGCCTTCCAGACCAACATCCTGGCGCTCAATGCCGCGGTGGAGGCCGCCCGTGCCGGCGAGCAGGGCCGTGGCTTCGCGGTCGTGGCGGCCGAGGTGCGGGCGCTGGCACAGCGCAGCGCCACGGCGGCACGGGAGATCGGCCACCTGATCGGCGCCTCGAACCGGCAGGTGGCCGAAGGCGTGCGGCAGATGCAGGACGCGGGCGCCACCATCGAGCAGGTGGTGGAGTCGGTCGCCCGTGTGGATGTGCTGGTGGGGCAGATCAGCGTGGCCGCCAGGGAGCAGGCGCAGGGCATCGCGCAGGTGAACGCGGCCGTCGAGCATCTGGACGGCATGACGCAGCACAATGCGGCGCTGGTGGAGCAGTCCGCAGCCTCCGCAGCCGGGCTGGAGCAGGGGGCACACACGCTGCTGGGCGCGGTACGGGTGTTCCATTTCGGGCGGCCCTGAGACGATGCCGGTGGCCGGCCTCTGACCGGGCACCCTGGCTGGCACGTACCGGACGACGTGCCAGCGTCCTACAAGGCAACGGATGACGGGGCGGTACACCGTGCGCATGCTGCATGCCCGGACTGCCACCCCGCCGCCAAACGATATTGCCGTGCCACCTGCGCCGTTGCCCGGCGGCCTCCTGTACGTGCATCCGCTGATGCCGGGCTTCGCGCGCGTGCGGTGCGGAAGGGGCTTTCGCTACCGGCACCACGAGGGCCACTGGATCGACGACGCCACCGAGATCGCGCGCATCCGCAAGCTGGCCATTCCCCCTGCGTACTCGCAGGTGTGGATCTGTCCTCTGGTCAACGGGCACCTGCAGGCCACGGGCCTCGATGCGCGCGGCCGCAAGCAGTACCGCTACCACGCCGACTGGCGGCTGCAGCGGGACGAGGACAAGTTCGGGCGGCTGGAGGCCTTCGGGGCCGTCCTGCCTCGCATCCGGGCCCGCGTGGCGCGCGACCTGAAGGTCCGGCCCGGCCAACCGCTCGGCCGGGCCGCCGTGCTGGCGGCGCTGGTGCGGCTGCTCGACACCACGTGCATCCGCGTGGGCAATGAGGAGTACGCACTCAGTAACGGTTCCTACGGCCTGACGACCCTGCGCACGCCCCATGCCGGTGTGAAGGGCAGCCTGCTGAAACTGCGCTTTCGCGGCAAGAGCGGCGTCCTGCACGAAGCCATGCTGGACGACCCGAGGGTGGCGCGCGTGGTGCGGCGCTGCCAGCAGTTGCCGGGGCAGGAGCTGTTCCAGTACGAAGGGGATGAGGGCGAGCCGCGCTCGCTGGGCTCCAGCGATGTCAACGACTACCTGCGCGAGGCCGCCGGAGTGCACTGCACGGCGAAGGATTTCCGCACCTGGCATGGCACCGTGCAGGCGCTGGAACTGGTACGCGCAGGCTGTAGCGTCACGCAGGTACTGCAGACGGTGGCGCGGCAACTGGGCAATACGCCGGCCGTCTGCAGAAAGTCCTATGTGCATCCGGCCGTGCTCGCGGCGGCTGGTGTGGACGGCCCATGCACCGAAGCGGCAGGGGCCGCGCGCGCCCGTCGCCACCTGCAGGCGGCAGAGGCCCGCCTGCTGGCCTTTCTTGATGCGCAGCGGCGCGGCTGAGGGCTGCTACTCCAGCGGCCTGTGCAGCAGCACCGATGTCTCTCCGATCTCGATCGGCCATTCCAGGTCGTCAGCCAGGCAGGCGAGGCTGGCTGCGTCGATGCGCAGCGGGCGCCCGTTGGGGCGCGGCGCCTCGGGCGGAGGCGGTTGCGTCGGGGCCGCCTGCAGCAGCAGGCCGTCGCCCGAGGGCCGGATGCTGACGGTCGCAGGTGCCATGGCGCTGTCCTGGAGGTAGCACAGGGCGCCGAGCGCGGCATACAGCGCGCGCGCCGGCACCAGGTCCGGCCAGCCCGCGGGCGGCTCTGCCCCCTCGGATTGCAGGCGCAGGCCATGCATCTCCAGCGTCGGGCGTGCGACTTCCAGGGCCATGTTCCACAGCATGGCAGGCGCAGCACGCTCGCTGCTCTCCACGTCCCATCGATTCAGCGCGCGGATACCGGTGACCAGTTGGCCCAGTTGCTCGTCATTCTGCGCAATGCGCTTCTGGCACAGCTCCGTGTCGAGGGGCTGCGCCACCAGGTAGCGCTTGAGCACCGTGTTGCCCATGCGGGCCACCGACAGGGGACCTGCCATGTCGTGGCGCAGCACCGGCAGTACGCGCATGAGGAGCTCGTGCCGTACGCCCGCGGCATGCCAGGCCTGCCCAGCCGTCATGCCGCCGCCGCATCGTGCAGGATGCGCTCGAGCCGCTCGAAATCGACCGGCTTCTGCAGGAAATGGTCGAACACGGCCATCTCCTCGCGGCTGCCGCCATCCGGCGTCAGGCCGGTGACGGCGATCATGAGTGGCGGGGTGCCCCGGGACAGGGGCTTGAGCTGGCGCGCCAGTGCGGTGCCGTGCATGTCGGGCAGCGTCAGGTCCAGCAGGTAGACCTGGGCGGGCGCCTCGGTGGCCTCGGACAGCGCCTGCCGGGCGGTGTAGGCGCAGCGCACGTCATGGCCCTGCTGGGCCAGGAGTTCCTGGAAGAGTTCCGCTGCTTCGCGGTTGTCGTCGACGATCAGGATGTTGAGTTCCACTGGTTTCCTTGGGACGAATTCTCGGCAGAGGATGCACCATGGCGGCGGCGATGCTGTCAGCCATCGTCGCTACCGCAGGTCGGTTACTGCCGCGCCGTGCGGGTGTTGGCGGGCAGCGCCTGGGGATGGCTGGTGCGCAGCGGGTTGATGTCCAGCCCGCCGCGGCGGGTGTAGCGCGCGTAGACCGCGAGTTTCACCGGCCGGCAGCGCGTCCAGATGTCCATGAAGATGCGCTCCACGCACTGCTCATGGAATTCGTTGTGGTTGCGAAAACTCACCAGGTACTTCAGCAGCCCTTCCTGGTCGATCTGCGGGCCGCTGTAGCGGATCTGCACGCTGCCCCAGTCCGGCTGGCCGGTGACCAGGCAGTTGCTTTTGAGCAGGTTGCTGACCAGCACCTCGCTCACGGGGGCTTCTCCCTCGGCTGCGCTGAGCAGCTCGGGTGCGGGTGTGTATTGGCTGCATTCCACGTCCAGCCGGTCCAGCAGCAGGCCGTCGAGCTCGTGCACCGGCTCGCGGTCGAACATGTCCGGCAGCAGCAGTTTCACGCCCACGCCGGCCGGGGTATCCGAGCCGCGCCAGACCGCTTCGCTCACATCGGTGCGGATGCGTGCACGCACCGCCTCGGCGTCGTCGAAGCGGGTGTTGTTGAAGCTGTTGAGATAGAGCTTGAAGGACTTGCTCTCCACGATGTTGCGCGACTCGCAGGGCACGGTGATGTGGGCCAGCGCCACCTGCGGCTTGCCGCGCTGGTTGAGCCAGCTCAGCTCGAAAGCCGTCCACAGGTCGGCACCGAAGAAGGGCGGCGCGCCGTCCACGCCGATCTCGGCACGCTTGCCGGCGCGGGGGATGGGGAAGAGCAGGCTGGCGTCGTACTGATCGGCATAGGCCGAGGCCTTGCCCAGCTGGGATTGTTCAGGGGTAGTCATGTAGGTAACCAAATGGATGGCTTATGCCAGGAACACCGTGGAACCGGCTTAGCCGGGCCACTGGTGTTGCTTCCGGGAGGGGGTTGGCGAAGACACGAAGTGCGTAGCCGGGGGGGGATCACACAAACTCTCGTTCGCGCAACCACTTGGTGGCGATCCACTTCTCGCCCGCGATCACCGGAGCGCCGCCGTGCAGCGTGCGGGTTGACGGGTGCGGCCGCTCATAGCTGAAGAACACCGCGTTGCCGCGCTTGGGCGCGACCTCCAGGTGCACGTCGGGAAAGGTGGTGCCGCCGCCGCGCTCGGGCTCGTTGAGGTAGACCACCAGCGTGGCCACGCGCTGGCCGCCGCGGCGCAGGATGGTGGGGGTGCCGGGCTCGCCCGGATCGAAGTAGTCGTAGTGCGGCTTGTACTCGGCCCCTGTGCGGTAGTGCAGCACCTGCAGGCCCTCGCCGTTTTCCACCGGCCAGCCCAGCAGCCGTGCGATGCGCGCCTCCAGCCGGGCCACCACAGGGGTTTCGCCGCGGCTGAAGAACATGCCGTTACTGGTGCGGTCGGCATTGAGCTCTTCGCCGCCGGTCTTGGTGGCCACCGTCAGCGAGCGTTTCATGCGCGGCTCGGCGTCGGCGATCAGTGCGGCGCATTCCTCGTCGGACAGCAGGTTGCCGAAGACCACGATGCGTGGGTCGGCCATGGCCTGCAGCACGTGGACCTGGCGGTCGCCCACATCGAGATAGAGCGGCGAATCGTGCAGCGCGGGCCCGGGAACGGGTACCGCGGGTGGCAGGCCCTGCTCCGTCGCCTGCTGCTCCAGATGGGCGCGCAGTGCGGACTCGAGCGCCTGCGCTGCCACGTCTTCCTGCCACCCGGAGTCGATCATGGACTGCACGATCACCGGCGCCGCATAGCCCGCCTGGGCCTGCGCAATGATCCATGCGCGCAGCTCGGGCGTCACCTGCTGCGCGGCGTGCCGGGTGGCAAGGGTGGATGTGGTCTGGCGATGCATGGCAATTCCTCGGGCCAAAAAGGGTTGCGGTGTGGGACGGGCCTCAGCCCAGCTTGCGGCGGAACACCAGCCGGTCCGGCTCGGAGGCCGGCGCATCGAAGCGGTAGCCGCCGAGATCGAAGCCCTGCAACTGGTGCGGCGTCACGAGGCGGTGCTGGATGGCGAAACGGGCCATCAGGCCGCGCGCGCGTTTGGCATGGAAGCTGATGATGGCGTAGCGCCCATTCTTCCAGTCTTCGAAGACGCAGTCGACCACCCGGGCTTTGAGCCGCTTGGCGTCCACTGACTTGAAATACTCCTGCGAGGCCAGGTTGATCACCACCGGTGTCGGGTCGGCCTGCAGCCGGGTGTTGAGCAGGTCGGCAATCCTTGGGCGCCAGAAGTGGTACAGGTCCGCGCCGGCCTCGTTGGGCAGCCGCGTGCCCATCTCCAGCCGGTAGGGCTGCAGCCGGTCCAGCGGCCGCAGCACGCCATAGAGGCCGCTCAGGATGGTCAGGTGGTTCTGCGCCCAGGCGAGGTCCTCGGCGGTGAGCGTCCGGGCGTCCAGTCCGTCGTAGACATCGCCATTGAAGGCCAGCACGGCCTGCCTGGAGTTGGCGGCCGTGGCTTTGGGCGACCAGGCGGCGTAGCGGGCCACGTTGAGCGCGGCCAGCGCGTCGGAGATCGACATCAGCTGCGCGATCTGCTGCGGCGACTGCTCCCGCAGCAGCCCGATCAGCGCCTTGGTCTGGGCGGGGAAGGGTGCCTCGGTAGCCGGCAGGCCAGCCGGGACAGGGGTGTCGTAGTCGAGCGATTTGGCGGGGGACAACAGCAACAGCATCAGGGTCTCGCAACAGGAAAAGGCGCGCAGGCGACATTGTGCCGCCCAGCAAAAAGGCCCTGCCCGGCGTCCTGGGGACGCCTGCAGGGCCTTGGGTCGGCCGTCAGCGGGCCAGCCGGATCAGGCGCCGGTCGAGGCGCGCGGCTGCTCGAACGGTAGCTTGAGATCGCCCAGGTCGCGGCGCGTTTCCACCAGCACCAGCGGGCCGTCGTCCAGCACTACCGCGGCCGGACGCTCGCGCGGCACATGGACCGGCGCCGGCTCGGCTGCCATCGCGGCCTGCACCGCAGCGACCTTCTCGCTGTCGGAATGCACCCACTGCAGGCCGCTGTCTTGCGCCACGCGGACCAGATCCGTCACAGGCAGCACGAAGGCTGCGGCTGCCGGCGCTGCCGCAGCAGGGGCGGCTACCGGCGCAGGTGCCGGCGCTGCCACCGCCACAGGTGCCGCCACGACGGGCGCCGCCGTTGCTACCGGCTGGGCCGGCGCTACGGCGCTTTCCGCCGGCTGGGCGTCCACGACGACCGGGGCTGCCACTTCTTCGCCTGCAGGGCGTTGGCGAGGCGGGCGAGGGGTGCGCTGGGCGCGTTGCTCCTCGTCACGCTCCCGCACCGGGGCTTCCGCCAGCTCCGGGACGGGCGCTGCGGCGGCCTCGGTAGCTTCCGCGGTCACGGGAGCGGGGCTGCGGAAGGCATCGAAGATGCCTCCTTGCACCGGTGCCTCGTGCCCGGCGGACTCCTGCGGGGCGCGCTCTGCGGTGTTGCCGTTGCGCTCGCCGCTTTCGCGGCGGTCACGGCCGTAGCGATCCCGCGAACGGCGTTCGCGGCGTTCACGGCCGGCTTCTCCACCTGCCTGCGGCACGCCGGCATCGGCGTCGGCCGTCTCTTCGCCGGACGCTTGCACGGGGGCATTGCTGCGTGTTTCGGCCTGGATGTCGGCCGGAGCGCCTTCGACGCCTTCAGGGGCACCTTCGGCGCCGCGGGGAGCGCGGTCGCCGCGGCCACGGCGTCCGCCTTCGCCACGCTCGCCGCGTTCACGGCGCGGTGCGCGCTCGGTGCGCGGCTCTTCGCCGGTGGCCGGCAGCTCCAGTGCCACGCCGGCCAGGGCCTGCGCTTCCGTCACGGTGTCGGTGGCCAGTGGGCGGTCGCTGCTGCGCGGTTCACGCGGCTCGCGGCCTTCGCGGCCGGCCGGGCGGGCATCGCTGCGCTCCCGGCGTTCCCGGCGCTCGCCGCCACGGCCTTCGCGCTCACCGCGGTCCGGGCGCTCACCCCGTTCGTTCCGCTCGCCATTGCGTGGCTCGGGGCGGTCGCCGTTGCGTTCCGCACGCTCGCCCGCAGGGGCCGTGCCGGCGGGGCGCTCGCTGCGCTCGCCACGGCGGCCACCGCGGCCACCATCACGGCCGCCTTCGCGGCGGCCCTCGCCGCGTTCGCCACGGTCACGGCGTTCGCCTGCGCGGCCGGGACGGCGCTCGTCCGCTGTGGGTGCCGGTGCCGGGGCGCTGGCGGGCGGCGCGCTGGGGGCGGGCACCGGGCCGAAGCCGAAGAAGCTCTTGAGCCAGGCCAGGAAGCCCTGTTCCGCGGGGGCGGCTGCCGGTGCGGGTTGCGGCTGTGGTGCACGGGCCTGGGGCGCGGCGGCAGCCGGCGCAGGGGCCGGGCGCGGCGTGGCCTGCGGCGCGGGTGCATCCGGCAGCACGCCCTTGATCACCGGCGTCTGCTTGTTGGTGGGCTCCTGCGAGCGGCGCGTGACCGTGGTCGGGTCTTCCACCACTTCGGCGAGCTTGTAGCTGGCCTCGATGCCGTCCAGGCGCGGGTCGTCGTGCTTCAGGCGCTCGAGCTTGTAGTGCGGGGTTTCCAGCGACTTGTTGGGCACCATCAGCACGTTGACGCGCTGCTTGAGTTCGATCTTGGCGATCTCGGTGCGCTTCTCGTTCAGCAGGAAGGAGGCCACTTCCACCGGCACCTGCACGTGCACGGCGGCGGTGTTGTCCTTCATGGACTCTTCTTGAATGATCCGCAGGATCTGCAGCGCCGAGCTTTCCGTGTCGCGGATGTGGCCGGAGCCACCGCAGCGCGGGCAGTTGATGTGCGCGCCTTCGGACAGCGCCGGCTTCAGGCGCTGGCGGCTCATTTCCATCAGGCCGAACTTGCTGATGGAGCCGAACTGCACGCGGGCGCGGTCTTGCCGCAGCGCGTCGCGCAGGCGGTTTTCCACTTCGCGGCGGTTCTTCGACTCTTCCATGTCGATGAAGTCGATCACGATCAGGCCGCCCAGGTCGCGCAGGCGCATCTGGCGCGCGACTTCGTCGGCGGCTTCCAGGTTGGTGCGGGTGGCGGTTTCCTCGATGTCGCCGCCCTTGATGGCGCGGGCCGAGTTGACGTCGACCGAGACCAGCGCCTCGGTGTGGTCGATCACGATGGCGCCGCCCGAGGGCAGGGTCACGGTGCGGGCGTAGGCGGATTCGATCTGGTGTTCGATCTGGAAGCGGCTGAACAGCGGCGCATCGTCGCGGTAGCGCTTCACGCGGGCGGCATGCTCGGGCATGACGTGCGCCATGAACTGGTGCGCCTGCTCGTAGATGTCGTCGGTGTCGATCAGGATGTCGCCGATGTCGTGGTTGAAGTAATCACGAATCGCGCGGATGACCAGGCTCGATTCCTGGTAGATCAGGAAGGCGCCCTTGCCGCCCTTGGCTGCGCCGTCGATGGCGGTCCAGAGCTTGAGCAGGTAGTTCAGGTCCCACTGCAGTTCGGGCGCGGTGCGGCCGATGCCGGCGGTGCGCGCGATGATGGACATGCCGTTGGGGTATTCCAACTGGTCCATCGCCTCCTTCAGCTCGGCGCGGTCCTCGCCCTCGATGCGCCGGCTGACGCCGCCGCCGCGCGGGTTGTTGGGCATCAGCACCACGTAGCGGCCGGCCAGGCTCACAAAGGTGGTCAGGGCCGCGCCCTTGTTGCCGCGCTCTTCCTTCTCGACCTGGACCAGCAGTTCCTGGCCTTCCTTGATCACGTCGTTGATGCGCGCCTGGCTCACCGAGACGCCGGGGGCGAAGTACTGGCGGGAGATTTCCTTGAAAGGCAGGAAGCCGTGGCGGTCTTCGCCGTAGTCGACGAAGCAGGCCTCCAGCGAGGGCTCGACGCGCGTGACGACGGCCTTGTAGATGTTGCCCTTGCGCTGTTCGCGCCCTTCGATCTCGATTTCGTAGTCGAGCAGCTTTTGCCCGTCGACGATGGCCAGGCGGCGTTCTTCGGCCTGCGTGGCGTTGATCAGCATCCGCTTCATGATGCGTTCCTTCGTGTATTCAAAACTTCGTACAGGCCCGGGATGGGGCCAACGATGCCTGAACTGACGCTTCGAAACGAAGGGAATTGCCGGTAAAGCCGCGGCTGCGTGCGCTTCAGCGCTGCAGACGGGGCGGGGGCGCGTGGAAGGAGGCGAGGTGCGGCCGCAGATCAGGAGGGGCGGCCGGGCGGGCAACATGTGCCCGCGGGAGAGGTGAAGACCACCGGGGCACGCCGGCGGGCGGGGGCATGAGCCACCGCCAGAGGGCAGGTACCAGGGCAATCAGCACGGCAAGAGTCTCGCTTCCATCCGCTGGTGGCCCTTGCCGCATGAGGCGCGGGGCATACCAGCTGGGGTATTCCGGTTCGGTGTTTCAAAGTGCCGGCTCGCCCGGGGGTGCTGCGGGCCGTTGCGGACAATGGGTGCGCAACTTGCCCGGAAAAGCCTCCGGTGGCATCGACCTGCTGGCGGCATGCGGCGTGGTGGGTGGACTAAACTCCATCAAAATCAACCACTTACACAATGTCGCGCCAGTGAAACACATTATAGGGGCCAAAGTCCCGTCCGCAGCACCCGCCGTGCGGCAGGTGACGGTGGATGCAGAGTCCGAAGGCCAGCGGCTCGACAACTTCCTGATCCGCGAATTGAAGGGCGTGCCCAAGACCCACGTCTACCGCATCATCCGCTCCGGCGAGGTGCGGGTGAACAAGGGCCGTGCCTCCGCCGATACCCGCGTGACGGCTGGCGACGTGGTGCGGCTGCCGCCGGTGCGGGTGTCCGAGGCGGTCGAAGCCAAGGCTGCGCGCCCGGCGCCGGCGCGCGAATTCCCGGTGCTGTTCGAGGACGAGCACCTGATCGCCCTGGATAAACCCGCTGGCGTTGCGGTGCACGGGGGCAGCGGCGTGAGCTTTGGCGTCATCGAGCAGTTGCGCCAGGCGCGGCCCGAGGCCAAGTTCCTCGAACTGGTGCATCGGCTGGACCGGGAAACCTCCGGCATCCTGCTGGTGGCCAAGAAACGCTCGGCCCTCACCAGGCTGCAGGACCAGTTCCGCGAGCGCGAGACCGGCAAGACCTATCTGGCGCTGGCCATCGGCGCGTGGCCGGCCAACCGCAAGGTGATCGACCAGCCGCTGCACAAATACCTGCAGGCCGACGGCGAGCGGCGCGTGCGCGTCACCACTGCAGACGATCCGGACGGCATGCGCTCGGTCACCCTGGTCAAGGTGCGCCACGGCATTCCTGCCCGGCCGGACGCCGGCCTGCCGGCGTTCTCGCTGCTGGAGGTGACGATCAAGACCGGCCGCACCCACCAGATCCGGGTGCACCTGGCGTCCGGTGGGCACGCCATCGCTGGTGACGACAAGTATGGCGACTTCGCCCTCAACAAGCGGCTGGCTGCACAGGGGCTGTCGCGCATGTTCCTGCACGCCTGGCGGCTGCAGTTCACCCACCCGGCGAGCGGGGAGCGCATCACGCTCGCTGCGGAACTGCCGCCGGAACTGGTGCCCTGGGCGGCTTAAAGTGTCGGCTTGTCCCTGAACTGCCTGCTTTCGATGCCTGCCTCCACCCAGCGTCCCCTCCGCTTCGACCTGATCGCTTTCGACTGGGACGGAACCCTCTACGACTCGACCGGCATCATCGTGCGCTGCATCCAGGCGGCGGTGCGCGACGTGGGCGGCACCGTGCCGACCGACCGTGCCGCCGCCTACGTGATCGGCATGAGCCTTAACCAGGCGCTGGCCCATGCCGCACCGGACGTCCCGCCCGAGCGCTACCCGCAGCTGGGCGAGCGCTACCGCCACCACTACCGGCTGCACCACGACGACCTGAGCCTGTTCGACGGCGTGCTGCCCTTGCTCGACGCACTCAAGGCGCGTGGCCATCTGCTGACCGTGGCCACCGGCAAGAGCCGCCGCGGCCTGAACGAGGTGCTGGCGACCGAGCAGCTGCGCGGCATGTTCGACAGCTCTCGCACCGCCGATGAGACCGCGGGCAAGCCCGACCCGCGCATGCTGCACGAATTGATGCAGGAGTTCGGCCTGCCGCCCGAGCGCGTGCTGATGATCGGCGACACCACGCACGACCTGCTGATGGCGCGCAACGCCGGCTGCGCCAGCCTCGGCGTGAGCTACGGCGCGCACACGCCGGAGGCTTTCGGGGAGCTGGGCCCGCTGGGGGTGTTGCACTCGGTCGCCGAACTCGACGCCTGGCTGCGCGACAACGCATGACCTGACCGGACCCGAGAGGAGGGAGCCCGCCATGCAGGAACGCCCGATTGCCCTGTGCCGCAGCCGCGAACTGGTCGACGGCGGCCCCGCGGTGGCCTTCGACCTGCTCTATGCTGGCCAGACCTGCCGTGCCTTCGCGGTGCGCTTCCAGGGTGGCGTGCATGCCTATCTCAACCGCTGCACCCATGTCGGCATGCAGATGGACTGGCAGCCCGGGCGCTTCTTCGACGACAGCGGGCGCTGGTTGCTGTGCCATGCCCACGGCGCCGCCTACCATCCCGACAGCGGCGCCTGCGCGGGCGGCCCCTGCCGCAAGGGGCTGGTGAAAATACAACTATCGGAGGCCGATGGCGTGGTCCACTGGCATACTGCCTATAACCTCCAACCCCTCGAGTTCTAGATGACTGATCCGATCTTTCGCGATCCCCTGGATCATGAAGAAAAAAGCCCGCAGGCCGGCGCGGCGCCTGGGCTTTCTGCTGCAAAAAATGCAGCAAAGGGCGAGGATGTTCCATGGGAGCGGGCGACGCTGGAGAAGCTCGCCTTTGCCGCGCTCAAGGAGCAGCGCTCGGCGCGGCGCTGGAAGATCTTCGTGCGGCTGACCTGGCTGGTGTTCTTCGTCGCCATCGCCTGGGCGCTGTTCCATCGCTCGGCCCCCACCACTGCCAAGGCCACCGCGCACACCGCGGTGATCGACATCAAGGGCGAGATTGCCCAGGGCAACCAGGCCAGTGCGGAATTCGTCGTGGCGGCCATGCGTACCGCCTTCGAGGACGACGGCGCCCAGGCGGTGGTGCTGCTCATCAACTCCCCGGGTGGCAGCCCGGTGCAGGCCGGCATCATCAACGACGAGATCGTGCGGCTCAAGGCCAAGTACAACAAGCCGATCTATGCCGTGGTGGAAGAGACCTGCGCCTCCGCCGCGTACTACATCGCTGTTGCCACCGACAAGATCTACGTCGACAAGGCCAGCGTCGTCGGCAGCATCGGCGTGCTGATGGATGGCTTTGGCTTCACCGGGCTGATGGACAAGCTGGGCGTTGAGCGCCGCCTGATTACGGCCGGCGAGAACAAGGGCTTCATGGATCCGTTCAGCCCGCAGAGCGCCAAGCAGCGCGAGTTCGCGCAGGCCATGCTGGACCAGATCCACCAGCAGTTCATCGGCGTGGTAAAGGCCGGCCGTGGCGACCGGCTCAAGGAGACGCCCGAGACCTTCAGCGGCCTGTTCTGGACCGGCCAGCAGGCCGTCGAGATGGGCCTGGCCGACCAGCTGGGCAATGTCGACTACGTGGCGCGCGAAGTAGTCAAGGCCGAGGAGATCGTCGACTACACCCGGCGCGACAACGTCGCCGAGCGGCTGGCCAAGAAGTTCGGTGCCGCACTGGGCGAGGGCGCCGTGCAGTCCATGCTGCGCCTGACACCGTCGCTGCGCTGACGCGTTCCCCGTCCACCTCTTCAAAAGCCCGCGCCAACCCCGCGGGCTTTTTGCCGTCTGGGGCATGATTGTGTGCCATTTGATTTCATTGGATATAATTTCATTTGAAATCAATTGGAGATTGGCATGGCCTTCGAAGACGACCTGGACCGCTATTTCCGCCAGCGCCCCACGGCGCCGGCCGGACCGATCCGTGCCACGCGGCTGCTGATGCGCACCGCGGTGCTGCTGGAGGCGCGCATGGACCGCGCGCTGGCCCCGCATGGCCTGCTGATGCGCGAATACCTGGCGCTGGCCTTCATCTCGCTGCACAAGGGCGAGCGGCTGCGGCCCTCCGAGCTGAGCACCTCGCTGGATGCCAGCCGCACCCAGGTCACCCGCCTGCTCGACGCGCTGGAGTCGCAAGGCCTGGTCGAGCGCCAGGCCGCCGTAGAAGACCGGCGCGCGCTGCAATTGGCGCTGACGCCGGCCGGCAGCCGCAAGCTCAGCGCCGCCGCACCTGGCGTGCACGAGGCCTACCGCCAGAGCTGGTCCACGGTCGGCGATGACTTCGAGGCCACGCTGCGGGGCTTGCGCGCCGTCAACGCGCAACTCGAGGCGGACGGCGAGGGGGCTGCGCCGTGAACAGCCTGCCAGGCGCCGCATTGCTGCGCCTGTTTCCCCGTGCCGAGAAGAAGGGCCTGCTGATGCAGTTGCTCGGACTGGTCACGGCAGTGGAGTTCTTCGAAAACCTGATGTTCGTCTTTGGCTCGGCCCACATCATGGGCGGGCTGGACGCGGCGCCACGCGAATTCGTGCAGGTGCAGGCGGCCTATGCCGTCGGCAGCATGCTGATGATGCTGGCCCAGCAGCGGCTGGCGCGCCGCTTTGGCTACCGCAGCTACCTGGCGGGCGGCCTGCTGCTGTTCATGGCCGGCCTGCTGGCCTGCGCCAACAGCAGCAGCCTGGCAGGCATGACGGCCGCGCGCTTCGTGCAGGGCGTGGGCGGTGGCACCTTCTTCACCAGCAGCCGCATCCTGGTGAACCAGCTGTTCCCGCTGAAAGAGCGGCCGGCGGCCACCAAGCGCTTCATGCTGTGGGTCTTCGGAGCCTCGGCGCTGGCGCCGGCCATGTCGGGCTGGCTGATCCAGGAGCATGGATGGCAGTGGGTGTTCTACGCCGCCTTGCCGCCGGCCGCGCTGGCGCTGGCTGGCGTGGCGCTGCTGATGCCCGAGGGTGCCGGCCGCGTGCCCGGCAGCCGGTTGACCGTGCAGCCGGCGCACCATGTGGCCTGGCCGCTGCTCGTGTTCATCGCGGCCATCGTCTGCCTGCAGCTGGCGTTGTCGCAGGCGCGCTTCGACGCGCTGGAGCACCCGGCCCGGCTCGCCGCCATGATGGCGATGGGCGCCGTGCTGCTGTGCGCCTTTCTCTGGCACCAATGGCGTCATCCGCAGCCCTGGCTGCAGCTGCGGCTGCTGCGCAGCCCGGTCTACCTGGCCGGGCTGGGGCTGTACTTCCTGCACTACTTCCTGTCCAACTTCAACGCCTACCTGTTCCCGGTGTTCGCCGAGCGCGGGCTGGGCATGAGCCTGGGCATGACGGGCTGGCTCAACTCCTTCTCTGCGCTGGTCAGCCTGGCCACCGCCTATGCCTATATCCGTGTGGCGCGCCGCCTGCCCCGCAAGAAGCCGGTGATGCTGGCCGGGGTGGGCTGCGCCATCGCGGCGGCCTGGCTGTTCTCCAGCGTGCCGGCCGGCATTGCCGCCGCACAACTCTGGCCGGCGCTGCTGGCCAAGGGCATGTTCGGCGCGCTGCTGGTGCTGCCGGTGGCCGGGCTGACCTTCAGCGAGCTGGGCGACGAGCGCTTCGGCCACGGCTACCAGGGCAAGAACCTGATGCGACAACTGGCCGGCTCGGTGTCCACCGCGGTGGCGGCGGTGCTGTTGCAGAACCGGACGACGGCGGTGCACGACACTCTGGCGGCAGAGCTCTCGCCCGGCCGCCCGGCGGTGCAGGACTGGCTGGGCAGCGTCGGCCATGTGCTGGCGCAGCGCGGCTATTCGCCAGAGCAGGCCCATGCCGGCGCACTGGCGAGCCTGGGCAACCTGCTCGATGGCCAGAGCCTGCTGCTGGCCTGCGAGGACCTCTATCGCCTGCTGGCGCTGCTGGCTGTGCTGGCGGGCGCCGTCATTCTGGTGCAGCGCCGTCTGCGCTGAGCCCGCCCAGGGCGCGCTGCGCGCTCCAGGCCAGCACCACCGCAAAGCCCACCACCAGGTAGAGCGCGGCGGTGAGCGAGCTGCCCTGCGCCAGCAGGCCGATCACCGGCGGCCCTGCCATGAAGCCCAGGTAGCCCAGCGAGGACACCGCTGCGATCGCATGCGCCGGACTGGCGCCGGGCAGGCGTGCCGCGGCCGAAAACAGGATGGGCACCACATTGGCAAAGCCCACGCCGACCAGGGCAAAGCCGGCCAGCGCCACCCAGGGGCTGGAGGTGAGCAGCACCAGCAGCATGGCCGCGGCGGCCAGCAGCGCGCTGCCGCGCAGCAGCACGGCCGGCGCAACGCGGGCGCGCACCCAGTCGCCGCAGAAGCGGGTCAGTGCCATGGCGGCAGAAAAGCTCGCGTAGGCAAATGCCGCCTGGTGCTGCGGGCTGCCCAGCTCCTGCTGCAGGTAGAGCACGCTCCAGTCGTACATGGCGCCCTCGGCGATCAGGCCGATGCCCGCCAGCAGCCCGAGCACCAGCAGCATGCCGCGCGGCAGCCTGAAGCCGCCGCTGCCTTCACCCGCCTGGCCGGGCGGGGGCGCGGGCAGCATGCGGCGCGCCGCGAGCACGGTGGCGGCGGCCATCAGCACGGCCACCAGCGCCAGGTGCCGCTGCGGCCAGGCCAGCAGCAGGCCGCCGACCGTCGCGCCGGCCATGCCGCCGGCGCTGAACATTCCGTGCATGCCGCTCATCAGCGGCCGGCCGCCCAGGCGCTCCAGCTCGGAGGCTTCGGCGTTGATGGCCACGTCGAACACACTGTTGAAAAAGCCGAACACCACCAGCAGGGCCAGCAGCGCGGCATAGCTGGGCAGCGCCAGCAGCAGCGTGATGCCCAGGGCCATGATGGGGCCGCCGATCTGCGTCACCCGCGCCGGCCCGTGGCGGCCGGTAAGCCGGCCGGCTTGGGTCAGGCCGATCAGTGCGCCGATGCCGGCGGCCAGCATGGCCAGGCCCAGCTCGGCCTCGTTCGCGCCGTACTGGGCGCGCACGCTGGGGATGTGCACGCCCCAGGTGGCAAACAGAAAGCCCGAGCAGAAGAACTGCACGCGCGTCGCATGCCGCGCTGCGCGCAGATAGGGGCCGCCGCTCACCGGCCGATCGCAAACACCGCGGGCGTTGCGTTGTCGGGCGCGTGCAGCGCCGGCTGCTGGCGCCAGCCCTTGATGCTGTCGCTGCGCGTATGGCCCGCGGCCAGGGTCAGCCCGTGGCTCACCGACAGCCGTGTGTTGTGCTGCAGTGTGCCCAGCAGGGCCTGCAGCAAGGCGGCGTTGCGGTAGGGCGTTTCTATGAAGAGCTGGCTTTGCCCGGTCTTGAGCGCCAGCGACTCCAGCGTGCGTATGCGCGTGGCGCGCTCCGCCGCGTCCTGCGGCAGGTAGCCGACGAAGGCGAAGTTCTGGCCATTGAGCCCGCTGGCCGCCAGCGCCAGCAGCAGCGATACGGGGCCCACCAGCGGCACGACGGGAAGCCCCAGGGCATGCGCCGCGCGCACCACAGAAGAGCCCGGATCGGCCACGGCCGGCATGCCGGCTTCGCTCAGCAGGCCGATGTCATGGCCCTCCAGCGCCGCGGCCAGCAGCGGGCGGGCATCGAAGGCGGTGGTGTGGTCGCCTTTCTTGTGCACCTCGCGCGGCAGTTCCTGGATCTGCTGCGCCTGCACCGGCGCGGCCAGCGGGTGCAGCGCGTCGACCCGCTTCAGGTAGGCGCGCGCGCTCTTGGCGTTCTCGCAGATCCAGTGGGTCAGGCCGGCGGCGCGGCGCAGCGTGGCGTCGGGCAAGGCGTCGGTGAGCGGAGCTTCCGTGGCGCAGCCGAAGTCCAGCGGCGCAGGCACCAGGTAGAGGGAGCCGGGCGCCATCAGATAGGCACTCCCGCTGCGCGCAGCAGCCGGCAGGTGCGGATCAGCGGCAGGCCGACCAGGGCGGTCGGGTCGTCGTTGTCGATGGCGTCGAGCAGGGCGATGCCCAGGCCCTCGCTCTTGGCGCTGCCGGCGCAGTCATAGGGCTGCTCGGCGCGCAGGTAGGCCTCGATCTCGGCATCGCTCAGGGCGCGAAAGCGCACTTTCACGGCGGCCAGGTCCGAGGCCTCGAAGCCGCTGGCTGCGCAGGCCACGGTCACTGCGGTCTGGAACACCACGGTGCGGCCGCGCATGCGCTGCAATTGGGTGGTTGCGCGGGCGTGATCGCCGGGCTTGCCCAGCGGCTCGCCGTCGAGGTCGGCCACCTGGTCCGAGCCGATCACGACCGCGTCCGGGTGCTGCCGGGCCACGGCCAGCGCCTTGGCGCGCGCCAGGCGCACGGCCAGCGCCTGCGGCGCCTCGCCGGGGTGTGGGGTTTCGTCCACATGCGGGGCGGCGACCTCGAAGGGCAGCCGCAGCCGTGCCAGCAGTTCGCGGCGATAAGGCGAGGTCGAGCCAAGCACCAGCGGCCTGCCGCCGGAAGGCCTGGAGAGGATGGTGGCGGTGGGAAGCGTCATCCATCGATTCTCTTACACTGGCCCGATGAAGAATGACTTTGCTGCCGACCACCTGGACGTGCAGGCCTTTGCCCAGGCCGGGGCCACCGTGCAGGGCGAGGCGCCGCTGCGCAAGTTCCCGCGCCTGCTGGAAGAAACGACCGGGGAGGGCGCCGATCGCCCGGTGCACTGGACTGCTGTGGGCGAGCAGCGCATGGTGGGCGGTGCGCCGCAGGCCTGGCTGCATCTGGAGGGCAATACCGTGCTGTCCATGACCTGCCAGCGCTGCCTGGAGCCGGTCGACATGCCGCTGTCCTTCGAGCGTTCCTTCCGCTTCGTGGCCGACGAGGCCGCCGCCGAGGCCGAGGACGACCTGGTGGAGGAGGACCTGCTGGTCACCCGCCGCGATTTCCCCCTGCAGGAACTGGTTGAGGACGAATGCCTGATGGCCCTGCCCGTGGTGCCCCAGCACGAGGTCTGCCCAATCGATGTACCGCTGTCGGTGTCCGATCCGGACTTCGAGGCGGCCAATGCCGAGAAGCCCCATCCCTTCGCCGCGCTGGCCCATCTGCGGCCGGGGGAGAAGAAGTAGTTATAATCGAGGGCTTCGCGCGAATCCCTGGGCGTCTTGTGTGACTGACCGAATGGGCTGGCCCGGCCCGTGTTTAGTACCGCGGGCCAGGTTTTGAAGCCGGGCATAAGCGCATTTCACCCACCTACGTACCGATCCCAGGAGCCTCACCATGGCAGTTCAGCAGAACAAAAAGTCCCCCTCCAAGCGCGGCATGCACCGTTCGCACAACGCACTGAACGTGCCGGGCATCGCAGTGGAGCCGACCACCGGCGAAACCCACCTGCGCCACCACATCAGCCCGAACGGCTTCTACCGTGGCCGTCAGGTTCTGAAGAACAAGTCCGAAGCCTGACACCGCCTGCACCACTGAGGCCCGGCGCTACTTTTTCTGTAGCACGGGCCTTTGTTTTGATGCCTGCCACTGTTACAGGTCGCCTTTGCGGCGCCGCGTACCGTCCATGATCACACTGGCTGTTGATTGCATGGGCGGGGACCATGGTCCCCGCGTTACGCTGGCCGCGTGCCGGCATTTCCTTGATCGGCATGCGGACGCCGAGCTGCTGCTGGTCGGCCTGCCCGAGCAGCTGGCCGGCTTTGCCCATGCCCGCGCTCGCATCGTGCCCGCCACCGAGGTGGTGACGATGGACGACCCGGTCGAGGTAGCATTGCGCCGCAAGAAGGATTCGTCCATGCGCGTGGCGATCCAGCAGGTCAAGGACGGGGCGGCCGCCGCGGCAGTCTCTGCCGGCAATACCGGCGCCCTGATGGCGATCGCGCGCTACCTGCTCAAGACCCTGGACGGCATCGAGCGCCCGGCCATCGCCACCCAATTGCCCAATGCCAAGGGCGGCGCCACCACGGTGCTGGACCTGGGGGCCAATGTCGACTGCACCGCCGAGCATTTGCTGCAGTTCGCCGTCATGGGGGCAGCCCTGGGCTCCGTGCTCAAGAACGATGACCAGCCTTCGGTGGGCCTGCTCAACATCGGCGAAGAGGTCATCAAGGGCAACGACGTCATCAAGCGCGCAGGCGAGCTGCTGCGTGCGGCCGGCCGGGCCGGCGACCTGAACTTCGCCGGCAATGTCGAGGGCAACGACATCTTCAAGGGTACGGTCGACATCGTGGTTTGCGACGGCTTCGTCGGCAATGTCGCGCTCAAGGCCAGCGAAGGCCTGGCCTCGGTCATCGTGGGATTCCTCAAGGAGGAGTTTTCCCGCAACATCTTCACCAAATTTGCTGCGATCTGCGCCTATCCGGTACTGACCGCGCTCAAGCACCGCATGGACTACCGGCGCTACAACGGCGCTGCGCTGCTGGGGCTGCGCGGCCTGGTGTTCAAGAGCCATGGTTCGGCGGACGAGGTGGCGTTCGAGCAGGCCCTGGCCCGCGCGTATGATGCCGCCCGCAACCATCTGCTCGAACGCGTGCAGGCCCGCATCGCGCATGCCGCGCCGCTCCTGCAGCCGCAGGAAGCCGCAGTGCCCGTCCAGGCCGCGGCCGCCGTGCTTCACAAATAATCCATGAGACGCTATTCCCGGATCCGGGGCACCGGCAGCTTCCTGCCCCCCCGTCGCCTGACCAATGCCGAACTGGCCGCCGAGCTGGCGCAACGCGGAGTCGAGACCTCCGACGAGTGGATCGTCGAGCGCACCGGCATCCGTGCGCGCCACTTCGCGGCGCCGGACGTTGCCAGCAGCGACCTCGCCCTCGAGGCCAGCCAGCGCGCGCTGGAGGCCGCCGGCGTCGGCGCGGCCGATATCGACCTGATCATCGTCGCCACGTCCACGCCGGACATGGTGTTCCCGTCCACCGCCTGCATCCTGCAGCACAAGCTGGCCCAGTCCTCCGAGGCTGCGCGCGGCATCCTGGGTTGCCCCGCCTTCGATGTGCAGGCGGTCTGCAGCGGCTTTGTCTATGCGCTGACCGTGGCCGACGCCATGATCCAGTCCGGCGCGGCCCAGCGTGCGCTGGTGGTCGGGGCCGAGGTGTTCTCGCGCATCCTCGATTTCAATGACCGCACGACCTGCGTGCTGTTCGGCGACGGCGCCGGCGCCGTGGTGCTGGAGGCGAGCGACACGCCCGGCATCCTGGCCAGCGACCTGCACGCCGATGGGCGCCATGTCGACATCCTCTGCGTGCCCGGCAATGTGGCGGGCGGGCAGATACTGGGCGATCCGCTGCTCAAGATGGACGGCCAGGCCGTGTTCAAGCTCGCCGTGGGCGTGCTGGAGAAGGCGGCCCACGCCGCGCTGGCCAAGGCCGGCAAGACCGAAGCCGACATCGACTGGCTGATTCCGCACCAGGCCAACATCCGCATCATGCAGAGCACGGCCAAGAAGCTGAAGCTGCCATTGGACAAGCTGGTGGTGACGGTCGACCAGCATGGCAACACCTCGGCCGCCTCGATCCCGCTGGCGCTCGACGTCGCGGTGCGCTCCGGCAAGGTGCGCACAGGTGACACCCTGATGCTCGAAGGCGTCGGTGGTGGCTTCACCTGGGGTGCGGTACTCCTTAATTTGTAGCTGAAAGCCGGTGCCCAGCCTGGGCTAGACCCGTATTTCTTTCATAATCTGCAACCCAAAGAGACACGCATGACCTCGTTCGCTTTCGTATTTCCTGGCCAGGGCTCCCAGTCGGTCGGCATGCTCGATGCCTGGGGTGATCACCCGGCCGTCGCAGAGACGCTGCGAGAGGCCTCCGACGCCCTGGGCGAGGACATCGCCCGCCTGGTGCGCGAAGGCCCCAAGGAGGCGCTGGCGCTCACCACCAACACCCAGCCGGTGATGCTGGTGGCCGGCGTGGCCGCCTGGCGTGCCTGGAAGGCCGAGGGCGGTGCCGAGCCGGCGGCCGTGGCGGGCCATTCACTGGGCGAGTACTCGGCCCTGGTGGCTTCCGGCGTGCTGACGCTGGCCCAGGCCGCGCCGCTGGTGCGCTTCCGCGCCGCCGCCATGCAGGAGGCGGTGCCGGTCGGTGTCGGCGCCATGGCCGCCATCCTGGGCATGGAGGCTTCCAAAGTGATAGCGGGATGCCAAGAAGTGACGGCGGCTCTGGCCGGTTCCGGCCATGAAGTCGTGGAGGCGGTGAACTTCAACGATCCGGCGCAGACCGTGATCGCCGGCAGCAAGGCCGCGGTCGAGAAGGCGTGCGAGGCACTGAAGGCCGCGGGCGCGAAACGTGCATTGCCTTTGCCCGTGTCCGCCCCGTTCCACTCCAGCCTGATGCAGCCCGCCGCCGAGAAGCTCAAGGAAAAGCTGGCCGCGACGGACTTCGCCGCGCCGCGCATTCCCGTGCTCAACAACATCGACGTCGCGGTGCAGACCGAGGCGGCGGCAATCCGCGAGGCGCTCTACCGCCAGGCCTTCGGCCCGGTGCGCTGGGTCGAGTCGGTGCAGGCGCTGAAACAGCGCGGTATCACGCATGTGGTCGAATGTGGTCCCGGCAAGGTGCTGACCGGCATGGCCAAGCGCATCGATCCGGAGCTGGCCGCCGCGGCGCTCTACGATCCGGCCACGCTGGCCGAAGTGCGGGCCCTGCTGGCCTGACCGGCAGTCCGGCTGCCAACCTATCCAAGAGGCTCTGATGTCTGAAATTCTCTATGCCGGCCAGGTGGCCCTGGTGACCGGCGCCACGCGCGGCATCGGCGCGGCGATCGCGGCCGAACTGGCCGCGCGCGGCGTCAAGGTGATCGGCACCGCCACCACCGACGACGGCGCGGCGCGCATCGGCGCGGCGCTGGCAGCCCACGGCGGCCTGGGCGTGCGGCTCGACGTCACCGACGCGCCTGCGGTCGATGCCTTGGTCGATGCGGTCATCGCCGAGCACGGCGGCCTGCAGATCCTGGTCAACAACGCCGGCATCACCCGCGACACCCTGGCCATGCGCATGAAGGACGACGACTGGGACGCGGTGCTCGACACCAACCTCAAGGCCGTCTTCCGCCTGTCGCGTGCCGTGGTCAAGCCCATGATGAAGCAGCGCTACGGCCGCATCGTCAGCATCACCAGCGTGGTCGGCGCCACCGGCAATCCGGGGCAGGCCAACTACGCCGCCGCCAAGGCCGGCCTGGCCGGGATGACCCGGGCACTGGCGCGGGAACTCGGATCGCGCAACATCACGGTGAACTGCGTGGCCCCGGGCTTCATCGATACCGACATGACGGCAGGCCTGCCCGAGGCCCAGCAGAAGGCGCTGTTCGCGCAGATTCCGTTGGGCCACCTGGGCAAGCCGGCCGACGTGGCGCACGCCGTGGCCTATCTCGCGAGCCCGCAGGCGTCCTATGTGACGGGCCAGGAACTGCACGTCAACGGCGGCATGTTCATGGGCTGAGGCCGCCCCGTCTTTCACCATTCACCTTGCCGTTTCCGTCCGGACGGCTGCCGGGACGGGCCCAGAAGCCCGGCCGGCTAAAATCCGGACTCATTCTTTACAACCCTCAGAGGGAACCATGAGCGATATCGAAGCACGTGTCAAAAAAATCATTGCCGAACAACTAGGCGTTGAAGAGTCCCAAGTCACCAACGAAAAGGCCTTCGTGGCCGACCTGGGTGCCGACTCGCTTGACACGGTCGAACTGGTGATGGCCCTTGAAGACGAATTCGGCATCGAGATCCCGGACGAGGACGCCGAGAAGATCACCACGGTGCAGAACGCCATCGACTACGCCAACGCCCATCAAAAGGCCTGATCGCCACCCAGAGGCGTTCCTGCCTCCCCCGATAGAAGAAGGTTTTTGCGCATGAGCCGTCGCCGTGTCGTCGTGACCGGCCTGGGATGTATCAGCCCCGTGGGGAACACGGTTGCCGATTCCTGGGCCCACCTGCTTGCCGGAACATCCGGTATCGACTTCATCACCCAGTTCGACGCAAGCAACTTCGCCTGCAAGTTCGCAGGCGAGGTCAAGGGATTCAATATCGGGGACTACATCCCCGAGAAGGAGGCCCGGCACATGGACCGCTTCATCCATCTCGGGCTGGCGGCCGCCATCCAGGCCATCCAGGACAGCGGTCTGCCCACCGGCGACGCGCTGGATCCGGAGATGGCCACCCGCATCGGTTGCAACATCGGTTCGGGTATCGGCGGCCTGCCCATGATCGAGCAGACGCACACGGAACTGGTCAACCGCGGCCCGCGCCGCGTGTCGCCGTTCTTCGTGCCGGCGTCGATCATCAACATGATCTCGGGGCATGTGTCGATCAAGTACGGCTTCAAGGGGCCGAACCTGGGCGTGGTCACGGCCTGTACCACGGGCCTGCATGCCATCGGCCTGTCGGCGCGCCTGATCGAGGCAGGCGACTGCGACGTCATGGTCGCGGGCGGCGCCGAGGCCACGGTCTCGCCGCTGGGCGTCGGCGGCTTTGCGGCCGCGCGCGCACTGTCCACCCGCAACGACGATCCCAAGACCGCATCCCGCCCATGGGACAAGGACCGCGACGGCTTCGTGCTGGGCGAGGGCGGTGGCGTCATGGTGATCGAGGAATACGAGCACGCCAAGGCGCGCGGCGCCAGGATCTATGCCGAGCTTGCGGGCTTCGGCATGAGCGGTGACGCGTACCACATGACGGCGCCCGACGTGGATGGCCCGCGGCGCTCGATGGTCATGGCCCTGAAGAACGCCGGCATCAATGCCGAGCAGGTTGACTACCTGAATGCGCACGGCACCTCCACGCCGCTGGGCGACCAGAACGAGACCAATGCCATCAAGGCTGCGCTCGGCGACCATGCGAAGAAGGTCGTGGTCAATTCCACCAAGTCCATGACCGGGCATCTGCTGGGTGGCGCCGGAGGCATCGAGAGCGTGTTCACCGTGCTCGCGATCCACCACCAGAAGAGCCCGCCGACCATCAACATCTTCAACCAGGACCCGGACTGCGACCTGGACTACTGCGCCAACACGGCGCGGGACATGAAGATCGACGTGGCCCTCAAGAACAACTTCGGCTTTGGCGGCACCAACGGCTCCCTGGTGTTCAAGCGGCTGGTCTGAACACGGACCGTCACCTCTCCATGCACACGGCGCCCGCGGTCCGCTACCCGGTGATGCGGTCGGGGCGCGCAGGCGCCTTGCAGGCCGTTCTGTGGCTGCTGGGCGCGGCTGCCGTGGCGGGCTGGATGGCGGCGCTGCCGCATGTCGGCCTGCCCCAGGTGCTGGCAGCTGGCCTGCTGCTGGCGACAGCTGTCGCCAGCCTGCGCGCCTGGCGTACTCCACCCGGCCAGTTGGGCTGGGATGGCCAGCATTGGCGCTGGGACGGCGCTTCTTCAGGGCCAAGCCTGCCTGAGGGCACACTGGCGCTGCACCTGGATCTCCAGTCGCTGGTGCTGGTGCAGTTCCGACCGGCGCGTGGCAGGCCGCTCTGGCTGTGGCTGGACCGCGGCGCCTTGCCGGGCCGCTGGCATGCGCTGCGCTGCGCCCTGCATGCGCGCGCACCTGCGCCGGATGCCGTCCCCGTGCTGCAAGAGCGGGGTGCTCCATGACCGCGCCGCCGCCGGTGTCTTCAGCCGACTCCGACCTGATGCTGGTCGAACGCACGGTCGCGGGCGACCAGCGAGCCTACGCATTGCTGGTCACCAAGTACCAGCGCCGCATCGAACGCCTGATCGGCCGCATGGTGCGCGACGTTGACCTGGTCGAGGACATCGCCCAGGAGACCTTCATCCGCGCCTACCGTGCACTGCACCAATTCCGCGGTGAGGCCCAGTTCTATACCTGGCTCTACCGCATCGCCGTCAATACGGCCAAGAAGGCGCTGGTCGAGCTCAAGCGCAATCCTGTCATTTCCGAGAATGCGCTGCGCGGCGCGAGCGAAGAGGATGAAACTTCCTCCGTCGGCAACGAACTAACCAGCGACGAAACCCCCGAGACGGTACTGGCTGCCAAGGAAATCGCCGCGACGGTAAACGCCGCGATGGAGGCCCTGCCGGACGATCTGCGGCAGGCCGTGACATTGCGCGAGATCGAGGGCCTGAGCTACGAAGAGATCGCGGAAGCCATGAATTGCCCGATCGGAACGGTGCGTTCGCGGATTTTCCGTGCGCGCGAAGCCATCTCCGCCAAGATCAAGCCGCTCCTGGAGAACCAGAGCGGCAAGCGGTGGTGATCCCACGATTGCATGTGATGAATGCTGCGGCTGACAGGTGACAACCATGAACGACGATTTGCTGAATGAATCCGAAGCGCTTTCTGCACTGGCCGATGGCGCGTTGCAGGGCGAGGCGTTCGCACGCGCCGTGGAGCGCCTGGGCCGCGACGAAGCCGCCCGTGACCAATGGCATGCCTACCACGTGATCGGCGACGTGCTGCGCTCGGCCGAGCTGGCCCGCGGGGCGGCGGATCGTGGTTTTGTCGACCGGCTGCAGGCCCGGCTTGCTGCGGAACCGCCGTTGGCGCTGGCGCATGCCGAAACCGTCGAGCTGGTGGCCGCCGTGCCGTCCATGCCCGTCCGGGAGGCCGCAAACCACGATGCCTTCCGCTGGAAGATGGTCGCCGGCTTCGCGTCGCTCGCGGCGGTCACGGCCATCGGCTGGAACTCTTTCGTGACCCTCGAAGGGGCTGCGCCGGTGGGTGCAACGCTGGCACAGGCAGCGCCGGGTGCCGCCGTGGTGGCGCAGCAGGACAACGCTGGCGCACCGCAGCAGGCCGTGGCGACGCTGGCGAGCGCAGGCAGCGCTCCGGTGCCGTCCTTTGTCATGACCGGCAATGACGCGGCGCCGCAGATCATGCTGCGCAACCCGCGCCTGGATGAATTCCTGGCTGCGCACAACCAGGCCGTGGGCGGCGCAACGCTGCAGACGGCGCCAGGCTTCGTGCGCAACGCGAGCTTTGAAGGCCGGGCGCGCTGAGGTTGCCGTAGTGCGGGATCTGCTGTCGCTTTCCGTGGCTTGGCCGATACGGCTGCCGTACCTTGCCCGTGCCGTGCTGGCAGGCGGGTTGCTGCTGGTCGGCGGGGCTTCCATGGCGGCCGCTCCCGAGGTCGGGCCCGTGGCTCAGGCCGCGCCCGCGGCACGCGCCAGCGACGATGGCGACGTGGTCAAGTGGCTGATCCGCAGCCATGAAGCCTCGAAGAAGCGCTCCTACGTCGGCACGCTCGTCGTGCTGTCGGCCAATGGCGGCATGTCCAGCTCGCGCATCTGGCATGTGTGCGAGGGCAACCAGCAGGCCGAGCGTGTCGAATCCCTGACCGGGACTCCGCGTTCGACCTTCCGGCGCAACGACGAGGTCATCACTTTCCTGCCCGAGCTGCGCCTGGCGCGTTCCGAACGCCGCGACTCCTTCGGACTTTTCCCCAATCTGCCCCGCGTTGGAGAGGCCACGGTGGCGGGCCTCTACAGCGCACGTGTGCTGGGTGGCCAGCGGGTGGCGGGCCTCGACACCGACGTGGTCCAGGTCGTGCCCAAGGACGGCATGCGCTACGGCTACCGCCTCTGGAGCGAGAAGAAGTCGGGCCTGGTGGTGCAGCTGCAGACTCTGGCGGCGGACGGCCGGGTGCTGGAGCAGGCGGCCTTCTCCGAGCTGGACATGGGGGCGCCACTGCGCATGGACCAACTGGTCCGGATGATGAACAACACCGCCGGCTACAAGGTCGAGCGGCTGGAGGTCACCAAGACCACGGGCGCCGACGAGGGCTGGACCTTGAAGGATCCGATTCCCGGGTTCCAGCCGGTCAGCTGCTACCGGCGTACGGCGGCTTCCGTGTCGCGCACGGTGCACTGGATATTCTCGGATGGCCTGGCCACGGTATCGCTGTTCATCGAGCCCTATGGGCCGCAGCCGCGCCAGGAGTCGCAGATGGCCGTCGGCGTCACGCAGATGCTGTCGCAGAGGATTGCCGGCGACTGGTGGCTGACGGCGGTGGGCGAGGTACCCGTCGCCACGCTGCAGGCCTTTGCCCAGTCGCTCGAGCGCCGGCCCTGAGTACCGGCTGCCGGCCCGCAAGCCGGCGCAGCCCCCGCAGCGTTGAACCTTTCGCTGCAATCCGTTTCACATGTCTGTTGTTTTTGTCGTCGCCTGGCCTCGGCCGGGCTTCCTGTCTGAAAGGTAGAAGATGTTGTTGCACGATGGCGTGAAGAGCAAACTGCAAGTCTGTGTGGGGGCTGGCGTACTGGCGCTGGGCTCGGTCCTGACGTTGTTGCCGGTGTCTCCTGCTGCGGCCCAGCAGGCTGCGGCGGCCCCCGTGGTCCGCGCCTTGCCGGATTTCACCGACCTGGTCGAGCAGGTCGGCCCTTCGGTCGTCAATATCCGCACGCTGGAGAAGGTGGCTGCGCGTTCGGGCTCCGACGATGCCGCTGACGAGCAGATGCGCGAATTCTTCAAGCGCTTCGGCATCCCCATGCCCAACATGCCGCGCCAGCAGCGGCCCCAGCGCCCGCAACCGGACGAAGAGCAGCCGCGTGGCGTGGGCTCGGGCTTCATCCTCTCGTCCGACGGCTATGTGATGACCAATGCGCACGTGGTCGACGGCGCCGACGAGGTCATGGTCACGCTGACGGACAAGCGCGAGTTCAAGGCCAGGATCATCGGCGCCGACAAACGTACCGACGTGGCGGTGGTGAAGATCGATGCCACCGGCCTGCCAGCCGTGAAGATCGGCGATCTGGGTCGGCTCAAGGTGGGTGAATGGGTGATGGCCATCGGCTCGCCCTTCGGCCTGGAGAACACCGTGACCGCCGGCATCGTCAGCGCCAAGCAGCGCGACACCGGCGACTACCTGCCTTTCATCCAGACGGACGTGGCGATCAATCCGGGCAATTCCGGCGGCCCGCTGATCAACATGCGCGGCGAGGTGGTGGGCATCAACAGCCAGATCTACTCTCGCTCGGGCGGCTTCATGGGCATCTCCTTCTCGATCCCGATCGACGAGGCGATCAACGTCAGCGACCAACTGCGCCAGACCGGCCGCGTCTCGCGCGGTCGCATCGGCGTGCAGATCGGGCAGGTGACCAAGGACGTCGCCGAGTCCATCGGCCTGGGCAAGCCTCAGGGCGCGCTGGTGAGCGGCGTCGAGAGCGGCTCGCCGGCAGAGAAGGCCGGCGTTGAGGCGGGCGACATCATCCTCAAGTTCGATGGCAAGACCATCGAGCGCACCAGCGACCTGCCACGCCTGGTCGGCAGCACCAAGCCCGGCACCAAGAGCACGCTCACGGTGTTCCGGCGCGGTGCCACGCGCGACCTGGCCATCACCATCGCCGAGGTGGAGGCGGACCAGCCTGCGCGCAAGCCGGTCGAGAAGGAAGAACCGCAGCAGTCCTCCAGCGCCGGCAAGGTGCTGGGGCTGACCGTGAGCGACCTGACTGCGGCCCAGAAGAAGGAGCTCAAGCTCAAGGGCGGCGTGCGGGTCGACACCGCAGTGGAGGGCGCTGCGCGTGCCGGCCTGCGCGAGGGCGACGTCATATTGGCCGTGGCCAACAACGAGGTCACCGGGGTCAAGTCCTTCGAGGCCGTCGTGGCCAAGCTGGACCGCAGCAAGCCGATCAACGTGCTGGTGCGCCGCGGCGAGTGGGCGCAGTACGTCCTGATCCGGCCGTCCCGCTGAGCTGCGATGCCTTCTGTCCCTACTTAAAATCCGGGTCAAATATGGCTGGCAGGGTCTTTTCAACCCTGCCAGCGGGTCGTGTTTTGAGGTTTGTAGGGGCTAACTTTAAGCTTTGACGGATCCTTCGCAAGGTTAGAATCACGCCGCTTTTGCACTTGTCGGGGCGCCGTCGGCAACCCTTCGATTGCCCTCTGTACGGGCCCCCAACGGTGCACAGGCGATCCACAGATCACCCACAACTTGTCCAGAAAGGCTTTTGCACAGACTGTGGATAAATTGTGGAAACATTTTTTGTTGCCGGCTCGCAACCACCCTTTTGCGACCGCTTTTCCGCTGTACGTCCTGGCCTTTTTGCCTACAATGAAGCTCCAACTATCGCAGTTGCCATAGATTGTTGGTTCAGGGCGCGTCACCTCTCGACGCGCCCTTTTTTCTTTGTGCGCTCCGAATAAATTCAATCACTTAAGTGCTCCCGTTGATGAACCACATCAGAAATTTCTCGATCATTGCGCACATCGACCATGGCAAATCGACCCTTGCGGACCGCCTGATCCAGCGTTGCGGCGGACTCGAAGAGCGCGACATGGAAGCGCAGGTTCTCGACTCGATGGACATCGAAAAAGAGCGTGGGATAACCATCAAGGCACAGACCGCCGCACTGCAGTACAAGGCGCTCGATGGACAGGTCTACAACCTCAATCTGATCGACACGCCGGGCCACGTGGACTTCTCTTATGAAGTGTCGCGCTCGCTGTCCGCATGCGAGGGTGCGCTGCTCGTCGTCGATGCATCGCAAGGTGTCGAAGCGCAGACCGTGGCCAACTGCTACACCGCACTCGACCTCGGCGTGGAAGTGCTGCCGGTGCTCAACAAGATGGATCTGCCGAATGCCGATCCCGAGAACGCGAAGGCCGAGGTCGAGGACGTGATCGGCATTGACGCCACCGATGCGATTCCCTGTTCGGCCAAGACCGGCATGGGCATCGACGAGATTCTCGAAGCCATCGTGGCCAAGATCCCGCCGCCGCGTGGCAATCCCACCGGGCCGCTGCGCGCGATGATCATCGACAGCTGGTTCGATCCCTATGTCGGTGTGGTGATGCTGGTGCGCGTGGTCGATGGCCGGCTGGGCAAGGGCGAGCGCTTCAAGATGATGGCCACGGGCACCGTCTACAACGCCGACAACCTGGGCGTGTTCACGCCGGCCAACCTGCCGCGCGATTCGCTGGAGGCGGGACAGGTGGGCTACATCATCGCTGGCATCAAGGAGCTGCAGGCGGCCAAGGTGGGCGACACCATCACGCTGGAGAAGAAGCTGCCCAACAATGCCGGCCCGGCGACCGAGGCGCTGCCCGGCTTCAAGGAAATCCAGCCGCAGGTGTTTGCAGGCCTCTATCCCACCGAGGCCAGCGAATACGACTCGCTGCGTGACGCGCTGGAGAAGCTGAAGCTCAACGATGCCTCTCTGCACTACGAGCCCGAGGTGTCGCAGGCGCTGGGCTTCGGCTTCCGCTGCGGCTTCCTGGGGTTGCTGCACATGGAGATCGTGCAGGAGCGCCTGGAGCGCGAATTCGACCAGGACCTGATCACCACCGCGCCGAGCGTGGTGTACGAGGTGGTCCGTGCCGATGGCGAAGTCATCATGGTGGAGAACCCTTCGAAGATGCCCGACCAGGGGCGCCTGGAGGAGATCCGCGAACCCATCGTGACCGTGCATCTCTACATGCCGCAGGACTACGTGGGCGCGGTGATGACGCTGGCCAACCAGAAGCGCGGCGTGCAGATGAACATGGCCTACCACGGCCGCCAGGTGATGCTCACCTACGAGATGCCGCTGGGCGAGATCGTGCTCGACTTCTTCGACAAGCTCAAGTCGGTCAGCCGCGGCTATGCGTCGATGGACTACGAGTTCAAGGAGTACCGCGCGTCGGATGTGGTCAAGGTCGACATCCTGCTCAACGGCGAGAAGGTCGATGCGCTGTCCATCATCGTGCACCGCAGCCAGAGCCAGTACCGCGGCCGCGCCGTGGTGGCCAAGATGCGCGAGATCATCAGCCGCCAGATGTACGACGTGGCGATCCAGGCGGCCATCGGTGCCAACATCATCGCGCGCGAGACCATCAAGGCGCTGCGCAAGAACGTGCTGGCAAAATGTTATGGCGGTGACGTGTCCCGTAAACGCAAACTCCTCGAGAAGCAAAAAGCGGGCAAGAAGCGCATGAAGCAGATCGGTTCGGTCGAAGTGCCGCAAGAAGCCTTCCTTGCCATCCTGCAGGTCGAAGACTGATCCACAAGAAAAAATTCCATGCAGTTCCTTACTTCCGTGATCCTGGCCGCCTTCGTCGGCTACGTCGGCGCCTGGTACTTCGGCGCCATCGAGGGCAATTTCGCCCTGCTGCTGTTCCTGGCCACGGTGGTCTCGGGGGCGTACTGGCTGGCCGAGCGCTTCTTCTTCCTGCCGCGGCGCCGCCGCGCCGCCGAGGCGCTGGAAGCCTCCATGGTCGCGCGCCGCGAGGAACTGACGCGCCAGGGCATCAAGAAGGTCGACGGCGCCGATGCCGCCGACCTGGAGCAGGCGCGCGGCCGCATCATGATGCAGCCCTGGTGGCTGGACTGGACGGCCGGGCTGTTCCCGGTGATCGCCATCGTGTTCCTGCTGCGCTCCTTCCTGTTCGAGCCGTTCAAGATCCCGTCGGGCTCGATGATCCCGACGCTGCTGGTGGGCGATCTGATCCTGGTCAACAAGTTCACCTACGGCATCCGCCTGCCGGTGATCAACACCAAGCTCACCGAAGGCACGCCGCCGCAGCGGGGCGACGTGATGGTGTTCCGCTACCCGCCGCAGCCCAACGTGGACTACATCAAGCGGGTGGTCGGATTGCCGGGCGACGAGGTGGCCTACCTCAACAAGCGCCTGACCGTGAACGGCCAGCCGGTGCCGACCAGCCCCGCGGGCGAGTTCTTCGAGGAGGACTCGATGCGCTACTTCAAGCAGTTCGACGAACAGCTGGGCGAGCACAAGCACCGCTTCATTACCGATGACGACCGGCCGGCCTACGTGCCGGGCGCGTCCAATTTCCAGTACCGCGACATGTGCTCCTACACGGTCGAGGGCGTGACCTGCAGGGTGCCGCCGGGCCACTATTTCATGATGGGCGACAACCGCGACAATTCGCTGGACTCGCGCTACTGGGGCTTCGTGCCGGACGCCAACATCGTCGGCAGGGCCTTCTTCGTCTGGATGAATTTCAGCAACCTGAAGCGCATCGGCGGCTTCAATTGATGCGCGACCTCACCTCTTCACTTCTGCGGAGAACCGGCATGCGAACCTTCAGTCCCCGGCGCCAGCATGGCATCGGCTTTCTCGGTCTGGTGATCCTGGTGGCCTTCGGCCTGTGCGTCGTGCTGGTGGGCATGCAGCTCGTTCCCAGCGCGATCGAGTACCAGGCCATCCGCAAGGCGGCGCAGCGTGCCAGCCAGGAGGTCGGCGTTCCTGCGATCCGCGCGGACTTCGACCGCGCCGCGGCGATCGACGACATCACCTCCATCTCCGGCAAGGACCTGGGCATCACCCAGGTGGGCGACGGCTACCGCGTGTCCTTCGACTACCGCAAGGAAATCCACCTGGTCGGTCCGGCCTACCTGCTGATGCACTACACCGGCAGTTCGAAATAGAAGGCAGAGTGGCAGTTTCCCTTTCCGCGGCATTGGCCGCCTTGCAGGATCGCCTGCAGCACCGTTTCTCCGATCCCCAACTGCTGCTGCGTGCCGTCACGCACCGCAGCTATTCCAGCGACCACTACGAGCGGCTGGAATTCCTGGGCGACTCGGTTCTCAACCTGGCGATCTCCGACCTGCTCTACAGCCGGCTGACCACGCTGGCAGAGGGCGACCTCTCGCGCGTGCGCGCCAACCTGGTCCGGCAGGAGACGCTGCACCGCATCGCGCTCGAGCTGCAGTTGCCAGACGTACTGCGCCTGGGCGAGGGCGAGGCCCGTTCCGGCGGCCCGCGCCGGCCGTCCATCCTGGCCGACACGCTGGAGGCCCTCATCGGTGCCGTCTATCGCGATGCCGGGTTCACTGCGGCCGAGAGCCTGGTGCACCGGCTGTTCGCCGACGTCGACATCACCCCCCAGATGCAGGCTGCCGGCAAGGACCCGAAGACCGAGTTGCAGGAGTGGCTGCAGGGCCGCAAAATGAAGTTGCCCGCCTACCGCGTGATCGCCACCCTGGGCGCCGCGCACCGCCAGACCTTCGACGTGGAGTGCGAGGTCACCGAGCTCGGCCATGCCGAGCGCGGCATCGGCGGATCGCGCCGTGCCGGAGAACAAGCCGCCGCCGCCGCCATGCTGGCCTACCTGAAAGCGAAAAATTCATGAATGACGCTACCAAAAAAGTAGCCGAAGGCCAGGGCGACGTACCGGCTTCAACCGTAAATCATCAAGAAAATCTGTTGCCCGGAAATGCGGACAACGCATCTCTGGACGCGATGCTGGCAGCCGCCAAGCCTGGCGCGCCGCGCGTGGCCAGCGTGGCGCCCGAGGCCCAGCGCTGCGGCGTGATCGCCATCGTCGGCAAGCCCAACGTGGGCAAGTCCACGCTGCTCAATGCACTGGTGGGCCAGAAGATCAGCATCACCTCGCGCAAGGCGCAGACCACGCGCCACCGCATCACCGGCATCAAGACCCAGGGCGACACGCAGTTCATCTTCGTCGACACGCCCGGCTTCCAGACCCGGCACAACACGGCGCTGAACAAGTCCCTCAACAAGACCGTGATGGGCGCCATTGGCGACGTCGACCTGGTGCTGTTCGTGGTCGAGGCCGGCAGCTTCACGCTGGGCGACGCCAAGGTGCTGGCCCTGCTCAAGCCCGGCATCCCGGTGCTGCTGGTGGCCAACAAGCTCGACATGGTGCACCGCCGCGCCGAGATTGCGCCCTGGCTCAAGGGCATGCAGGAGCGCCATCCGTTCACCGAGTTCGTGCCCATGTCGGCCAAGAGCAAGAACGACATCGAGCGCCTGTTCGGCATCTGCTCCAAGTACCTGCCGCAGCAGCCCTGGTGGTATGCCGAGGACGAGCTGACCGACCGCAGCGAGAAGTTCCTGGCCAGCGAGACCGTGCGCGAGAAGCTGTTCCGCTTCACCGGCGACGAGCTGCCCTACACCTCGACCGTCGTCATCGACAAGTTCGAGGAAGAGGCCAGCAAGACCCACAAGCGCATGCTGCGCATCGCCGCCACCATCGTGGTCGAGCGGGACAACCACAAAGCCATGGTGATCGGCGACAAGGGCGAGCGCCTCAAGCGCATCGGCACTGAAACCCGCCAGGAGCTGGAGAAGCTCATGGACTGCAAGGTGTTCCTGGAGCTGTGGGTCAAGGTGCGTTCAGGTTGGGCGGACGATGAGGCGCGTGTGCGCTCGTTTGGCTACGAGTGAAATCCTCCAACGCCTGACATGGCCGCTGCCCGTCGAATCTCGGACGAGCCCGCGTTCATCCTCCACCACTACAACTGGAGCGAGTCGAGCCTGATCCTCGACACCTTCAGCCGCACGCATGGCCGGGTGACGCTGGTGGCCAAGGGGGCGAAGAAGCCCAGCTCCAACTTTCGCCCGGTGCTGCTGCCGCTGCAGCCGCTGCGCCTGACCTGGACGCTCGCGGCCGGGGAGGGCGCCGAGATCCACACCTTGAAGGGTGCCGAATGGGCCGGCGGCCATGTCATGCCGAGCGGCGACGCGCTGCTGTCGGGCTACTACCTCAATGAGCTGCTGATTCGTCTGCTGGCGCGCGACGATGCGCACCCGGCGCTGTTCGACGCCTACGGCATGGTGGTGCGGGTGCTGGCCTCCGAGCACAGCGAGGCGCTGCAGCCGGTGCTGCGCGCCTTCGAGCTGCTGCTGCTGCGCGAGATCGGCCTGCTGCCGGCGCTGGACCTGCAGACCGCCACCCAGGCGCCGCTGGCCGCCGCCGCGCGCTATGCGCTCACGCCCGAAGGCGGCCTGGGCGAGGCGGGCCCGGACGAACGTGCCGCGCTTGCCGGTGCGCAGTGGCAGACGCTGCAGCGCGGCCTGGATGACGCGCAGGCCTTCACCGCCACGCTGCGCGCCGCCGCCCCGGTCGCGGCCGAGCTCAGGCCCCAGTTGCGCCAGCTGCTGCACTACCATTGCGGCGTCGCCACGCTGCGCACGCGGCAGATGATGGTGGATCTGCAAGGGATGCTGTGACCCACCCCCAGGCTACGCACTTCGTGTCTTCGCCTTCCCCCTCAAGGGGACACATCCTGCGGCCCGGCGGAGCCGGTTCCGCGGATGTCTGCGCTGGGCCTGCTCCGCGGCCTTCTGATTTTGGATCTCGTGCGCAGCACAATGGACGACTGCTATGAACACCCGCACCCAGCTCTCTGCCAACATCAACCTGGTGGCCTATGTGCGCAACCGGCGTGACGTGGGGTTGCCCAGCGTCACCGGCGCTGCCCGGATTTGCCTGCAGGCCGGCGCCCAGGGCATTACCATCCATCCGCGACCTGACGAGCGCCACATCCGCGCGCATGACGTGGGCGACCTGGCCGCGCTGCTCAAGGACTGGCCGCAGGCCGAGTTCAACATCGAGGGCAATCCGTTCCACAACCTGATGGATTTCATTCGCACGGTGCGCCCGCACCAGGCCACCTTCGTTCCCGACAGCATGGACCAGCCCACCAGCGACCACGGCTGGAGCTTTCCCGATGACGCTGCGCGCCTGCGCCCGCTGGTCGAGGAATGCCATGCGCTGGGCGTCCGCGTCAGCCTGTTCATGGACCCGGTGCCGGCCGCCATGGCCGCTGTCAAAGCCGTGGGCGCCGACCGGGTCGAGCTCTATACCGAGAGCTACGCCCGCGCCTGGGGCACGCCGCAGCAGGCCGCCGTGCTGGCGCAGTTTGCCGATGCCGCCCGCGCGGCGCAGGAAGCCGGCCTGGGCCTGAACGCCGGCCATGACCTGAACCGCAACAACCTGGCCGATTTCTTGCGCGCGGTGCCGGGTGTGCAAGAGGTTTCCATTGGCCATGCGCTGATCTCCGACGCGATGGAGCTGGGTTATGCCGCGGCCGTGCGCGACTACCAGCGCTGCATTGACGAGGCGTTCTCGTGATCTTCGGCATTGGTACGGATGTGTGTGACATCCGCCGCATCCGCCGCAGCTTCGAGCGCCACGGCGACCGCTTTGCCGAGCGCATCCTCGGCCCGCAGGAGATGGCTACCTGGCGTGCCCGCAGCGCACGCTGGCCGGACCGTGGCCTGCGCTACCTGGCCACGCGCTTCTCGGCCAAGGAATCCTTCAGCAAGGCGATTGGCCTGGGCATGGTCTCGCCCATGTCCTGGAGCCTGTGCGAGATCGTCAACCAGCCCAGCGGCAAGCCGGCCATCGTGCTGCACGGCGCGTTGAAGGAGTGGTTCGAAGCGCGCCACCTCCACGCCCACGTCACCGTCACCGACGAAACCGACTACGCGGCGACCTTTGTCGTCGTTGAACAGCTCACCACCCCATGACCGAACACGCACCCCTCATCATCGATGTCGCCGGCACCACGCTCAGCGCCGCCGACCGCCGCCGCCTGGCCCACCCGCTGGTCGGCGGCGTGATCCTGTTCGCACGCAACTGGCAGGACCGCGCGCAGTTGCTTGCGCTCACCAGCAGCATCAAGGCCGTGCGCGACGACCTGCTGATCGCCGTCGACCACGAAGGCGGCCGCGTGCAGCGCTTTCGCACCGACGGCTTCACCCACCTGCCGCCCATGCGCGCGCTGGGCGAACTGTGGATGCGCGACGCCATGGCCGCGACCAATGCCGCAACCGCCGCGGGCTATGTGCTGGCGGCCGAGCTGCGCGCCTGCGGCGTGGATTTCAGCTTCACCCCGGTGCTGGACCTGGACTACGGCGAGAGCGGCGTGATCGGCGACCGCGCCTTCCACCGCGACCCGCGCGTGGCCGCGCTGCTGGCCAAGAGCCTGGTGCACGGCCTGCTGCGCGCCGGCATGGCCAGCTGCGGCAAGCACTTTCCGGGGCATGGTTTCGTCAAGGCGGATTCGCACACCGAGGTGCCGGTGGACCGGCGCAGCCTGAAGGCGATCCTCGCCGACGACGCGGCACCCTACGACTGGCTGTCCACCAGCCTGGCCAGCGTGATGCCGGCGCATGTCATCTACCCCAAGGTCGATGCCCGGCCGGCCGGCTTCTCCGAAAAATGGCTGCAGGACATCTTGCGCGGCCGCCTGGGCTTCCTGGGCGCGATCTTCAGCGACGACCTGAGCATGGAAGGCGCACGCCGCATCGATGGCGCGCTGGTGAGCTACTCCGACGCTGCGCTCGCGGCCTTGCACGCTGGCTGCGACCTGGTCCTGCTGTGCAACCAGAGCCTGGGCGAGGGCAAGCCGGTGGACGAATTGATCGACGGCCTGGCGCAGGCCCGGCAGGCCGGTCGCTGGCAGCCCGACACGCGTTCGGAGTCGCGCCGCCTGGCCCTGCTGCCCGAGACCGTGCCCCAAGGCTGGGACGAGCTGATGTACGATCCGGCCTACCAGCAGGCGCTATCGCTGCTGCCTTGATTCAATATTGATAGCGAAAAGCCCATATGGAATAAGGGCTAAGGCCATATTTGGCCCCAATTCTTCCAGGCGAGCCCCAACCAGGAACACCGCGGAACCGGCTTTGCCGGGCCGTTGGTGTTGCCCCCGGAGGGGGTTGGCGAAGACACGCAGTGCGTAGCCTGCGGGTGGGCCTAGTGCCCCCGCTGCTCCAGCGTGTCCATCTGCATCTCGAAGCTGAAGAAACGGTTGCGGCCCTGCGCCTTGGCCGCGTAGAGCGCCTCGTCGGCCCGCATGACCATGGCCTCGGCGCTGGTGCCGGCGCCGGGCACGCAGGTAGTGATGCCGCCCGACAGGGTCACCAGGCCGCCCAGCGATGAATGCGGGTGGGGCAGTGCGCCGCGCCGCAGCACCTCGGCCAGCGCGCGGGCAAAGGTCATGGCGCCAGAACGCGGCGTGTTGGGCAGGATCAACGCAAATTCCTCGCCGCCGTAGCGTGCCGCCACGTCGCGTGGCCGGGCGCAGACCTCCCTCAGCAGCCGGCTGATCTGCTGCAGGCAGACATCGCCCTGCACATGGCCGAGGCGGTCGTTGTAGGCTTTGAAGTAGTCGAGATCGCACAGCATCAGCGTCAACGGCGTGCCGTCGCGGCAGCCCGCGGCGATCTCCTGGTGCAGCACCCGGTCGAAGCCGCGCCGGTTAAGCAGTCCGGTCAGGGAATCGTGCTCCACCAGCTCGTGCAGCCGGTGGTTGGCCCGGTGCAGCTCTTCCGACAGCGTGGTGAGGCGGCGGCGCATCTCGACCAGGCGCCGCATGGCGTGCAGCTTGGCCTGCAGCACGATGGGCTTGACCGGCTTGGTGAGGTAGTCGTCGCCGCCGGCCTCGATCCCGCGCCAGAGGTCCAGGTCCGTGTCGCGCGCCGACAGGAAGATGATGGGCGTCCAGCCACTGCCGGTTTCGGCGCCGCGCATCTGCTGCGCGACCCAGTAGCCGTCCTTCTCCGGCAGCACCACGTCCAGCAGCACCAGGTCGGGCTGGTGGGCGCGGAACAGGGCCAGCCCCTCTTCGCCGTGGGCGGCTTCCAGTACCTGCGCCACGCCAGCCTTCCGCAGTTCCTGGACCAGGAGCCTGCGCGTGCTCTCGTGGTCCTCCACCACCAGCACGGAGAAAGAGGCCTCCTGGACAGGGGCGGCGGCGGCAGGATCAGGCACGGCGATGACGGGCGAAGAGCACATTGGCGGGTCCGCCGGGCAGGCGGCTGGCAGGAAGGGCGGGGCGATTGTCCGTGCGCCTCTACCGCCGCGCAATGCCATTCCGCCAGACGGCCATACGCGCGGTATCGGCCCGGCGGGCTGGTGACCGGTGGCCGCTCAGCGTTCTCCGGGCTTGCGGGCTTCCGGCTCATGCGGCCGGCCCTCCTCATGCCTCGGCTGCGGCTGAGGGCGGGGCTGCGCGGGCCGGGGTGGTGGCCCGGCATGCTGCTGTGGCTCCGGATGAGGCCGCGGCGCTGCCGCCGCAGGCGCGGGGTGCGGGCGTGGCGGCGGCGCAACTTCCGGCCGCGGCGCATGCGGTGCCGGGGCGGCTGGGTGCTGCATGGCCGCCTGCGGTGGACGTCCGGGCGGCTGGGGCCGTTCCGCTGCCGGCGCGGCAGGACGCTGCATCGGCTGGCCGCGCTCGACCGTCTCTCCTGGGCGCAGCGCAGGGCGTTCCTGCGGACGCGCCGCGCCCGGCGCGAAAGGCGCCGCGGCGGCGTGCGATGGCCGCTCCTGCGGTTGCGGGCCGCGTGCCGGTACTTCGATGGCAAGGCGCGGCGGTGCTCCATGCGTGGCCGTTGGCGGGGCCGCAGGGGCGAAGGCCGGTGCCTGGGCCTGCATCTGCTGTGGCGGCGGAGTGCCGGAGTGCGCCAGGGCCGCCGCCAGATGCGCCGAGGCCGGTACCTCGGCCCGGAACGCGCGGCCCCCGCTGGTGGCTCCCGGCGGAGCAATGATGGTCACGCGGTTGTTGACGGTGTTCTGCGTGACGTTGGTCGTCTGGTTGATCTGCGTCATCCGGTTGTGCACGTTGCCTTCGATGCGCATGCCGGCGGCCAACATCGCCGGCGCGCCGAGCACCACGGCTGGTGGCGTGCCCAGCGGTGCCGCCACGATCAGCCCCGGCCGTGAACCCGGTGGCGGCGGCACGAAGATGCCCTGTGGCCCGACGGGGGGCGGTCCCTGGACGGCGCCAGGGCCTCCGACATCGACCTGCAGGTTCAGCGTGGGCGGCGGCGGCCGGAAGGCGTAGCGGGGCGGCGCCCAGAAGCCGTTGATGAAGACCACCCGGTTGTCACGGTGCTCGTAGTACGGCTGCACCCAGGCGTAGTCCGGCCGCGGCGGCCGCGCCCAGCGCGCCGGGATCCAGACCCAGTCACGCTGCCAGGCCCAATAGCCCCCGATCCAGTAGGCGTCGGGCCAGGGCTGCGGCGGCGGGGCTTCCACGCGCATGGGCGGTGGCGCCCAGGCTGCGACCACCGGGGGCGGCTGCTCCAGCGCCGGCTCCGCATAGGCCGCGGGTGCCGGAGCATAGGCCGGTGCTGCAGCGGGTGCCGGGGCCGGAGCCGGTGCCATGGCGCGGGCGGGTGCCGGTGCCACGGCTGCCTGCGGTGCCTGCACGGGCGCCGCTGGCGGCGCGGGCGCGTTGCAGGCCGTGGCGGCGGTGGCCAATACCAGCCACGCCAGACGGGCATGGGCGGCCTGAGGCGCTGGGGGGATCGTGCTGGGCATGGAGAGCCTCCGGTTGCGGGCGCTCCTGCGGGAACCGGGCGCTTGAACGGTCAACGTTCCGCACCGGAGGGGCGCCGACGGATCATGGCCCGCCGGCAGGTGACAACTGCAACCGCAGGTATCGCGGGCGTGGTGCCCGCTGCCGCCTCAGACTTCCCGGCGCAGGGCGGGGAACAGGATCACGTCGCGGATGCTGGGGGAGTCGGTCAGCAGCATCATCAGGCGGTCGATGCCGATGCCGCAGCCGCCGGTGGGCGGCATGCCGTATTCCAGCGCGCGCACGAAGTCGTGGTCGTAGAACATGGCCTCGTCGTCGCCGCTGTCCTTGGCGGCCACCTGGGCGTTGAAGCGCGCGGCCTGGTCCTCGGCGTCGTTCAGCTCGCTGAAGCCATTGCCGAACTCGCGGCCGGTGATGTAGAGCTCGAAGCGCTCGGTGACCTCGGGCCGCTCGTCATTGGCGCGCGCCAGCGGGCTGATCTCGGTCGGGTGCTCCATGATGAAGGTCGGCTGCCAGAGCTTCTCCTCGACGGTCTCCTCGAAGTACAGCACCTGCAGGCTGGCCAGGCTGCGGCCGGCCAGGCGGTGCTTCTCTTCGGTCAGGCCGAGCTTCTTCAGGGCGTTGGTGAGCCAGGCGGCGTCATCGACGTTGGCGCCGGCCTCGGTGTACTTGACGATGGCTTCACGGATGGTCAGGCGCTCGAAGGGCTGCGACAGGTCCACCGGCTTGCCGCCGTAGCTGAGCTGCTGGCTGCCCGTGGCCTTCTCCGCGATGCTGCGGATCAGCGTCTCGGTGAAGTCCATCAGGTCGCGGTAGTTCCAGTAGGCCGCGTAGAACTCCATCATCGTGAATTCCGGGTTGTGCCGGACGCTGATGCCTTCGTTGCGGTAGCTGCGGTTGATCTCGAACACGCGCTCGAAGCCGCCGACGATCAGGCGCTTGAGGTACAGCTCGGGCGCGATGCGCAGGAACATTTCCTGGTCGAGCGCGTTGTGGTGCGTCTTGAAGGGCTTGGCGTTGGCGCCGCCGGGAATGGGGTGGAGCATGGGCGTCTCGACTTCCAGGAAGTCGTTGGCGACCATGAATTCGCGCAGCGCGCTCACCGCCTTGCTGCGCGCCGTGAAGCGCTTGCGTGCGTCCTCGTCGGTGATCAGGTCGACATAGCGCTGGCGGTACTTCTGCTCCTGGTCGGCCATGCCGTGGAACTTGTCGGGCAGCGGGCGCAGGCTCTTGGTGAGCAGGCGCAGCCGGGTGACCTTGACCGACAGTTCGCCGGTCTTGGTCTTCATCAGCGTGCCTTCGGCGGCCAGGATGTCGCCCAGGTCCCAGCGCTTGAATTCGGCGTAGGCCTCTTCGCCGACGGCGTCGCGCGTGACGTAGAGCTGGATGCGGCCGCTGCTGTCCTGCAGGGTGGCAAAGCTGGCCTTGCCCATCACGCGCTTCAACATCATGCGGCCAGCCAGGCTGGCCGGAGCCGCCTGGGCCTCCAGCGCCTCGGCATCGGTAGCGCCATGCGCAGCCTGCAAGGCTGCGGCGCGGTCGGCCGGCTTGAAGTCGTTGGGGAAGGCCACGCCGGCGCCTGCAGCCTGGGCGGCACGCAGCGCCTTGAGTTTCTCGCGGCGTTCGGCGATCAGCTGGTTCTCGTCGGTGGCGGGCGCGGCAGGGGCGATGGCGGGGAGGTTCTGTTCGGACATGGAGCGGGTGGAGGGCGGGCGCCCGGATGCGGGCATAACCCGCTATTTTAGTTTTGTGGCGCGCGAGGGGCCGTCAAGGTGCAATGCCGGCGCGCGACAGCATGTCGCCGACCAGCTCCAGGCGCACCATGGGATTGTCCAGCGCCATCATGCGCTGGCGCAGTTCCAGCGGCATGGGCAGCAGCTCGCACCAGCGGTTGGCGACCCAGCCGCAGTCGTCCAGCCGCCAGGGCGGCGCCAGTGGCAGTGGTGGTGCTTCGGGCGGGCGCGGGCGCTGCTCCAGCGTGTCGATCAACTGGCGCAGTGCGTCGGCCACAGGCTGCAGGTCTTGTGGCACCGGCACCGCGACGTCGTCGTCCATCTGCTGCACGTCGGCGATCCACAGGCCGTGCCGGAGCTGCTCCTGCCGCTGTACCTGGAAGCGCTGGGTACCGGTGCAACGCACCAGCAGCAGCCCGGGCTGCGGGCTCTCCAGCGCTTCGATGGTGGCCAGCGTGCCCAGCCGGTGGAAGGCCTCGGTCTGCGCGCCGGCGCGGCGCACCTCGGAGCCTTCGGTGAGAGCGACCACGCCGAAAGGAGCGCCGGCGTGGTGGCAGCGGCGGATCATGTCCAGGTAGCGCACCTCGAAGATGCGCAAGGGCAGCAGGCCGCCCGGGAAGAGCACCGTCCCCAAAGGGAACAATGGCAGCGAGGTGAGGCTCAGTAGGGAGGGCATCGGCAGCTATCATCCCACGCCTGATCCACCCCTGCCCGGCGCCTGCCCATGCTCTATCAAATCGTGTCGTTTCTGCTGGAGATCGCCGTGGCCTTCGTCGGCGGGGCCTGCCTGCTGCGGCTGCTCATGCAGGCCCAGCGCGTGCCCTTCGGCAACCCCGTGGGGCGCCTGGTGTTCGCGGTGACGGACTGGATCGTGATGCCGTTGCGGCGCGTGGTGAGGCCGCTCGGGCGCTGGGATGTCTCCAGCCTGCTGGCGGCCTACCTGCTGGTGCTGGCCAAGACCGCGCTGCTGTGGGTGCTGCTGGGCGCGGCCACGCCGGGAATCTACCTGCCCGTGATCGCGGTCTTCGTGCTGGCGCAACTGGCGGTGTCGATGTTCACCGCGCTGTTCATCATCTATGCGGTGATGTCCTGGGTGCAGCCGCATTCGCCACTGCGCCCGATCGTCGACCGCCTGTGCGAACCCCTGCTCGCCCCGCTGCGGCGCCACCTGCCGGCCATAGCCGGCTTTGACTTCTCGCCGCTGGTAGCGCTAGTGCTGCTGCAAATCCTGGCCATGGTGCTGGGCGGCCTGCAGGGCGAAGTGCTGCGGCTGCTGTAGCGACAGAAGGGCTCTGCGAGGTGAGCGCGGCCGAGGGGCCAAGGCCGGCGCCGGGCCGCCCCAAGCCGGCCTGCCTCCCCCCTGGGGGGTAGCGAGCTACACGAAGCGTAGCGATGTGAGAGGCCGGGGGGCCTCAGTCACTCCACCGCGTCAGCCGGCTGACGCTGCAGCATGGCCAGTGCGCTGGCCACGGTCTTGCGCAGCTGGCGGCGGTCGCAGATGAAGTCGACCGCGCCCTTGGTCTGCAGGAACTCGGCACGCTGGAAGCCTTCGGGCAGCGTCACGCGCACCGTGGATTCGATCACGCGCGGGCCGGCGAAGCCGATCAGCGCCTTGGGCTCGGCAATGACGACGTCGCCCACGAACGCGAAGCCGGCCGAGACGCCGCCCATGGTCGGGTCGGTCAGCACGCTGATGTAGGGCAGGCCCTTCTTCGCCAGGCGCGTGAGCGCGGCATTGGTCTTGGCCATCTGCATCAGCGACAGCAGGCCTTCCTGCATGCGTGCGCCGCCGGTGGCGGTGAAGCAGATGAAGGGCACCTTCTGTTCGATGGCGGTTTCTACGCCGCGGACGAAGCGCTCGCCCACCACGCTGCCCATGCTGCCGCCCATGAAGTCGAACTCGAAGCACGCCGCCACCAGGTTGATGCTGTGCACCGCGCCGCCCATGACCACCAGCGCATCGGTCTCGCCGGTGCTTTCCAGCGCTTCCTTCAGGCGTTCCGGGTACTTGCGGCTGTCCTTGAACTTGAGAGCGTCGACCGGCAGCACTTCCTGGCCGATCTCGTAACGGCCTTCCGCATCCAGGAAGCCGTCCAGGCGGGTGCGCGCACCTATGCGGTGGTGGTGGCCGCAGCTCGGGCAGACGTTCTGGTTATGTTCCAGATCGGTCTTGTAGAGCACGGTTTCGCAGCTCGGGCATTTGATCCAGAGCCCTTCGGGCACCTGGCGGCGCTCGGTGGGGTCGGTCTGGGCGATCTTGGCGGGAAGAAGCTTTTCAAGCCAGCTCATGCGGGATCTCCGGTAGCGGGACGATAGAGGGCAGCCGGGGCGCACGCAGCGCCCCGTAATCAGACGATTTTACGCGTCGAGCGCTTGCCGGATGCCGGCGAGGAATTCCCGCGCGACCGGCACCACGCCTTCGCGCGGCTGCTGCTCGATCAGCTGGATGATGCGGGTGCCGATCACCACGGCGTCGGCCACCCGGCCCACGGCCCTGGCCGTGTCCGCATCGCGGATGCCGAAACCCACGCCCACGGGGATCTTCACGTGCTGCCGGATCTTTGGCAGCATGGCTTCGACGGCAGAGGTGTCGAGATGGCCGGCCCCGGTCACGCCCTTGAGCGAGACGTAATAGACGTAGCCACCCGCCACTTCCGCCACCTGGGCCATGCGCTGCTCGGTGCTGGTGGGCGCCAGCAGGAAGATCAGGTCCAGGCCATGGAGCTTAAGCTGTGCGGCGAAATCGACGCATTCCTCGGGCGGGTAGTCGACCACCAGCACGCCGTCCACGCCGGCCGCCGCCGCGTCGCGCACGAAGGCGCCCTTGCCGTGGGTGCCGTCATAGCGCTCGACCGGGTTGGCATAGCCCATCAGGACGACAGGGGTCTGGGGGTCCTGGGTGCGGAAGTCCCTGACCATCTCCAGCACCTGGCGCATGCCGATGCCCAGCGCCAGCGCGCGTTCGCCGGCCTGCTGGATCACGGGGCCATCGGCCATCGGGTCGGAGAAGGGCACGCCCAGCTCGATCACGTCGGCGCCGGCGGCGACCATGCCGTGCATCAGCTCGGGCGTGACGTCGGCATAGGGGAAGCCGGCTGTGACATAGGGGATCAGCGCCTTGCGGCCCTGGGCCTGCAGCCTCTGGAAGGTGGCGGCGATGCGGCTCATGCCTGCGCTCCCTTGACCACGTGGCCGCGCATGGAGGGCCGGTCGTAGAAGTCCTCGCCGGAGAGGTCGGCCACGGTGCCGATGTCCTTGTCGCCCCGGCCGGAGAGGTTGACCAGGATGGACTGGTCCGGTCGCATGGTCTTGGCGAGCTTCATGGCATGGGCGAGGGCGTGGCTCGATTCCAGCGCTGGAATGATGCCCTCGGTGCGGCACAGGTAGTGGAATGCTTCCAGCGCCTCCCGGTCGGTGATGCCGACGTATTCGGCGCGGCCGATGTCGGCCAGGTGGGCGTGCTCGGGGCCGACGCCGGGGTAGTCCAGGCCGGCGCTGATGCTGTGGGTCTCGGTGACCTGCCCATCCGCGCTTTGCAGCAGATAAGTGCGGTTGCCGTGCAGCACGCCGGGGCTGCCGCGCAGGATGGAGGCCGAATGCTTGCCCGTGTCCAGGCCTTCGCCCGCGGCCTCGACGCCGATCAGGCGCGTGTTCTCGTATGGGATGTAGGGGTAGAAGATGCCCATGGCATTGCTGCCGCCGCCCACGCAGGCGACCACCGCATCAGGCTGGCCGCCGTTCAGGAATTGCGGCATCTGCGTCAGGCACTCGGTGCCGATCACGCTCTGGAAGTCGCGCACCATCATCGGGTAGGGGTGCGGGCCGGCGACAGTGCCGATGATGTAGAAGGTGTTCTCCACGTTCGTGACCCAGTCGCGCATGGCCTCGTTGAGCGCATCCTTGAGCGTCTTGCTGCCGGACTCGACCGGCACGACGCGGGCGCCCAGCAGCTTCATGCGGTAGACATTGGGGCTCTGGCGTTTGACGTCCTGGCTGCCCATGTAGACCACGCATTCCAGGCCGTAGCGTGCGCAGATGGTGGCCGTGGCCACGCCGTGCTGGCCGGCGCCGGTCTCGGCGATGACGCGCGGCTTGCCCATGCGGCGGGCCAGCATGGCCTGGCCGATCACGTTGTTGATCTTGTGCGCGCCGGTGTGGTTGAGGTCCTCGCGCTTGAGGTAGATCTGCGCGCCGCCCATCTCGCGGCTGGTACGCGCGGCGTGGTAGACCGGCGAAGGCCGGCCGACGAAGTGGGCCAGCTCGTAGCGGAATTCCTCCAGGAACTCCGGATCGTGCTGGTACCTGGCGTAGGCGTCGCGCAGTTCCTGGATGGCGTGGGTCAGCGTCTCGCTGGCGAAGGTGCCGCCGTAGACGCCGAAGTGGCCGGAGGTATCCGGCTGCTGGTAGGCAAACATGTGTGAATCCCGGTGGAGTGGGCAGCGCCCCACGGGGCGCCGCTACTGGATGGCGGAAAGGCGGGCGTCGGCGGCACGCACGGCCGCGACGAAGGCCTGGATCTTGCCGGGGTCCTTGATGCCCTTGTGGCCATCGAGTTCGACCCCGGAGCTGACGTCGACCGCAAGCGTCCTAGCGCGCGGCCGCAGCGCGGCGATGCCATCGCCCACGTTTGCAGGTGTGAGCCCACCACTCAAGACGAGGTGAGCGTCGACGCTTGGAGGAAGAAGTGACCAATCGAATGTCTTTCCGCCGCCGCCATAGCCCTCGACATGGGCGTCGAGCAGGATGGCCCGGGCACGGGCGTAATCAGACGCGTATTTTACGAGGTCGAAGCGCGGGGCATCGGCGCCCAGGGGAATACGGGCGGCACGCAGGTAGGGGCGCAGGCCATTCTGCGCGGCGGCATCGCATTGCTCGGGGCTTTCGTCGCCATGGAACTGCAGCATGGCGCCCGCGACCCGGGCCGAGGCCATCACCACGCGCATCGCGTCTTCGTTGACGAACAGCAGCACGGGCGTGACCCAGGGGGGCAGGCGTGCCGCCAGCACGGCGGCACGCTCGGGCGTGACGTGGCGCGCACTCTGGTCGTAGAGCACGAAGCCGACGGCATCGGCCCCGGCGGCCACCGCCGCGTCCACGTCCTGCTCACGTGTCAGGCCACAGATCTTGATGCGTGTGCGCAGGGGAACTTGCGGTGTCGGGCGGTCAGAGCTCATGGCAGCCAATCATAGGGCGCCGTCTGGGTCGGCAGGCCCCAGTGCGGCGCATAGACCGGGCCCAGGAAGTACAGGCCGTCAGGCGAGAAGGTGGGGGCGGCTGCATCGCGCGAGCGCGCCGCCAGTACCTGCCGCATCCAGTCCGGCGGCTGCTGGCCCTGGCCGACCACGATCAGGCAGCCCATGATGTTGCGGATCATGTGGTGCAGGAAGGCATTGCCTTCGAACTCGAAACGCCAGTAGGCGGTGGGACTGCCTTCTGTCCCGCGGCGCGTGATGTCGGCGCGGTACAGCGTCTTCACCGGCGAGAGCGCCTGGCAGGCCGCGGCACGGAAGGAGGTGAAGTCGTGCTCGCCCAACAGGTGCCGGGCCGCAGCGCGCATGGCCTCGCCATCGAGCGGGCGAAACGCCCAGCCCACGCGGCCCGCCTCCACGCTGGGGCGTACGGGCGACTGCAGCAGCACGTAGGCGTAGCGTCTGCGGATGGCTGAACCACGCGAATGGAAGGCCTCCGGTACCGGCTGCGCCCATTGCACCGCTATGTCGGGTGGCAGATAGCGATTGGTACCGCGCACCCAGGAGCTCATGGCGCGGTCCAGCGGTGTGTCGAAGTGCACCACCTGCATCAGCCCGTGCACACCGGTATCGGTGCGGCCTGCGCAGACCGTGGAGACGGGCTGCGCGGCGAACTGGCTCAGTGCGAGCTCAAGCTTGTCCTGGACTGTGTTGCCGGACGACTGGCTCTGCCAGCCGTTGTAGCCCTGGCCGCTGTAGCTGACGCCGAGCGCCAGCCTCACGGCGCCGTCCATGGCATCAGCCCATCTCCGCCAGCATGCGTTCCGCGCGGCCGCGCAGGCTGCCGGACGATTCGGCCAGCACTTCCTCGATCAGGTGGCGCGCGCCATCGGCGTCGCCGATGGCATTGAACTCCTCGGCCAGTGCCAGCTTGGTCGTCAGCGCGTCGTCGCCGGAGAGGCCGGCAGCCTCCTGCGGGGCGGGTGCTGCCGTGCCGGCATCCGCCGTGGCAGGGCCGAGGTCGAGCGACAGGCCGTCCAGGTCGAACTCGAAGCCGCTGTTGCCCGCTTCTGCGGGCGCGGCCGTTGCCGGGGCCTGCGGGGCAATGGCAGGGGCTGCCGCGGCCAGCGGGGCTGTTGCATCGTCCAGGGTGAAATCGAGCGAGAAGTCCTCGGCGGCTTCGGCGCTGGAGGCTGGCAGGGGCGCAGGGGCCGGGATGGGAAAGGTGGAGAAATCCAGGTCTAGCGAGGGCGGTATCACTTCTTCGGCTTTGGCGTCGTCGGCGAGCGGCTCTGCAGCCGGCGCGGTTACGGAGGGGGTGTCGGGTAGGGGGGCGGTCACGGCGGCGGCAGATGCCGCAGCGGCTGCAGCTACCACCGGCACGACCAGCCGTGCATCGGCTCCGGCGTCGGCGGCGCGGTACAGGGGATTAGCAGGGTCCAGTTCGCGGCCGTGGGCCTGGATGCGGCTCCAGTCCTCGCCTTCGCCCTTGGTCACGCGATGGGCATCCGCCGCCACGGCATTGAGCGCAGCCACGTCCTTGCGCTTGGCGTAGATGTCGGCCAGCTTGGCATGCAGCGCGCTGCGCTGGGGGTGCACGCGCAGCGCTTCCTTGAGGATTTCCTCGGCCTGCAGGTCGCGCCCATAGGCCAGGTAGACGTCGGCTTCAGCCAGCGGATCCACGTCACCGCCGGCGTCCAGCTGGCTGGGCGAATAGGTGGTGGAGATCACCGAGGGCCGTGCATCGTTGGTGTCCACGTGTTGGCCGCCGCTGTTGCCGAAGAAGGAATCCGGCTGCATGCGGCTTTCGAGGAAGCTGCTGTCCTGCTGCGCGGCACGGCGGCGTTTCAGTACGCGGTAGCCCACCAGGGCCAGCAGCAGTGCCGCGATCAGGCCCAGCAGGCCAAGGGTGCGCGAGTCTTCCAGCAGGCCGGCAATCCCGTCCTCTTCCGGCACGGGGGGCGCCGGCGGGGCCACTGCGACCTTGGGCGCTGCGGCCGGGGCGGCTGCGGCTGGTGTGGGCGCCGGGGCTGCCTCGGGTGCGGAAGTGGGCGGACTGCCGGCAGCCGGGGCGGCGGTGGTGGTGGTGGTGGTGGCCTCAGGCGTTGCGGGGGCTGCAGCTGGCGGTGGGGGAGGGGCCGCTGCGGGCGGCTCGGCCGGCGTGGCCGCCGAGGCGGCAGCCGCCGCACCGAGGCGGTTGAGGTCGCTCAGGTTCTTCGATAGTTCGGCCGCGCGGGCAGCGCTGTCGCGCGCCTGGCTGGCCTGCGCCACGCGGTCGGCCTCGGCTGCGGCGCCGACGGACCCCTTGGAGAGGGTCAGGCGATCGGGCGTCGTGGCAGCCGGCCGGCGATCCTCCACCTCGGTCTGCACGCTGCCGCTGGCGGCGCGCTGCGGCGTGCCGACGTCGGCCGTCGGGGCGCGGCCGGCCAGCCGGCGGCGGAATTCGTTGAAGTCGCGGCTCTGCGCCACCACCATGCGGCGCGCTTCGGCGGGCGGCGTGGTGCTGGCCTGGCTGGCGTCGGGTATCTCCAGCACGGCACCGGCCCGCACGCGGTTGACGTTGTTGCCGATGAAGGCGTCCGGGTTGGCCTGCAGCAGCGCGACCAGCATCTGGTCGAGCGAGACACTGGCTGGTTTGTTGGCTGCGGCGATGCGGCCCGCCGTATCGCCGGGGCGGACGGTGACTTCCGCCGCGGGCGCCGCGGTGCGCGCTGCCGCGGCAGGCGCGGGCGGGCGGGCAGGGGCGCGTACGGGTGCCGGCGCCGGTGCTGGTGCCGGCGGCGCGGCATTGGCGATGCCTGGAATTGGGGCGGGCGCCACGGGCGCCGGGGCTGCCGCGGGAGGCCGCACGGGCGGCGCTGCTGGCGCCGCGACCTGGGGAGCGATTGCTGCCTGGGCAGGTGGCCGGTTGCTGGCCGGGGGATCGAGCAGCAGGGTGTAGCTGCGCGACAGCTTGCCGCCGTTCCAGCTGGCTTCGAGCAGGATTTCGAGGAACGGGTCGTTGATGGCGCGGGCGCTGGAGACGCGCACGACGGTCCTGCCGTCCGGGCGCTGGCCCACGCTCAGTTGCAGTCCTGCGAGCGCCGGGTTGTATTCGACGCCGGCGCTGCGGAAGGTGGCTGCCGAGGCTGGCTGGATGCTCAGCGAATCGGCTTCGCTGGCGGAAATCTCGGGGACCTCGATTTCGGCGCGAAGGGGCTCGCCCAGCGCCGACTGGACGGTCATGCGTCCCAGGGCCAGGGCGCTCGCCTGGCCCGATACGACACTGCCCAGCACCAACGCCGCGGCGGCCGCAAGGCGTCGTGGGCGGGCGGCCCGTCGGGGTGCCGGCATGTTCTCTTTCCCGGCTGTCCCGGCGCTCCCGGCCGTCCGATCTTCTATCGTCATGTCGTTACAAGCCCTCACGCTGCTTATGCAGCGAGGCACCATAGCATCAATGATTTTTCGTGACAAGGCGAGGGAGCGCGGCAATGCGGCGCCATCCGCGTTGTGGCGCAGCGGGTACCAACTTTGTGGTCCCGCTGCAACGCGGGCAGCTTGCCGATCAGTCTTCCAGCAGGATGCGCAGCATGCGGCGCAGCGGCTCGGCAGCGCCCCACAGCAACTGGTCGCCGATCACGAAGGCCGACACGTATTCCGGGCCCAGGTTGAGCTTGCGCACGCGGCCCACGCCCACTTCCAGGCCGCCGGTGATGGCCGCGGGCGTCAGTTCCTTGACGGTGACCGCGCGCTCGTTGGGCACCCACTTCACCCAGGGGTTGCCGGACTTGATGATGGACTCGATCTCGGCCAGCGGCAGGTCCTTCTTGAGCTTGAGCGTCAGTGCCAGGCTGTGGCAGCGCATGGCGCCGATGCGTACGCACAGGCCGTCGACCGGGATCACGGCGGGGGTGTCGAGGATCTTGTTGACCTCGGCCTGGCCCTTCCATTCTTCCTTGGACTGGCCGTTTTCCAGCTGGGCGTCGATCCAGGGGATCAGGCCGCCAGCCAGCGGTGCGCCGAAGTATTCGGTCGGCACGTCCTGGCGGATGGTCTGCGCGACCTTGCGGTCGATGTCGAGGATGGCCGACGACGGCGTGGCGAGTTCTTCTGCCACGGCGCCATGCACCACGCCCATGCCCTTGAGCAGTTCGCGCATGTGGTTGGCACCGCCGCCGGAGGCTGCCTGGTAGGTCATGGAGCTGACCCACTCGACCAGGCCTTCCTTGAACAGTCCGCCCACGCCCATCAGCAGGATGGAGTTGGTGCAGTTGCCGCCGATGTAGTTCTTGACACCCTTGGACAGTGCCGAGCGGATCACGCCGTCATTGACCGGGTCGAGCACGATGACCGCGTCGTCCTTCATGCGCAGCGTGGAGGCGGCGTCGATCCAGTAGCCGCTCCAGCCGGCGGCGCGCAGCTTGGGGTAGACCTCGGTGGTGTAGTCCCCGCCCTGGGCCGTGATGATGATGTCGCAGCGCTTGAGGGCCTCGATGTCGTGCGCGTCCTGCAGCACGGTTTCCTTCTTGGCCTGCGCCGGGGCCTTGCCGCCGGCGTTGGAGGTGGAGAAGAAAACCGGCTCGATGACGTCGAAATCGCCTTCGGCCTGCATGCGGTCGATCAGCACCGAGCCGACCATGCCGCGCCAGCCGACCAGTCCTACGAGATTGCCTACCTTGCTCATCACATTGCCCTTTGCATCAAAAACAGAAAGTGGAAAAACCTGTTTTCGCCCGGCTCGTGCGGCCGGGGAGAGGGCGCGACGAACCGGGCTGTATCAGCCTTTAATGGTCGTCTTGGTGATTGCTGCGACGACGGCGTCGCCCATCTCGCGGGTGCCGACCTTGGTCGTACCGGCAGAGAAGATGTCCGCAGTGCGCAGCCCCTGTGCCAGCACGGCCTGCACCGCGGACTCGATACGGTCGGCGGCGTCGGCTTGTTGGAGGGAGAAGCGGAGCATCATGGCAGCGGACAGTATTGTAGCCAAAGGATTGGCGATGCCCTTGCCGGCGATGTCCGGCGCGCTGCCGTGGCTGGGCTCGTACAGGCCCTGGTTCTTGCTGTTCAGGCTGGCCGAGGGCAGCATGCCGATGGAGCCGGTGAGCATGGCGGCTTCGTCCGAGAGGATGTCGCCGAACATGTTGCCGGTGACCACCACGTCGAACTTCTTCGGTGCCTTGACCAGTTGCATGGCGGCGTTGTCGACGTACATGTGGTCGAGCTCGACGTCCGGATACTCCTTGTGCACCTCGGTCACCACGTCCTTCCAGAACTGGAAGGTCTCCAGCACGTTGGCCTTGTCCACGCTGGTCACGCGCTTGCTGCGCTTGCGTGCGGCCTGGAAGGCGACGTGGGCGATGCGCTCGATCTCCGGGCGGCTGTAGCGCATCGTGTCGAAGGCTTCCTCGGCGCCGGGGAAGTGCCCGTCGACGGCCGTGCGGCGGCCGCGCGGCTGGCCGAAGTAGATGTCGCCGGTCAGCTCACGGATGATGAGGATGTCCAGGCCGGCGATCAGCTCTGGCTTGAGGCTCGATGCGCCCACCAGCTGCTCGTAGCAGATGGCCGGGCGGAAGTTGGCGAACAGGCCCAGGTGCTTGCGCAGGCCCAGGATGGCCTGCTCGGGGCGCAGGGGGCGGTCGAGCTTGTCGTACTTCCAGTCGCCGACCGCGCCGAACAGGACGGCGTCGGCCTGCTGGGCGAGCTTGAGTGTCGCCTCGGGCAGCGGGTGTCCGTGTGCCTCGTACGCGGCGCCGCCGACCAGGGCGGTTTCCAGTTCCAGAGGCAGGTCGAGGACGTTCAGGACCTTGACCGCTTCAGCGACGATTTCGGTGCCGATGCCGTCACCCGGGAGAACTGCGATTTTCATGCTCATTGCTGTTTGCTCAGTTTTTTATAGCTATAAGCCCAGGAAAAACCTGGGCTACTGCCACTTTTTGTTAAAAATTCTCAACCCACCATGGTGTGCGCGAGCCAGGGCTTGCTGGCCAGGCGCTCGGCCTCGAAGGCCTTGATCTTGTCCTTGTGCCGCAGCGTCAGGCCAATGTCGTCGAAGCCGTTGAGCAGGCAGTAGCGGCGGAAGGCGTTGACCTCGAAGGCGATCTCCTCGCCCTGCGGCTTGACGATGACCTGCCGGTCCAGGTCGATGGTGAGCTGGTAGCCGGGAAAGGCATAGGCCTCGTCGAACAGCTGGGCCATGGTGGCCTCGGGCAGCACGATGGGCAAAAGGCCGTTCTTGAAGCTGTTGTTGAAGAAGATGTCGGCAAAGCTCGGCGCCAGGATGGCGCGGAAGCCGTACTGGTCCAGCGCCCAGGGCGCGTGCTCGCGGCTGGAGCCGCAGCCGAAGTTCTTGCGCGCCAGCAGGATCGAGGCGCCCTGGTAGCGCGGCTGGTTCAGCACGAAGTCCGGGTTGGGCTTGCGGCTGGCCGGGTCTTGCCCCGGCTCGCCGTGGTCCAGGTAGCGCCATTCGTCGAACAGGTTCACGCCGAAGCCGGTCTTCTTGATCGACTTGAGGAATTGCTTGGGGATGATGGCGTCGGTGTCGACGTTCTCGCGGTCCATCGGTGCCACGAGGCCTTGGTGGAGGGTGAATTTCTGCATGGCGATGCCTTGTTACTTCACGGCGCGTTCGAGCGCGGAGCCTGCGCTGCTGATGTCCTGGCCCACACCCTTGATGGTGTTGCAGCCGGCCAGCGCGAAAGCCAGGGAGGCGAGGAAGAGGGTGACGGTCTTGTTCATGGGAGGGGCTTCAGGCGAACTGTCGGATGTCCACGAAATGCCCGTGCACGGCGGCGGCCGCGGCCATGGCCGGGCTCACCAGGTGGGTGCGCCCGCCCGCGCCCTGGCGGCCTTCGAAGTTGCGGTTGCTGGTGGAGGCGCAGCGCTCGCCGGGCTCGAGCCGGTCGGCGTTCATGGCCAGGCACATCGAGCAGCCGGGCTCGCGCCATTCGAAGCCGGCGGCCTTGAAGATCTCGTGCAGGCCTTCGCGCTCGGCCTGCTCCTTCACCAGGCCGGAGCCGGGCACGACCATGGCCACCTTGATGTTCTTGGCGACCTTCTGGCCCAGCTTCTTCACGATGGCGGCGGCCTCGCGCATGTCCTCGATGCGGCTGTTGGTGCAGCTGCCGATGAACACCTTGTCGACGAAGATGTCGTTCAGCGGCTTGCCGGGCTCCAGGTTCATGTAGGTGAGCGCGCGCTCGATGGCGCCGCGCTTGTTGGCGTCCTTTTCCTTGTCGGGGTCGGGCACGCGCGCGTCCACGCCCAGCACCATCTCGGGCGAGGTGCCCCAGGTCACCTGCGGCACGATCTGCGCGGCGTCCAGCTCCACCACCAGGTCGAACGTGGCATCCGCATCCGAATGCAGGGTCTTCCAGTAGGCCACGGCATGGTCCCACTCCACGCCCGTGGGCGAGAGCGGGCGGCCGCGCACGTAGTCGATGGTCTTCTGGTCCACCGCCACCAGGCCGGCGCGGGCGCCGGCTTCGATCGCCATGTTGCAGACCGTCATGCGGCCTTCCATGCTCAGCGCGCGGATCGCCGCACCGCCAAATTCAATGGTGTAGCCGGTGCCGCCGGCGGTGCCGATCCGGCCGATGATGGCCAGCACGATGTCCTTGGCGGTCACGCCCTTGGCCAGCGTGCCTTCCACTTTCACCAGCAGGTTCTTGGCCTTCTTGGCGAGCAGGGTCTGCGTAGCCATCACGTGCTCGACCTCGCTGGTGCCGATGCCGTGCGCCAGCGCGCCGAAGGCGCCGTGGGTGGAGGTGTGCGAGTCGCCGCAGACGACGGTCATGCCCGGCAGCGTGGCGCCGTTCTCCGGCCCGATCACGTGCACGATGCCCTGGCGCTTGTGCAGGAAGGGGAAGAAGGCGGCCGCGCCGGATTCGGCGATGTTCTTGTCCAGCGTGGTCACCTGCTCCTTGCTGATCGGATCGGTGATGCCGTCGTAGCCGCGCTCCCAGCCGGTGGTGGGCGTGTTGTGGTCGGCGGTGGCGACGATGGAGCTCACGCGCCAGACCTTGCGGCCGGCCTCGCGCAGGCCCTCGAAGGCCTGCGGGCTGGTGACTTCGTGCACCAGGTGGCGGTCGATGTAGAGCACCGCGGTGCCGTCTTCTTCGGTGTGGACGACGTGTTCGTCCCAGATCTTGTCGTAGAGGGTGCGTCCCATGGTGGAGTCTCGTGCTTTCGTGGGGTGGAAATTATGGAGTGGTGGTGGCTGTCAGGTGCTCGACCAGCATGCGTGCGGTGGCGGGCAGGGCGTCGAAGTCGCGTGCCACCAGCTGCAGCTCGCGCTGCGCCCAGGCGTCGGTCAGGGGCACGGCGCGCAGCCGGCCCACGCCCTGCATCAGGGTGAAGGCGCGCTCGGGCAGCACGCCTATGCCCAGTCCGTTGTCGATCATGCGGCACATGGCGTCCAGGCCGGTGACGCGGATGCGCAGCTTGAGCGTGCGGCCCGCGGCTGCGGCCGCTTGCTGCATGGCCAGGCTCAGGCTGCTGTGTGCCTGCAGGCTGACGATGTCGCAGTCCAGCGCATCCTCGAAGGCCATGGCGCTGCGGCCGGCCAGCGCGTGGCCCTGCGGCACCACCAGCACCAGTTGGTCGGGGCGGTAGCTGCGGCGCTGCAGCGTCTCTGCCGCACCGTTGGCGCCGCCGGTGGGCAGGCGGCAGATGCCGATGTCGGCCGCGCCCTGGCGCACCGCGTCCAGCACTTCGCTGCTGAGGTGTTCTTCAAGGTCGATCTTGACCTCGGGGTGCGCGCGCGCGAACGAGCCCAGGTCTTCGGGCAGGAACTGCACGATGGCCGAGATATTGGCGTGGATGCGCACATGGCCGCGCACGCCGCCCGCGTACTCCTGCAGCTCGCCCTGCATCTTCTCCAGGCCGTAGAGCAGGCTGCGCGCGTGGTGCAGCAGGCTGTCGCCGGCGGCGGTCAGGCGCACGCCGCGGCTGTGGCGCTCCAGCAGCGGCGCGCCGACGGTGGCTTCCAGGTCGGACAGGCGCTTGCTGACGGCCGAGGCTGCAATGAATTCCTGCTCCGCCGCGCGCCCGATGCTGCCCTGCTCGCACACCGCCACGAAGAGCTGGAGCGAGGTCAGGTCGATGCGGCGGGCAAAGCTGCGGTCGAGGGAGTTCATGGGGGTTTGTGTTCGTGGCCATCGTGTCTGGCGACGTTGGGCGTATTTTCCCCTTTAAAAAACACCTTCGTCATCGTGGTGTGCGATGGCTGCTATGCCGCAAGTCGTCGGCTGCGTTGGAGTTTTTCAAGCCATTCTGGCCCTTGGCCCTTTCTGCTCCTGGGCATGTAGCTATCAATTCAGGAGTCAGGAATGAAAAAGCCCGCCGTGGTCACGGCGGGCTTTGGGCTGGGCTTGGGGCGAAGGCCTTAGCTGAACAGGTTCTTGAGCTTGTCGGTCCAGCTCTCGCCGTTGGGCGAGTGGCGGCCGCCGCCCTTCTTCAGGGACTCGTCCAGCTCCTTGAGCAGCTTGCGCTGGTGCTCGGTGAGCTTGACCGGCGTTTCCACCGCGATGTGGCAGTACAGGTCGCCGGGGTAGCTGGAGCGCACGCCCTTGATGCCCTTGCCGCGCAGGCGGAACTGCTTGCCGGCCTGGGTGCCTTCGGGAATGTCGATCGCAGCCTTGCCGCCGATGGTCGGCACTTCGATCTCGCCGCCGAGCGCGGCAGTGATGAAGCTCACCGGCACCTGGCAGTGCAGGTCGTCGCCGTCGCGCTCGAAGATCTCGTGCTTCTTCAGGCGGATCTCGATGTACAGGTCGCCCGAGGGCCCGCCATTGGTGCCGGGCTCGCCATTGCCGGTGCTGCGGATGCGCATGCCGTCGTCGATGCCTTCGGGAATGCGCACTTCGAGCGTCTTCTGGCGCTTGACCTTGCCCTGGCCGTGGCAGGTGGTGCAGGGCTCGGGAATGATCTTGCCGGTGCCGCGGCATTGCGGGCAGGTCTGCTGCACGCTGAAGAAGCCCTGGCGCATCTGGACCGAACCCGCGCCGTTACAGGTGGTGCAGGTGATCGGCTTGGTGCCGGGCTTGGCGCCGCTGCCGTGGCAGGTGTCGCAGTTGTCCCAGGTGGGGATGCGGATCTGCGCGTCCTTGCCCTTGGCGGCCTCTTCCAGCGTGATTTCCATCGCGTAGCTGAGGTCGCCGCCGCGGTAGACCTGGCGGCCGCCCGCGCCAGGGCGGCCGCGCTGCTGGCCGAACATGTCGCCGAAGATGTCACCGAAGGCCTCGGCGAAGCCGCCGAAGCCTTCCGCGCCCGCGCCCGGTCCGCGCATGTTCGGGTCCACGCCGGCATGGCCGTACTGGTCGTAGGCGGCGCGTTTCTGCGCGTCGGAGAGCATCTCGTAGGCCTCCTTGGCCTCCTTGAATTTCTCTTCGGCGCCCTTGCTCGCCTCACCCTGGTTGCGGTCCGGGTGGTGCTTCATCGCGAGCTTGCGATACGCCTTCTTGATGTCTTCTTCGCTTGCGTTCTTCGCAAGGCCGAGGACCTCGTAGTAATCTCTTTTCGCCATCTTTTCCAAGCCTGCTCACTGGAACGGGAACGCCGCGCCGGCCCTTGTCAGAACCCTGCGCGGCGCATCGAAGGGGCTTTCTAGCGCCCGCGCGCTCAGCCCTTCTTGACTTCCTTCACCTCGGCATCGACGACGTTGTCGTCATGCGCGGCGGCGGAGGCCGAGGCCTGCGCGTGCGGCTGCTCGCCTCCCGTCGCGCTGCTGGCGGCAGCGGCCTGGGCGGCCTGCTCGGCGGCGTAGATCTTCTCGCCCAGCTTCTGGCTGGCGGCCATCAGCGCCGTGGTCTTTTCCTCGATCGCAGCCTTGTCATCGCCCTTGAGCGCTTCTTCCAGCGCCTTGGAGGCGGCTTCGATCGCGTCCTTGTCACCGGCGTCGAGCTTGTCGCCGTGTTCGGCCAGGCTCTTCTTCACGCTGTGGACCGAGGCTTCGCCCTGGTTGCGTGCCTGCACCAGTTCGAGCTTCTTCTTGTCGTCCGCGGCATTGAGCTCGGCGTCCTTCACCATCTTCTGGATCTCTTCCTCGGACAGGCCCGAGTTGGCCTTGATGGTGATCTTGTTTTCCTTGCCCGTGCCTTTGTCCTTGGCGCCGACGTGCAGGATGCCGTTGGCGTCGATGTCGAAGGACACCTCGATCTGCGGCGTGCCGCGTGCGGCCGGCGGGATGCCCTCGAGGTTGAACTCGCCCAGCAGCTTGTTGGCGGTGGCCAGCTCGCGCTCGCCCTGGAACACCTTGATCGTCACGGCCGGCTGGTTGTCGTCGGCGGTGGAGAAGGTCTGCGCGAACTTGGTCGGGATCGTGGTGTTCTTGGCGATCATCTTGGTCATCACGCCGCCCAGCGTCTCGATGCCCAGCGACAGCGGCGTCACGTCCAGCAGCAGCACGTCCTTGCGGTCGCCCGAGAGCACCTGGCCCTGGATGGCGGCGCCCACGGCCACGGCTTCGTCAGGGTTCACGTCCTTGCGCGGGTCCTTGCCGAAGAACTCCTTCACCTTCTCCTGCACCTTGGGCATGCGGGTCATGCCGCCGACCAGGATCACGTCATGGATCTCGCCGACCGACACGCCCGCGTCCTTGATCGCGGTGCGGCAGGGGGCGATGGTGCGTTCGATCAGCTCTTCCACCAGCGACTCCAGCTTGGCGCGGGTGAGCCTGACGTTCAGGTGCTTCGGGCCGCTGGCATCTGCCGTGATGTAGGGCAGGTTGATGTCGGTGGCGGCGGACGAGGACAGCTCGATCTTGGCCTTCTCGGCGGCTTCCTTCAGGCGTTGCAGCGCGAGCACGTCCTTGGACAGGTCGACGCCTTGCTCTTTCTTGAACTCGCCGATGATGTAGTCGATGATGCGCTGGTCGAAGTCCTCGCCGCCCAGGAAGGTGTCGCCGTTGGTGGACAGCACCTCGAACTGCTTCTCGCCGTCGACG